>WNGL01008300.1_pt1 | contig 21780 bp, 20 predicted proteins | sample 5400591 | NCBI WGS metagenome assembly WNGL01 (sample SAMN13153377, study PRJNA577476) | soil metagenome | isolation source: 80 cm soil or saprolite under Garry oak tree replicate 1 | place: USA:California | collected 2016-06-15 | reverse complement strand
TCGGCGCGGAGGATCTCGCCGAGCGTGATCCCGGCATCAGCTAGCTGGGCGCGGAGCTCCTGCACACACGGGGTGACGAGGGCACCCGGCCCGTATCCGACGACGACCGCGCCTGTCACGTGTTGGCGGGTGAGCACGGCTGCGGCGTGGCTGGCGATGTCCCGCGCGCAGGTGGGGTCAGCCGGGTCGGGCAGGTCGTAGCGGAACGCGACGTGAACCCGGCTGCGGGGTGGTCGTATGCCAATAACCACGATGCTGTGGTCAGGATGGAACCCCAGCAGATACGGCACCACCGCCAGGAGGTCACCAGGTGATGCGATGCGGATGGCGGGCGGCTGCCAGCCACGCGCTGCCGCGGGGTGCGTGCCAGCCGCCGGAGCATCATTCCCACTGGCGTGTGGTGGCAGGTTCTGATTGTCCATGGGTATCGGTCCGATCTGTTAGCTTCCGGATTGGGCTCAGCGGGATGACATGCCGGTGCCAGATGCCGGCCTTGTGAACTGAGCCGGGTGTGACGCCAGGCGGGGGGACGCTGCGGCGTCAGGAGTGGAAAGACCAGGAGCCGGGTGCAGGCGCGTCCAGCGGGTAGGCCGGGACGTGCGCCCCGTCCTCGCACGCCAGGTCATCACGGCGGCAGGTCCGGGCGGTCCCGTCGTCGCTGATCACGGCTGTGCAGTGCGCGCGTGCGCAGCGGCGCGGGATGGGGTGGAAGATGATCCCGTAGGTGAAGCCGCTGCCGCAGGACACCAGCAGGGATAGGTCACCGTCGCGCCTGACGCTGGTGGCGGCGCCGAAGTCCATCGAGAACAGCAGGGCCAGATTGGGCTGCCAGGAGCTGGCCGCGTCCCGGTGCTCACGCGAGTGCTCGCCGAAGTGACGTGCGAGCGCGTCGCAGTGGCGCGTGCAGGCGGCGATCACATCGGTTGCTTCGCGGGAGACGGTCAGCACATGCTCATACGGCCTGTGATCTACTGTCGGCCGGGACGGGATCACGGCCGACGGGTCGTCATAGGAAGAGGGCATCACGTTCACCAGCTCCAGGGCGATGGTGACCCGGGCGCCGAACGCACTGGCCCGGTTGGTGCACGCTTCGCTGATCGCGGTCCACTGGGTTGCTGGGACGGCGAACTGGCGGGGGTCGAGCTTGTGGCCGGGGCCGTAGCTGGCCAGTGATTCGCCGATGGTGGCGAGCAGCGCGCCGAACACGGTCCGCACGACAGCGGCGAGGATGCCGCCAGTGTCGCGTGCAGCGTCGATCTCGGCGGTGATCGCGGTCATTTCTGGTTCCGTCAGCGCGCGCTGGACACGGTAGGTCGTGGTGTTGTTGGCCATGGGTTGTTCTCCTTAGGTGGAGCATGGGTGGGTGCGCGGCCATCCACGTGGGCTGTGGCGCACCGGGTTGGCGGTGGCGGGGGTGGACCGTCAGGCAGTAGCGTCGCTGGGTGCAGCACCAGGCAGCGGCCCGGCTCTACCTGGGGGGATCGGCGGGCACCCGGAAGCGGGCGAGCGAGTCCACGCCGGTGCCGTTCTCGGCGCACAGGGCGAGTGACAGGGCCTCCGCGTGGGTGTCGCGCCAGTCCAGCTGAGCTTGGGTGTAGCCGTGGCGGGTGAAGTACTCGTCCTCGACGTCGTGCTCGCGCAGCGTCAGGAAGCTCAGCGCCGCGCGCGCGGCCTCGTCTTCGACTGTCCACGGCGGGCTGGACAGGTCGTCCCCGGTGAAGATCGCCTCATCGCCGGCGAGCAGCCGGTACCGCCACCGGCGCCGTCCGCACGCGTCGAACCCATCTGGGTCGATAGTGAGTGTGTGCGTGACGTCGGTGAAGCCGTCGAGCTTGTATGTCGCCATGATCGCCTCCGCGGCGGTGCGTGCCTGGCGCCGGCAGGCTGTCGGCAGCGCAAAGCCCGCCAGAAAGGCTGGCTGGCTCGTGATTCTTGCGGCGCAGGCGCGAGGTCAGATGTGACTGCCCGCGTGGTCAGCAGTTCTCGATGCACGCGCCCCCGCGTGGCCCGAGGAACACGCGCCTGGCCGGGTATGACAGGTTCCCCAAATCGGCGTACAGCAAGATCTCGCAATCCTCGCCAACGCAGGGGGTGAAGACACGCTGCGGCTCCCGAGCGGTGTACCGGAAGTCCTGGCGCTGGCCGTATCCGTACCGCCACCGTGAACCCAACCGGTCCTTCGCCTCCTCCAGCGATGCGAACTCTTCAAGATCCTCATCGCCGGGCGGGGCGTAGCTGCTGCCGCCATGCCACAGCCCGTACCACTTCATGATCGTTTCCCTCCCTCCAGCTGAGCCGAGTTGCTAACGAAGGGGTGCGCGGCCGACCCGGAAGGGTTGGACGGGAGCGCGCACCCGTGGCCGCGCCGGTCACGGCAGCCATGGGCACGAGTCCCAGGGCACGTAGGCGGAGCCGCAGCACCAGCACCACGTGTCAAGGTCCGTCACTGAGGTGACCGTGCGGCAGCCGCCGACAGGGCAGTACTTCAGGCAATCCCGCTGACGGCAGACCTGGATCTCGAATTCGCGTCGACCTGCGGTCTCGCAGATGTGCTCGCCCTGCGATAGCCGGGCGAGAGCGTCCGCGTGGTCGGCGGACCCGCCATGCGGTGGACAGCCGCAGTAGGTTTCGGCGGCCGCGGCAGCATAGGCCGCGTCATCTTCGCATTCGTTGTCTTGGCCGTCCTGGTCGCTGGCCCATTCGGCCAGCAGGTGGGCCAGGGTGTCCAGTGCGAGTTCCGCATCACAAGTCACCTGCGGGTCGGTCTCGGGCAGGCAGCCGACGTCAGACTCGCATACGTGAAAATGGGTGACCGCGGTTGCGGCGGGAGTACCTGGCATGACGTTCCCCTCAGTAGTTCGCCTGGACAGCGGCCAGCACGGCGTACGCGCGGGCGTGCGGTTGCCTGACGCCTCACCTGGCCTCGAACGGATGGGTGCCGTGCTCGGAGATGCGCACCTCGTTCAACTCGCCGGGCACTTCGCGGAAGCCGAAGTTTTCGCAGGCCAGCGTGGTTTCACCGGCGCGGACGACATCACCGACAGAAAGTGACCGAAGCCGCAGATTGCGGTACTGGGTGGCGAGGTCGCGCTGGCGGCCGGCCAACAGCTCAGGGTCGGCGTTGAACGCTTCGAACGCCTGCTCGGCGAGCAGCAGCAGTTCCGGCATCCCGCCGTCCACAAGCTCCACGTCATAGGCGAACACGGGTACCAGCGGCTGGCCCGGCAGGTAGCCGTCGAAGCCGGCGAGGCGGCCGTGCCCGTCTCGGGCGACGTTGTGGTAGATCGTCAGTCGCACAGCGATGTCCTCCTTGATGCTTGGCTCCGGGCGCCTGCCCGCGTGGCGGTCAGCGCAGCCAGGCGTGGCACAGGTTCTGGTGACGAGTCGTGGTAACCGAGTAGCCCTGGTCGGGGATGACCACCCGCCCGTCGGCGCGGACCCAGGCGATTGGTGTCGCATACGAGGTCACGGTGTAGACCACCCCGGGGCTGGCGGAGTCGGACCGGTAGCGCGCTGCCCACTTACTAGGCAGCCGACCGGTCTCGGCAGGCGCGTACCCGGCGGCCGACAGCGCGCCGTAGGTGGTGAACGGTTCCCGGCTGGCCAGGGCGGGGCCGGCGGACCGGGACTGGCTGGAGATCACACACACGGTGTCCTCCCGGTTGCGGGACGGTCCGGGGATGGCAGGAAGGGCGCGGCCCGCCCAGGCGCCGTTGCGGTCCGGGGATGGCAGGAAGGGCGCGGCCCGCCCAGGCGCCGTTGCGGTCGCGGGCGGGCCGCGCGGCCTGGTCAGGCTGGCCGGGCCTCGGCGGCCAGGCCCAGCACGCGGGTGACCTTGCGGGCTTCGCGCCAGGCCAGGCGCTCACCCCGGTAGGTCAGGCCGTCGCTGACCAGCAGCCGGGTGGCGGGGTCGCGGATGTAAAGCAAGAACGGCCGCCTGTCGGCGGCCTGGGGCTGGGGCATGGTTGTCCTCCTTGCGGCAGCCGGCCTTCCTTGCGGTAAGCGGCCCCGGGAGACACGCGGAGATCCCGGGGCCGCCCGTACGATGAGGTCAAGCCAGGCGGACCGCCTGGACGCTGACCTGGAACCGCTGCCCGTGAGCTTCGGCCTTGCCCTGGGTGCGGTAGCCGGTCTTGCCGGTCTTGAACTGGCAAGCGGGTACGCCGGCCTGGACCATGTCCGTCAGCGCCGCGGTGATCTCCTCGGTGCTCGCCGTGACCCTGGCCTTCGGGTTGTCCTTGGACCCGATGAGCACGGCCATGGCACTGGCCTGGTACCGGGCGCCGTCGACGGTGATCTTGCCGTTGGCGTAGAAGCCCTTGGACCCGGTGGAGAACTTCTTGGGGCCAGTCTCGGCCTTGATCATGTTCGCCAGCGCCTGATGGATGTCAGACATGCAGACTCCCTGGGATGGCAGAACCCTGGGCCTTTTGCCCTGGGCACGACCTTGGGGCGTGTCTAGTTGCCATCCAGGAGCCATCGCATGCCCGGGCGTGGTCCTCCGCCCGCACGCGCGCGCCAGGCAGTCCTCGCCTCCAGCCTGGGAATGCACGCCTGGGAATTGTCCAGGCATCGCCGCATACGGTCACCGGCTCCCGGACAGCCAGGCCGCAATAACGGCGTTCCGCCCTTTAATTGCTATATCCGTGCCGGGAGAGGAGGGGCGGATTCCGTCTCAAGACACGGTGCCACCGGACCGTGTGACAATTAGGGCCGCGCCAGACGGCACGGAGCGGAACGGAGAGCGCATCCGCGCACGCAGCCGCGCGGCGTGTAAAACGCTCTCATACTAATACGGGGCGCCGAACCCCCCGAATACCGATCTTGACCAAAAACTCTCAAGATTCTTTCCGAAGGCCAGCAACCGGCCAGCGGGAGCTATCCCCACAACACGCTGTTGCACGGCAGAGTGAACCGGCGAATTGACCTATCGCGGTATCGTCTGACGCCGTTACAGCCCGCACCATGCCAGACGGCGACGGAGCGGAACGGAGAGCGCATCCGCGCACGCAGCCGCGCGGCGCGTAAAACGCTCTCACACTAATACGGGGCGCCGAACCCCCCGAATACCGATCTTGACCAAAAACTCTCAAGATTCTTTCCGAAGGCCAGCAACCGGCCGAGCCCCCTAGCCATGCGGGCTAGGGGGCTCGGCCGACGGATTGTCGCGTTGTTACGAGGTCACGCAAGCGTCGGCGTTCCGGGGCATCATGTCCTGCCGGACCTCGTCAAGGTGGGCCGACAGCGCGCGCCACTCGCGCGCGCCCGTGTCGCTTACCCGCTGCACCTTGCACGACGAATTCCGGTGTCCACCGTAACGGGCTTGCGCGATGGTTGCGATGATGCCCGCGCGCCCAAGGTCGTCCGCTTCGCTCGCCAGGAACAGCGCGTCTTTCAGGATTGGATACTCGCTCCCGTCTCCCCATGCCGTCCGCCAGACTGCCTCGCTGCATTGGGAGGCTGCGGATGGAACCATGGCGGCCGTGATGTGCTCGGCATGCGGCAGGCCACGCATGAGCTGTGCGCCCGGTGTCTGGTCTATGGCGTCGGGCTGCATGTCGAGCCGGTAACCGTTGCGCGCGGCAGCGTCGCGCACGGCCCACCGGTGCAGCGTCGTCCTCGTGATGGTGCGTGTCTCGCCGTCCTTGCGCGTGTACAGCCACGACGCCGGCTCGCGTGTGTCGATCCACTGGGAGTCGACCGCACACGTTGCGATGATGTCACGCAGACGCGCGGCAAAGAGCAAGACGGCGTCCTGTGTCACGTCGTCCGAGACATCGTCGGTGCCGTAAGGAGCGTGGCCCCCGCGTGTGATTGTGGCACTGCCGTCCTTCCGCTTGCGTGACCGTGTGCTATCCACAGTTGCGCAGTAGCGACGCGACAGGTTGAGCAGGTCTGCCCAATCGTCGGGGGTAACTCTGGCCATGTCGTCCGCTGTGAGATCATCGGCAGGAACGTCGACCGGAACGTACCGGCCCGAAACAGAATGTGACACGATCGTTTCTCCGATCGCTCGCGACGCTCGCCCTATGCGCTACGTCTCGACACTTTTATTATCGCACTATGACCAGCCCGACACAATATCCTGGCGGCATATCTGGCTAATATGGCGTAACATTATTCTGGCGGCCGGGATACATTATGTGACATTCTCCCCGATGGCATCAGCCACGTCCTGACGGGCCGCTTTCACGCTCCCCGAGCGCACATGCTCACCGTTTCCATCAAACCATCGAATACCGCCTACCGCACTATCGAACAACACCCCAAAAAAACATCCAGCCAACTCCTTCGACAAATCCTTAAACCCACTCTCTCCTCCCCGATTTGCTACGCCCGTGCCTCGGCACCTGTCGGAGGGGCCACCGGAAGACCTAACCTCTCCGCAGCCAGCGGAAAGTCGGTCCAGTGGGCCTTCTCGCCTGGGAAGAAGACGCGCAGGAAGAGGCGGCCGCAGGACTACCGGAACAACTCAAAAGGTAAGGGCGCCGCTCGAAAGTACACGCTTGACTACGATCCTATGGCGTCAGCTCGCTGGGATCCACGCTAGGGCTCGGATCTGTGGCGGCTTCCGAATGGGACTGGCATTGCGCGTTGCTCTCGCGGTCCCTGTCAGTAATCGGGCTCAGTGACCGGCGGCGAGCCCGCCAGAAGCGGGATCTGATCCAGCTGCACCGAGAGCGCCTGGCCGTCCGGGCCAGGGAGCACGAATCACCAATCCCCCGCAGGAGTCAGGTGTTCCGCTAGGTTGCATACGGCTTTCACCAGGGCAGCACCCCGCCTGTGGGAAATAAAGCCGATGTGACCTTCGGGCAGGCATTCGGCCAGCTCTCAGGTGGCAGAGTCACCTTGCACGGCGGGCCGCGCTGGGGCGCGCTGGCCCGCCCGAATATCCGCGAGATCATCGCGATCGCGCCACCGCTGATTGTGAAGCAGGGGCCCAAGCTCGCGTGTCTGCTTCCGGCCGTGCCTGTGAGGGCTGGCGGGTGTGTCATGACCCGCTGCCACCCGCCGACCTCCGAGCCAACCGCAAGAACATCTACATCCGCGACGCCGACCTGGACGTCTGGGAGCGGGCCGAGAGGCTCGCCCAGGAGCCCATCTCCGCACTGGTCTCCCGGCTCCTGAGCAACTACGTGCAGCAGCGCGAAGCGACCACACACCGCATCGTGGTGGAGATCAAAGACCGTGAGGACAACGTCACCCGCAAGGCATTCAAGGGCCGCATGCTGGGAAGACTCCGGACGGTCAGGTCCACCGGAACGAGCAGTCCTGGTCCTGGAGACCGAGGTAGGCGCTGCTCTGGCCGACGAACTGAAGCTAGGACCGGCCAAGACCATGGTGCAACTGGCTGCGAAATTGATAGACGTTCGACGGCTTGCTGCTGCGAAGCGACACAGGCGGCGCGTCGGCGTCCCGCAGAAACCTAGCCGGGAGGCCGCACAAGCTCTCTATGTCCGCGTCAGCCAGGCTCACTGCATGGGACAGGTCGCTGCCGCGCTGGCCGCCCTGCGAGAAGGTCAGCTCGACGGCAGACCTCAGGAGGCGCGGCTTTTCGGCGTCCAGGGTGTCGTCCAGCGGTTCCGCTCTTCTCCAGCCACGACGTGAGTAATTGATCCACAGACGAGTTTCGTGCTGCTCAGATATCAGGTCGCCATCACGCGCACGCTTAATCATCATCGCAATTGAGACACGCCACCTGGGCTTCATCGCGCGCAGTGCATCAAGCGAGGCTGAGAAAAATTCCTCTGCAAAGGTGGCCATGGGAACCAGGAATGCAGCCGCGAACCGATGTGCCTGATTCTCGATTTGCTTGAACTGAGCCGGCTCGGTCAGCTCTCTCGGATTGATATTCCTGTGGAGCAGGAGATGGCCAAGCTCATGCGCAGCGTCGAATCGCCACCTGACGGCAGTTCCCTTATCCGTTCCGATGATGATGTATGGTCGATCCCCATACTTGGAAAGGCTATCGAGCGTCGCAGCCCCGAGCTTATCTCGCGCCACAACCACGCCCTGATTCTCAAGCAACGTGACCATGTTGGCGATTGGGATAGCCGACATTCGCCACGCCTGGCGCGCGTCCTCGGCCAGGCGCTCAATTTCATCGTCCGCGATGAGCAGCGGGTTGTCCGGAAGATCGAACTCTGGCAGCCTGATCTCGGGGAACTCCACGAACGTGCCGAGATACTTGGTGAGATCTTCTAGCCAGCGTTGTCGGAACTCGGCTCGCCTGCGTGCTGTCTTGGTGGCCGCGCTCATCGAGCGGTAGAACACCGGCTTGTCAGACTCCGGGCGCGGCGGCAGCGTGAAGAAGTGCGCGGGCATGCTCAGCGTGCTGGCGATAGCATCCGCGATCTCCGGGCTCGGGCTCTTCTTGCCTGTCTCGTAGCTCGACACGGCCTGCGCCGACACGCCCAGCTTCTCCGCCAGCTCGACCGCCCTCAGTCCACGGACCTGCCGTGCTTCCCGCAACCGCTGCCCGACAAACCCTGGAGTGGACGAAGGCATGACTATGCGGCACCAACCTGTCTTGCGCGCCACCTGTACACGAGGCGTGCTTCAGTGTCCCACTCCTTTGGAAGCAGCTCATCGACCACGCCAGAGAACTTCTCGAAGAGATTGATCTTGTGCGCGTACCTCTTCAAGGCGGCCTCCGGGAAGGCAAGGTAGACCGAGCCCGGCAGGTACGCATAGTCGGCGGTCTCCTGGTGCGTGCGACCACGGAACGGGCCATGGAGAAGCAGAGCGTACAGCTTCGCTCCGGGGATCACCTTCTCCGGGGCGATGAGCGAACTCTGGCTCTCGGCCAGGGACTTCCGGTACTTGGCATCGTGGACCATGCCGCAGGGGGTCTCGACCGCGTGAGACGTCAGCAACATCGGGCCGCTCCTGATCTCGGTGTGGTTCCACCCTGAGGAGTTGACCACCGTCGCGCTCAGCCCGGGAAAGCGCTCTGCGGCGTTCCTGATGAGGGATTCCACCTTCGCCCGCACGTAGAACGGCTCGACGTTGGCCGCCTCGGTCTGCTCGAACTCCTTCCGGCAGGCCGAGCGCGACAGGTACCGGGCCAGGAACACCGATTTGATGGTGGCCGTCAGGAACTCGTCTGGCAGGTGCGCGGCGGTGGCCTCTTCGAGGTCCAGTTGATCCATGGGTCAGGAAGCCTTCCCGGGTATCCGCCTTCGGGACTGCACCATGATGGCCGATGATAACAAAAAAATCCACCAGAACCGCAGAACTGGCTGCGACCGTCACCCCAGGCCAGGATGATGGTCCTATGACCGATACCGATGATGGTCCTATGACCGATACCAACGAGCGCCGCGAGGGCGCGGCGCGCGTGATAGAGTTGATGACCACCTGGGCCGGGGGCGGCCGATCCACGGACTTCATGGCCGAGCGCGTGGCGCAGATCGGCACGGAAGAGGGGAACCAGGGCTTCGCCAGGACGTTCGTCCGCTTGGCCGAATTCAGCGGCCAGTTGCTGATCCGGCTGAGCGCTGCTGAGCCGGCGATGATCGCGATGGGGGAACTCGCAGCGACCCCCGCGCGCACTGCATCCTCTCGTTCGTCCGGAGGATCTCATTTCAGTCCGTGAGTCCCGAGCCGCAGAGCTTCAGTTGCTGCGGCTGGAGGGGCTGACGCCCGCTGACGCGGCCGATGAGGACGACCGCTACCTCGGCTGCGACCTGAGTGAGTATTACGGCGGCGAGACGCTTGCGACCGCCAGTCGGTTGGTCATAACGCAGCTGAAGTACAGCGTCAGGCATTCGCGCCGTGCGTGGTCGGCGGCCAGGCTAGCCGACAAGGGCAGTGCTGGCGCGTCTCCGCTGCGGCGGCTGGCCGACATGTTCACAGGGCTGGTGGAGGACTCCGACACGCCGACCGTGGTGAGCAAGGTCAGCATCGCGCTGGTGAGTAATCAGCCAGCCGGGACGAACCTCCTCACGGCCTTGGCGGCAGCTCGGGAAGCTTTGGCGGACAAACCACTTGGAGCGCAGGCAGGACGTGTTTTCGCGCGCCTGAGTGAACCTCACCGGCGGGTACTGTCAACGCTCCGTACGGCGTCTGGACTCACCAGCGGCCGGTTCACGGACTTCGTGCGGGTGCTGGACCTCTCCGAATGCGGCACGGACAGCCGGGCATTGCAGGCGCTAACGCTTCAGGGGGAAGCATCGGCCTTCCTCGTCGGCTCGGCCCGGCCGGGAGTCGTCGGGCTGGTGGAACTGATGCGTCGGCAGATGTTGCCAGAAACGGCCAGCGACCGCGGGCTTGGTCGTGCTGACATCATCGTGGCGCTTGGCGCCGGCGGGGAGCGGTCGCTGTTCCCGTATCCCTCGTACGTTTCGAAGCTGGCAAGGCTTGTACCGACTGCCCAGCCGAAGATCCTAGCCGCGGCCTTGACCGCAGTGCCGACCGGACGGTTTCTGGCGCACGGTGGGCCGGGAGTCGGCAAGACGACCGTGCTCATGGGACTAGAAGAGGCGCTGCCGCATGGGTCGGTCGTGGTGATTTATGACTGCTACGCCCACGGGCAGTACCTCAATCCGGCCAACGACCGGCACAGCGAACGGGCTGTCGTGCAGATCGCGAACGAGATGGCGGTCCGCGGCGGCGCCTTGCCCGTCGTGGTACCCGACGGCCCGGTGGTGCATAGCGACCTGTGGCGAGGTCTGGAGACAACCGTTACTGCCGTAGCAGATAACCTGCCCGAAGACGCCATGCTTGTCATCGCCGTCGATGCCGCCGATAACGCGATCTACGCGGCCGACCGCATGGGCGCCCCCGCGTTTGTGCAGGGTCTATGGCACGTGGAGCTGCCGGATAATGTGCGGTTGCTGATGACCGCCCGTAGTGCGCGCCGCTCGGATGTGCTGGCTGGGACCGAGCGTCTGGGGATCACCCAGATTGCTCTTGGCGCGTTTGACGCCCCGGCGAGCGCAGCGATGCTCCGGTCGGTGTTTCCGGAGGCAGCGGACGAGCAATGCGCAGCCTTTCACGATGCCAGCAAGGGCGTGCCGCGCGTCCAGGTCTACGCGCTGGGCGCTGGGGAGCAGCCGCAGGTGACGGGGGCGGCTCCGGCTGAGCGAGGACCTAACATTGAGGACGCAATCGAGCGGGTAGGCGCCGGCCTGGCGACGATCTTCGACGAGGTGCTCGACGGGGCCTTCTCTACGGTGCACGACCGCGCGGTCCGCCAGCAGCACATGGCCGTACTGGCCGCGATGGCTCGCCCGGCACGGCCACTGACGCTCGCCCGCGTACTGGACGTCAGCGAGGATCAGGTGCGGCAGCTGTGCGCCGACTTGTTCCCGGCTTTGCGGATCACCGAGGACGCGATCGGCTTCGCCGATGAGGACTTCGAACATCATTTGCTCCGCAAGTTGTCGGAGGAAGACGTCCGTCGGGCACACGATCTGTTCGCCCAGTACTTCCTGCGGCACCGGAATGTCGATGAGGAGGCGGCCCGGCTCGTTGGCGAGCATCTCTTCAACGCTGGCCGACGCGGCGAGCTGCTCGAACTGGCGCTTGACGAGGGCGCGCCGGAGGCTATCGCGGACGGGATGGCACGCGCCCAAGCCCGGCGAGCACGATTGATGCTGGCGCTGCGAGCGGTGGCCGGACGCGGGGAGGACGACAGGTCAGGGGACTCGGTGCGGCTCTTGCTGGCCGCGGGAGACGCGGCCCGCACCGATTCCAGCCTCGTGGACACGGTACGTCAGCGCCCGGAACTCGCGGTGTTGCATGCCGACGCGGCCGCAGTCGCCGGGATTCTCCTGCGAGGGGAGTCAGGCACGTGGCGGGGCCGCGTGCATTTGAGGGCTGCGGCCCTGCTCGTGTGGGCGGACGGGCACACGCCAGAGGCGGCTGAGCAGTTGGACCTGGCTCTCGCATGGCTAAGAGCATGGTCACGCGCGGACAACCGATACCAATGGGACCTCGGACCGGAGGACATCGCCTACGGCGTGCACGCCGCCTACGTCCTGAACGGGCTGGGACGGGCCCATCGCCTGGCCGCCGGCTGGAGACCGAGCAAGTTCGTAGACGAGGTGACAGGGCACGTGGCTCGGCATGCGCCTGGTCATGTGCCGGTCACACAGATGGTGCGGGATCTGGCGCGCGTCCGTGCCAGCGCGTGGGTGCAGGCGCAGTTTGCTGTCGCGTATGCAAGCACCGGGCACCGGCTGCCTGCGCGGTGGGTGCAGGGCATCGCTGCCCGGCTTGACCGGATGCCGCTCCGCCCGGTGACGTATCAAGCCAAGTGGGGCGTCGCATTCTGCGACATGGCACTCGCGCACGGTGCTGCCCAGTCCCGAGTGCGACGCTTGCTGAGGCGCTTCGCACCGCCGATCCCTGCGTACGTCAACGAATACACGACGAGCGGCGAGATGCTCGTCCCATTGCGGGCAGCATGCCTTGACGCTGCACTGCGTGGCGGCACCGTCGCCCCTGAGGGACTGCTGCCGGAGCGGTTGCGGCCACCGGCCGGCGGGCAAGCGCCGGGCTACGACGAACACGCATCTGAGAGACGGCTATTCCTGGGAATTGCCGGACGGCTATTGCCGGTAATCGCGGCACAAGCCGAATGCGCGGTGGCTGCCGTCAGCCGTCGACCCGGAGGTCACACAGTTGAGACCGCGGCGGCAGCAGCGCTCGAGGCCGTGCGCAGCACGCTGCAAGGGCTCGGAGACGAGGGCGCCCACCGGTTCTACCGGCCTGGGGATCGGCACCGCAGCTGGTTTGTGGCCGCAGTCGAGGCATTGACCTCAGCTGCGCAAGCCGTAGCTGAGGCCGGGAATGCCGGTGGGTGCGAGGCAAGCGGGACAGCCGCGCTGAGCCAGTCGCGCGCGCGGATCGAGGGTGCGCTGGCCGGGGTCGGAGACAGCATCGGGCAGCTGATGGCCGACGGGGCGGCGTACGCATGGGTGCGGATGAGCCGCGCTCTCCTCCAAAGCGGAGTCGCCCAAGCCCTTGCCCTGCAGTTGCTGCAGCGGGCCGGGGACGCCATGGAAACCGCTAACCTTCCGGCTGCGGAACGGCGGGATGTGCTCCTGGACGCGGCAGCTGCGGCCCAGGACGCCGATACAGACCTCGCAGAGGACCTATTCGCCGCCGCAGTGCGCGCCGCAAGCGGCGTCGACGCAGATATCGCCCTGCGGCTTCAGGCCCTGCTCACGATCGCCGACGGCATCCCGGCCGACACTGCAGACGGCCTGCCGGCTGAGGAACGCGGACGAATCGCCCTTCTGCTTGCCCACGCACTTGAGGACGCCGCGCCGTTCGTTCCTGAGCCTCAAGCGCAGCTGCCGTACCAGTTTGCGCTCGGCGTTGCGACGCGTCTGCACGGACCGACAGGTCTTGCCCTGGCGTGCAGATGGGCGGACGACGGACACGTCGGCTTGTCCGAAGGTATCGGCACCGTTGCCCCCGTCCTTGCAGAGACCGGGAACATGGACGCGGTCGACGCGTTCCTGATGCTGCGGCTGCTCGATCAGAACACCGACCCAGTATCCCCGGCGGCCGCTGTCCTCGACGTCCTGCTTGGCCACGGACCGGCCAGGCGAAGTCAGGCAGTCACTTGTCTCGACACGCTGGCCAACTGGGTGATCCGCGATCTCGTTCCCCGCAGGCAGGCCGATGCGGCCCAGCGGCTCGTCACCGCAGCTCGGCAATGGGGTCTAGGCCAGATCGAGTGTGTACAGCGGCTGCAGTCCCGCTCTCAGGCTCTCACCGGGCTTTTTCAGCGTGAACGAGACTGGCGAACCTCACGAAACTGGGGCACCCCCCTTGAGGAGCGGCAGGTGGACGCCGCCGCTCTGGTCGTCGGCGCGAGTTTCGCCAGCATCGAGCAGGATCTTCGGGCCCTCGCTGACGCCTACGTTTCTGACGAACAGGTGGTTGCCTACCTGACGTCAGCGGCTCGCAGAGCTGGCCCGAGGGGACGCGCCGACGCTCTGGAAACGCTGTTGGGGCTTGCGGACCGCCGCGTGCCGGGCGCCGGGGCTACCCGGGTCGCTACTGCAGTGCGTGAGCTGCGTGAAGAGTGGTGTGCGAGCACCAGCGCGCGCAGCTGGGCCCGCAGACGCCTGCCCGAGTGGGTAGCGCGGCACCTGCTCGACCTGTTCACGACAGGCCCCTACCGGCATGGCACCTACACGACCATGCTCCAGGTGCCGTCGAGCGACCCCCGCAGGTATCAGTGGCTGGTCTCCGCTTCTGCTTCACATCTTGACGAGCTGACCGCCACCCAGCTGTACACGCTGGCCACAACGCTGGCAGAGACCCTGCCGACACCGCCCGCACTCGCGGGGATCGTCACTTGGGCCGTCACGTCCACCCCGTCGCTGCCGCACCCAGCCAGTTCGGTAGACCATCCCATGGCGGCGAGCACGCCCGGTCCCCGCGTCGAGGTGAAGGCGCTGCGGGAGGCCCTGCCAAGCCCGCCGGCGGAGCCTGCTGCGCTCCTCGCAGCGGCCCTGTGGTCATTGCTCGGCCATCCCGACCGGCGCGTGCGGTGGCGAGCTGCCCATACCGTGCGGCTCATGCTGACCCGTGGGACTGACGGCCGCGCCATAGCTGCCGAGCTCTGGCACTGCGCATTTAGCGGCACCGGCAGCGACAGGAGCCGCGGGTTCCGGTCTGCGACGCTCGAATTCTTCCCGCTCTCCGCCCGCCAGTGGCTGCTCATCGCCTTCGCGCGGGTGGCCGGTGACATGCCAGCAGCACTCACGCCCTTGGCTCCCGAGCTGGCTGCGGCAGCGGCGGACCGGGAGCACCCGCACGCCGCCATTCGTGAGTTGGCGCGCCAGGCAGTGCTCGACATCGCGGCAGCGGAACCCGGAGTACTGCCAGCGACCGTTCTAGGCAGCCTCGCCTTCGCGAACCGCCCGGATTCGTGCAGCACGTCCAGCGGGACGCCGTACGTCGGATCACGCAACGACGACTACGGCACGCGGTTCCGTTTCGACCCCATGGACGTCGTGCCGTACTGGTACACACCTCTAGCCGAGGCCTTCGACGGAGTGGACCTCGCCGACGTCATGAGACGGTCAGACACGTGGATCAGCGACCGGTGGGGCCGGAGCAGCGACGAAACCTGGCGGGATCCGCGTGTGCACCAGCACGAGCATTCGTGGGGACTTATTAGCGCCGACCACGGCTCTCTGCCGATCGTCGAGACACTCCAGACATACCTGGAGTATCACGCACTCCAGATGGTGGCAGGTGAGCTTCTGGACGAAGGCGTGCCGGTGCGGAGGCACTGGGCCGGGGAGAGCGACTCATGGGATTCCTGGCTAGCAGGCCACCTTCCCCGGTCACCAACCCACTGGGTGGCCGACGCCCGCGAGCCGGTACCGGCAAGACCGCTAACCCTCGGTGACTGGAGCGAGCTACAGGCCAGCGACGCGATTGAACCAGGGCGGGGACCGGCATCTGGAAGCGCCTCGGCGTCAGCGGCGGGGCCTGGGGCAACGCGCAAGTGGACGTTCGACGGCGCCGCTGTAGCTCAGCAGGCATGCCGCGCCCTGGAGCAACTGGAAGACGACCCCGACATGGTGGTGGTCGCCGCAGCAATCACCACCCGTGCCGACGGTCACGCTTGCACAGCCTGGTCGACCAGTGCCCTCGTAACCCCAGATGCCAGCAACGCACTGCTCGCTGCCTTGGCGAGCAGTCCACTGCCACCAACCCTCCCAAAGGAAGACGACACATGGGAAGGCGAACTGGACGAACCCGACCTGAAACTCCTTGGCTGGCTCACCGACACCGAAACGGACCGCGAAGGGCTGGACCGTGACGATCCACTGACAGGGGGAATCAGCGGCCCCGCACGCATTCCCTGCGCGGACTTCCTCGCCTGGGCGCGCCTGTCCAGCGACGCCACCTGCACCCGGTTCATCGACCGAGAGCGCAGGCTCGGCGCCCACGTGACGTGCTGGGGAGACGTGAACAAACGCGGACAACGTAACGAAGACGAAGACTGCTCGGGCTCCTATCTGACAGTGCGCCGCGATCTCCTTATTGCATACCTGGATCGTCGCGGCCTCAGCCTCGTATCGGCAATAGACGCCCACGTGTATGCAACGGGACGCAGCAGTCCCCCGGAGGATAAAGATGACTACCAACGATCCCGATATGTCACCCTCCGCGCCGACGGGCGGACCAACAGCGTCGAAGTCGACCGGGCACTTGGGGAACGAGCATCCAGGCGAGGAACCTGAGCCAGTCTCCCAGCCCTCATCGCGTGCCGCGGCTACAGCAGGTCAAATCGTGACAAAACGCCCCCCCGGCGTCAACGCGGGAGAGGCCGTTGGTGCGGACGATGCAAACACTTTCGCCAGAGCCGATGGCGCGGATACCCCACTGCCGGAGGCCGGGGCAGAAGCGGCAGAGCTCCTGCTAGGTACCGATGTCGTCGCCTTGGGCATGCGCATCACAGCTGAGCTCGGGGGAAACGACGTCCCACTGCTTGCCCGATGGATGGCCTTGCGTATCGCCGAACTCATCCAGAAGATGGAAGCCGCGGCTGATGCCACCGCGCGGGAAGATGCAGCCAGAGCATGCGCCGACTTGGTGTTGCGGGTATGGGAGGCACGATCGAACTGGCCACAAGGCTGGCCACCCGAATCCGCCGCACAAGTAGTTGCCAGCCTTGAAGAACGCGCCCCATGGCAGAGGGCGATCCTGCCAGAACGGGAAGAAGACCTCTCCTGGTTGACAACGCTCCCAGCGGCATTCGACTCTTTGGAGGAGGAAAAGGATCTTTGGCGCCTGATCGCTCTTGCCGACACGGACCCGAGTGACATCCGCGCTTGGTTTGAGCAGCCGGGAGCACCATTCGGACAGGCGGAGAAAAGGCAGCTCGAGAGCATTACTGACGCCGCCGAGCGTGCGAGCGAACGGCTAGTCAGACGGCTGGCGCCTCCAGACTTGAGACGAGGACGTCGACGGTCGGACGGTGAAATGCCGATGATCGAAGCGGAACGGGGAAAGCTTACGATACGCCGCATGAGGCAGCTTGCGCGGGCACGGCTGAGGCTTGCCGAAAGGGTGGCAGCGGCGGCGAAGGCGCAATTGGCCGCTTCCGCCCAGGGCGGATCAGAAGACAGCATTACCAACGGCAAAGAATAGTGATCCCTCGACGAGCGCAAAGCTACACCAGCTAGCCGCAAGACACTCCGACCGGCATATACCGCTCCAGCCGATCGCGCGGCGGTGCTGAGTGCTGAGGGCGCCCCGAACTGGCTGATCTGTGCTCAACGCAGCGCACATGCCCGAGGGCGCAAACCCGCAAATAATCGGCGATCTGCGTCAATCTCGCAATTTGGCGATGCCCGCCAGCTGATCACCCTACGTAACAATGCGATCCTTTGAGCCGAGCATCTGCCTGTGCCACCATGAAGCAGACGGTAGGGAAGTCCGGAGACCGTTGCTCACGAAACCCGGATTTTGCTCATCGGGTGCTCATGACCATCCGGATTTGCTCACGGATCTGCGGGTCCTACAGGCGGGTGTGGGGTGTGACGTGGCCGTTGCAGGTCTGCCACGAGATCGTATGTGTCTTGGCTGGGTGTGGTGTCCAGGTCGGCGAGCCGGGCCTCGAGCAGGCGCAGCGTACGGCCGACAGCGTCCACCCGGCCAAGACGTGCCTGGACTGCCATGATGCGCTGGTAGAGCTGCTCATTGAACGGATCATGGGTGAGCGCCCGGTCGAGGAGTGCCAGGGCTTGCTGGGATTCGGCGGGTTCATTCATTCCCGCGAGGCGGGTCCAGGCGTCGACGGCCTGGCGCCGGATCTCCTCACGGTAGGGCTCGATCCACTCATAGGAGGCGTCCTCCGCCAGTGGTCCTTGGTAGCAGCCGACTGCGTGGGTCAGCGCTTCCCGCGCGGCGGCGGGGTCGTCGTTGCGCAGCGCCCGGTCAGCGTCGGCAAGGGCGGCGTGAAAGCGCCACAGGTCGACATCGATCAGGTTGTGGTCGATGCGGTAGCGGCCCGCTCCGTAGGTGACGAACATTGGCCCGCGCGCGCCGGTGGTGGTGCGCAACGCCACACGCAGGCTCCTAAGCGCGTCCTGCAGGGCGGTCCGCGCGCTGCCGACGGCATGGTCGGGCCAGAGGGCCGCTGCAACCTTTTCGCCTGCCGCCCCGTCAGGAAACAGGGCAAGGAAGGCGAGGAGCTCCCGGGAGGAGCGCCGCAGCCCTTTGGTCACCTCCGTGCCGACGGCCTCGATCCGCGGTGTGCCGAGCAGCCGGACCTGCACCAGCCGGGCCGTAGCTGGAGGAATGCCTGGCGCCGTTATCACCGGCGCCGGTAGCAGCGTCTGTGGCTGTGCCGTTTCGGTGGCGGCCAGACCATGACTGCCTGCGATCGTGCCCGTGCCAGGTTGAGGCTGTGAGCCGCCCTGGTCGGGGGCGCGGCTGTCGGCCGCTGGCGGGCTCGCCGGCTGAGGGCCTCGGGCGGGGGCCGTCTGCACTCCAGGTCCGGTGCCGACTCGGCTGGGCGGGACGGGAGGCTCGTGGCCACCGACGGCGCGGGTTGCCGAGTTGCCTCCAAGTTCCGGGGATGCAGGGCTGAGGGGGACGGGTGCGCCGGGGCGGTCGTCTGCTACGTGCCCGTGTGCGCCCTTCAGCAGGTTGAGTAGCGTGGCGGTGTCTCTGCAGGGCAGGTGGAAGGTTTGCAGGCCGAGGAGGTCGGCTCTGCTGGCCGCAGCCACGACACCGTCGGTACTGATGCTGCAGGTGACTCCGGTATCCCAGGGTCCGAGCAGGATGGCGATGACGCCGACGCTTTCGCCCGCTTCCAGCACTGCCTGGAGCCGTCGTGTGGAGGCGTGGTCGGGGCGCGCGATGAGAGCAACGCTGATCGTATGTTCCTGGCCAGTGAGTGGGGCCGCCGACTCACCGGGGCTGCCGATGTTGCGGGTTTCCTGGATGCGGAGCTGGTGGGTGATCTCGGCTTCGACATGGTTAAGCGCCCCAGTTAGGGTGTCGGTGATGATCAGGTTGGGAGAGCCGGTGGCTGCGCCCTCGGGGATCAGTTGCTGCGCATCAGCTTGCGGGATGACGACCTGGAGTTCACTCCAGCCGGGGCCGCGTGCGGCCAGTAGCCCGATCAGCAGGGCCCGGGCAGTGCCGGGTGCGCCCTGGCCCCTGAGCCCGAGACCTCGTCGCGCGACGGCATCGAGTGGAATCTCGGCGTTGCCACGCATGCCAAACGCGACTGTGCCCGCAGGCAGCGGCCGGGCAGGCGGCGGCGCGGGCCGGGGGCCGACCGCGGTGTCGTGTTGAAGGCTCTGTGCAGGCCATCCGTGGTCATCATGATCTGCTGATCTTGGGCTGCGGTCAGGCTCGTCAGTCTCCCCAAGAAACCTGGCGGCGGACGCGTTGGGGACAGCAGTTGGCAACCAGGCAGCGCGACCGACAGGGGCGCCGAATTCGTCGAGGCCGTCGTCGTCATCCGTCTCGGCATGACCGCCTGTGTCCAGAGGTACTGGTTCATCGTCTGGCCAAGGTTCGCCCCGGGATTCGGCGGCATCTGCGGCGGCGCTCTGTACATGGGCGCGCCGGAGTCTTGCGACGACCTCAGGGATCGGTGGTTCCGATGGCCCTGGTGGGATGGGCCAGCGCGCGGTGGCGACACGGCGGCGGTGCAGCCGCCACGCCACCAGGGCAGCGCTGACCGCTGCGGCGAGGGTGATGCCCACTAGCCCGCCGTCGGGCAGGTGGATGCCGACTGGGCGCTCTTGCCTGCCAGGTTGCGACGACGGTGGGTTCGCTTGGCGCGGGCTGTGGACCTCGTGGTGAGGCAGCGCCGGCTGGTGAGAGTTCTGCGAGGGCCGCGGACTGCCAGTCGCGCCGCGGTGATGTGCCGGGGGTTGCCTCTCAGGTGCCGGGTGCGGCTGATGGGTGGGGGCGGTCGGCTGAGCTGGGTGTGGCGGGAGGAAGAGAACCCATCCTGGGTAGATGAGGTTGGGATCGGCCAGGGTGCCTCCGCCCGGCTGGGGCCTGCCTCGGTTCAGGGCGTAGATCTCATGCCAGCGTTCGCCGTCACCGAGGTGGCGGGAGGCGATGTCCCACAGGTTGTCGCCCTCCACCACCGTGTATGTCTCGCGATGCAGCGTGGCCGATGGGCTGGCGGTGCTACCGGTCCAGGCGCTCACCTGGAGCGGGCCGCTGGCTGCCGTAAGCGCGGCCCACGCTGGCTGGCCGGGGTGAGGAGGGGCGGTCGCGACGGCCGAGGCGGGCCGGTTCAGGGGTAGTGCGGGACGTAGCAGGTGCGGGGAAGGCAGAAGGCCCAGGATCGCGGTGCCGATGAGGGCGGCAGCGAATCCTTGCAGCGGGGAGATGACCGGCAGCCGGGGTGCGACCCGGCCCCGGATCTGGGAGAAGACCTCGACCAGGGCGGAGATCGTGAACGCGGCCCAGGCCAGCCAGCTGATCCAGCGGATCGCGGCCAGAAGCAGGGCACCGTGGTCAGGGCGGTCCAGGGTGACCGTGACCTGGTGCCAGGTGGGTATCGCGTGCGGGATGGGCGAGCCGCCCACAGCGTACAGGGCGGCCGGGAGCCCGGCGATCAGCACGGCCAGCGTCAGCAGGGATACCAGGCCGGCTGCGCGGGCTGCCCTGCGGGCGCGGCGGATGGTCATGGCTGGGCTCCGGTGATGCCCTGGAACAGGTTCGCGGTTGCCGTCTGGGTGGCCGACACCTGCGAGATGCCGATGATCGCCGTGAAGGTCGCGGGACGGGTGACAGTGACCGTGACCTGGATGGTGCGATCACCGGTCACGGTGACCGTGCCCGGATAGCCACTGTCGGCCAGGTAGGCGCGGGCGGTGGCAGCGGCGACAGCGGGGTCGACGGTGAAGGTGCCGCCGTGGGCGTAGGCGGCGGACCGGTTGACTTGTCCGGCGCCGGCGCGGGCGGCTTCCTCGGCGATGGCCCGCGCTTGCTGGCCTGCCTGGAGTTTCTGCCCGGCGTCCACGATGAACCCCAGCGCCACGAGCAGGCCGATCACGGTGATGGCGGTGAACAGGGTCAGCGTCCCATCATCGCCGCAGAGTCTTCGCCTGGTCATGGCTGTCTCACCGCGCCCGGTAAGGATCCAGCGCCGAGGCGACGGTCGCGGTCAGCGTGCGCGTTCCGGGCATGCCGGGCAACGCTGTCAGGTCGGACAGCCGGACGGTGCAGGTCACGGTGGCGGTGACCTGGGCAGACTGGCCGACCGGGACCGTGAACCCGGCGGTGTTTACCGACACTACGGGGGTGCAGTCCAGCCCGTCGGCGCGCAGGGCGCTTTCGGCGGAGGCGCGGGCGGCGGCCTGCGCCTGGGCGGGGGTGCGGGCGATTGACGCTTGGCGGGCCGCGTCCCGGGCGGCGGCCTGGAGGGCAATGTGCGCGGTGGTGATCCGCCCGGCGGCGATCGCCAACACGAGGAACAGGAGGAAGATCAGCGCGACCGGGGCGAGTTCGACGGCGGCGTTGCCTTCCTCGCTGTGCAGCGGGTGCCTCATGGTGTGGTCCTGGTGGTGAACCGTTCGCGGGCGCCTTGGGCCTGTTCGCAGGCCCGCACCGGGAACAGCGCGACGAGGCTGGGGGCGTTGCCGCAGACGGTGATGGTGACCGTCGCGCCGGTGCTGCCGGTGCAGGTTGGGCCGCGCAGCATTCCCGCCCCTACGGTGCGGGCGAAGGCGCAGGCGGTGGCCTCTCCCTGGGCGAGGCTGCCGCGGGTGCCGCGGGCGGCGTCGAGGCCTTGCTGGGCGGCGGTGAGCGCGGTGGATC
>WNGL01003361.1_pt1 | contig 21784 bp, 21 predicted proteins | sample 5400591 | NCBI WGS metagenome assembly WNGL01 (sample SAMN13153377, study PRJNA577476) | soil metagenome | isolation source: 80 cm soil or saprolite under Garry oak tree replicate 1 | place: USA:California | collected 2016-06-15 | reverse complement strand
CTGAAGTCGGTGGCGATGACATGGACACCAAGTTGGGCCATGCGGCGGGAGAAGACGCCGTTGCCACAGGCGATCTCGAGTACCGTCTCGCCTGGTTGCAAATTGAGCAGGCGTTCGCTGGCGGGGGCGACGAGGAGGCGGTGAAAGTCGTTGCCTTCACCCATTTTGTCGTCCCAGAACGCGGCTTTCTGGTCCCATATGTTGCGGGTTTCTTCATTCAGGTCGATCGGTTGAGGTGTGTTTTCGGCAGTCATGGAAGTTCTCCTTTAGTCCTCCCGTAGTCAGTAGATGTTGCCTGAGACCGGCTCCTTCGTTCTCCTCCCAACTCCGCTCGACTCACGCCAGTATACACTAGGAGACGAAGCCGTAACAAGGTAACGTTCTCATGACGAGCATATGGTAGAATGGGGAGAGAAGCAATGCCTGTCTAGTAAAGAGAGGGTATATGCCATCAACATTTCACTTAGATGCTGGCTGGCTCGCCTCGAGTGTTATTGCCATCGCCTTCGCTATTCTGTATCCCCTGGTACTTGCCTTCATAGCGCACCGCCGCCTCAACATTAGTTGGAAATACTTTGGTTATGGTGCCCTGATCTTCTTCCTGTTCCAGATTATCAGCCGCGTCCCGATTGTGACAGCTCTTGGAGGTGTGCTTGCACCGCAGCTAAGAGCATCACGTGTATTCCTCTATATCTGGTTGGCAGTCCTGGCTCTGACAGCGGGCTTGTTTGAGGAGGTTGGCCGGTATGTCGGGTATCGCTGGTTGATGCGACGCGAGGGAAAGACCTGGAGCAAAGCCGTGATGTATGGGATTGGACATGGGGGACTGGAATCGATGGTTCTTATAGGGGCTCTGGGACTGCTCACTTTGCTCAATCTCGTCGTCTTATCGAGCATCAACCTCAACTCGTTACCTGCCTCTCAGCACGACCAGGTGGTACAGCAACTGAAGGCCCTTAGCGCACAGCCGGGCTGGTTTCCGCTCCTCGCTCTGTGGGAGCGGCTCTGGACTATCCCTGTGCAGGTAGCGCTTTCAGTAATCGTTCTGCAAGTCTTCCGAAGGAATAACATAAATTGGTTGTGGCTTGCCATCCTGGCTCATGCTGTCGTTGACTTTGTGTCTGTTGCTTTGCTGCAGGTACTTGGAGCGAGTACGGGTGCGTATCTGTTAGTCGAACTCATCGTTGCCATCTTTGGTGCTACAGGTGTCCTGGTAATCTGGAAGTTGCGAGACCGACCAGAGACGAAAGCACTGCCAGAGGCGCAACCCGGCTATACAGAGATGCCTGGTTCATAGTTCTACCGAGAATCGAGGACAGGCCGCCAGGGCGACCGCAATCAGGGTACGGTAGAGACACCCATCGTGAAGGGAGAAATTTGTAATGGTCTGGTTTCTGGCCTGCACAGGCCAGAAACCAGACCATTAGATTGGATTCTCCTCCTGCTCTCTCCGCAACCGTGCCTGCTCCTGACGCTCCTTCTGGCGCTGGCGTTTCTCTTCTGCCTTCTGCTGTGTCTCTGGATCGGTATTGACAACGTTCATCGTGGCAGCGATGCCCTGCGTAATCACCATCTCTACGGCTTCGACGGCCCGATCTTCCGCTGGCGCAAGTGAGATACGCTCGTCGAGAGAAGGTATACCCAGTACATAATCCTTCCCGCTCATACGGCTGTTGGTGGGATGCCCGATGCCGATGCGCAGGCGCGGAAATTCATTGGTGTGCAGGTGGAGAATAATATCTTCTAATCCATTGTGTCCGCCATGGCTGCCTTTGGCACGGAGACGGACTTTCCCAACGGGGAGATCGAGGTCGTCACAGATGACCAGTATATCCTGGAGAGGCACCTTGTACCAGCGTACAAGTTCACTCACAGCTTCACCGCTGCGATTCATGTAGGTAAATGGTTTGACCAGTATCACCTTCTCCGTACCAATTGTGCCGCTTGCCAGCATAGACCGACTGCGGCGCTCTGACCATTTCCAACCATGCTTTGCCGCCAGTTTGTCTACAACCCGGAAGCCTACATTGTGACGTGTCTGTTCATATTCAGCTCCGGGATTGCCTAATCCGATGATCAATTTCATGTTTGCTTAAACCAACTACTTAACGCCCATAGGCCAGGCGTATCGCCAGGTATTGTGGCAGCCCGGCTTTGATGATCTTCTCCTGTGTTTTCTCCATTGCATACGGGATGCGATAAAACTCAAAGCCGCGCTCACTGTCATAGATCATAAACGCCGCCCGTGGGTCTCCATCTCGCGGCTGGCCAACACTTCCGGGGTTGATGATGGCCCTATAGCCATATCGTAGTTCCCAATGTCCTTCCGGTGGGGTAAGCATCTCGTTCGTCACCTGAACCATACTTTCGCTCAAGCCTAACAGCAGCTGGAGGACTTCTTCATTATTCAAGTCCCCTTCTGTGCTCAGAAGGATTTCTGGTGTGAGTTCATCTATTTCCTCTTCCGTACTCTCGCTGCTTCCTTCTTCTGTGAATGAGTCCTGGTCTTCTGGCTCTGGTTCTGTATCATCAGGAATATCATGATCATCGCTGGTGGACTTGTCTTCCTGGACGGTATCCTCTTCATAGGGAACATCGTTCTCCAGGGGAACCGTATCCATTTCGACGATATCGTCTTCCTCTTCGACCTCTACTACTTCTGCTGTTTCTGCTGCTCCCTCTGTCGTCGTCTCGTCTGTCGTTGTCTCTTCGGTTATTCCGGTCTCGCCCTCTCCGTTTGTAGTATCTTCTACTTCGTTTGACTGCTCGAGAGGTCCAGTCTTGGCCTCTATCATCACATTAGCCTGTGCCTCGGTCACGGGCTGCCCGGTCTCCGGGTTGGCATATGCGCTCTCGGCCTGTGCGGCAACATTTGTTCTCAGTGTTGTAGGATGGATAACTACCAGTTCTGCGGTTTCTTCTTCCTCCTCCTCTTCCTCCTGGGTATGGTTCTCACTTGCCGCCCCGGCACTTTCTCCGGTCTGATTGGCCGCCTGCAGGACTGCGTTGCTAGCTTCCATAGCTGATAAGGGTAGAGTAGGAGCGTTGATAATAGCTTCAAGGGTGGGGTCAGGTTGCTGGAAGATAACAGGGACATGCGTATGTCCAACAAAACAGTAGCAAGTGCCAAAGCATTGGAAGCTGCGCTCAGCCAGAACTCTTGAGGTCAGATACTCCCAGAGCGGCCCATAAGGGCTACCATGGACAAGCGTGCAGTCATCGATCTCCAGGTGTTCCGGTAAGTTAGCAAGGAAGTTGTGATGTTCTTCAGTCAGTTGCTCTGTCGTCCACTCTGCGGAGATGCGTGCGGCTGCACTGAAATCTTCAAGATCAATCTTCCCGACTGCCGCCCAATCGTGATTGCCTGCAATAATGACATCCGTGCGCTCACGAAGTTTGATAATGCATTCGTTCGGGTTCGGACCATAGCCGACCAGGTCACCGAGAAACCAGATCTGGTCAATTGGCTCCTTTTGGGAAATCTCATCAATCTTTGCCAGCACCGCTTCGAGTGCCTCTAGATTGGCATGTATATCACTAAATATTGCGTAGCGCATATGAAGTCTCTATTCAATCAAACGAAAAGTAAAAGGATACATCGGTAAGTGAGGCTATTCTATCATGTTTGTTGGGAGGTTGCTAGTGGGTGCCACGGTATCCATGGTATTCCCGAATATGGGAATAGGCTTCTGGTTTCCGTTCATTTCGATATAAAGCCGTATTGTTCTTGTATCGTGTAGAGAAAGGGATCTCATGGATCTGCAACAATGGTTCAGTAGGCGTCAATCTCGGAGAAGTGTATTACAGCAACTTGCCATCCTCACAGGGGCAAGTGCTACAGTTGGAACGGGCATGTATGGCATAAGCCAGGCGCTCGCCATCGATCCAATGCGACGGAGAAGGCCAAGGCCAACACCAGTGCCAACCACAACAGCGACGACAACAACTACAGCAACCGCGACCCCAACAGTCCCAGGCGATGCCAGCTCCGTCACGCATGTGCTGATTGCCTGCCAGGAGAATCGCACCTTCGATACCTATTTTGGCCATTATCCCAAAGCTGGAGCTTTTGGTGTTCCCCCAGGTTACTCGCAACCCGATGGCAAGGGTGGTACCGTTACCCCGCATCATTCTCTCCAACCCGGCACAAAAGATATTTTTCATATCTGGTCGGCCATTCACAGTGAGTGGGACAACGGAGCCATGGATGGCTTTGTCACAACGGATGGTACTGATACGCTGGGCTATTATGATGGTTCAGATCTGCCCTATTACTACGCCCTGGCGGATTCCTTCACCTTGTGTGGTAACTATTTCTGTTCTCTGCTTGGCCCAACCGACCCCAATCGCCTCTATCTCTGGTCGGCTACCTCTGGCGGCAACACCTCCAATCACATTAGCCATGGAAGCCTGGATTGGCCGACGATTGTAGACCTGCTGGATGCTCAGAAAATCACCTGGAAGTGTTACAATTTTGGCCTTGGTACGACCACAACCAAACTCGAAGTCTTCAATACGCTCATCTTCTTCAAGCACTGGTATAACGATCCGCGCATCCAGTTCACAGAGGATGATTATTACAACGATCTGAAGGCTGGGACATTGCCGCAGATATCGTTTCTGATCACTGAAGGCAAGGTTAGTGAGCATCCACCTAACAGTATTCTGGCGGGACAGCATCAGATGGCGAAAGTGATCAATGCCCTCATTCAATCTTCTTCCTGGACCAGTTCTGCACTCTTCTTCACCTACGACGAGGGAGGTGGCTACTTCGATCACGTGGCTCCCCCGCAGGTGGATGCCTATGGCCTGGGCTTCCGTGTGCCGATGCTGCTGGTCTCTCCCTGGGCGAAGCGAGGCTATCTATCGGGCCAGTTGTACGAGCACAGTTCGGTCTTGAAGTTCCTTGAGCGGCGCTTTAGTTTACCAACCCTGGCCAGTGTCAATCACCAGTTTGACACCTCGACACCTGGACGGAATAACGATGCTGCTAATGGAGGCTCAACAGGACCTGCCGCTCCTCCTCGTGATGCTCTCGGCCACCTTGGAGATTTCTACGAGGCGTTCGACTTTTCGCAAGACCCCAATTATTATCCGCAGTTGCCAACTGTCTAGTGCAGAATCAACCGACCTTTTGGGGAAAGGAGAAAAAGCGGGTGCCCCAATTACCTGTCCCCCGGACAGGATTCCCCGCGCCCCGGCAGGAGGCAAAGCCCCCTGCACCCCCATGACTAATCGGTCCCTTGACTTTGCACTATGGAAACTCAAGATACGCAGAGAGAGATGTCGTTCATGGATCTGCAACAGAAGTTCAATGTACGTCAGTCCCGGCGGAAGGTGCTGCGCCAGCTTGGTATGCTTGCTGGAGCCAGCCTGACGTTCGGAACGGGGATCTATACCGTGAGCAGGGTGCTTGCGGCAAATACACAAAGCGTTTCCAACCCCATCAACCATGTGCTGGTTGCCTGCCAGGAGAATCGCACCTTCGATGAATATTTTGGCTACTATCCCAGGAGCGGAGATGCCAGGATTCCGGCGAATTATTCACAGCCTGATGGTCACGGAGGCAATCTCACACCACATCATCACTGGTTTCCTTTCTCGCGGGACATCGCCCATTCCTGGCGCGATATTCACCGCGAATGGGATAACGGGAAGATGGATGGCTTTGTAACAACAGATGGTCGTGATGCTATGGGCTACTACGATAGCTCCGACCTTCAGTACTACTATAAACTGGCCGATGCTTTCACCTTATGCGGTAACTACTTTGGTTCAGTGCTTGCCCCAACTTTACCTAATCGCCTGTATCTCTGGGCGGCCACTTCTGGTGGCATCACTGCTAGCAGAATTAAGCCGGGGACGTTGAACTGGCCGACGATTGCAGACCTGCTGGATGCACACAACATCAGCTGGAAGTGTTACAATCTCGGCTTTGGCACTGGCAGTTTCGCCAATGTAGAGATTTTCAATGGTCTCGCCTTCTTCGCACGTTGGAAGGATGACCCTCGACTCTACTTCAAAGAAAAAGACTACTACCATGATCTGAAGACTGGCAGACTGCCCCAGGTATCATTTCTGATCTCTGAAGCTTTGATTTGTGAGCATCCCCCTACTGATATCCACTGGGGCCAGAAGAAGATGTCGGAAGTGATTAATGCCCTCATCGCTTCCCCTCTGTGGACCAGTTCTGCGCTCTTCTTTACTTACGACGAGGGAGGTGGTTACTTTGATCATGTAGCTCCACCACAGGTGGATGCCTATGGCCTGGGCTTCCGCGTACCAACCTTTGTGATATCACCCTGGGCGAAGCGGGGCTATCTATCGGGTCAGTTGTACGAGCATAGTTCGATCTTGAAGTTTATCGAACGCCGTTTTGGCTTGCCAACGCTGGCAAGTGTCAACCACCAGTTCGATACCTGGACTCCAGGCGAGAATAATGATGCCGCCAACGGAAACTCCATCGGGCCTGCTGCTCCTCCCCGAGATGGGCTTCCACAGCTTGGTGATTTCTATGAGGCGTTCGACTTTTCGCAGAACCCTCATTATTATCCATCGTTGCCGTCCGTGTAGGGGCTACCGGGAGGATGTCCCTTTTAAGCACTATCGTTATTGTATTTCTTATAGCCAAAGGTCTACGGAGAAGGAGATCATCCATGGATTTACAGAAGTGGTACAGTGTCCGCCAGTCTCGCAGGCGTGTCTTGCAGCAGCTTGGTATGCTTACCGGGGCCAGCCTGGCATTTGGAACGGGGGCCTATAGTGTGAGCAGGGCGTTTGCGTCAAGCATAGGGCCAGAGAATGATGCCAACCCTATCAAGCATGTGCTGATTGCCTGCCAGGAGAATCGCAGCTTTGATGAATATTTTGGCTACTATCCCAGGGCCGGAAAATTTGGTGTCCCTTCAAATTATTCGCAGCCCGATGGGAATGGTGGCACCGTTACCCCGCATCATAATTTCTTTTCGATGTCGGGGGATCTCACTCATTCCTGGCAAGCCATTCATAGTGAGTGGAACCATGTAAAGATGGATGGCTTTGTCACAACGGATGGTTCTGCCGCATTGGGCTACTATGATGGCTCGGATCTTCCCTACTACTACAGGCTGGCCGATGCTTTCACCTTGTGTGGCAACTATTTCTGTTCCTTGCTTGGACCAACTGCCCCAAATCGCCTCTATCTCTGGACGGCTACCTCTGGTGGCAACACATCTAATAGCATTTCAGAGGGGAGTCTGAACTGGCCCACGATTGTAGACCTGCTCGATGCTCACAAGGTGACCTGGAAGTGTTACAATCTGGGCCTGGGTCTAGGGAGTACAGCCAGATTGGAAGGCTTCAATGCGCTTACCTTCTTCAAACGCTGGCAGGATGATGCGCGCCTTCAATTTAAGGAGGACGATTACTACGAAGACCTCAGTGCGCGAACACTCCCACAGGTCTCGTTTTTAATTACCGAAAACCTGATCAGTGAACATCCGCCCTTCAGTATTCAATCGGGGCAGCATAAGATGGCGGACGTGATCAATGCGCTCATTCACTCTTCTTCCTGGACCAGTTCAGCTCTCTTCTTCACTTATGACGAAGGTGGCGGCTACTTCGATCATGTTGCTCCTCCACAGGTAGATGCTTACGGCCTGGGCTTCCGCGTACCAGCGCTGGTTGTATCCCCCTGGGCGAGGCGAGGCTCTGTCTCAGGAAAGTTGTACGAGCATAGTTCCATTCTGAAGTTCCTTGAGCGACTCTTTGGTTTACCAACCCTGGCCAGTGTCAATCACCAGTTTGATACTTCGACACCAGGACAGAATAATGATGCCGCTCATGGTGCTTCAAGAGGACCTGCCGCTCCTCCTCGTGATGCTCTCAAACAACTTGGTGATTTCTTCGAGGCGTTCGATTTTTCGCAGGACCCCAATTATCATCCATCGTTGCCCTCGCTGTAGATAAACTATGCTATCTGGAAATCCGCGGTGGCCTGCTTATCTCCACTATCCTTCTGGGGCACAAGGATCAAGGTGAAATCTGTACTCTGCTGAGGCATCAGAAAGGTCACAGTTCCCGTTTTACCTATAGCCCCGGCCTCAAAGGAGACTGGTAACGTCGTATTCTTTGGTGAGGCAGTTACATCTCCGCTTTGCAGATGGATATAATCGTATGCCGAGCCGGGAATAGCCGTCTGAGACAGGGTATTGTCGACCTTCAAGGTGACGACGATATAGCGCATGCCTTTCGTGGCCTGCTGACCCGTGATGCTCAGTTGTGCTGTGGCGCTCACCAGTGTCCAGTTTAATCCGTAGTAGACAAGCTGAGCACCAGAATTGGCTGTTTTAGGTTGGTACCTGGTCAGGTCGGCTTTTCCCGTCAAGGGGATGTCCATTTGCGCCCCATTTGCAGCACCCAGCCGCAGCGTCAATTGGCTGATCTTGACGTTTGTGGGAACAACAAAGTCCAGTAAGACTGTCTGGGTTGCTCCCGGCGCAACACCTGCAGGAGCCTTCACATATTTGGGAGCAACAGTCGTCCCACCTCCCCCACCTGGCAAAATCAAGTGGGCAATATCATTGTAGCTCCGACTGACTGTCACGGTTCCTTTATTCTGCTCTTGCAGGTTCAGTCGTATCATCCCGTCTGTGCTGGTGTTGGGATCATCCACAAAGCTCTGTGACTGCTGGGCGTTGAGCACCGTAATATCGATACCGGCATATGTCACTGTTGAATTTATTGGTGTAGTCGTCACAGGAGGTTGTGTGCCAGCACCCCCTCCAATGCCTGGAAGACTCAATCCAAGCATTGTTATTACAAAGTAACCTCCTAGCCCTAAAGCAATGAGCAAAAGCAGAATGATACTGATCCAGCCAACTCTGCCGGGTCCGCGTTTCTTCACTGGTGGTGCCAAAGGAGGTGGTGAAGGTTCTACATATTCTTCCTGTGATGGGTGAACTATCTGCGGATTTGGTTGCGGTGGAGGCATCGGAGGTACCGGGGACATGGGTGGTTGCTGGTATCCTGCTGGCGCTGGCGTATAACGTTGCCCCGCCTGCGGATTCGGCGGTAAGGGAATTGTCGGTGGTAAAGAAATATCCTCAGAGGGTGTTGGTTGTTGTGAATAGTCAGGGCTAGCATGGGATATCATCGCCTCTGATTTAAGTCCACATTTGGCGCAGAAGCGCTGTCCTTCCACTGTAGGTGTTCCACATCGTGGACAAAAAGGCAGTAATGTCTGTGCCATAGCCTCTTCCCTTTCCTGCTAAACCTTGTATACATTTATACAATCTCTATTGTATCGCAAGCAAGGGAAGCCGCTATGGCATAGATCACATTACCTACCTGATCTTGTTATAAACGGCATTATAGAAATCCGCCAGGTTTGGCGTGCCCAGACCAGTAGAAAAATCCCAGCCTGGCGTGGCAGGATAGTACAGGTTATTTCCGCATGTTATATCGTAGTAGGGATGCATACCACGGGTGCTGTTAGCAACCGCGTAGAATAGTTGCGGCATTTTCGTGGTATAATGAGTCAGGTAATTGGAAAAGATATTCTAATCGAGGACAGCGCATCATGCCCGACTTTAAGGTAGAAGCACCATTCCAACCCACCGGCGACCAACCTGAAGCCATCGCAAAACTCGCCGAGGGTCTCAGCAAAGGTTATAGAATGCAGACGCTGCTCGGCGTCACAGGCAGTGGCAAAACCTACACAGTAGCGAAAATCGTAGAACAGGTACAGAAAACAACGCTGGTGCTGGCTCCCAACAAAACCCTGGCGGCCCAACTCTTCAGCGAATTTAAAGAATTTTTTCCCAATAACGCGGTAGAGTACTTTGTCTCCTACTATGACTACTACCAGCCCGAAGCCTACATTCCTCGCACAGATACCTACGTGGAGAAGGAGAGCATGCTGAATGAGGAGATCGAGAAACTGCGACTCTCGGCCACCCGCAGCCTCTTTGAGCGGCGTGATGTGCTCATCGTTGCCTCCGTCTCCTGCATCTACGGCCTGGGTAGCCCGGAGGAGTATGGAGAAGTGGTGCTTACTCTGAAAGTAGGTGAAGAACGACGCAGGGATAAGATTCTGCGTCACCTGACCGAGATTCAGTACGAGCGCAATGATAGTAACTTCATTCGTGGTCGCTTCCGTGTCCGTGGCGACGTGTTGGAGATCTTCCCAGCCTATGAGGATGTAGCGGTTCGTATCGAGTTCTTTGGTGACGAGATCGAGCGCATGACCGAGATCGATCCCCTGACTGGCGAAGTTCTTGGCAAGCGGCAGCGACTCGACATCTACCCTGCCAAGCACTGGGTGACGACACAGGCTCGTCTGAACAGGTCGATTGAGTTGATCGAGGCCGAACTGGAAGAGCGCCTGGCTGAACTGGAAGCCGAAGGCAAACTGTTGGAGGCGGCGCGTTTGAAGCAGCGCACCAACTTCGATCTTGAAATGCTCCGCGAGACTGGCTTCTGCTCCGGTGTAGAGAACTACTCACGCCACCTTGCCGGACGTGCAGCGGGTGAGCAGCCCTGGACGCTGCTGGACTATATGCCCGATGACTACCTGCTTGTGGTAGACGAGTCGCACGTTGCGCTGCCACAGGTGCGTGGTATGTTCGCCGGAGACCGTTCCCGTAAGCAGGTGCTTGTTGACTATGGCTTCCGCCTGCCTTCGGCCCTGGATAATCGTCCATTGACATTCATCGAATTTGAGCAACAGATCAACCAGGCTCTCTTCGTCTCCGCGACTCCTGGTCCATATGAATATGAACACAACCAGGCCGTTGTTGAGCAGGTCATCCGTCCCACGGGTCTGCTTGATCCACAGATAAGTGTCCGTCCTACGAAAGGACAGATCGATGATCTGCTTGCAGAGATTCGTCAGCGTGTCGAGAAGAAACAGCGTGTGCTCGTCACAACGCTGACCAAAAAGATGGCCGAGGACCTGGCTGACTACATGCAAGAATTGAACATCAAGGTGCATTACCTGCACTCAGAGATCGACACGATTGAGCGTGTTGACATCCTGCGTGATCTGCGCCTGGGTGTCTATGATGTAGTCGTCGGTATCAACCTGCTACGTGAAGGGCTCGACCTGCCGGAGGTCTCACTTGTGGCAATTCTTGATGCCGACAAAGAGGGGTTCCTACGTTCAGAAGGCTCGCTCATTCAGATCGTTGGTCGTGCTGCCCGCCACATCGAAGGGAGTGTCATCATGTACGCTGATACTATCACACGCTCAATGCGTCGTGCCATCGATGAGACGAACCGTCGTCGTCGGCTCCAGACCCGCTTTAATGAGCTCAACAATATCACCCCTCGTGGCATCAAGAAAGATGTCAAGACACTCTCCGAGCGAATCAAAGAGATGAGCGGTGTCACAGCCGAGGCAGCAGACGGGAAAGCGGCGTCAGTAGCGCTGGCAGGTATTCCCAAGGATGAGGCACTGCGGCTGATCAAGGATCTGGAGTCGCAAATGCGTGCTGCCGCCAAGCAACTGGAATTCGAGAAGGCTGCACAACTGCGCGACCAGATCATCGAACTGAGACGGGCAATGGTAGAATAGGAAGCAGATCTTGTAGGGGCACCTATCCCCACCAGGGCGACCGCAAGGGATCCCGCCACAGTGTCCGGGGGACAGGTAATAGGGGACGATGAAGGGCCCTTACTATACCCTGGATATCCCTGCCAGGGCTGTGTATAGTGGAGACGACGGCTCCACCTCCGCCCTGGTGATAGCCTATCTTTCTCTAAGGGTACAAGGTCTCGGATGGTCTAAAATCCTGATCTATGAATCCGACCCGAAGCCTCGGATACACTGCCCAATGACCGAGGTCATTTTCAAATCGTCTAATATATTGATATCCATAATTTATGTGTATTTCGTTCCTATAAAATACTGCTACGGAGTGTACATAATGAATGTGTTGCAAGCTGCTGAAATTGCCCTAAAAGAAGCAGATACGCCTCTCCACTACAAGGAGATTACCCAGCGTATGATCGATCATGGGTTGTGGCAGACAGATGGTAAGACGCCTGACGCAACTGTCAGTGCCACCATCACAGGAGATATTAAGCAAAATGGGACTCATTCTCTTTTCCAGCGTACCGATAAGGGAGTGTATGCCTTGCGTGACTGGGGATTACCTGAGATTCAGGCATCAGGCGAGCCAGCTGATGTGGAAGATGACACGCAGCAGACGACTCTTGACATTTCTACTACAAAGTCGTTTTCTTTCACAGATGCCGCTGAGCAGGTACTCAAGCAGTTCAGCGGTAGTAAGCCGATGCATTATCGAGAGATAACCAGGAAGGCTCTCGAACTAGATCTCATTAAAACAAAAGGTGTGACTCCAGAGGCAACGCTCTATTCGCAGATTCTCTCCGAAATCCGCCGTCAGGCCCGTAAGGGAAACATGCCACGTTTTGTCATGCATAAGGGCGGACTGGTAGGATTGTCTCGCTGGCAACCAATTGAGGCAGTTGAGCTGGTGTCTCAGATAGAGCAGCACAATCAGCAGGCTCGTAAGAAAATTCATGATCGCCTTCTTTCGATGCCCCCGAAGGAATTTGAGGAACTGGTGAGCCAACTGCTGGTCGCTCTGGGCTTTGAGAATGTGATAGTCACAAATTATAGCAAAGACGGCGGTATTGATGTGCGCGGAACACTGGTTGTCGGTGATGTAATTCGTATCAATATGGCAGTGCAGGCGAAACGCTGGAAGAAAGGCGATAATGTGCCGGCACCAGAGGTGCAGAAGGTGCGAGGCAGTTTGGGAACACATGATCAAGGGTTAATCATTACTACAAGCGACTTTTCCTCTGGCGCAACCGCTGAGGCCCGGCGTCCGAATGCAGTCCCGGTGGCATTGATGAACGGCGATCAATTGGTAGCTCTGCTAGTAGAGCACAACATTAGCGTACACCGCATGTCATACGAGTTGATTGAATTGGGTGAAACTGATGAATAGACATATTTGGTAGCGTATCCCTTGCTAAGAATTGGATTCCTAAAAAGAACAGGATTTTAGGCCCCTCGAAGCCTCGTACCCTTAGAGAAAGATATGCTACCGCCCTGGTAGGAGACTTGCGTTCGCGCCATATCAAATAGCGGAGGATCAGATGGATAAAGCCGCAGTACTTGAAAATATCCAGAAGGAACATGCCAACCTCGAATCAATTCTAGCTCCGTTGAGTGATGAGCAGATGTGTGAGGCGACGCTGAAAGGCAAACGCTCCGTCAAAGATATTCTGGCACACATCACAGCCTGGGAGCGACTCTGTACTGGTTGGCTTGCGTGTGCTTTGCGTGGCGAAACACCTGCACCTGAAACACTAAATTTAGGTGCTACAGAGGAAGATGTGGATCGCTTCAACGAGCGCGTCTTCCTGGGGAATAAGGATCGTCCTTTGCCTGATGTGCTGGCAGATTCGCGTGCTTCATATCAGCAGTTCCTGGAGAAGGTCCAGGCGCTCTCGGAAGAAGACCTGACCGATCCGCACAAATTTTCCTGGGCAGAAGGCAGATCACTGGTTCCGTTCATCGCGGCCAATTCCTACGATCATTACCAGGAACACGCTGAGCAGATTCGTAAGTGGTTGGTTGATGAGACGATGCAAGCGTAGAAGGATGATTCTTAAATATGACTCACCATACTCACAATCCAGAAAACCACCACCCTACCCAGAGCGACTATCTGAGTGGTCCCCAAATACTTCCCCATCGCGTCCGACCACATATGACCGTTGCGGAACTCATTGATGAGCAGTTTCAGGCGTATAATGCAGCCCGCCTCAATGAAGCAGCCCGTCTCTATGTTGAGGAGATGCTTGTCCCTGAAAACGATGCCACGATTGGCCTTACTATGGCGGGTGCGCTCACTCCTGCTGGCCTTGGTGGCTGTATTATCACGTTGATGGAGTATGGCTTCATCGACTTTATCATCAGTACGGGGGCGAACCTCTATCACGATATGCACCATGCACTCGCCATGTCGTTGCATCGTGGGGATTTTCGCCTGGATGATACCAAACTGCAGGAAGAGGGTGTCATTCGTATTTATGACATCCTTTTTGAAGACAAGGTGCTGCTCGATACTGATGCCTTCGTTCGTGAATGCCTGAAGAGTCTGCCGAACCGGCCGATTTCGACATCTGAGCTACATTATCACCTTGGGACACAACTGCTCGAAGCTGGCGTGAGACCAGAATATTCCCTCGTGGCCCAGGCAGCAGCATGGAACGTTCCCATCTACACCTCCTCACCTGGTGACTCGTCGATTGGGATGAATGTTGCGCGAAATGCCCTGGATGGAAGCTTGCTTACGCTTGATCCGTTAGCCGATGTCAACGAGACAACGGCTATTGTTCATCATGCTACGCGCAATGGTGTCATTATCCTGGGAGGTGGAAGCCCTAAGAACTTCTATCTACAGACGCAGCCACAGCTCTGGGAAGTGCTCGGCATCCAGAAAGGTGGGCACGACTACTTCATCCAGGTGACTGCGGATGCACCTCACTGGGGCGGGCTCTCCGGTGCAACCCCATCCGAAGCTGTCTCCTGGGGCAAGATCAAGCCCGACCAGTTGAAGAGCACCGTGGTCATCTATGGAGACTCAACCATCGCCCTCCCGCTCCTGACTGCCTATGCCGTCAGTAAGGCACAACCACGCCCACGTAGAGAGTTGTTTGCCAGGCGTGAAGAATTGTTAAAAGAACTGAAAGAGGCGTATCTCAAAGGGAAAGAGGTTCGGCCATAAGGAAAACAGCGTCACACCAGCACAGCGACCGCGCGGTCGCTGTGCTGGTGTGACGCTGTTTTCCTTATAGTTTCATGCGTGGCCAACATTGGCCAGTTCATAATACCGCTCAGGATAGCGCAATTTACGCAGTGCTTTGACTTCGATCTGGCGGATGCGTTCGCGGGTCAACTTGAATTCGGCGCTCACTTCATCCAGCGTATGAGAGTGACCATCCTGCAACCCATAGCGCATTTCAATAATCGTGCGCTCACGGGGATTCAGTACGACCATCGCCTGTTCGATGTGCGCACGGAGTTGCCGGTGCGATGCCTGGTCAACGGGTGCCCTCATGCTTTCATCCTCTAAAGTATCGGCAAGGTGGTACTGTTCATCATCAGCCATCGGCGCATCGAGTGAAACAGGCTGTTCAGCGACGTTCAGCAGTTCAAGCACGCGCTCCTTCGGTAGTCCTACTTCGGCAGCTAGTTGCTCCGGCAATGGCTCCAATCCCTGTTCCTGGTACAGGCGGCGTGCGACACGCTTAATCTTATAAATTAACTCAACAACATGCACGGGAATATGAATCGTTCGTGAGTGTTCCGCGATGGCACGGCTGATGGCCTGACGAATCCACCATGTGGCATACGTGCTGAAACGGAAACCACGTTTGTGGTCAAACTTCTGGGCAGCACGCATGAGGCCGATATTCCCTTCCTGGACCATATCTAGCAGGGGCAAGCCCTGGTTCGCATAACGTTTTGCGATGCTGACTACCAGGCGAAGGTTAGCCTCAATCAACTTCTGGCGAGCGCGCATGTCACCACGAGCCACACGCTCCGCCAGCATCAACTCCTGTTCCGCCGTCAGCAAAGGATAGGTACCAATCTCCTTGAGATATTGCTTTACAGTGTCATCAATGGCACTGCGTTGGTCCTGCTCTTCCTCGAACTCCTCATCCTCTTCGCCAACTACACCACACAGATCTGCGACCTCTGGCTCGATGTCTATATTGCTTCGTCTGCCAGTACTGCGGGTACCGCGCTGTCTCGCCTGGTCCTTCATGCCCACCAGTACAGATACTGGTACCCTGCTCTTGACTTGATCACCGCTATAACATGCACTGGTTGCTCGCGCTCCCATTACCGATGCTCCTTCTTCAAAAATATATGTTGAAAATGCAAAATGTCAGGGAGAAGATCTCCCGAATATTTGTCAGGTTCAGAAATGCTCTCCTACTGCTCTACAGAGCAATAATCGTGCCAAAGCACATAAGAGGCATTTCGTATCAGCATTTATCATCCGTATTCACCGGCTACAGCAATATATCAATCGACAGGCTTGTACCAACTCTGAAGGATGGGGGTCGAAGAGTTTTCCAGGTCTGGGGAAATTTACACAACCAGGCGGCGTATGCCTATATAGAGATAATTGGATTGAGTGCTTGACGCAGTTTGTAACACCTGTTATCCTTAGATTGTAAGGTTGGTGTGGCTTTAAAAGGGGTACACAACTGGCTCACCAGGGTGGAGGCAGAGCTACCGCAACTACTATACACAAGCTTCGCAGGCAGATTCGTGCCATAGTAGGGGCGACCCTTGTGGTCGCCCTGATGGGACTGAGGGCACTGTGCGGAGGAAAACGGGGCCAAAAATGAAGATTTCTTCATTTGGATGGTGACATCCAAGGGAAGATATGGTATGATAGGACTAGCATAAATGATATGCTGTGGGGATGCGGATGCAGCGGCGGAGGCTCCCCCTCGGCTTACTTCTTCGCCGGGCTTGACTGGCTTGTACTGCTCAGGTAGGTGAATACAATCCTCCAGAGAGAAGGAAGGAGACGATTTCGTGGAAAACGCATTTCCTCGGTGTCGCAAATGTGGTGAAGGTGATCTGGTTCCGCTTTCGGACTTCGGCAGCCAGGGAGCTTCCATTGAGTACAAGGCGTGGGTCTGTACCAATCCCTCTTGCCTGTACAACATTAAGATTCGTAATGGCGACATCATTATCAATGAACCGATTAGCGACGGGTCACTCCATTCGTATCGCAGCAGTCGCTCATAAGCTGGTAGGGTCTATTCTTTCAGACCCTGCAAACTTGTTCACTGCTGCTGTTCCAAATGGAACAAGGCAAAAGGCACAAACTTTTGCCTTGTCTTCTATATAAGGAGTCAATACTAACGTGCTCAATCGATTCTTTGGGCAGAAACCTCAAGAAGAATCCAAACAAGGCCCTCAAGCTGCTCAGGAGCGCGTAGCAAAGGACCCCATATCTGAACAGCGTGTTAACCCTTTTAAGGCGAGTCTGAGCCGCACTCGCCAACTTTTTGGCCGCATTGGGGAAGCCTTCAAGCAAAACGACATTACCGACGAGCTATGGGATGAACTGGAAGAGGCGCTCCTGGCTGCCGATGTTGGCCCAAGTACTACTATCTGGCTCATGGAACGATTGCGTCGGCGAGCCGCGGAGGAGCAAATGCGTACCAGTACCCAGGTGCAGCGTGCTCTACGTGAAGAACTGGTGGCTCTGCTTGGCAAACCCTCTCCCCTACGCTTTTCTAAAACATCTCCTCTGACCGTCATCCTGATCATTGGCGTCAATGGCTCAGGGAAAACAACAAGTATCGCTAAAATGGCGTATCGACTTACGAACGAGGGGCATAAAGTTATTCTCGCCGCCGCCGATACATTCCGTGCTGGAGCAATAGAGCAACTGAAAGTATGGGGTGAGCGGGTCGGCGTGCCGGTGATCAGTCAGAATCCTGGCTCGGATCCAGGGGCAGTCGTCTACGATGCAATTCAGGCAGCAGGCACGCGAGGAAGCGATGTCCTGATTGTAGATACTGCCGGTCGTTTGCATACAAAGTATAACCTCATGGAGGAGCTGAAGAAGATCAACAAAGTCATTCAGAAGCTCTTGCCCGATGGTCCCCATGAGTTGTTGATGGTTATCGATGCAACTACTGGTCAGAATGCTCTGCTGCAAGCGAGGAAGTTTGCAGAGGATGTTGGTTTGACCGGGGTGATTATCACAAAGCTGGATAGTACCGCCAAAGGTGGCTTTGCCTTCGCCGTCGCCGACGATCTAGGAGTACCTATCAAATTTGTTGGTACCGGAGAAAAGGTCGAGAGTCTCGCGCCTTTTGATCCACAGAGTTTCGTGGCTGCGCTCTTCGCGCAAGATTGACGAAGGGGGTATCTTATGGTTAAAGAAGCTGATATCCGGTTCACAGCACAGCCGTTCCCTGACAACCGGGCGAAACCGGGCCAACCTCTAGCGGAGAAGTGTCCAAAGTGCAAAGAGATGTTGCTCATCCGCGAGTGGCACAAAAATTTGAAAGTGTGCCCTCGCTGCAACTATCACTTCAAACTCTCCGCCCAGGAACGTATCGAACTCCTGGTGGACCCTGAGAGTTTTGTGGAAACTGACGCTGATATCATCCCGGTTGATCCGCTCAAGTTTGTCAGCCAATCGCAGGCATATGCCACCAAACTCAATACTGAACGTCAGAACTCAGGTCTGAACGAAGCTGTCGTGATCGGTTTTGCCACGATTGAAGGGATGCCATTCTCGCTTGCAGTGATGGATTTTCGCTTTATCGGTGGCAGCATGGGCTCCGTGGTTGGCGAGAAGATTACCCTCGCTATTGAAGCGGGTATCGCGAAACGCCTTCCTGTCCTGATCTGCTCAGCCTCCGGTGGTGCACGCATGCAAGAGGGGTTCTATTCACTGATGCAGATGGCAAAGACTTCTGCTGCCTTAGCTAAATTGGGCGAGGCAAAGCTTCCCTTCTTCAGCCTCCTGACCGACCCCACTACTGGTGGTGTGACGGCCAGCTTCGCTATGCTCGGTGATGTCATTCTTGCCGAGCCAGGGGCCCTGGTCTGCTTTGCCGGACCCCGCGTAATTGAGCAGTTTATGCATGTGAAGCTTCCCGATGGTGCTGTGTCCTCCGAATTTGTGCTGCAGCACGGCATGATTGATGCTGTTGCCCATAGACGCGAGTTGCGACAAATATTGGCTCGACTGCTCCGTTTATATTCACCTGCTGTAAGTGAAGGTGCAGCACCCCTGGCGACTGCCGATGTTCACTCACCGCTCCACGTGACAGACTAAAGGGGAAGGACACAGTTTATGGCTTACGACCTCGAATTTGAGAAGCCTCTGGCAGAACTGGAAAAAAAGATCAATGGTCTGCAACGCAAGGGGGATCGTTTGAGATCTGAAGAGCATATACAACTGCAGGAAGCCGAGCGCGAACTGAGGCGTCGGACAGAGGAAATCTACAAAAACCTTACCTCCTGGCAAACAGTGCAGGTAGCTTGCCACCAGAAGGGCCGTGATACGAAGGCGAAGCAGCATCACAACTTTGGCATGCCCCATCCTGAGGGATATCGCAAAGCAAGACGACTGATGCAGCAGGCCGAGAAGTTTGGTTTTCCGATCGTGTGTTTGATCGATACGCCTGGAGCCTTTCCTGCTCTCGCTGATGAAGAGCGTGGGCAGGCTGAGGCGATTGCTTCTAATCTGTACTTGATGTCACGCCTCCGTGTGCCTATTATCGCCATCGTAATCGGCGAAGGTGGAAGTGGAGGTGCCCTGGCTATCAGTGTTGCCGACCGTCTGCTGATGATGGAGTACAGTATCTACACGGTTGCTGCTCCAGAAGCAGCCGCCTCGATTCTCTGGCGCGATGCAGGACAGGCTGCCAGGGCTGCTGAAGCCATGCGTATCAGTGCTCATGAACTCAAGGCGCTTGATCTGGTTGATGAGTTGATTCCTGAGCCACTGGGTGGAGCGCATCACAATCATCGCCTGGCAGCAGACAATCTGAAGAAAGCATTGCTCCGAAACTTAGCAGAGCTCCAGCAACTTCCTGTGGATGAACTCCTGGAGAAGCGTTATCAGAAATTCCGAGCGATTGGGCAGTTCGACAGATTGTCGCAGTTGGATGGAGCCAATATATTGACTTCCTGAAACTGATGCACTATTATACGTCTTGCGAAGCAGATTGTTTGGCGTACTGGCGCATATCGCGTTTGTTTCGGTGTATTTTGGAAGATGCACTGAAAATGGGGTAAAACGCTAAACGAGCCTGTGGAGCCAATTTAGAAGAGCCGGTGTGGCGGAACGGTATACGCGCTTGTCTCAAAAACAAGTCCCCGTGAGGGGTTGTGGGTTCGAATCCCACCACCGGCACTACTCGCTTGATAAGCCCAACAGGACGGGGAACAGCTACCTTCAATTCAACTGTATTCGTTTCACCAATCTTAATAAGCTGTCTCAATGCTGGCTCGCTTAGCCTTGCCATAGGTCCCTCCTTGTGATGCTTCAAACCGCCTGTGTGCACCGCTATTGTAGCACAAGCGGTAGATTTTCAGAAGAGGTTGGCGGATATGGCGGATATGGCGGATTGAGTAGGATTGACCGCTCTCGGCTTCTGGCCTGCTTCCCTTTGTTTGTGATAGAATCAAGCCTGGTCTCATCACAACAAAGGGGGTATCTTCTATGTCAAGCGAAGAGGACAAGGCCATCCCGCGTCGTAGCACCAGGGTTATTGGCTATGCACTATTCCTATCGGTGGGACTCTATTTCCTGGTTCTTGGAGGAGGTGCAATCTATCTCCTGGCTCCTCTCCTCTTGCCTCCGACTATTGTGCAAAATGATAATAGTCCCTTTTTTATCATCGGCATCCAGGCACTGGGCTTCGTCTTCTTAGGAGGTCTCATGATCCCAGGTGGGTTGATCGGCCTGAAGGCTGTGCACTGGCTGGTCGCCATCGGCATGGTGCTGTTATCATTACTCGCTGCGTTTGGACCTGGATTACTTTTCCCCCCTGGGGATATTCCCGTTAGTCCAATTACTATCTTTAGTGGGGTCATGGTGCTGCTTTGCCTGATACTCTTAAGTCGATTGAAACGGGTCTGGCCAGTTCTCTGGCGAACGCTGCTTGTTGCCGGTGTTGGTACTGTCATCGCTATTGTCGTACTGTTCTGGCCATCCCCACCTGGTGTTTACGCGAGCCAGTATCTGAACCCGGCAATGGTGGCGCTCATCCTCATTGTTGGATACTGGTTTGCCAGCCGGGCCAGGGCACTGGAGCTTGAGAGCTGACACCGTAGAGAAGCCAACCTCTTCGGCTAGTGCCTGCTGGTTGTTGCTGTTCGCTCATTTCAGTGTCTAATCCTGGTTTGGTGTATCCCGAAAATTCAGACCGTATACCTGAATTGGAACATGCGCTCGCATCAACCCATACTGCGTACCAGAAATTTATATTTGACGGGTATGTTATATACAAACCGGCGCATCGAATACCAGGGTGAACCACAGGTGACAAATTTGCGTATTTCAAGTAATATATGCTTGTTCTGCGAACAGAGAAAACACGGATGCTCCGCTCAGGAGAAGTGGCCAAACGTTTAGGCTTGCATCCCTTGACCGTCAGGCGCTGGGTGAAAGAAGGCAAAATTGCGGCCGTGCAGATCGGGCGGGAAGCCCGCATCCCCATCACGGAAGTGGAGCGGCTCTTGGGGGAACAGCGGGCGGGGCTGCTGGTGCTGTATGGACGGGTCAGCGGACATGACCAGAAGCCGGATTTACAGCGCCAGGTGGAGCAGTGAGAACAGTGGGCACGGGCCAGAAAACGCTCACCTTGACGGACATCGGCTCGGGACTCAACACCGAGCGCAAAGGCGATCATCCGCTGCTTGCGCTGGTGCAGGACTCCCAGGTGGCTGAGGTGGCGGTGACGTTCTCAGATCGGTTAACCCACTTCGGATTGAGCTATTTGCAGACGCTCTTCTCCGGCTATGGCGTGACTCTGACCATGCTTTCTCCCGATGAAGACAAGACACCGGAAGAAGAACTGGCCCAGGATCTCTTAGCGATCATCGCCTCCTTCGCAGGACGGCTCTCTGGGCTGCGATCCCGCAAACACCGCCAATTACTGGCCTGTGCGGAGCAGGTGATTCAGACAAAGGAGGCATGATCATGGCCAAGACGCAAACGCTCTCCTTTCCCATCCGCCTGCCTGACGCGATGCAGGATGAGGCCCT
>WNGL01004475.1_pt1 | contig 21786 bp, 12 predicted proteins | sample 5400591 | NCBI WGS metagenome assembly WNGL01 (sample SAMN13153377, study PRJNA577476) | soil metagenome | isolation source: 80 cm soil or saprolite under Garry oak tree replicate 1 | place: USA:California | collected 2016-06-15 | reverse complement strand
CCCCTTTCGCCGCGACTTCGGGTGTCTTGCTTGGCAGTGACACCCACAGTATGGCGCGGGAGCAATCAAACGCCCTCGCGGTGCATCGCAGCAAGCAAGCGTCCAACTATGGCCTGGCAGCCCTAATTGCTCTGCCCGCAGCAACATATCTCGTAGGCGAATTCAATGGCTCTTCGCAGGCCCGCGAGACCGGCCTGCTCTCCGGCGAAGCTGTCGTCGACAGCCTGATCGTAAACCAAGTCTTAAAGGTCATCTTGGCAAGAGAGCGGCCCACGTTGACCGACGGGAACGGCGGGTTCTTCAAGAACGCCACCGACGGCTCCTTTCCTTCCGGGCACGCCATGCTCGGTTGGACCGCCGCGTCGGTGATTGCCCATGAGTATCCGGGATGGCTGACGCAGACGCTGGTTTACGGCGCTGCCTCGGCGGTGAGCATCTCGCGAATCACCGCCCGGCAACATTTTCCAGCCGATGTGGTCGTTGGTGGCGGACTTGGATGGCTCATCGGGCGGCAAGTCTTCAAGGCTCATTCCCGGAATACCAACGATCAGCTCTATGGAACTTTTGGCCAGGATGAAAAGGCCGAGACGGAATCCACGCAACCCCGGGGATCGACTTTTGTTCCACTCGATAGCTGGGTCTACCCGGCGCTAAAGCGTCTGGCCGCTCTTGGATACATTCGGACTCAATTCGCCGCCATGGAGCCATGGACCAAGCAGGAGTGTCTTCGTCAGTTAGAGGAAGCGGATTATCTTGCCGAGGATTTGCCTCACGAATCGGACATCCGTCAACTGGTCGATTCTTTGAAAGCCGAATTGAACCGTGGAAGCGGGCAGGAGCGCTGGGCGCAGATCGAGTCCGTTTACACGCGGTATATGGATATCTCAGGGCCGCCGCTGCGCGACAGTTATCACTTCGGTCAAACAATCTACAACGATTTCGGAAGGCCGTATGATCAGGGCGGAAACTTCATTACGGGCGCCACGGCGAGTGCGGCCGCCGGCCGCTTCTTTTTTTACGTCCAGGGAGAATACGAGCACGCCCCTGGCCGGGCTGCCAATACGCCAGCCGTCCAGAATCTGATTTTCGCTCTGGACTCCAACACGCCTGTGCCGCTACCGACACCGGTGGCCGAGACCAATCGCTTTTATCCGTTGGACATGTACGCCGGAGTTCAATTGGGTGGTTACGCCGTCACTCTCGGCAAGCAAAGTCTCTGGCTCGGCCCCGGGGAAAGCGCGCCGCTGATGGTCAGTGACAATGCTGACCCGGAGTACATGCTCCGCCTCGTTCACATCAGTCCTTTTTATCTGCCCTGGTTTCTTCGAGTGCTTGGCCCGGTCCAGGACGAATACCTATTCTCAAAGCTCTCTGGACATAAGTTTCCCGCGAGGCCGTTTTTCAATCTGCAAAAGGTCAGTTTTCATCCTACCAAGAACCTGGAAATTGGCTTTACGCGCGCATCGCTTTGGGCCGGTGTTGGCCATCCCTTTACCGCGCACAGCTTCGCGAGGAATTTCACATCCAACGGAGATACGGGCTCAGGAGCCGCCGATCCCGGGGACCGCAAGTCCGGATTCGATTTTTCTTACCGTGTTCCCGGCCTGCGAAATTGGCTGACGATCTACAGTGACGCCTATAGTGACGATGACCCATCGCCAATCGCGAATCCTCGCCGCGCAGCAGTCAGTCCAGGGGTTTACCTGCCCCATGTGCCCGGCATCCCCAAGTTAGATTTGCGGGGGGAAGTTGTTTCCACGCAGTCTTTGACCGGAACCGACAGAGGGGGGGATTTTCTCTATTTCAACGGCAACTATCACGATTCCAATACGAACAAAGGTTTTTTGTTTGGCAACTCCACCGGCAGGGACGGCCGCGCTTTCCAAGGCTGGAGCACCTACCATTTTGCTCCAGGCAAGACCCTCGAATTCAGCTACCGCCAGTTAAAGGTCGGCGATGGTTTCCTCCCTGGTGGCGGGACGCAGAGTGACGCCTCCACCCGGCTGGCCTGGCGGGTTCGTCCGGAGTGGACCGTGGATACGTTCGTGCAGTACGAACGCTGGCTGATTCCGTCTCTGCGCCCGACGGCCCAAAATGACGTCTCAGCCAGCATCCAGCTGATCTACCATCCGAATTGGTCAGTGCATTGAGAATCGAGAACGAGCGGGCCTCGAGTACATCCTGCCTTTCTTTGACTCCTCTGTTTTGGAACGGATAAGAACTCCGTTGGCACCGCCTTACTGCGCCCCCAGACTCACGCGTACTTGAGCACCCCCGGGTGCATCGGGCAGCAAGAATGTCACGCTGTGTTTCTGGTCGTCAAACTTCCAGGCTGTGAGCACGCGTCCGCGGACGCGCACCTCCTTTGGCGCCAGTTTCATTCCATAGATTTCGAGCGAGAGAGAATCCCACCAGGGCTTGTAACTCCCCTTGCCCGCCGAAATGGCAATGCTTAGTGAGTCGGCCGCCTGCTGGCAACCGTACTCGACCCGGAGAAATTCCCCACGCGTAAAGTTGTGGGTGCGCCCGTCATCGAGATACAAAGAGCCCCGGCAGGGCTCACCAGGATATACACGCAGAGTGAGCGGGCCTTTTGGCTTCTCACCAGTATTCTGCACGATGGGTTGCTGGGGGAGGATTGCGCCCCCGCGAACGTATAAAGGAACAACATCTAGCGGCGGATTCACTCTCACCGATTCATCGCCTGCATAGCCCGTGCCTGTCCAGTAGTCATACCACGTTCCCGGAGGAAGACTCACGTTGTAAGCGTCGATCGTTTCGACCATCTTTGGGGCGACGAGCAGGTCGGGCCCAAAGAGAAACTCCTGGTCATTCGCATACAGCCTTTCGGCTTGAGGAAACTCGAGGAAGATGGGCCGCATGAGGGGAATTCCCGTCGCCGAAGCTTCCTGCGTGATCGTGTAAATATAAGGCATAAGCTCGTAGCGCAGCTCGATGTAACGCTTGCGAATGGCTTCGTGTTCCGGTCCGTGGACCCAGGGCTCCTTGTCGGCGCTGCCTTTTATGGCGTGGTTGCGATCAATCGGGTTGAATGTGCCAAGCTCGATCCAGCGAGTGAGCAACTCCGGAGTAGGGCTGCCGTCGAAGCCACCGAGGTCGTCGCCCACCAGCGCATAGCCGGAAAGACCTAGGCTAAGAAGCGTAGGTACGCTGACCCGGTAATGATTCCACGTGGCGGAATTGTCTCCGGTCCAGGAAGCGGCGTAGCGCTGAGTACCGGCGTAGGCAGCGCGAGTTAGAACAAAGGGACGCTCGTTCGGGCGTAGTTTCAGCAAGCCTTCGAAGGTGGCGCGCGCGTTTTGCATGCCGTAGACGTTGTGCACGGCGCGGTGGTCGAGTTGCATGCCGCCATCCAGCCGGTGGACGACTTCTGGAGGCATGGTCTTGCCGGGGCTTTGGAACACGGCGGGCTCATTCATATCATTCCAAAAGCCCGCGATTCCCATGTCCACAAAACTTTTGTACAGCCCTCCCCACCAGGCCCGCGTGTCGCTGCGCGTGAATTCCGGGAAGACGCTTTCTCCGGGCCAGACCACGCCGGTGTAGACAGACCCGTCGGGGTTCTTGAGGAAATGGTCGCCTGCCATCCCGGAATCGTAAGGCGCGTAGCCAGGTTCCTTTTTTATGTGGAGATCGGTGATGGCGACAACATGAAAACCCTCGCCGGAGAGGTCGCGGATCATCCCCTCGAAGTTTGGGAAGCGCTGGCGATCGACCGTGAAGGGGCGATTGCCGTCTTGATAGTCAATGTCCAGGTAAATGACGTCTGCCGGAATTCTTCGTTCGCGAAAATTCCGCGCGATCTCGCGCACACGCGCTTCCGGATAGTAACTCCAGCGGGATTGTTGGTAGCCGAGCGACCACAGTGGCGGCATCGGCATGCGCCCGGTCAACGCGGTAAATTCTTTGACGACGTCTTTGGGATGCGGGCCGGACAGAAAGTAGTAGTTCAGTTCGCCGGCCTCGGCGCCAAAAGAATAGAGCGAGGCGGACTCCTTGCCGAAATCGAAGCTGCTGCGGTAGGTATTATCGAAGAAAATTCCATGGGCCGCGCCGTGAAGCAGGGCGAGGAAGAAAGGAATTGTCTTGTACAGCGGGTCGGTGGATTCCCTCCAACCGACCGCATCGGTGTTCCACATGGTGAAAGCTTGATTGCGGCGGTTGAACGCCCCGGCCTTGTCGCCGAGACCGAAATAGAACTCGTCCGGCGGCATGGTCTTCCAGACGCGGACCTCGGAACCGTCCCAAGCCATCCCGCGGTCGGGAGCATCCTGGGAAAGCACGTGATCCGCCAGGTCGAGAAAAGCAATGCGCAGTGGCGACTTGGCGATGCGCACCTTGATCCCGGAGGTAGCAAACTCAACGTGCTGCGTGGATTGTTGAACCGTAACGCGGGGTAGCACACCGTTCGATGGCAGAACGGCCCAAGAGAAATCCCGCGGGAATTTACCATCCGGCGCAAGACGCACGCGTATTACGGAGTTGCTGACGGCAGTGACGCGCACGGCTGCCTGGCGGGTCTGCAACTCCACGCCGTCGGGCAGAATTTCGACGTGTGTGACCTCGCTGAGGTGATGCCATTCCGCGCGAGCCCTCATCGGACTCAACGCAACGCTGCCCAGAAGCATTCCCAGAAGAATTCGCGTTTGTCGTGCCATACTCGCTTTCCTTCGCAGGCCGGGGGCGCGGCACCCGTGAATTATGACGACTCCCTCGCTTCCACCATTTGTAGTTTCGCGGCAGCTAGGATCTCAGCCAAGCTTCGAAAAACGCGCGCGCTTTCGCGCCTTCCAGACGCCGCCGCACGGCGTCCAGCACGGCGCAGCGCACGGAAGGACCCGCACCGTAAAATCCAAGCCAGTAAGGCACGTGCAGTTCGACCGGTTCGAGTACCGGTTCGATCTTTGGAGCGCGAGCGTGGAAAAACCCTTGCTGAAACACCGCGCGCAGAACCTTTTCGCGCAGCAGTTCATGCCCGCGCGCTTCTCCAAGAGCTGCCGGCACGCGGTTCCCACTTTCGACGTTGCTCGTCTCCGCCTCATCCGGCACACGCGCGAATTCGTATAAGTCGAGCATTCCATTCACGGCATCCAGCGCGAACCAGTGCCTCTGCGCCGCTGCGCCGTTCGCGATTTCCACGCGGTAGAGCCGGAACGGAACGTACACATCGGCAACGCAGCGCAGCGCGCCGTTTCTCAGCCGCCTCAGAAATGCTCCGGGGCCACGCCCGCGGAAAGTTTCAACCGCCTCGTTCCGCGTCACGTTTGGCTTTAAGCTCCGGAAGCTCACGCGCGTCATGCCCGGCCTCCTCAGCGAAAGTAGATCCACAGCGCGACCACCGTGGCCAGCAGAAGTCCCGTAAATGCCAGGTTCACTGTGTGCTCGACCTCCGTCTCGCGTTCGAGATGTTTTGTGCGCACCCTCGTTGTTTGCAGCTTCTCCTCAACGGTTGCAAAGGTCAGACCCGCGAGCTTCTTCCGGTCAGGCGCGGGGTACAGGAAGCTGACCCCCACCAACACGGCAGCACACAGGACGAACATCAAGATGGCGTAGTGCAGAAAGTTCAGGTCCACGACCCAGCGCACCAGCGACGAGTCGAAGTGCCGCGTCTTATCCAGCACTTCGAGAATGAACCGCACGGCGCCCAGCGCAAAACCGAAAAGCAGCGAGGTGATTGCTCCCTGCCCGTTCAACCGCGGCCACAAGATCCCGAAGATAAAACACACGGCGATGGGCGGGCTGATGTACGCCTGCACGCTCTGCAGATAGATGTACAGCTGCGCGCTCAACAAATGAATGAACGGCACCCACAGGATGCCCAGCACCACCATGATCCCCGTAGCGAAGCGCCCAAAGGACACCAGTTGCAGTTCGGTCGCATTAGGCCGGAGCTTTTTGTAAAAATCCAGCGTCACCATCGTGGAAGCCGAGTTGAACACAGAGCTCATCGCACCCATCAACGCCGCGAGCAGCGCCGCAATCATCAGTCCCACAAGCCCCACCGGCAGCAAATTGACGATCATCGTGGGGTATGCGATATCTCCATTGGTGACGTGTCCGCCCACGACTCGGAACAATCGCGGATACAGCGCAAACGCAATCAGCCCGGGCAGCACAAGAATGAACACCGGCAGGATTTTCAGAAATCCGGCGAAGATCGTCGCCGCTTTTGCGTGGCCCTCGTCCTTTGCCGAGAGGACCCGCTGCACGATGACCTGGTCGGTGCACCAATACCAGATGCCCAGAATGGGCGCGCCAAAGAAGATTCCCGTCCACGGAAACTCCGGGTCGCGCATTGGCTTGATCATGTGAAAGTAGCTCGCGGGGTCGGCGGCGCGCAGCCCTGCAAACCCGCCAACTTCATGGAGCCCGATGGCAGTGAGCACCACCGCGCCGGCGATCAGGATCAGCGTCTGCACTAGATCCGTGTAAATCACCGCCGCGAGGCCCCCAGCGATCGTGTAAATGCCGGTCGCCACAACGAGGATGATCGCCGCGGTCAGGGGGCTCCAGCCCACGACGCGCTCCAGTACGACCGCGGCAGCGTAGAGGTGAACCGAAATCTTCGTAAATATGTAAGCGATGATCGAAATACTCGCGAGGTAGGTGGCGCAATGCCGGTTGAAGCGCCGCTCGAGGAACTCCGGCATGGTGAAGACATTGGATCGCAGGTAGAACGGGACGAAAACCCAGCCGAGAATGAGCAGGATCAGACAGGCCAGCCATTCAAAGTGCCCCACGGCCAGCCCGGAGGTCGCCCCGGAACCCGCTAAGCCGATAAAGTGTTCGGTGGAGATATTGGAAACGAAGAGCGAGGCGCCGATGGCAAACCATCCGACATTCCGGCTGGCTAGGAAGTAATCTTCCGAGGTGCGCTCTTTTCTCGCGAAATAGAATCCAATCGCAAAGACAATCGCGAAGTACAGGGAAATGACAGCGAGATCCACGTTGGCCAGATGACGATGCGTGACAGCCTCTGCCGCGATGACCGTCATGCTCCTATCCTCCGTGCCCTCGGGTGCGGAGCGCAAGCTAGCGGGTCTTGAAAAAATTCTTAATAAATCGATTTACTGGCCAATGCGCCGCTAACGTTACCACGGACGAACTGAGTTTTCACCTAGCTCCCGCCGGGAAGAGCTTCTGGGCGGGGGTCTTGGGCCGAATGGGAGATCTTCTTTCGGAACCTGATCGCAGCCGGAAGCACAGCGAGCATGAGCAGGGAGCTGCACAGCGGGACCAGAAGACCGACCCTCAGCGAGGCGAAGCGCGACGATGTTGCCCCTACCAGCCAGGGCAACGTGGCGCCGCCGCATCCTCCGAGCGCAAACATCACTCCCCCGATTCGCGGCGCTTGTGTTCCGTATTGCTGCGAGAGCCATGCGATTAAGATCGGAAACACAGGCGCCAGTCCCAGGCCCGCGATCCCCGTCCCCGCGCGGGCCCCCCGCAGTGTAGTCGAAACAAACACGGCCGCTGTTCCGCATGAGGCCAGGACAAGACCTGCGGATACGACTTTCGGCTCGCTCAGAAATCGCAATGTGGCCGGAGCCACAGCTCTGCCCAGCAGCAACGCGCCCCAAAAAAAAGATGGGGCGACGATCCAGGAAGGTTCCGGGGTTGCACCGATGCGTTTCGCGTGTGTGGCGATCCAGCCGCCAAGCCCATTTTCTGTTCCCACGTAAAGGAAGAAAAGCGCGGCCAGAGCCCATCCGGACTGAGACTTGGGGAAGATTCTCCACAGGGGCGGGACCTGCGCGTTGGATTCCGCTCGTGGAGGCGCCGTGGCGAACCCGGGCGTCAAGCAAAGAAGTGCCAGACACACCAGAATCACTCCGGTCAGAACGAATAGGGTCTGCATTCCCGGTCGCTTCAAAAACAAGGAGACAATCAACGGACAAATCACCGCACCGATCCCCCATGCGAGATTCAGATAGTTCAATGCCGCTGCGCGCTGTTCACCAGCGGCTTCGGCGACGTAGAGATTGCCGCTGGGAATTATCAGACCAAGCCCCGCGCCATAGATAAAAACGAACAGCCATCCAACGGGCCAGTGACCGAAGCCCAATGCGCTGACACCGGCAGCCATCAACAGGAACCCCGTCATTAGAACGGGCCGATAGCCACGCCGAGGAAGAAGCGCTGTGGTTGCGATGACTCCCAACAGTGCTCCCAGGAACTGCGCGGTGAACAGAAAGCCGGATTGCGCGTCCGTGAGCGCCCACTGAAATTGAAGCCAGGGAAGAATGGGTCCAAGGAGGGTCGTGAGCACTCCCGCAAGGATGAACCCGGCCAAGAAAATAAATGCTTCCCCATGGCAAAATCGGAAAGCTTGCGGGCGGGCGCTGGTCTCCGAGGATGCCATGCGTCAAACCACTATCTCGTCTTCAGACGCGCCGGAGCTGAGGCCGTCGAAGCTCGCACGATCAATTCCGGCTCTACAGTGATGACATTCGGATGGGGGCCGTTTTGGGGGTCGGCAATTCTTCGAAGCACCGTCTCAGCGGAGATCTCTCCCATTTTGCGCAGGGGCTGGCGCACGGTAGTGAGGCCTGGATTCTGAAACGCAGCGCTCGGGATGTCGTCGAAGCCTACGACAGAAACCTCCTCGGGAACGCGCAGTCCAGCTTCTCGCAGAGCGCGGATGGCGCCAATCGCGGAAATATCATTGAAAGCGAATAGAGCGGTGAACAGGTGTCCTCCCGCGAGAAGTTTTTGAGTAACGTGATAACCGAGCTCGGGGGAAGGCGTATCTCCTTCAAGTTGCACGATCAGGTTTGACCGGACGCGCAGGCCAAGCCGCGTCGCCGCTTCCAGGATTGCGTTCCAACGCACTTCCGTGTCCGAGCTGAATTCCTGTCCCTTGATGAATGCGATTTGGCGATGGCCGAGGTGATACAGGTGTTCGAGCGCCAGCGACGCCGCGCGGGAATGGTTCAGCACGATGCTGGTCACTCCTCGCACTTGCGTGTGACCCGAAACTGCCACGACCGGGACGGAGAGCGGATGCTTGCAAGCGGTGTCCACGGCGATCAGGCCTTCCACGGCGCGGCCCAGAAGGAGCTTAGGATATTCTTCGAGCAAGTCCGGACGGTGGCGGTGGCTCACCACGAAATAGAAATAACCTTCCTGAAGCAGTTGGTCTTCGATGCCGCTCATGACCAGCGCTGCATAGCCTTCGCTGATCTCGGGGACCACCACGCCGATGGTAAAGGTCCGCTGTTTGCGCAACGAGCGCGCAGCGAAGTTGGGGCGGTAATTGAGGCGGCGCGCTTCCGCCAGGATGCGGTCCTTTGTCTCCTGGGGGATGGAGGCGGCCGCCGGCGAACGGTTGATTACCAGTGATACCGTGGCCGGAGAAAGCCCCAGATGGTCCGCAAGAACTCTCTGACTTACTGGCGGGGCGTTCGCAGGAAGCGGCGCGGACCGCTGTCGTGGTTTCTTGCGAGGCATTGTTGCGCAGTCTGTCATAACTCGGGGGCGGGAGCAAGAGACCGGCGGGCGGCCGGAAAATTCCCTTGACAGGCGGAAAGAGGCCGTGGTAAACCGCGCAAAAGTACAGGAGTAAATCGATTTACTAGAGCCAGACCAAGCCCGCTAATTCGAGGAGGGACCATGCGCAAGATCCTGCTCACCGCACTGTTTGCCGCTCTTTCCTGCACCGTGGCCTGGGCCCAATTTAATGCCGCAATTCAGGGCACACTTACCGACGCGAAGGGAGCCTCCGTAGGCGCCGCGAAGGTGACCGCGACGAATCAAGAAACGGGCATCAGTCGGGAAGCCACGTCCAGCTCGGAAGGTTTTTATCGAATCTCATCCTTGCCTCCTGGCAAATACAACATCAAGGTGGAGGCGAGCGGATTCAAAACCAAGGTGGCGAAGGACGTGGAGGTTGCCGCCGAATCGGTCCGCGGATTCGACTTAGAGCTCGCGGTGGGGGCAGTCAGCGAGACCGTCACAGTTACCGCTGCGACGGAGGGGATCCAAACCGAGAATGCGAACTCTTCCACCACACTGACGACGGAGGAGATTCAACGGTTGCCGCAGTTCGGACGCGACCCTTATGAATTGGTGCGCTTGACGCCAGGGGTCTTCGGCGACCTGGCAAGGACTGGCGATGGTCGGTCGGTCGGGTTCCCAAACGGGCCCGGCTCCGGGACGCAGGCATCGGGCGGACCTGGCGGCTCGAACAATTCCATCTACCAGTCCGAAAACCAGCTCCCCATTAGCGCGAATGGGCAGCGCATCTCCGCGAACAACTACACCATTGACGGCGTGAGTGTGAACAGCCTTTCCTGGGGAGGCGCCGCGGTTGTGACTCCGAGCCAGGAGTCGGTCAAGGAAGTAACCGTGCTCTCCAACAGTTATTCGGCAGAGGATGGGCGGAATTCCGGCGCACAGATAAAAGTGATTTCGCAGAACGGCACCAATACTTTTCACGGAAGCCTCTTCCTCAAGTACGACGAACCCGGGCTGAACGCCTTCAACCGCTTTCCCGGCCTGAAGCAGCAAAAGCGCGTCGAAAACAAGCTGCGCCAATTCGGCGGCAGCGTCGGTGGGCCGGTGATGAAAGACAAGCTGTTTTTCTTCTTCTCCTATGAAGGGCTCCGCGCGAACAACACGGAACAGGTGGACAAGTACGTGGAAACGCAACAATACCGCGATCTGATTGTGGCGCAGCGGGCGGGAAGCGTAACGGCAATGATCTTCGGCGCGCCAGGAATACAACCCCGGATCGGGGCTGTTTTGACGCCGAGCTGCGCGGACTTCCCCGGAAGACCCTGCGCGGTAGTATCCGGCGGATTGGACCTCGGATCCCCGACGGGCGGAACCAATCAGTACGTCTCTCTGGGCAATCCGGGCGGCGGAGGTCTAGACACGATTCCCGACCTCCTGAAGGCGGTCATCAACGTCCCGAAGTCCACGCGCGGTCATCAGTATAACGGCCGCGCGGACTACAGCCGCGGAAAAGACCAGTTTGCTGTGAGCACCTATTTCTCAATGAGGGACGACGAGAATGCCGACGATTCTGCGCAGGGCCGTCCCATAGCCGACGTTTCCTCCAAGCCGTTTAACCCAGCCGCGACCGCATCGTGGATCCGCACGATCTCTGCGACGATGATCAACGAGGCGCGCATGAACTTTACTCGCTTTGGCTTTGACGAGGTTTCCACGAATCCGGCGGCCAATCTCGGTATTCCGCGAGTCGAGGTCGAAGGCTATCTGCCCGCGGGAGACCGCCTCCGCTTCGGCTTTCCACGAAGCGAAACCACTCCGGGTATCTTCGCCGAGAATACCTACAGCCTGAAGGATGTTCTTTCCAAGATTCACGGGCCGCACGGGTTGAAATTCGGCGCGGAGATTACCTGGGAGCAGGACAATAACAACCTGCTGGGCGGCGCCCGGCCGCTCTACTCGCTTGTCGGGCCGTGGAACCTCGCGAACGGCACGCCGATCTTCGAGTCCATCAACTCCGATCCACGGAGCGGGGGGGCGGGAGCTGCCCAGCGCTACTTCCGCACCCAGACCTATGGCTTCTTCGGGCAGGATGACTGGAAATTCCGCCCCAACCTTACCTTTAACATCGGCTTGCGGTACGAGTACTTCACGCCACTGAAGGATACCAGCGGCCAATTGACCAACCTTCTGTTGGGGTCGGGGGCGAGCGCTCTCGCGAATGCCAAAATCGGCGTCGGCTCCCCGCTGTTCCAGCCCGACCGAAACAATTTTGCGCCGCGTCTCGGTTTCGCCTGGGCTCCCGGCCGCTTCCACAACAAGCTGGCCTGGCGCGGAGGATTCGGCGTGGCCTATAACCGGATTCACGAAGCGTTGTTCGCGAACACCCGCGGCAACCCGCCGTTTTTTGCCCGGTTTAATTTATGCTGTGGCACCGCAGCCACGGATTTCGGTACACCATTCGACGGGGGCCAAATCACCTATGTACTCGGCGCGAGCAACTCGCTCACAAGCTATCCTCCCAACCCCGCATTGACGCAGGGAATCGACCCCACCACAAACCTGCCGAACGGTTGCTGCGTGGAAATTTGGGGTACGCCGTCAAGAGTTCCGAACGCCTACGTTTATTCTTACTCGCTCGAAGGGGATTACGAGTTGCCCTGGCACATGCTCACCTCGCTGGGCTACCAAGGCACCAGCAGTCATAAGCTGATCCGCATCGTGAATCAGAGCTTCATCTTCGATCAGCTCAACCCGCATATCGGCTCTGCCTTCTTCATCACGCCCGATGTGAACGCGAACTTCAACGCGTTGGACTGGCGCCTGATTCGGCACTTCTACCAGGGCTTTGATTTCATGCTGAACTATCGCTGGAGCAAGAGCATTGACACGCTTTCCAGCGAAGGACCGGGTTTTGGCACCAACCAGACCGATCCGCGAAACCCGGCAAGCGAACGCGGACCTTCTGATTACGACGCGACTCACGCGTTGACGTTCTCCAGCCTGTGGAATGTGCCGATCCTTCGCCACCGGCACGACTGGATTGGCCGCGCCCTGGGCGGCTGGCAGATGAACACCATCTTCACCTTTCATTCCGGTTTTCCCTGGACGCCTGTCACCTTTGCCAATTGCCTGCCGTTGCCCAATGGACAAAATGTCTGTCCGGCTAGGCCAATCGGTGTCACGGCAGCGACGCCAACCGACCGCCATGATACGGATGTGTTTTTGACTGGAAACGGAAACTTCCCGGGTGGCGGTCAACTCTACTTCAACACCTCCACAACAGGACCTCCGGGAGTTGGACGGAACATCTTTCGTGGCCCGCGCTACTCCGCATGGGACTTCAGCTTCAACAAGGAGACGGCACTGCCCAACATGCCGATCTTCGGTGAGCGCGCCAAAATTGATTTCCGTGCCAACTTCTTCAATGCGTTCAACAAACTGAACCTGGCGCCCTTCGGTTTCTCGACGGGTAGCACGGTGGTCCAGGATTCGAACTTCGGCAAAGCGACGCTGGGCCTTGCTGGGCGCGTCATCGAGTTCCAAGCCCGTTTCAGCTTCTGAAACAGATTTGTTTCCCGCGGATGAGCGGCGGGTTGCCAAAACTCGCCGCTCTCGTGCAATCTTCCTTCCGCGCGGAGAGCCGCTTTGAGGACACCATCCAAATCGAGCTGTGTTGCCCCTGCGGGCGCTCTCCTGCTGGGCGCGGTCCTTTCGGCGACGCTTTTATCTGCAGCAGCCCGCGCCCAAGCCAGCGGCGTGGAGGCCGCAACACAGGAAACCATCACCGTGGAGCTCTCTGCCCCGGCGCATCCCTTTCCACATTTTTGGGAGCGCATGTTCGGCTCGGAACGGGCCATTGTCACGCTGCGCGAAAGCTACCGCAGCGATCTCCGCGAAGTGAAACGCGTCACCGGCTTCGAATACGTCCGTTTCCACGCCATTTTCCACGACGAAGTAGGGCTTTACAACGAAGACGATTCCGGCAATCCCGTTTACAATTTTTCTTACATTGACCAGGTTTACGACGGGCTGCTCGAAAATGGCGTCCGCCCCTTTGTGGAATTGAGTTTCATGCCGCGCAAACTGGCCTCGGATCCGGCGGCGTCGCATCCGTTTTGGTACAAGCCCAACGTCACGCCGCCTAAGGATTGGGACAAGTGGGGGCAGCTCATCGAAAATTTCGGGCGGCATCTGGTGGAGCGTTACGGCCTCGACGAAGTCGCCAAATGGTATTTCGAGGTCTGGAACGAGCCCAACCTTGATTTTTGGGCCGGCGTGCCGAAAGAAGTCACCTATTACCAACTGTATGATGCCGCGGCGCGCGCGCTAAAACGCGTGAGCCCGCGGCTGCGCGTCGGCGGACCCGCCACGGCGCAGGCTGCCTGGGTAGATCGCTTTATCGCGCATTGCGCGGAGAAAAACGTTCCCTTCGACTTCGTCTCCTCGCACGTTTACGGCAACGACCTCTCGAGGGATGTCTTCGCCAGCGAGGAAAACATCCCGCGCACAAAAATGGTTTGCCGCGCGGTCCGCAAGGTGCACGATCAAATCAAGGCTTCCGCGCGGCCCGATGTGCCGCTCTTCTGGACCGAATTCAACGCCAGCTACAAGAACGAGCCTGAGGTCACCGATGCGGCATTCATGGGCCCGTGGCTTGCCGACACCATCCGCCAGTGCGACGGCCTTGTGGACATGGTGAGCTACTGGACTTTTTCAGATGTTTTCGAGGAACAGGGCGTTGTGAAAGCGCCCTTTTACGGCGGATTCGGTCTGCTTGCGGAAGGAGCTATACCCAAGCCGGCGTTTAACGCCTTCGCCCTATTGCATCGCCTCGGCGACCAGCGGCTCGCCGTGGATTCCGCTTCCGCGCTGGCCACACGGCGCGCCGACGGCTCACTGGCAATCGCTCTCTGGAACCTGTTCCTGCCGGAAGAAACAGGAACTCCGAAGAAAGTGACGCTGCGTTTGAAGGGGCTTTCGGGGAAACACCAGGGCCGCGTTTGGACCATCGACCGGGACCACGGTTCTCCTCTGCCCGCTTACGAAAGGATGGGCCGTCCGCGCTTCCCCACGCGCGAGCAATTCGAAGCGCTCCGCAAAGCCGCCGCCCTGCCTGCGCCGGAATCCAGCTCCATCACCGGAGGGACAATTTCTCTGACCTTGCAGCCGCACGCCCTCGCTCTCATTGAAATTCACTGACTAACTTAGGGAAGGTTTCCCGGCAGGACCATCTGGTTTGAATCCTGCCCGCTCCATTCCTCGACGCACGTCTTCGTTCTTCATGAAGGTTTCCCACACAAACCCGCTGCGGCCGTTCTCGGCCATGAGCAGAGTTATCCCTAAATTAATTCCGATTATATCCGCGTTGAACCAATTTGTTAGCGGATTGAAGGCGTCCACAAACCCGTAGCGCTTCCAAGCCTTCTTTGCGTAACGGTTGCGAATTGCGCCCAGCACGCGCAACGCGTCCTGCGGCAGGAACGCCAGCGAGCCGCCGGCCGCGGCCGGCACGACGGTTCCGTCAATCGGCCCCATCGGCGGTGGCCCTCCCCACGCCACGTACCCGTGCGGAGAATCCGAGGAAGTAATCCCCCACAGGTCTTCGCTGTAATCCGGAAACTGCTTCGCGAGGGAAATGCACCATTTCTTATGCGCCTCGGTCGCGATTACCGAGTTCGCAAAGTAATCGGCGTACTTGTCCCTCTTCCCGCGGAAATCGAACCAGGCGTGTGAGTACTGGTGCACGAACAGCGGCGCATCGGACCCCACATATTTTGCGCCCTGGTACTCGAAGATCGGACGCCTCCACGCGTCCCAGCATTCCGCCGGCAGCGGCCGCGTCGGCGACCCCAGCCCCAGCAGGTAGATCATCATCAGTTCGCAATACAAATCCCAGCGGTACTTCAGGAAGCCCGTTTCCGGCTTCCATCCGTGCGAGAGCGTCGCGCCGCCATGGAGCATCCACGGCCAGTCCACGCGCTCATACATCTGCGTCGCGAGGTCCTTGATTTCCGCGTCGTCGAAATGCACCCGGCAGGCCAGCGCGCCGCAGAGCAGCAGCGATGTGTCGATGGAGGAGATCTCTGATTCGAACGCGCGCTCGCCCGTGTGCATTTGCATGAAATGATAGAAAAAGCCGTGCTCGTGCGGCGCGCGCTTCAACAAGAATCGCAGCGTGTTGCGCGCGCGCTCTTTGAGTTTGCCGGGCTTTTCCCAGCCGTGCTGGTCGGCAATACAAAGCGCCGTCAGCCCGAATCCCGTCGCGGCAATGCTGGCCACATCGCGCGGGTCGGGCCCGTTCGCTTGGCTGCGGTCCTTGATCAGGCCGGTATATGGGTTCGCCTGCTCCCAAAAGAAAAGGAAATTGGCTCTTTCCATCTCCTCCAGGAAGCGCTGGTCGTCCGCCGAGAATCCCTCTTGCGCCGATGGGAATTTCGCTTGAGTGTCCCAACAAAGAGGGAGAGACACCCCCGGCACAGGGGGTCCAAATCGAAACGGAATCAGCAGCGCCAAACGGCCAACGCGAGCAAGCCACTCTCGGCGCGAGAGCATGTCTTCCTGCGATGTCGTTTTCTTTGCCAATCCGCGATTCATAATTTCATGATTATTCTACCGTGGTGGCCCAAAAATTGGGCGCCGCACTAGCCATCGAAGACCGCAGGGGCTCCTGCAGCTCTGGGCGTGCCCTGGGCCGTGGTCTATTTCATCTTCCTCAACGCACCTGCGCCTTTGGGCTTTTGCGGTCAAACGTGTTGCTAATTTTCTTTGAAAGGTATAAAAGTACCTACTTTCGTTAACAGGGAAGCTTTGGCAGGGGAGTAGGAAAGAAGAAGGTAAGGCGAGACGGCGGCTCAACGGCCCTTCTTGGAAGTTTCCTTCTTCTTATTCAACGGACAATAAACCATCCGAAGAGCAAAGGAGAAAACCATGAGAAACAAGTTCCTGACGACGATTACGGTGGCTGTGTGTCTGGCGGCCGGAGTGGCGCAACCATTGCGCGCGCAGGAGCCGGGGAGGTTTCCGCGCCCTGCTCCTGCACCGAGGAGCGGTGCGAGGTTCGCTCTCGCGCCGGATCCTGCGCAACAAGTCCCCGTGGGCCAACATCCCCCAGGAGTTCGCCGGCTTAGCCCCCGCCGAGCTTGTCGACACCGACAGTCTGCAACAAGCCAGAGTCCAGATTCAGCAGATGCCGGCCCAATCCCTTAATACTCTTCGTAGGGCAATCGACCCGGCGAAGTTGCACGACCGGCTCCTGCGGGCCCGCGCTGCGGTCGCGGAATACTCCAAGGCCGTATCGGGCCCGAAAATGATCGCCGGCTCGATGCCCAGCTTCTCGGCTGGATTCCCTAACGCCAATGGCTTGTGCACGAGCGCCAACGGCACCGACGTGAACAGAATTCCAAACGCTGTGGTCATAGCGGCTGATGTCGTCTTCTTCATCGCGGACGTAGTCAGGGAGTCCGCGCAAGACGGTTGCAAAGAAATACTGGTTGTCGCTGGGGAGGGTGGCAACACCAGTTTGGTGTGCATCCCCTTGGATATCATCTGGATCGCGGCCAAGGCCGTGGACGAGGGAATCCACTTCTGCGACGACGACCTGACCGGAGCCGTGGTCGACGCCAACTACGCCCGCCTCAATCACATCCACGATGATCTCGCCAACGTGCAGACCGGCGTCAACACCGTTACCACGGACGTCTCCAACGTCAGCACGCAGGTCTCAAACGTAGGTGTTCAGATCTCAAACGTTGACACGCATATCTCGGCGGTTGACGCCCACATTACGACGTTGATTGCCGGGCTGTCGGCTCAACTCACCACTCTGCAGGCCTCCGTCGACCTGGCCAATCAGCGGCTGCTGAAAACAATAGCCGGACAAGCGCAAACCATGAAGCTGGAGCTGACGCCGGACGGTTCGCGCATACTCGTGCCTTCGATCCTGTCTTGCACTGGCTCCAATTGTCCGAACGTCCTGGCGCTTTGCCCGGGCGGCGTCTGCGCTTGGAACAGTGTCGGGCCTCTCCCGTAGACGTGTTGCAATCAGCCGCACGGTTCTCGCGCGCGAGGTGATCAGGTCGCGCAGCAGCCTAGCCTCGGCCCGGAACTGAGTACGGCAACAGTAGCCAAGCGGAAGACGAACAAATTTACAGTGGCCCGCGCGGCGGCGTATCGCTGTCTCACTCACCGAATGGTTGAAATGCAGGGAGATGGTTGGTGGACGTGACCGGGCTCGAACCGGCGACCCCCTGCTTGCAAAGCAGGTGCTCTCCCAACTGAGCTACACGCCCACAGTAGGAGTCACATTCATTCTAAATCATTTCCCCCGATTCCAAAATTCATTCCTTGGGTCAGCGGTACGCGGCGGCCTGGATGCTGTACAGCTCCGAGTACTGACCGCTCTTGGCCATCAACTCATCGTGCGTGCCGACCTCCACGAGCCGCGCCCCGTCGAGCACGACGATGAGATCGGCCATGCGCACCGTCGAGAAACGGTGGGAGACGAGGATGGTGATGCGGCTGCCGTCGCGCTCCCCGGTGCCCCGCGCCGTTGCGGCGTACCGCTCGAACAGCGCGTGTTCCGTCTCCGCGTCCAGCGCAGCAGTCGGTTCGTCGAGGACCAGCAGCAACGGCTGGTCGCGCATGAAGCCACGGGCCAGTGCGAGCTTCTGCCACTGGCCGAACGATAGCTCGACTCCGCGCGGCCACGTCGGGCCGAGTTGCGTGTCGAGGCCGGACGTCAGGCGGGCGACCACGTCGCCGGCGCCAGCGCGCTCGACAGCCGCGAACACGGCGGGCTCGTCGTCCAGTCGCGGGACGTCGCCCAAGCCGACCGTGTGCCGCGCGCGGAATTCGAAGCGGAAAAAATCCTGGAATGCGCCCGCGAGACGCGCCCGCCACTCGCCGGCCGGCACGCGCTCGAGCGGCGTGTCGTCCACAAAGATCGAGCCGGAGGACGGCTCGTACATCTTCGCGAGCAGCTTGACCAGCGTCGTCTTGCCCGCGCCGTTCTCGCCGACGATCGCGACCACCGCGCCCGCAGGCAGCATCACCGACACATCGTCCAGCACAACGCGCGACGTTCCGGGGTACGCGAAGGACACGTGGTCGAGCCGGATGCCGCGGTGCAACACGGTGGGAACCGGAAGATCGCCCGACGCTGCCTCGGAGGCGGCATAGTCCTCGAGCCACGCGAGCCGCCGCGAGCCGTCCATCCAGAAGCCGCGCAGGAATCCAATCTCGCCGACGGTGGCGCCAATGTACGCCGACAGCCGCGCTCCTGCGGCGAGCACCAGCAGCACCGCGCTGGCCGGCGCGCCGAGGCCGGAAGACACGAATACGACCGCGCCGACATACGCCAAGGCGAATATCGCCCATGCCAGCGCGTGCCAAAACGCCGAGCCCCATCGAGCGGCCGCCACGGGCCCGTACCAGCGCTCCCACGCCGCTCGGCGCTCTGTGATGAGACGCTCTCCGATGCCGGTGACCCGCACTTCCTTCCCGGGCGGCGCGGTCGTGGCGATGGTGAACAGGTGACGCGCCAGCCGATTGGTTTGTGCCCCACGCTCCTGCGCAGCCCTCTCCACCTCGGGCCGCCACGTCGACGTCAACACGGTGGGGACCGCGAACGCCGCGAGCAGCATGAGCGCCGGGTGAATCGACGCCAGCAGCGCCAGGGTCACGCCCAGGCGCAGGATCCACCCGAGCGTGGAGAACAGCGACATGTACATGTGGTCGAGTACGAACACCTGATTGCGGAGCATGGACAGCCGATCGAGATACTCCGGGCGTTCCTGATGCGCGATGGTCGCCACCGATGCCTGCAGTTGCGCGACGTGCGACTCGAGCGCGATGGTCACTTTGTCGCGGAAGCGCCGCTGCACGCGCGTGCTCACCGTGCGGAGAAACCACGTCGCCGCGGCCGACACGCCGAGGCCAATCGCCGCTCCTTGCACCATGCCGGGGCTGTGCTCGGGGACGCCTTTGCCGAGTAGCATCAGCCACAACGCGAGGAGCGCATCGGGCAGAGCGGCGAGCTGCGACAGCACGAACGCTGCGGCCATCAAGCGCGGCTCATGGCGATACCCCAGCTTGCACAACCGCCACATGGACGACAGCGCGGGAGGCAGCGGGTCAATCGTCCCGGGCACACGATCTCGATCAGGAGAGGACGTCATACGTCGTGCCCTCCTCTTCCGGAACGATGAAGCGCTGCGCCTGCATGTCGAACATCGTCCGGTAGCGCCCGCCGAGCGCAATCAGCTCGTCGTGCGTGCCGAGCTCCATGACCCGGCCGTGCTCGAGCACGCAGATGCGATCGGCATGGCGGACCGTGGAGAAGCGATGCGAAATTAGGATGGTGGTGCAATGCCGTGTCGCGGCGAGCAGGCGATTGAAGATCTCCGCTTCCCCGCGCACGTCGAGCTGAGCGGTCGGCTCATCGAGCAGCACTACGCCGGCGCCGAGCGTGACGCCAGCCAGCGCTCGGGCGAGCGCGACGCGCTGCCACTGGCCGCCCGAGAGGTCGGTGCCGCCGTCGTAACCGCGGGCCAGCACCGTGTCCAGCGCGGCCAGGTTCGTCGCTCCTGCGGACTCGAGCGCGGCGCGCACCACATCGTCTGGCGCGCCGGCCGGCGCCACGTTGTCGCGCAGCGGCAGCTCGAGGCGGATGAAGTCCTGGAACACGGCCGCGACGCGCGAGCGCCACGATGCGAGATCGAGCTCGCGAATGTCGACGCCGTCGATCTCGATCGCACCTGCCTGCGGATCGTACAAGCGGCACAGCAGCTTTGCGATCGTCGTCTTCCCGGCGCCGTTTTGTCCAACGATGGCGAGCGACGAGCCGGCGGGAATGGTGAGATCGAAGTGCTCGAGCACGGGCGCGCCCGCTGGGTACGCGAAGGTGACGTCGCGGAGACGAATCTCGCGCGCAGGTTTCGCGTCCGCGGGGCGATTGCCGGAGCGCAACGCGCCGGCGGGACGCATCGCCCCTTCGAGTCGCAGCACCGCGGCGATGGGGGCAGCCGCTCCGTCGAGCGCCCAGCTGAATCCGCCGAACGCGATCATCGAAACGCCCACGGCGCTCTGCACGTACACGACGGCTTCCCCGAGACTGATGCGGCCAGCGGCGGCGGCGCTCGCCAGTAACCAGAACACCAGGACGTTCGCAGAGACGACCAGGAGCATGCTCCAGATCACAGGACGCTCGCGCAAACGTGTGGCTGCGTACTGCAGCTCGTGCAAGCGAGTGCGTCTGGCGATGAAACGGTCGATCGTCCAGCCGGCCAGGCCGAACAGCCGCAGCTCCTTGCTCGCCGGCGGGTCCACCGCCAGCCGGTAGGCGTAGTCGGCATCCCGCTGCGCAGCGCGCACCTCCTCGGTATTGCGGTCGTGCCAGATCGCGCTGTCGCTTAGTATCCAGTGCGTCGCTAGCCAAGCGCCCGCAAGCACGATCGCTGCCCACCACGCATATCGGGCGAGGATCACGGCGCACGCGACACCGCCGATCATCTCCACCATGCCGCCCGCGATGAAATCCATGGAGATCGACAGCGGCGGGCCGGTCATCCCGAGGTCGAAGTCCCGCGCGACGGTGAGGTCGCTCGTGAGCGTCGGATCCTCCAGGTGCCCCATACCCGGCGGGCGCACGCAGGCCTCGGTGAGCCGGTCGTAGAGCCATGCGGCAGTGCGGTCGCCCAGGTTGGCGCTGACCGCCTGATGAATCGGACTGAGCACCTGAAGCAGCACGAAGATCGCGCCGGCAAACACCAGCGGACCGGCGAGAGGATGGCCGCGTTGCACGGCGCCGACGAGCACGCCCATGGCGATCCCGAACGCCGCCGGCAGGATTCCTCTCAGCAGGAGGGTCGCCCACCAGGCGGCGGCGAGGCCGGGGTCCGCCTTCGGCAGGACGCCGAAGAGCTTCCATTCCTTGCGCTTGGTCAGTGCATGGAGCACGACCGCATTCTGCCACAGAACCGCCGCGCACAAGGAACTACGGAACGGATGATAATGATTCGCTTTCGAAGTGCGCTGTTGTTTGCTAGAATCGCTTGATTATCCGAATGTGATTTCTTGACTCAGGAGTTTCGATGGCCCGGAAATGTGAAATCTGCGGCAAAGCGCCGCATTACGGCAACGTGATCAGCCACGCCAATAACACGCGGCGGCGCCGCTGGAATCCAAACCTGAAGCGCGTCCGCGCCGTGCTGGACGGCGTGCGCAAACAAGTGCGTGTCTGCACGGCCTGCATTCGCGCCGGCCGTGTGAGGAAAGCCGCCTGAGCGCCGCATTGCGACCCCACTCCGAATC
>WNGL01002609.1_pt1 | contig 21789 bp, 20 predicted proteins | sample 5400591 | NCBI WGS metagenome assembly WNGL01 (sample SAMN13153377, study PRJNA577476) | soil metagenome | isolation source: 80 cm soil or saprolite under Garry oak tree replicate 1 | place: USA:California | collected 2016-06-15 | reverse complement strand
AGGTGCGCGCGGAGCGGCGGCAGGGCGAGCAGGACGAGCCCAGCGGCCGCCTCGACCGAGAGCAGGAGGGGCCAGGCGCCGGACTCGCGCCACGCGTTCGCGAAGAGCGCGCCCCACGCGGCGGGCAAGGCCGAGAGCGGGAGCGGCGCGGTGTCGAGCCGGAGGGGCGCCCCGGTGAGCGCCGGCCAGAGCCGCAGCTGCACCTGCCCCGCCGCGAGCCCGAGCGCGAGGAGCCCCGCGTCCCACCCGAGCCGAGCCGCGACGGGCCCCACATCCTCGCCCTCGAGCCGGTCGGCGGCCGCGCGCGCCACCGCGAGCGCGAGGAGGAGGATCCCGATCGCCGCGTTCACCCAGTGCGCGAGGAGGACGAGGAGCGCGCCCGCGGCGATCCGGCGCCAGGGCCGCCGGCCGTCCGCGCCCGGCTCCGCCACCGCGAGCCCGCCGGCGGCGAGCGCGAGCGAGAGCCCGTAGGGCTGCGAGAACAGGAACTCGAAGAGCCATGGCGCGGGCGCGGCGGCGAGGAGCCCGGCGGCCGCGAGCGCGCCGGCGAGCGGCCAGTCGCGCCCGGCGAGGACGTGGCGCGCGAGGAGCACGAGCGCGCCGAGACCGGCGAGCGAGAGCAGGAGCCGCTGCGCGAGGAGGTTCCAGAGCGGATCCCGGACCGGCAGCGCGAGGAGCGGGACGAGCATCCCGTAGCGCTCCTGGTCCCAGTAGAACGGGGTCCAGCGCTGGAGCGACACGAGCACCGGCACGATCGAGTCGCCGTTCTCGAGCCGGTGCAGGCCGCCGAGGTCGACGAGCGCCGCGCCCGCCGCGAGCACCGCGAGGAGCACGCCGGTGCGGTGGAGCGGCCAAGGAATGGCGCCCAACCTGGACCTGGTCGTGGACGTGGACCTGGTCGTGGTCCTCGTCCTCGACCTAGACTTGGTCCTCGACCTCGACCTGATGGAGGTCGAAGTCGAGGTCGAGGTCGAAGTCCAGGTCCAAGTCCAGGTCCAGGTCGGCGCTGCCGTTCGCTAGCGCTTCTCGAGGCGCGCCTTCGCCTCCGCCGCCAGGACGCGGACCGAGAAGCCGGGCGTCTGCGAGGCCTCGTCCGTCGCGTTCGTCGGGAACGGCCGGGCGCGGGCGCGCATCTCCTCGAGCCGCTCGCGCGGGATCGAGGGCGAGCCGCGGACGAGCCAGGGGTCGTTCTCGTACGAGATCGCGGGCCCGCGGAGGAGCCGCCGCTCGTCCCAGATCTGAGAGGCGCGGTCGTAGGACGGCGGGGCGTGCTCGCTCGTGTCCATCCGGATCGCGTCCTTCGGGCACGCCTCGACGCAGAAGCCGCAGACGATGCAGCGCAGCTCGTCGATGACGAACTTCACCGGGTACTTCTCGACCGGATCGTCCGGGTACTCGCCGGCCTCGATGTAGATGCACTGCGCCGGGCACGCGGTCGCGCACATGTAGCAGGCGACGCAGCGGGGATTCCCGTCCTCGCGCGGCACGAGCCTGTGCAGGCCGCGGTAGCCGAGCGGGTACTCGACCTTCTCCTCGGGATACTGGACGGTGACGACCTCGTTCCAGTTCCGGTCGCGGGCGAGGACGTCCGGGTTCGGGTCGCGCCCGAAGAAGAGGTTCTTGAAGAAGTGGCGCGAGGCGATGGCGAGGCCCCGGAGGATCTCCGGGAAGTACATCTGCTCTCGCAGGTCGGCGGCGCGGTTGTCGACGGTGTAGGGCATGTCAGTGTCCGGCGGCGGCGTGGGCGCCGTGCGAGTCCGAGTGTCCGTGGGCGCCGTGCGAGTCCGCGCCGTGTGCGTCGTGGCCGTGCGCCTCTGCCGGGACCCGCCGCGCGGCGGCGGCGGTGATCGCGAAGATCGCGACGAGCTCGACCGCGCCGATCCAGGCGAGGAGCCGGAGGGACGGATCCACGAGCACCGCCGCGGCGGTGACGAAGACGTTCACGAGCGCGGTGGGGAGCAGGATCTTCCAGCAGAGCTGCTGGATCTGGTCGAAGCGGAACCGCGGCAGCACCCAGCGGACGAGCAGCTGGGCCCACATGAGGACGATCATCTTGCCGATGAACGAGCCGGCGCAGACCGCCGCGAACCAGACCGGCTGGAGGTTCGCGCGCAGCGTCTCCTCGAAGAGGATCGGGTGCCACCCACCGAGGAAGATCGCGACGATCACGCCGGAGAGGATCGTGATCTCGATGAACTCGGCGAGGAACATGAGGCCGAACTGCATGCCCGAGTACTCGATGAAGTACCCGACGATCTCGCTCTCTCCCTCGGGGAGGTCGAAGGGGGCGCGCTTCGTCTCGGCGAAGGCGCTCGTGAAGAAGACGAGGAAGCCGACCGGCTGGAGGAGGAGGCCGATGGCCGGGATGGGCCCGAGCACCGCCTGCCCCTGCGCGACGACCATCTCCTCGAGCCGCAGCGTCCGGTAGGCGATCATCGTGCCGACGAGGGAGAGGCCGAGCGACACCTCGTAGCTGATCATCTGCGACGCGGCGCGGACGCCGCCGAGGAGCGCGAGCTTGTTGTTCGACGCCCAGCCCGCGAGCGACGTTCCGTACACCGCGAGCGAGGAGATCGCGAAGATGTAGAGGAGGCCGGCGTCGGGGCTCGCGAGCTGCAGCGAGACGCCGACGCTCCCGATCGCCGCGGAGGCGCCCGGGAGGATCTTGCTGAGCGGCAGCTCCGGGCCGACCGGGACCACCGCGAAGAGCACGAGCACCGGCGCGAAGGAGAGCACCGGCGCGAGGTTGAAGAGGAAGCGCGTCGCCTGCGCGGGCTGGAAGGCTTCCTTCGTCAGCATCTTCACCGCGTCGGCGATGAGGAAGGGGAGCCCGCCGAGCGGGTTCCCGAAGACCTTGATCCGGTTCGCGCCGACGCGGTCCTGGATGAGCGCGGACCACTTGCGCTCGGCGACCGAGAGGAGCGAGCCCGGCACCATCACCAGGACGAGGATGAGCGTGACGAGGTTCGCGACGGCGATCCCGTACGGCACGGGCAGCCCCCACGACGCGAACAGCGCGCCGAGCCCCGCGGCCGCGTAGTAGAAGCCGAGCGAGGCGACGACGCAGAGCGCGAGGAGCCCCGCGAGGACGACGATCATTCCGAAGAATCGGCCCACGGTCTCCCCTCCTACGACGTCCGCGCGATCGCGCGCCGGTAGTCTTCGCCCGTCTCGTTCGGCATGCGGTCGCGGTTCGGCGCGAGCCGGCCGTCCACCGTCCCCGCGGCGAGCGGGACGATCCCGAACCGCCTGCCGATGGAGGCGAGCGCGTCCCACTTGAAGTCGCCGAGCGCGGTCCCGAGCTTCGGCCCGAGCGCCGCGAACACCTCGCGGCCGCTCGCGAAGGCGAGCTTCGCGCCGAGGGAGGCGCCCACGGCCGCGGCGAGGGCCCAGTGCGGCCGCGCGTCGCCGCGCGGGAAGTAGGCCATCTCGAAGCGCTGCGCCTTCCCCTCGAACTGGACGAAGGTGCCGTCCATCTCGGAGTGCGGCGCCGCCGGCAAGAGCACCGTCGCGCCGGCCGAGAGCGGGCCCTCGTTCGTCGCCTGCACGACGAGGTCCTGCGCCGCCGCGATCTTCGAGGCGAGGGCCGCGTCCGGCGTCTCCGCGCCGACCGCCCACACGCCCTTCACCGTGCCGGCCGCGACGGCGGCGGCGAGGTCGGCGGCGGGCCGGACCGCGAGGCCGAAGGCCTGCGCGACGAGCTCGAGCCCCTTGCGGTTCGGGTTCTGGTCGGCGCGCTTCAGGAAGTCGTCCTGCCAGCCGTCCGCGCGGCCTCCGACGAAGACCTCCTTCGCCCCGAGCAGGTCCTTCGCGACCGTCGCGGCGACGAGGAGGTCCTCGAGCGACGCGGTGGGCGAGAGGAGGATCCCCAGGGTCCCCGCCTTGGCGTGGCGGTCGAGCGCCTTCGCCGCTCTCGCGACGGCCGCGGGCTGCGCGACCTGCGCGCCCTGCCCGGCGCGCCCCTCGCGCGCGTGGAGCACGCGTCCCTGGTTGAGCGGCTTGTACGTCAGCCGCCCGTCGTCGCACATCCACTCCTGGTTGACCGCGTCGTTCTCCCGCGGCCGGTACCGGTAGGTGGTGTCGTTCAGGTAGTCGAGGAACGTGTTGCAGCCGCGCGCGCAGCCGGTGCAGACGGACCGGGCGGACGACATGAACCAGACGCGGCCGCGGAACCGGAAGTCGGTCGAGGTGAGCGCGCCCACCGGGCAGATGTCGACGACGTTCCCGGAGTACTTCGAGTCGAGCGGCTGGCCCGGGAAGGTGGTGATGAAGCTCTCGTTCCCGCGCTCCGCCACCCCGAGCTGCGGGGCCTTCGCGACCTCGCGCATGAAGCGGACGCAGCGGGTGCAGAGGATGCAGCGCTCCTGGTCGATGACGACGAGGGGCCCGAGCGCGACCCGCTTGCCCTTCTTCACCTTCGGCATGTCGAGGCGAGAGGGCTGCCGGTCGAACTTCATGTAGTAGTCCTGCAGCTTGCACTCGCCCGCCTGGTCGCAGATGGCGCAGTCGACCGGGTGGTTGAGGAGCAGGAACTCGAGGACCGCGCGCTGCTGGTCCTTCACGCGCGGCGTGTCGGTCTTCACCGTCACGCCCTCGGCCACCGCCATCTGGCAGCCGGGCATGAGCTTGCCCATCGGCGCGTTCGACATCTCCACGAGGCACATCCGGCAGTTGGCCGCGATGGAGAGCCGCTTGTGGTAGCAGTAGAACGGGATGTCGATCCCGACCGACTTCGCCGCCTCGATGACGGTCGTGCCGGGCTTCACGACGACTTCCTTGCCGTCGATGCTGGCGGTCACGAACCCGGGGTTCTTCGGGGGCGGCGGCGCCGGGGGCCCGGCGGGCTTCGGGGGTGCGGCCGCGGGGGCTGCGGGCTTGTTCTCTTCGGCCATCGCGCTCTCTCTCTCGGGCGGCGGCTACTGCTCGACCTCGCCGGCGATGTAGTTGATGGAGTCGTAGACGGGGACCAGGTCCGCGAAGAGCCGGCCCTTCACCATGTGCGGCAGCGCGGTGAGCATCCCCCACACCGGCGCGCGCAGGCCGATCTTGTAGGGCCGCCCGCCGCCGTCGGACACGAGGTAGAAGCCGAGCTCGCCGTTCGGCGCCTCGGTGTACGAGTACGCCTCGCCGGCGGGGACCTTGATCCCCTCCATGATCTGCTTGAAGTGCGCCATCACCCCCTCGATCGTCCCGTAGACGAGCGGCTTGGGCGGCAGCGCGTACCGGAAGTCCTGCACGATGATCTCGCCCGGCTCCATCTGCTTCAGGGCCTGGCGCACGATCCGGTCGGACTGGCGGAGCTCCTCGAGACGCACGAGGTACCGGTCGAAGGTGTCGCCGTTCGAGCCGACCGGGACGTCGAAGTCGAGCCGGTCGTAGACGAGGTAGGGCGAGGCCTTGCGGACGTCGTAGGGCACGCCGGTGGCGCGCAGGCAGGGACCGGTCCACCCGAAGTCGATCGCGTCCGCGCCCGAGATCGGGCCGACGCCGCGGGTCCGGTCGAGGAAGATCCGGTTGCGGTTGAGGAGCGCCGCGATCTCGTCGCGCATCGCGGCGACGCGGTCGAGGGTCTTGAGCGTCTTCTCGATCCAGCCGTCGGGGATGTCGCGGGCGACGCCGCCGATGCGGCAGTAGTTCGAGGTGAGGCGCGCGCCGCAGAGCTCGGTGAGCCGGTCCCACACGAGGTCGCGGACCTCGACGGCGAAGATCACGACCGTCATCGCGCCGAGCTCGAGCCCGGTCGCGCCGACGACGGTGAGGTGGTCGCAGATCCGGTGGAGCTCGGAGGTGATGACGCGCAGGTACTTGGCGCGCTCGGGGACGTCGAGCTTGATGAGCTTCTCGACCGCGAGGGCGTACCCGACGTTGTTCACGATCGAGGAGACGTAGTTCAGGCGGTCCGTGTACGGGAACACCTGCGTCCAGGTGACGTTCTCGCAGCTCTTCTCGAACCCGCGGTGGAGGTAGCCGATCTCGATCTTCGCGTCGGTGACCATCTCGCCGTCGAGCTCGACGATGAACTTCGTGACGCCGTGGGTCGCCGGATGCGACGGCCCCATGTTGAAGACCATCCGCTTCGACGGGATGGGCGCGTCGAGCGCGCTCGGCGGCGGGGGCGCCGGGGGCGCCTTCGGGGCGGGTGGGTGTCCGTGTCCGTTGCTGGCCATTCGCGTGGGCTCCGTGGTCCGTCGCGCGTCTAGTCGCGGGTCGCGGGTCCCGGCCCGCGGAAGATGTCCTTCACCTCGCGCTCCGGGGTGAGGGGCTGGCGGCCGCGGAGCGGGTAGTCCTTGCGCAGGGCATGGCCGACGAACTCCTCGTAGGTGAGGAGGCGGCGCGGGTCGGGGTGACCGATGACCCGGATCCCGTACATGTCCCAGCAGTAGCGCTCGAACCAGTCGGCGCCGCGCCAGACGGTGGTGACCGTCGGGACGGTGCAGTCCGACTCCGGCACCTTCACGCGCAGGCGGATTCGCTCGTTCGTCCCGGTCGCGTAGAGGTTGTAGACGACCTCGAAGCGCGGGTCCTGCCCGAGGTAGTCGACCGCCGTGATGTACGGCGCCATGTCGAAGCCGCGCTCCGACTTGAGGAAGCGGCAGACCTCCTCGATCCGGTCCTTCTTCACGAACGCGCAGTCGTCACCGCCCACCCCGACGTACGGATCGTACACCGCCTCGGGGAAGCGCTCGGTGAGCGCGTCGATCACGGCCTTCGACATGTCTCGTCCTCGCTAGCGGTCCTGCCCGCCGGTGAGGGCGGGCCGCGGCTGCCAATCGTGGAGCTTGTGCGGCTGCCCCTGGATCTTGTCCTGGAGGAGCATGATCGCGTCGATCACCTGCTCCGGCCGCGGCGGGCAGCCCGGCACGTAGACGTCGACCGGGATGACCCGGTCGATGCCCTGCACCGTCGCGTAGTTGTCGTAGAAGCCGCCGGAGCTCGCGCAGACGCCGAACGCCATCACCCACTTCGGCTCGGCCATCTGCTCGTAGACGCGCTTGAGGACGGGCGCCTGCTTGCAGTTGATGGTGCCGACGACGAGCAGCAGGTCCGCCTGGCGAGGCGTGAAGCGGGGGAGCGCCGCGCCGAACCGGTCGAGGTCGTACCTCGCCATCGCGAGGCTCATGTACTCCATCCCGCAGCACGCGGTGACGAAGGGGTACTGGAAGAGGGAGTACTTGCGCCCCCAGCCGACGCCCTTCGAGATGATCTTCTGGAGGGCCCCCTGCGCCTCGTCGCGGCGCGTCGCGATGATCGGGAGGTTGTCGAGATCCAGATCGGCCATCACGCGCTCCAGTCGAGGACGCCCTTCTTCCAGACGTAGGCGAGGCCGGCGACGAGCGTCGCGGCGAAGATCCCCATCGAGACGAACCCGGGCCAGCCGAGGCCGGGGTAGCCCTCGCTCGGTGCGAGGAGGACCGCCCACGGGTAGAGGAAGACCGCCTCGATGTCGAAGACGATGAAGAGGAGCGCGACGACGTAGAACTTCACGCCGAACCGCTCCCGCGCCGTCCCGACCGGGACCGACCCGCACTCGAACGGGGCGTTCTTCACCCGGCTGAACCGCCGGGGGCCGACCAAGCCGGCGATCGTCAGCATGACGACCGCGAGGACCATCGCGACCACCAGGACGAGCGCGATCGGGAAGTACGTCTGGAGAGGGGTCATGAGTAGAAAGGGGGCCCGGGTAAGGGTCCTCTAAGTGCCTTTGCGACCTGCAGTTGTCAACGGGATTCCACCCCTTGACAACAGGTCACCCGCGAGTAGACTCCGCGCGCCTTTTCCCAGGTATCACGACAGGATAGGTCCACTAAAAGGAACCGACGATGGGCTTCGACTTTGGCGCCGTCCTGGTGTTCGCGATCGTCGCCGTGGGGTTCGCGCTGGGTGGAATCACCCTCTCGCGCGTGGCGGGTCCGCGCATCCCCAACGCCGACAAGGCGACCATCTACGAGTGCGGCGAGCGCCCCGTCGGGGTGGCCTGGTTCAACTTCAACCCACGGTTCTACCTCGTCGCCCTCGTCTTCGTGATCTTCGAGGTCGACATCGCGCTGACGTTCCCGGTGGTGGCGGTCTACCGCTCCTGGGCGACCTACAGCCTCGGATTCGCCTGGATCGCGTTCGCGGAGCTGTTCCTGTTCACCGCGATCCTGGGGGTCGGCCTGGCCTGGGTCTGGGCGCACGGCGACCTCGAGTGGGTGAAGGGCCTCGCCGGCGGGTCGCAGCAGACGCCCGCGGGCTCCGACTCCGAGCGCCGGGCGGCGTAGCGAGCAGTCCCCGTCTCTGTTGAGGTGAACGACATGGCAGGCAAGCTGGACTCCGGCATCGGCGGCGACGTCACGCTCCTCCACACGTCGCAGCTCGATCAGCTCATCAACATGGCCCGCGAGAGCTCGCTCTGGTACCTGCTCTTCGGCCTCGCCTGCTGCGGCATCGAGATGATGCAGACCGGCGGGCCGCGCGCGGACCTCATGCGCTTCGGCGCGATCCCGCGCGCCTCGCCGCGCCAGGCCGACTTCATGATCGTGGCCGGCACGCTCACCTACAAGATGGCCGAGCGGGCGAAGCTCCTCTACGACCAGATGTCGGAGCCCAAGTACGTCATCTCGATGGGCTCCTGCTCGAACTGCGGCGGGCTCTTCCAGTCCGCGTACTCGGTCTGCAAGGGCGTAGACAAGGTGATCCCGGTGGACGTCTACGTGCCCGGCTGCCCGCCGCGGCCCGAGGCGCTCACCGAGGGCCTCATCCGGCTGCAGGAGATCGTCCGGAACGAGCGCTGGTCCGAGAAGCGCCGCCCGGCCGCCGGCAAGTCGGAGGTCGCGTAGCGGGCCCCGTTCGCGTCACGTCCCGTGTTCCACGGGAGGCGGGTGCGGCGCGCGGGAGCGCCGGCTCGCTCGAGCCGCATCAGAGGAAGGCAATGACGACCGTCGAGATCCATGAACGGCTGAAGGCGAGGTTCGGGGACGCCGTCGGCCCGCTGTCCGAGCCGAAGATCGACCCGTTCTGCGTGGTGCCGAAGGAGCGGCTCGTGGAGCTGTGCCGCTTCCTCAAGGCCGAGCCCGGCGTCGACCTCGACCTCCTCGAGGACCTCACCGCGGTCGACTGGCCCAAGCGGAACGTGATCGAGGTCGTCTACCACCTCATCTCGACCAAGCACCGCCACGTCTTCAAGCTGAAGGTCGAGGCGGACCGTGCCGCGCCGGTCGTCCCGACGGTCGAGTGCGTCTGGAAGACCGCGAACTGGTTCGAGCGCGAGGTCTACGACCTCTTCGGCGTGGACTTCCCCGGACACCCCGACCTGCGCCGGATCATGCTGCCGGACGACTGGATCGGCCACCCGCTCCGCAAGGACTACCAGGAGGCGGGCGGCTGGCACGGCATCTCCAACGTGCGCGAGAACCCTCTCGTCGAGCTGAAGCGCCTCGACGACGCCGCCCGGGCCGAGAAGGCCACGGCGGCCCCCGGGCCCACCGACGCGCAGCCGGCCGCGAAGGCCTGAGGAGCCGACCTCGATGGAAAAGCTCATCCTCCGCCGCGTCGACCGTCAGAACGAGGAGATGATCCTCAACTTCGGTCCGCAGCACCCCTCCACCCACGGCGTCATCAACTTCATCGTCGAGACCGACGGCGAGGTGCTGAAGCGGGCGATCCCGGACGTCGGGTACCTGCACCGCTCGATCGAGAAGATCGGCGAGGTGACCGGCTACCCCGGCTTCATGCCGTACACGGATCGCGTCGACTACGTCGCCGCGATGTTCGCGAACGAGGGGTACGCGATCGCGGTCGAGCGGCTCCTCAAGGTCGAGGTGCCGGCCCGCGCGCAGTGGCTCCGCGCGATCTCCTGCGAGCTCTGCCGCATCGCCTCCCACCTCGTCTCGGTCGGCACGATGACGATGGACATCGGCGCGTTCACGCCGATGGTCCACGGGCTCCGCGAGCGCGAGACGATCAACGACCTGCTCGAGGCGCTCTGCGGCGCGCGGCTCACCTACAACTACCACCGCATCGGCGGCGTCGCCTTCGACCTGCCCGAGGGCTGGCGGGACAAGACCCTCGCCTTCCTCGACCACTTCGACAAGTTCCTCGTCGAGTTCGACCGGCTGATCTCGTTCAACCAGGTCTACACGAAGCGGCTCGGCGACGTGGCGGTGATCCCCGCCGCGATGGCGATCGACTACGGCCTGTCCGGCCCGAACCTCCGCGGCTCGGGGGTGGACTGGGACCTGCGCCGCGACCTGCCGTACGGCGCCTACCCGCACTTCAAGTTCGCGATTCCGGTCGGCAAGGGCTGGTACGGCACGGTCGGCGACTCGTTCGACCGCTACTACGTGCGCTGCCTCGAGATGCTGGAGTCCTCGAAGATCGTCCGCCAGGCGCTCGAGTCGCTGCCCGAGGGCGAGATCGTCGCCAAGGTGCCCCGCCTCGTGAAGCCGGAGGCCGGCGAGGCGGTGGGCCGCGTCGAGTCCGCCCGCGGCCACCTCGCCTACTACGTCGTCTCCGACGGCACCGCGAAGGCCTGGCGGGTGCGCGCCCGGACCGGCTCCTTCACCGCGATGGGGATCATCGAGGACATCTCGCACGGCCTCATGATCGCGGACCTCGTCGCCCTCATCGCGAGCCTCGACGTCGTCGCCCCGGAGATCGATCGATGACCGCCGTCGCCACCCAAGCCCCGTACGCCCCGAAGAAGACCGCGCGGTCGGTCCTGCTCCTCACCCTCGCGGTGGGCGTCGTCCTCCCGGTCGCGCTCTTCGGCGCGATCATCGTCCTCTCCCCGCTCACGAAGCCGGCGATGCTCGGCGCGGTCGTCGACGCGCTCGGCGGGAACTGGGCCGCCTGGAGCCCCTCCGCGAAGGTCGGCCTGTACGCGGCCGGCGCGGCGCTCCTCGGCTTCATGCTCCTCAACTTCGGGGCGATCATCTCCGGCACCACCGTCTGGTGGGAGATGCGGGTCAGCTCCCGCATGCAGAGCCGGGTCGGCTACAACCGCGTCGGCGCCGGCGGCTTCTTCCAGTGGATCGCGGACGCGGTGAAGCTCCTCCTCAAGGAGGACCTCATCCCCGCGGACGCGGACCAGCTCCTCTTCCGCGCGGCCCCCTACTTCGTCCTCGTCGGCTTCGCGCTCACCTTCGTCGCGCTGCCCTTCGGCGAGAGCCTCATCGCCGCCGACCTCAACGTCGGCATCTTCTACATGATCTCGGTGACCGCCCTGGTGGTCGTCGGGATCCTGCTCGCCGGCTGGGCCTCCAACTCCAAGTGGGCGCTCTTCGGCGGCATGCGGTCCGCCGCGCAGGTGGTCTCGTACGAGATCCCGGCGGGCGTCGCGATCATGGTCCCCATCCTGATGGCCGGGACCCTCTCGATGCAGGGGATCATCCGGGCCCAGGGCGCGTGGCCGTGGCAGTGGTTCATCGCGACGAACCCGTTCGCCGTGGTCGCGTTCGTGATCTTCTTCATCGCGCAGCTCGCCGAGGGCAACCGGACGCCGTTCGACCTCCCCGAGGCCGACTCCGAGCTCGTCGCCGGGTACCTGTCCGAGTACTCGTCGTTCCGGTTCGCGCTCTACTTCCTCGTCGAGTTCGGGAACCTCTGGGTGATGGCCGCGGTCGGCGTGACCCTCTTCTTCGGCGGCTGGCAGATCCCCTTCGTCGGCCCCGAGACGTTCGCGGCGGCGAAGGGCGCGAACGCGCTCCCGGCGCTCGGCTGGTGGGGCCTCCAGGCCCTCTCGCTCGTGGTCTTCGTCGTGAAGACCCTCGTCCTCCTCAACGTCATCGTCTGGATTCGCTGGACGCTCCCGCGCATCCGGGTGGACCAGATGATGTCGCTCTGCTGGAAGTACCTCGTCCCGTTCGCGTTCCTCTCCTTCGTGGGGACGCTGCTCTGGATGGTGCTGGTCGCGCAGGCGCCGGTGGTCGCGCAGGCGACCGGGATCGTGCTCACCGCCGTCTTCGTGGTGGTCGTGGCGCTCTTCCTCAAGCAGACGAAGGCCAACATCTCGGCGGTCGGCGATCAGGTCGACCTCTCGAACTGGTGAACCGGAGCCGGCAAGACATGGGCACCTCTTCCGTTCGCGAGTACACCGGCGCCATCAAGGACACCTTCGTGTCCTTCTGGCACGGCCTCTCCATCACGCTGTCGCACCTCGCCCGGCGCCCGATGACGGTGCAGTACCCGGACCGGACGGCGATGCACGTGCGCGACATGCTCCCGCCGCGCTACCGCGGGTTCCTCGAGGTCGACGCCTCGATCTGCACGGTCTGCCAGGCCTGCGAGCGCGCCTGCCCGATCGGCTGCATCCAGATCACGATCGAGAAGGACCCGGCGAACCCGAAGAACCGGTACTGCACCCAGTTCGACATCGACGAGGCCAAGTGCATGTTCTGTGGCCTCTGCGTCGAGCCGTGCCCGACCGGCTCGATCCAGCACACCCGGGAGTTCGAGGGCTCGGTGGCGAACATCCGCAACCTCGTCTTCCGGTGGGCGGACCCGTCGAGCCCGTTCCCGGTCTACAAGGTCGACAAGACCGCCGAGTACTACCCGCGCGTGGAGCTCGGCTCGCTCGTGCGCGCGAAGCTCGCTGCTCAGAAGTGGGCCGCGCCGGGACCCAAGTTCCTGCCGCCGCTCCCGCCGGAGCTCGCGAAGCCCGCGGCCGAGAAGAAGGCCGCGCCGGCCGCTGCGGCCCCCGCCGCGAAGCCCGCTCCCGCGTCGGCTGCGCCCGCCCCTGCGGCGGCCGCGCCCGCGCCTGCGGCCGTCCCCGCCCCTGCGGCGGCCGCGGCCGCGGCCGCGCCCGCCGCGGCCGACAAGCCCCCGATCCCCGAGAACAAGTGAGGCCGCGAACGATGCGCATCGACGCCCGCAAGCTCTCCCTCTGGTTCATCGCGACGCTCGCCGTCGTGGTGTTCCTCGGCTACATGACGACGCAGGTCATCCAGCCCGCCTTCGCGAAGGGCGGGCCCGCGCCGTCCGGCCCGGCCGGCCTCACCGACTTCCTCTTCTACGTGATCGCGGCGCTCACGGTCGCCGGCGCGCTCGGGGTCGCGCTCTCGCGGAACATCCTCTACTCCGCGATGGGCCTCCTCATGGCCCTCCTCGGGGTCGGCGCCCTGTACATCTATCTCGCCGCCGACTTCGTCGCGGTGACGCAGCTGCTCATCTACATCGGCGGCGTCCTCGTCCTCATCCTCTTCGCGGTGATGCTGACGAACCGGATCACCGAGGTGAACGTCTCGAACACCTCGTTCGGCCTGTTCGGCGGGATCCTGCTCGCCGCCTCGGTCGCGCCGGTGCTCGTCGCGGTCGTGACGCTCACCCCCTGGCGCGTGCGGCTCGCCGCGCCGGCGATGGCGGCCACCACCGAGGCCATCGGCAACGGCTTCCTCACCACCTGGCTCCTCCCGTTCGAGGTCGCCTCGCTCGTGCTCCTCGCGACGCTCGTCGGCTCGATCGTCATCGCGCGGAAGGAGATCAAGGCCGACTAGGCCGGAGACGCCATGACCGCCATCAGCCTCACCCACTTCCTCATCATCGGCGCGCTGCTGTTCACCGCCGGCCTCGTCACCGTCGCCACGCGGAAGAACGCGGTCGGCATCCTGATGGGGGTCGAGCTCATCCTGAACGGCTCGAACGTGAACTTCGTCGCCTTCAACCACTACGTGACGGGCGGCGTCTCGGGGCAGGTGTTCGCCCTGTTCGTCATCGTCCTCGCGGCGGCGGAGGCCGCGGTCGGCCTCGCGATCGTCCTCGCCATCTTCCAGACCTTCAAGACCATCGACGTCCGCTTCGCGGACCTCATGCGAGAGTAGCGATGGAACTCACGACCCTGAAGACTGTCGCGAGCGCGTTCGCCGGACTGGTCCGCGCGACCGCCGAGCACGCCCAGGCCGCCGTCGCGGCGGGCGCCGAGCACCTCCAGGCCGCTGCCGAGCACGTCCAGGCCGCGGGCCAGGCCGCCGCGGAGCACGGCGAGCACGCCGCCGCCGCCGCGGGCGCGGCCGCCGAGCACGGCGGCCACGCGGCCGCCGCCGCCGGGCACGAGGTCGCGCACGCGCTCTCGGCGATCCCGGTCCACCACGTCTCGTACCTCTGGCTCATCCCGCTCTTCCCCGTCATCGGCGCGACGATCAACGCGGTGATCGGCTGGAAGCTGCAGCGGATGTTCGGCAAGAAGATCGTCCACCGCATCGCGGTGACGGCGATGCTCCTCGCCTTCGGCACCGCCCTCTACGCGTTCGCGGAGATGCTCTCGCTCCCGGGCGACCAGCGCTTCCTCCAGAACACCCTCTGGAACCTGCTCACCGCCGGCCGGCTCACGGTCGACGTCGGGTTCGCGCTCGATCCGCTCTCGATGATGATGGTGCTCGTCATCACCGGGATCGGCTCGCTCATCCACGTGTTCTCGATCGGCTACATGGCCGACGAGCCGTCCTACTGGCGGTTCTTCTCGTACCTGAACCTGTTCGTCTTCGCGATGCTCCTCCTCGTGATGGGGGACAGCTTCGCGATGATGTTCTTCGGGTGGGAGGGCGTCGGCCTCGCCTCCTACCTCCTCATCGCCTTCTGGTACACCGACCCGGAGAAGGCCGCGGCGGGCATGAAGGCGTTCGTCGTGAACCGCTTCGGCGACTTCGGCTTCCTCGCCGGCCTCCTCCTCCTGTTCTGGGGGCTCGGCGGCGCGTGGACGCCGCGCGAGGGGCCCCGCACCACCGAGTACGTCCCGAAGGCCGGCATGCAGGCGGTCGCGGGCGCGACGAACGCGGCCGAGTCCGACGCGCTCGCGCCGCGGGTCGACGGCGTGAAGGTCGGCCCGACGATGAACTTCCGCGAGCTCCGCGACCAGGTGGTGGTCGAGGGGACCGGCGTGAAGAAGGGCCTCCTCGGCCAGGAGATCTGGGGCGTCTCGCTCCTGACGCTCGTCGGGATGCTCCTGTTCGTCGGCGCGATGGGCAAGAGCGCCCAGCTCCCCCTCTACGTCTGGCTCCCGGACGCGATGGCCGGCCCGACGCCGGTCTCCGCCCTCATCCACGCGGCGACGATGGTCACCGCCGGCGTGTACATGGTGGCGCGGCTCAACTTCATCTACGCGCTCTCGCCCTCGGCGATGGGCTGGGTCGCCCTCATCGGCGCGCTCACCGCGATCTTCGCGGCGTCGATCGGCTTCTTCCAGTACGACATCAAGAAGGTCCTCGCCTACTCGACCGTCTCGCAGCTCGGCTTCATGTTCATCGGCGTCGGGGTCGGCGCGTACTGGGCCGGCGCGTACCACCTCCTCACCCACGCCTTCTTCAAGGCGACGCTCTTCCTCGGGTCCGGCTCGGTGATCCTCGGCTGCCACCACGAGCAGGACATGCGGAAGATGGGCGGGCTGAAGAAGTACATGCCCACCACGCGGCTCACCTACCTCGCCGCGTGCTGGGCCATCGCCGGCTTCCCGTGGATGAACGGCTTCTACTCGAAGGACGAGATCCTCTGGAAGGCGTTCACCTCCGAGCACCTCGCGCTCTTCGGCCACCCCACCCCCTGGCTCGGCGGGCTCATCTACCTCGTCGGCATCATCACGGCGACCGGGACGAGCTTCTACATGTTCCGCTCGTACTACATGACCTTCACCGGCGAGTACCGCGGCGGCGAGGGTCATCACGACGAGCACAACGAGGACCCGCACGCCGCGACGGCCACGGCGATGTCGGCCACGTCGGTGACGGTCCACGCCTCGGACGGCGCGGTCCACGCGGACGGCCACGCCCACGGCCACGCCGCCCCGGCGCACGGCGCGCACGCCGCCCCGGCCCACGCGGCGGCCTCGTACGCCGGCCACGGCCACGACCCCCACGCGGCCCCGGCGCTCGACGATCACGACGACGCCCACGCGCACGGCGGCCACCACGGCGGCCCGCCGCACGAGTCGCCCTGGACGATCACCCTCGTCCTCTCGCTCCTCGCGCTCGGCTCGTTCCTCACCCTCTTCATCGGCATCCCGGCGGCCTGGACCCACGCGGTCCCGGCGCTCGGGTCGATCTTCGGCCACGAGCCGCTCCTCGAGCAGTGGCTCGCGCCGGCGCTCCCCGCCGCGCACGGCATCCCGTTCGCGGAGAAGCCCCACTGGATGGAGTACGCGTTCCAGGGGATCGGCGTCCTCGCCGGCGCGGTCGGCTGGCTCTTCGCGATGGTCCTCTACAAGGACGCGCGGAGCACCGTGCCCGCGACGCTCAAGGCCCGGTTCGAGGGGATCTGGACCGTCGTCTACAACAAGTACTACGTGGACGAGGTCTACGCGGTCCTCCTCCTCAAGCCCTCGGTCGGGGTCGCCCGCGTCTTCAGCGCGTTCGACGGCACCGTCATCGACGGCCTCGTGAACTTCGCCGGGTGGCTCGGCCGCAAGGCCGGCCAGCTCGACGCCGCCATCGACAAGTACGTCGTGGACGGGCTCGTCAACGCGCTCGCGAACGCCTTCCTCGGGTTGGGCCGGGCCTTCCGGAACGTCCAGACGGGCCGCATCCAGACCTACCTCTACGGCGCGCTCGGCGGCGCGCTCGTCGTGGTCCTGCTCAACTTCCTCATCCAGTAACGCAGCAGCCGGTTAACGAAGGAGCGACGCATGTTCAACGCAGGGAACGTCCTCAGCTGGGCCACGTTCTTCCCGCTCATCGGGGCGGGAGCGATCGTGGTGGTGCTCGGGCTCGCGCACTTCGCGAAGCTCTCGAAGAAGTCGGTGGACGAGACGGCGCGGGCCATCGCGCTCCTCACCAGCGGCCTCTCCTTCGTCGCCGCGATCTACGCCTGGTCGATGTTCGACGGGACGAGGGCGGGGGTGCAGCTCTCCCAGCACTTCGTCTGGATCCGCTCCTTTAACGTCGAGTACTTCGTCGGCGTGGACGGGCTGTCGATCTCGATGGTCCTCCTCTCCGGCCTCATCTCCTTCATCGCGACCATCGCCTCGATGCCCTGGTGGTCGGGCGCGAAGGCCGGCGCGATGGCCGGGATGGTCGACGACGGCCATGACGACCCGCACCACCCGAAGCACTTCTCGGTGCGGATGGTGCCCGGCTACATGGTCATGCTGCTGCTCCTGCAGACCGGCATGATGGGCACCTTCGTCTCCCTCGACATGTTCCTCTTCTACGTGTTCTGGGAGGTCATGCTCCTGCCGATGTACTTCCTCATCGGCATCTGGGGCGGGCCGCGCAAGGAGTACGCGGCGATCAAGTTCTTCCTCTACACGCTCGCCGGCTCGGTGCTGATGCTCCTCGCGATCATCGGCATCTACTACAACTCGCGCGCGGCGATGCTCGGCGACGGGACGATGTCCCTCGGCCACACCTTCAACCTCATCGAGCTCGGGAGGCAGGGCCAGGCCGGCGTCTTCAAGGGCCTCTCCCTCCTCGGGATGGACTTCGCGAAGGTCACCTTCATCGGCCTCTTCATCGGGTTCGCGATCAAGATCCCGATGTTCCCGTTCCACACCTGGCTGCCCGACGCCCACGTCGAGGCGCCGACCCCCGTCTCCGTCATCCTGGCCGGCGTGCTCCTCAAGATGGGGATCTACGGCATCCTCCGGTTCAACTACCCGATCCTGCCGGACGCGACGATGTGGGCCGCGAACGCGGTCGCGATCTTCGGCGTCATCAACATCGTCTACGCCGCGTTCGTCTGCCTCGGCCAGACCGACCTCAAGAAGCTCATCGCCTACTCCTCCGTCTCGCACATGGGCTTCTCGCTGCTCGGGATGGCGGCGTTCACCCCCGCGGCCATCTCGGGCGCGGTGCTGAACCTCTTCACCCACGGCATCATCAGCCCGATGCTCTTCCTCATCGTGGGCGTGATCTACGACCGCGCCCACCACCGCGAGATCGCCCGGTTCGGCGGCCTGGCCCAGGAGCTCCCCGAGTACTCGGCGATCATGGGGCTCGCCTTCTTCGCCTCGCTCGGCCTCCCCGGCCTGGCCGGCTTCATCTCCGAGTTCATGGTGTTCTCGGGCTCGTTCCCGGTCTTCACGACCTACACCATCATCTCGGCGACGAGCGTCATCATCACGGCCGCGTACTACCTGTGGGCGATCCACCGGATGTTCCTCGGCAAGCTCAACCCGGCGTACAAGGGCTTCCCGGACCTCAACTGGCGCGAGCGGCTCACCCTCTACCCGCTCGGCGCCATCGCGATCGTCCTCGGCTTCTACCCGCAGGCGATCCTCGGGCCGATCAACTCGACCCTCCACGCGCTCATCCAGAACCTCCGGCCGCTGTAGGCCGACCGGGACCCCGCGATGGAATCCTTCCTCCCCCTCGTCAGCGAGAACCTCCGCTCCGCCGGCTGGTTCGGTCCGGAGCTGGCGCTCACCTTCGGGACCATGGTCCTGCTCGTGATCGACCTGTTCTGGAAGAAGAGCCCGGCGCGGGTCGCCTATCTCACCGCCTGCGCGCTCGCAGTGCTGGGCATCGCGGCGGTCCTGCTCTCGCTCCAGCCGAACGACGCCCAGTCGCTCTTCAACGGGATGCTCGCGAACGACGCGTTCGCGAGCTTCTTCAAGTGGCTCTTCCTCGGGGCCGGGGCGCTCACCGTCCTCGTCGCCTCCCAGGGGAAGGACTTCCCCCCGGCGCGCATCGGCGAGTTCTACGCGCTCCTCGTCGCGATCGTGCTCGGCATGTTCATGATGGCGAGCGCGACCGACCTCCTCATGATCTACCTCTCCGTCGAGCTCGTCTCGATGGTGAGCTACGTCCTCGCGGGCTACCGCAAGGGCGACCGCAAGGCCGCGGAGGGCTCGCTGAAGTACGTCATCTACGGCGGGGTCGCGTCGGGCGTCATGCTCTTCGGCATGAGCTACCTGTACGGCCTCACCGGGACGACCTCGCTCTTCCAGCTCGGCTCCCGCATCGCGACGATCCAGGCGGCGGGCGCCTCGCTCGCGGCGACCAAGATCGCGCTCGTCGTGGCGATCGTCTTCGTCACCGCCGGCTTCGGCTACAAGGTCGCCGCGGTGCCGTGGCACATGTGGTGCCCGGACGTGTACGAGGGCGCGCCGACGCCCTTCACGGCGTTCCTCTCGGTCGGCCCGAAGGCGGCCGGCTTCGCCCTCGCGCTCCGGTTCTTCCACTCCGCCCTCGCGGGTCCGGGGAGCGGCGAGGCGGGCCTCGCCGACGCCCTCTTCGGCCTCCCGTGGCCGGCGGTGGTCGGGGTGATCGCGGCCATCACGATGACGCTCGGGAACCTGACTGCGCTCGGCCAGACCAACCTCAAGCGGCTCCTCGCGTACTCCTCGATCTCCCACGCGGGCTACGCGCTCATGGGCCTCTCCGCGGTGTCCGGCCGCGGGATCCAGGCCATCATGATCTACATGCTCGTCTACCTGGTGATGAACGTCGGCGCCTTCGTCGTCGTCATCCTGGTGGCCGAGGCGACGGGCTCCGAGTCGATCCTCGACTACAAGGGGCTCGCGCGGCGTCACCCGGTCGCGGCGGTGAGCTTCGCGATCTTCCTCTTCTCGCTCACCGGCATCCCGCCGTTCGCGGGCTTCACCGGCAAGTGGTTCCTGTTCTACGCGGTCTTCGAGCGGATCGGTGGCCCGTCCGGCGTCTGGTACGGGATGCTCGCGCTCGTCGCCGCGCTGAACACCGCGGTGTCGCTCTACTACTACATGCGGATCGTCCGGGCGATGTTCATCGACCCGCCGTACCTCGAGCACCCGGCGCCGATCCACGCGCGGGCGGGCTACCAGGCCGTGCTCGCCGGCGCCTCGGCGTTCGTGCTCCTGTTCGGCGTCTGGTGGACGCCGATCGTCGACTGGGCGGGCGCGTCGCTGCAGCTGTTCCGCGGTTAGCCGCGGACGCCACGAGTCGAGGGTCCTTCGCGGCCCGGTCGGAGCTTCCGGCCGGGCCGCTTCCTCGTTCGGGGTCTTCGCACTGCCGGGTTCCTCGCCATCGCGCGGCGGCGCGGGTGGTACTTCCCTTACCGCGGCGGTCTACGCCCAGTACCGCGGACCGATCCGGGTGCTGCGAGCACGCTCGGCCTCGAGCGACCAGCGCTCGCGACGCGGCCAAGCCGACCAAACCGCGACGGGTTCCCCTGCGGTGCCTCCCCTCGTGAACCTGTTCATCCACGCGTCGCCGTAGACCTGACGCGCGGCGAGCTGGTTGTGAAATCTGCACAGGCACCTCGTGTTCTCGACGGTCGGCAGCCCACCCCGTCCCCGCGGCATCACGTGATCGAGCTCGACCTGGTGGGTTGAGCCGCAGATGCCGCCTCCGTCCAACGCCCACTGGCAGCGCCCGCCGTCACGCTTCCACACGGCTCTTTTCACGTGGGCGGGGACGTGGTCCGGCTTCGCAGGCGGCGGCTCACGCCGTGGCTTCTCGACGAGCCCCTTCCGCTTGGCGTGGCGGTCGAGGAGGAGGTCGAGTCCCGCCTCGAGGATCTCGTCCTCGCTGGCGCCGGGATGCGAGTGGGAGAGCGCGTCGCGAGCGGCCGCGAGCTTCTCCATGAACCGGCGCGACACCGTCACGTGGAACCGCCTCAGGTCCGCCGTGAGCGGCTCGACCGTGGTACGCGGCGGCGAGGCCGGGACGGGCGGAGTCGGCTGGACCGGCTTGGCACGAGGCGTTTCATCCAGATGAAGTGGGGATTCCAGGATGGGATCCCGCGCTGCGGTCGCGGTGAGGGCAGTCGCGGCCGCCGTGGGACGCACGGCCGTGACGACCGCGCGGTGCGGCGCGGCCTCATTCGGCCGGAGCGCGGCCGAGACCGCCTTCGCGCCGGACTTGGACAGGTGGAAGAACCGCGGCAGGACGTCGTCACGGTTCTCGGGCGTGAGGACCTTCGCAAGCTCGACGACGCTCGTCATACAAAGCCGCCCGTCGCGCAGGGGTTCCACGATCTCCGGGAATCGATGGATGAGCTCCGCGGCGGTCTTCCGGTAGAACGCGGCGCCGCTCGAGAGCCCGAGCTCCCGGTGCAGGAAGTAGAAGAGCGAGGCGTGCCCGAGCTCGACCCAGAGCCGCTTTTGGTCGAAGTCGGCGAGAGCCACCAGAAATTCGCCGAGCGCGGCACGCTCGCGGTGGAGGAGGTCGGCGAGGTGGGCGGAGAGCGCTCGTGCGTTCGTGATCATGACGGAGAGTGTCGCACGGGTCTTTGAGCCCTCCGGAAACGCACGAGGATGGGCGGTGAAGCGCGGACGGAGGCCGGGGGCGAGTCGCCCCCTCGATGCCTCGGGGCGGCCCTGAGCGGCCGCGCGGCGCGTCGAGGCGGGCCTTCCCTGCACGCCCTCGCCGCGGGAGCAGGCTTCGGCGAGAACCGTGTCAAGGGACGGCCGCGATCCGTTGGGTTCGCCGCTTCGAGTCATTCACGATGGGTGGAAGGACGGTCGCCTGCGTCCTCGGGCGCTCGCCGTGTCCGCTTCGCCTGCTGGCTTCTTGCGAGCCAGTCGCGCAGGACCGGTTCCGGCAGGCGGGACGGGTTCGCGCCTCGCCCTCGTCGAGAGCCACTCAGCGACGCGCGTGCGACGAAGACGCACCACGCGGGAGGGCGGCGGCCGGACTCGTGGCGACTCATGAGAGCCGCCGTCTACGGCTCCTTCAGCTCGTCCCGCTTCGCGTCGTGGCGGCGCGACACGCCGCGGAGCAGCGCTCAGCGGGGCAGCTGCGCGAGGAGCCGGCGCGCGTCGGCGTCCCTCGGATCGAGCGCGAGCGCCCGCTCCGCCGCGGCCCGCGCCTCGGCCGCCCTCCCCGCCACGAGGTGCACGTTCGCGAGGGCCACCCACGGCCAGGGACGCTGCGGGGCGAGCCGGGCCGCCTCGAGCGCGTCCTC
>WNGL01003683.1_pt1 | contig 21793 bp, 17 predicted proteins | sample 5400591 | NCBI WGS metagenome assembly WNGL01 (sample SAMN13153377, study PRJNA577476) | soil metagenome | isolation source: 80 cm soil or saprolite under Garry oak tree replicate 1 | place: USA:California | collected 2016-06-15 | reverse complement strand
TATTGTCTTACTTGCTCAACTAGCTGAGGCCACCGGCGGTGTGACTTTGGAAACTGTCGGGCAGGCAGAGAATCTCAAATTGCTGGCTCCAGAAGACGTCATAGCATCGCGGGAAAGGATCGCGAAATTCTTAGGGCTGTCCTCGACATTGACTCCGTTGCAGCGAGTCATGAAATGGAGCGTCTCGGGCCGCAAAACCCGGACGATTTCTCCTTTCTCGCAAGTCACAGTTCCTAAATGGCTGGAGAACAGGATTCAGGAGGGAACAGTCGAAGGACTGCGAGCCGCACTGCAAATCGATCCCGCGAATGCTCGCGTAACCGCACATCTTGGCCGACGCCTTGCCGATCAAGTGCTCAAACAGGGCAGTGACCCCGACGAAGCACGGCGCGCTCGAGGCGAAGCTGACTTTCTAACAAGCCGTGCGGTCAGGCTCGCTCCCGAGAACGACGAAGTTAAGAAGCTGCGCGAGGAAGTAGTCAACTTGCTAGGGCTAAAGACGAATTGACCCGAAGATATCGTCCTGCTTTTGGATAGTGAATCGGTGCTCAGGCGCAACAGGACCGAGCTGGAAAGCAGACATGGAAGGACTTAGCTCGGTCAGTGCAATACAATCCAAAGATCGCGGGAATGTATCGTGTCGCGGCTGGCATGGCTGTCGCTACAGTGCGGCGATTCGTTTTCTCGTCGCGATCACTGTGCTGATAGCTGTTTCGAATCGGTCGCGTGCGGTTGCTTTCTGTGCGGCGCGACGCATATCGACCGATCTCTGCTAAGTAGTTAGCTGAGGATGCGAATTACCAGGTTGTAAATGCTGACCGCCTTGTCATCGCGCTCCCATGCGCGTTTGTTGACCAAGCTAAGCGCAGTGGAACCTTCGGCCTTGGCCCGGAAGAAAAACCTGCGCTGGCCTCCAGCGCCGGGACTCTTCTGACCAGGAGGCAGAAACTCGTCGCCTTCGGCCGCCAACAAAGCGTCGTCCATACCGCCGATCGTCCACCGATAACCGGTTGTCGGATTTTCCTTTAGTTCGATCGTGATCTTTGCACCGCGCTCTACCTGAACATGCGCGCCGTTATCTTTCTCGTCGAATACGTATTTGGCCACGTCTTAACATGTACTGCTCAGGCTTCCTGCAGAATCCGCACCGTCCAAAAATCGTCGGAGAGATTTTTGTCGGGCGACAGATAATCGTAGGGCATCGTGAAGTACCCCTTCTGTCCCCAGTCAGTGCCCCAGGAATTTCGGATTATAAATCGCCGGGCTGCATTGTCATAACCGACTCCCATCACCGCGTGGCCGCCCATCACCTTTTCCTTTGGCCCCGGCATGTTTAACACGCCCGACTTTGCCACCGCTGCCGATTCGAAAGCTTCATAAACGGTAAAACCAAAGACAAAAGGGAATCCTTCTGCCAGGCAGCTGCGCATCTCATCCACCGTGCTGATTCGGTGGTAGGAGAGTATTCGATGCTTTTTCGCTGAGCGATAACACGCCGCGGTTGGTTTCTTTGTGAATCTGCTAATCTTGTATGGCCACTCGACTTCAGTGCAAACTCCCAGCTTATTCAGCGACTTAATTCCATCGCGAATGAAAGCGCCGCTGTCCTGATTGACTGTGCCTTCTATCATGCGTTCGTTGTAATAGACGAACAAGCGACTGAGATCGGCGAACGGCGCGCCGTCTTTAATTTCCAGGAACTCGAGTGCGCCGACCAGAGCATTAGCAGTGCAACTACCAAGCTGTCCCTGGTCTTCAACCGGTGAACATTTCGACCGCAGATCGACTTTTGCCGGCGGCGATACCAGCCTGGGCGCGACCGCCGAATAGAAGAGATCGCGATGATCAGGCAGGTCGGGCAGCCAACCATACCATTGAGGTGAACGTTTATTTAGTTTTGTTGATGTAGGCATATGTAATTATGGGTTAGAGGTTAATTCTGACTTTCAGAGGAAATGTTGCATTTAGCGACTCACGCGACATTATTTTTTACCCACGTCGCGACGGTAGCCTGACTGTGGACCGGCCCAAAGAGCTTGTCCGGGCAGCTTGTGCCACCGGGCAAATTGTAACCGGGCGTGAAGTCATGCCCGAAAACTTTCTCACGCGGTATGTCGTACTGCTCCAGTAGCCACGCAATTAACGCTGCGGACGATTTGGCCTGATCATCTGTTAGCGCTTCACTGTCTTTAGCAACATGCTCGATCCCGATCGAGTTTTGGTTCGCCCCACGGCAATGGTTTGCCCGTTCGGTATCTCGAACCATCTGATAGATGTCGCCATTCTTGTCGATAACGTAGTGAGCCGAGACTTGTCGCCCGGGATTTCCATTTTTGAACTCGGCTAAAGTGGCCTTCAACGAAGCTTCCGTGCAATGAAGCACAACCATCTCGATGTTTGCCCCATTTCGAGACGAATGATTCGGACTTTCGATGAACTCCTTGATTGGTGGTTTTGGGTGCGGATTGCTGCTGCCATGTGGGTCTGGTTGTTTGGCAGAAGTATCCGCTCCCGCGTCTTGTTCTTGTTTTGCAATAGGTTGTTGTGGTTGTTGGTTTGTTTGTTTGCGTAGGCCCCCGAAAAGGGCAAAAGCTCGGTCCTGCAGGCGGTTACGCATCCCGGTCAAGTCTGAGAGCGCCAAATCTCTTCCAAAAGCCGACCCCGGAAAAATGAAGAACAGAACGTCCTCTTCTATACTCGAATCGAAGATTTGCCGACAGAACCCGGTAACAGAGTCGCGTCGATTTTTGCATGGATCCGGAGCCGCTGGGCGAAGCTGTTCATGGAGGCAGATCGATCCCTCCCCAATTTTCTGAAAAGGACCGAGATCTCCACAGATTGCGGCCGTCTTTTGATCTTTATAGATAACGACGGCCACATCGCCGATCTTCAGTTGCGGATGGAAAGGCGCGTTACCATTCGGACGATTTTGCGGAAGGACTATGTAAGGAACAATCTCGCTCGGCAGGCCCCCTCCGCTTGGCAAAACGAAGGAAGTTTCGTCTTGGCCGCTATCCGGATCTAACTGTTTCCCGCTACGCCGCCTAGGATCGTCAGGCGCCGCCGGACCGTCGGCATCGACGCTCATTTTTGAACTCCAAAAGACTGTCCCATCCGGAAAGTGGCACAGTGCTTTGCACATGTTTTTGTCTCTGTTTCCCGGCGTATCGAATTTATCGTAACGATCCTTTGCGCTATTTTCCACATCGCTACTCTCCGTCTCCTCGAATGGGATCCCTTTTAATAGTGCTTGGGACGGAATTGGTGGTGAGAATGCCATATTTTGTTACTCCTTGTTATTACAGGTTAGTTGGCGACTGTCAGATGGAAGGTGGGTCCTTGTGGCAAATTGCCACGAGCTGTTCTGATTTGAGTACTGGCACAATGCTCCTTACATGACGCTTTCGAAAAGCTTAGGTTGAAACAATCGTGGGCGGCGGTTTAGGCGCCTTCTTGTGGGTGAGGCGGGCTTGCGCTTGGAGGTGTTATTGGGAACAGGCACGGTGTCTCAATTCCATCAAGGCTTCTGTGTTTGCTTCTTCTGCTCGTCCGAAATGTTTTCCGCGACCTTAGAGCGCAGACTCATGAGGTCCTTGAGCGTGTGGTACCAAAACGGTGCGCCCAGACTTAGCAAAGCGACCGAGAAAAGAATTCCCCAACGGTGCCCTTGGGAACCGCTCCACCAATGCGACCCTACACCTTTCCCCCAGCGGCCGCCGTCGCCGTCGGGAAAAAGTTGGAAGCCAGTCTTATCCAAATCGGTCTTGATGACGCCCAACTCGGCGGATAGGCCTTCCGCTTGCTTTTTCGCAGCAGCAGTGACCATTGCATTGAAATTCTTGACTGGCTTTTTGCCATCGAGCGCGTTGGTGACTTTCTCCTGTACAGCTTCGCGCGTGTCGGTGGTTGCCACGTCGATGCTCGACAGCGCTTGCTTTATCGTCGGATCGGTTTCCTGTTCGCTCCAGCTCTTGAGCGCATCTCTCAGCACATTACTATCGACAAGAACCCGCGCCGCCTGGGCTTCAACAGTGCCGGCCTGCGCGATCAGTTTATCGCGCACGGCTTTATTAGAAGAAACAAGCTTGAAAATCTCTACCGTGTCGATCTGAAGCCAGAAGGCGAAGAAAAACGCGAAAATAACGGTTATAATGCGCGTGTGCATCGTAAGCCATTGCTGTGCGCGCTCCTGGGCGATGCAGGTCCAGTCTTGGAGTTTTTGACATGCCTTGTCAATCGACTCTTTTGCAGCATTCAGCTTTTGCCTAGCGGCAGCGTATGCGGTAACAAGGGTCTTTGCAGCTCTGCCGTTGGTAATGTCGTTGGTGGCATCTTCCAGGGACTGTTTGTCCACACCCAGGACGATTAGCAGGTTTTTCGCGGTGTTCACCAGAGTGGTATCGACCGATTCTTTGCCTATCGCGATTCGTTGGATCGCATCGAAAACTTCCTCTGGCCGGATCGCGGTAGCGTGGCGCCACGGTTTCAAGGCCCTCCAATCCGGCAAAAAGCTGTCCGACAAAAACTGGCCCTTTAAAATGAAATCTACGAGCTTCTTTGCGTTCTCATCGCTGTCCGGAACGATTACCGTAAAGGTGCGCTTCAGTCCATATGCGAGGTTCAAGCCGCGCAAGTTAAGCAATGATGCAGCCATCTGCACAGCAATAGTAATCAACAGACTGACCACAAGCATGATCAGAATGAAAGCGATAAGCGTGTCGAGGCTATCAAGCATAACACGGACTATAGTTGGCTAGTGGGTTCGACGGGATTTTGTAGTTAGGCGGCATCAAAGTAGAGGAACACCGATGGCTTTGTTTATCGCGGCTGCGGCGACAGCGAGAGCTGCATTGATGGCGTCCTGGTCGGCCGCTTTAGCCGTAACAGTGAGGGCATCCAGTTCTGCTTTTTGCGATTCCTTAATCTGCCTGAAGGCGAACGTCACATCGTCGTCATTCGTGCGATTTGGGGGCGGCCGAACAACGCGCAAGCTGGTCGTGTAGGTCTTGTCCGGCATTATGGCTTGGGTGGGGGCGCGATTTTGCGATCTACTAGGACGTCACGGTCGATGCCTTTCAGGACCTGGCGCATTAGGTCAATCGTTGCGTCCGTTTCGAAGTAGGCGCCGTGAATACCCATTCCATTAACTGTCGATGGGAAGAAGGTGGAGCAATCGATGTCCCAGACGTTGTCAGTCGGCGAAGCCGGCTCTGCTAAAGGCGGTCGGTTCGCGAGGCCACTGCGCCCCAGGCGGCGAATACCAAAGTGTTTTAAGCCTGCTGAGGCACCGAGAACTGCATCGCGCCCGCTGTAAAGCGCCGTGATCCGATACGTTAGGTTAGCAACAGCGTTACCGTCGTCGTTGTCGGGTGCACCTTGGTCAAACAGGTTGTTGTCCACGTCGGCCGCGACCATGAGCAACTGATTGATCAAGCTCACAAGCAGCGGCTGGTTTTTTCGCGTCCAGGCAGCGGCCATGGCTTTTTGTAAAACATAATTTCCCATGCTGTGAGAAATGACGGACACCTTGGCCTTGCAAGGTTCGGTCTTCGGCTTCTTACCCTGAGCCTTTGCGACCTCCGCTTTGAGCGCGTCATCTTGTTTCGTTACGAGCCAGTCGAAAAGGTCACTAAGAATATTAGTTAAATCTTGGGCGCACTCGCGAGCGTGAGCGCGATCAGGATAATATCCAAGGATGTTGCCGTAGGATGGCCAGTCGAAACTCACGCAAAGACCGAGACTATTGTCTCCCTCGTACATGCGAGCACATAGGTTCTGGTAGAAGTTCGATGAGGCCTGCCATCCGACATTGTAGCCGTGAACAAGGAACGTGACGTGCGGCTGGTCCTTGAACTGGTCGACAAGTTCAAACGCATCAGACGCACCGATCAAAAGCTTACGAAATCGGTCTTGTGAAATCTGCTCCCAGGCAATTGTCCCGTCCGTGGCGAGTTTGTCGGCGATCCAAAATGTAAGCGGCCCACGCTGAATGCTGCTCGGTTGTCCCCGTGCCATCGCCCGGTCAGAAATCCGCCAATATTTAGGCACGCCGCCGATTTGAGCACGTGGAATCGGTTTTGCCTATCGGGGATGATCCCTGATTTTTTCTTAAGTTTTTTCTCGGATTTCTAGCAGAACATCGGGTATAGGATTAGGGGAGAACGAGCGCCATGGGCAAAAACCACACAAATAGTCAAAGGTCTGGACGTTTGCGGAGCGCGGCGCACGCCCCCGAGCTTTTCAGCCTCCATGAGGCAGACAAAAAACCGGGGACGGCGGAGGAGGCGTTTCCGATAGAGTCCCCGATACAATCCCCTATAGCGTCGGCGATAAAATCGAAAGTGCTCATTGTCCATCACGCGCCGCTCGTCCGTTCGGGGTTAGCCGGGCTGATTGACGCGAGCGACCGCTTTACAGTATGCGCGCAAACTGGCGATGCACCGAGGGCGCGAGAAATGTTTGTCGAATATCAACCGCACCTGGTCCTGCTTGGATTGACGCTTCATCGCGGAAACGGAATCGAGTTAATCAAAGATTTCGAGAGATTGAATAACGCAGTCCGAACTCTTGTGTTTTCGGCACGCGAAGATCCATTGTCCATTCAACGCGCGTTCCGCGCCGGGGCGCACGGATACTTGGGGATGGAGGACGATGGCTCGGAAGTCTTGAAAGCGCTTGACTGGATCTCAGCCGGTTATCTCTATGCAAGTACAGCCGTGACCCAGCGTCTTTTGGAAAGTCTCGCGAGTAACGAAATTGAACCGGCGCGCTCTGAGGTCAAACCGCTGAGCGATCGGGAGCTGCAAGTTTTTTCTTTGATTGGACGCGGTTTCGGTGCCTCCCGCCTCGCCAGTGAGCTGCATCTGAGCGTGAAAACAATCGAAACGTACCAAGCGCATATCAAAGAGAAGCTTGGATTGCGCAGCGCTGCCGAGCTGAACGATAAGGCTGCGCGTTGGACGCTGCATTCAATGCGCCGAAATCGGCAATTGAAGAAGTTGCAAACGGCGGGAGCCAGAGCAGTCTCAATCTAAACCTTCTCTCGGCGAGGGCACACAGCTTCGCAGGGACCGGGAGCGGCTCGCTGACGGTTTTGCTTTACTAAAGCCGTCACGTGATGTTCAAATTCGCGCTAAAGGTCAGAACTATTCGTTGGGCCATACGAAAATGATTTCGCCAGAGGATTACATCGAACAGCGCTTGAACGATCAGATAAACTGGTACGGTCAAAAGAGCCGCACGAATCAACTTTGGTTCAAGCGTCTGCGTTTTGCCGAGATCGTTGCCGCTGCCGTAATTCCATTTCTAGCCGGTTTCGCGGGCGAGTCGCTGTCCATCAAGATAGCGATAGGTGCCTTGGGCGTTGTCGTTGCCATAATTGCCTCGCTCCTCGCATTGCTGCGTCTTCAGGAACATTGGATCAACTATCGAGCTATAGCGGAGGCGCTCAAAACAGAGAAATTTTTGTTTCTGACGCAAACACAGCCTTACGATGCGGGTGACATCTTCCACTTCCTGGTCCAGCGCGTTGAAGCCCTGTTGTCAAAGGAGAACACTGAGTGGATGCAATCCATGATTAAGCCATCTAAGGAAGAGAGTGATGCTTGAGATTGTCCCGGCTTCACTTGAGTCGGAGCATAGGGATAAAGAACACCTAACACGCTTATACTTGAAGTAACATCCTATGCCAGCAGCGCCCGGGGACCAACAGCTGCCACGCCCACAGGAAGTCTTCATTTCTTATTCGCGCAAGGACACGGACTTTGTGCGTCGTTTGGATGAGGCTTTGAAAAGTCGTGGTCGAGAGGCGTGGGTGGACTGGGAGGACATTCGCCCGACGGAAGAATGGATGCAGGCCATCTACGCCGCAATTGAAGGCGCCGACACTTTCATTTTTGTGCTCACGCCGGATTCCGTTACTTCCGTAGTCTGCGGTCGCGAAATCGCGCACGCAGCGGCACATAACAAACGGATGGTGCCAATTGTCGCACGGGAGCTGAACGCGGGCACGGCGCCCGAAGCGCTGGCAAAGCTAAACTATATCTTCTTTCGCGAGAGCGACGATTTTGAAAAAGCGACTGACACACTGATCAACGCGTTGGAAACCGATCTTGATTGGGTCCGCGCCCATACCCGGCTGCTCACCCGTGCAATTGAGTGGCAAAGCAAAGGTAAAAACAAGAGCTTTGTCTTGCGCGGTGATGATCTGCGAGCCGCCGAGCAGTGGCTCGCGCAGGCCGGTACTGCGAAAGAACGCCAACCTACCGTGCTGCAAACCGAATACATCATTGCGAGTCGGAAAGCTGAGACTCGGCGGCAACGAACTATCCGAACATGGGTCAGCGTCGCGGCTCTGATCGCAGTCATACTTGCCTCCTGGGCCACAATTGCAGCTAAACGAGCGGCCGCGCAGAAACGCGAAACACAACGGTTGCTTGTGGTGTCCGACGCCAATCGCGCCGAGGAGCTATTCTCCAAAGGAGAAAGTGCCAGTGCGATTGCCTTCTTGGCGCGAGCGGTAGAACAGGATCCAGAAAAATACAGTGCCGTCTCAGACCGCCTTTGGTTCGCCTTGACTGAGCGCTCTTGGTCGATGCCCCTTTCTGCGCCGATGCGTCATGACGATCGCGTCTTGAGCGCATCCTTTGACGGAATGGGCCAACGAATAGTGACTGCGTCGCAAGATTTCACCGCGCGCATCTGGGACGCCAAGTCCGGCGCGGCGTTGGCCGCGCCTCTTCGTCACCCGAAGCTGGTGCGACGCGCCTTGTTTACTCCTGATGGCAGCCACGTTCTCACGATCTGTTATGATGGAATCGCTCGGCTGTGGGACGCAACGTCCGGGCAACCTGTGCCGCACTGGCAAATCGAGCATCCTAGGGAGATAAACTCAGTTGCTTTTAGCCCATCCGGTAAATGGGTCGCAACTGGTTCGGCCGATGGATTGGTGCGCGTATCGGATTTGGTGACGGGAAATCTTCTCGGAGAAGTCTGTCAGGATGAAAATGTTCACACCCTCTGTTTTCATCCAATAGACGATATGCTTCTCCTAAGTGTAAGTGGGCAGGTTGCGAAGTTATGGCAACTACCGGGTGGCGAAGCACTTTTCGAAATGTCTCACGAAGCCGACATCAAATCGGCGCAATTTAGCCCGACTGGCGACCGGATTGTGACTGCGGGTAGCGATCGAACCGTTCGAATCTGGGGAGTGGCCAATCGCGGCTTGATTGCCCAGCCGATTGTTCATGACGATGAAGTGTCAAATGCGGTCTTGAGTCCGAATGGAGAATTGATAGCTACGATAGCCGGCCGCCGGCTTCAGGTTTGGGAAATGGCGGTACCACGCGCACCAAAATACGCTTTCGATTACGATCAGGAGGTTAGATGCGCTACTTTTAGTCCCGATGGCCTCGTTCTCTTTAATGGGATGGACGACGGAACAGTCGCTTCTCATAACATGCTGACCGGCGATTCAGCCGGTGAACCTATCCGAGAAGATGGCGCAATTGTAGCCATCGAGCAGAGCCAATCAGGGGGCCAAATTCTGATTGCTACTGCGAATGGCATCACGCGCGTGTGGCAGGCTCCGCCACGTTTTCCTATTTCGGATCGGTTCGCACAAACCGGACCGGTTGAATCGCTGAACGTTTCGCCTAAAGATCGATTTTTGCTGACCGGCTCAGCTGACGGTAACGGCTACCTATGGAACTTAAAAAATCCCACCGCACCGGCAAAACAATTGGCCCACGCAGTTGCCGTCCTATGCACGGATTTCAGTCACGACGCTAAGTATGTCCTGACTGGAGGCGCCGATGCCAAAGCGCGCCTCTGGCTGGCCGCTTCGGGCAACTTGGTGGGACAGCCGCTTGCGCACTCTAGCACCGTTTTTGGAGTCTTGTTTAGCCCAACCAGTAATCTCTTTGTAACCGCGACGGACGACGGCACGGCCCAATTTTGGGATTTAGCCACGCAACGCGCAGTTGGGAAAACAATGCGCCACCAGGCCAGGCTCACCAGCATCGATTTCACTCACGACGGAAAGCGATTTCTCACTGCGGGATTAGATGGAAAACTTCGGATCTGGTTTTCGGGAACTGGCGAACCGGTTGGTTCGCCATTGATCGATACGAAGGAGATTACCTGCGCCCGGTTTTCGCCGAGGAGCGACTTGGTAGCTGCGGGATCTCGTGATGGATGCATCACCGTCTGGTCTGAGGCCGCCCTTGATAAACCTCTGCGACGATGTGTCGATAAAGCAGCCATATCCGATCTCGCCTTTAGCCCGGACGAGCGATTTTTAGTGGCCGCGTCGGAAGATGGCACGGCTGAAATTTGGAATGTTTCCACAGGTAGATCGGTTGGCGATTTGCTAACGCAAACTGCCGCCATCTCGAAAGTCGTTTTCAGTTCTGACTCGGCAAAAATTGCAACGGGTTCGGAAGACGGCGTCGTCCGAGTGTGGGACGCGGCGACGGGGAGAGCGCTTACGGAACCGCTCCGTCATCAGAAGGCGGTTCGGCGCCTTGCCTTCAGCGAAGACGGGCGCAGTTTATTTTCCGGAGGGCGCGATGGGGTAGTGAAGGCATGGGACATTGCCTCGAATCTGGCGGCGTCTGACCGGATCTGGCTGGTGAAATTTGCTCGATCAATTGTGCCCGCCCGCTTGAACGCAGCTGGACGGATTGAATTACAGACCGTCGCGACGCGGGAAAGCTTGTACTCGGAGGGAGCGACATCGTCCGCCGCGGCACGCGCGCTCTTCAATTGGTTCTTCGCCCCTACGGCCAAACGTCCTCTGACACCGTATAACAACACAACGCTGGCGGATTATCTGCGCAAAGAGAATCATGAGAGCTCAGCTGTGTCATTGGCGGAGCAGCGCTTCTTCGCGGTTGGGTCTACTCGTTAGGCCAAGGCCTGGATGTGATTTCCAACGACTTAGCGGCCAGAGGCACAGGAGACAAATCCGACAATCAGGGATAGGGGTCCACGGACTCAGTCGTGGATTCGTCAGAGTCGGCCTGATACACGTGGTATTTCTTTATTGCTTCGGGTAACCAAGAGGGATCCGCTGGCTCATCCCCGAATGGCACACCTGTCAGGTTCAGGTTGGCATTAAGGTAACCGAAGGCGTTGTGGCTTCCTTTGGTGAGCGCGTCGATCGCAGCGGCCGCCAGATAACGACTTTGCCGGTCACCAGAGCTTGCCTCCTTTCGCAGCGCTGGAAGGCTTTGATCACCCAGCAGCAGGAATAACCGAACAGCGTGAGATGCGTTATATCTCTGGTTATCAGCGCGTAGGTTGGCGGCGACCGAATCAAGGATGGCCGGCGTAAAGAGGGTAGAGTAATCGCGTAGCAGTCCGCGCTTCTTGAAAAGCCAGGCTGTTCCCCAAAGCACAAACACATTATTCGTTCTGCCGATTTGCTCCTTCAGCAATGGCTCAAAGGTGGAGAAATGTTTATTCATGAACGGCCATGCTTCCCAATGCGCGCCCGGTGTGTGGATTGGCTCCAAATCTCCAGCGTCCCTCTTTAGTTCGAAAATCACCCCATTCTGAACTTGGCTGTCCTGCTCGGCCAAGCGAGCGATCACGAGGCGGGCGAAGCGTTCATCGGGGGCGAACGAAGAAGTATTGAACAAGACATAAAAAATGGCGTCGCCTTCCTGGCTGTCCGTGTCCGTTTTATAAAGTTCATCCAAAAGATCCTCCTTCACATCTTCTCGATGCTGGAGAAGCCAATTGGTCGCTCGCACACAATTACCCGGTATCTTGTCGTTGTGAAGATCGTGCAACGCCTGGCGAACTTCTGCGGAGCTTTGCCCATTCACGCGACCAGTCGTGATGGCTAACAGGAGACAAGTCGCATTAAGAATATGCGATGTTAGCAGCCGGTAGATGCTACGGCCAAGCATCGACGACGACGCAGCAGTCCTGCTCATTGTGGCAATTAAACCAAATCAGGGGGTTCCAGTCAACATGAGGCACTTGGAGACTGACGAGAAAAGAATCGCCTCCAGTCTGCTCAACTGATTCAATTATGTTGTGCGGAAGCAAGATAGCTTAAATTCTTGCCGGCCGCGTTTGGTTGCTTGTCCCTGCAAGAATATTGCTCCGGGTAGACAGCAGCCCGCTGGTTATGACAACGTGAAGCTGCTCGCATTGATCACGCTCACTGCTGTAAAGTCGCGAAATTAATAGCTACAAAAGCTAAAAGAATCGAGAGAACCTCGCTAAATAATGGCGGACATTTTCATCTCCTACTCGCGTAAGGACAAGGACTTTGTGCGTCGTTTGGATGAGGCTTTGAAAAGTCGTGGTCGAGAGGCGTGGGTGGACTGGGAGGACATTCGCCCGACGGAAGAATGGATGCAGGCCATCTACGCCGCAATTGATGGCGCCGACACTTTCATTTTTGTGCTGACGCCGGATTCCGTTACTTCCGCAGTCTGCGGTCGCGAAATCGCGCATGCAGCGGCACATAACAAACGGATGGTGCCAATTGTCGCGCGGGAGCTGAACACCGGCACGGCGCCCGAAGCGCTGGCAAAGCTAAACTATATCTTCTTTCGCGAGAGCGACGATTTTGAAAAGGCGACTGACACGCTGATCAACGCGTTGGACACCGATCTTGATTGGGTCCGTGCCCATACCCGTTTGCTTACACGCGCCATCGAGTGGGAAAGCAAAGGTAAGAACAACAGCTTTGTGTTGCGCGGTGATGATCTGCGCACAGCCGAGCGATGGCTCGCGGTAGCGAGCACTAATAAGGAGCCGAAGCCTACTGCGCTCCAAACGGAATACATTATTGCCAGTCGCAAGGCGGCAACACGACGCCAGCAGATCACGCTTGGGGCCGTAACTTTCGGACTTGTGGTTGCCATTGTACTCGCGATCGTGGCATTCTTCGCTCGTCAGGAAGCGGTCAACCAAAAGGGCAAAGCAATTGCCGGTCGGAGTCGGGCGGACGACGTGATTCATTTTGTTCAAAACGATCTACCCGAAAAGCTCCGCCCGATCGGTCGCCTCGACTTGATGGAAGGCGTGGCAGTAAAGGTGGACCAGTATTACAGCCAAATGGAAAAAGCCGAAGGCGAGTCGGTCGATACCTTGCTCGGCAAGTTTTGGGTTCTCGTAAACGAGGGCAATATAGCTGCAGACAAGGGTCGCAGTGATGACGCTCTCGCGAAATATCGTTCGGCTGTCCAGTTTGCAGAAAAGGCACAGCGTCTGGACCCGCACTCGGACAAAGCGCTATACGATCTCGCGAGCGCTCAAATCGTCCTTGCTACTCAGTTATCGCAAAACCCAGGAGGAGGAAGCGATGAGATTTCCAAGGCTCGGGAAACGTTGGAGAAGCTTGTGGCCCGCGATCCTTCCAACGCACTCTGGCAAAGCCAACTAGCGACCAGCTACAGCGTAGAAGCGACTGGTTTGCTCGGACAAGGGCAATTAGACACGGCACTTACCAGCTTCCGAAAGGCTTATGCGATCCAAGAAAAGCTCGTTGCAGAAGCTCCGAACGATTCGAGAAGGCTGAGTGAGTTGGCAACTGCCCACACCAATATCGGCAGGGTTCTTTTCCAACAGCAACAATTCGATGCCGCCCTCGACGAGTACCATGCGAGCCGGGAGATCCTTCGCAAGCTCGTGCAGATCGATCCGCGCAATGCTGACTGGCATCGAGCTCTTGCCTGGACCTACAAAAATATCGGCGAAACGCTCCAGGGACAGGGACAGACCGCTGTCGCGCTTGATGAATTTCGCAAATATTCGGTCGGCATGGACACGGTTGCGGCTATCGACCCGGTAAACGCGGTGTGGCAGCGATCGGCAGCCGAAGCGCACTGTTTCATCGCGGTCACACTTTTCGCACAGAAAGAGCTTGAAGAGGCAAGGAACGAATTTCGTAGATGCCACGCCGCCATGACGAGGTTTGCTCAGGACGATCCCACCAATGCCGAGATGCAAGTTACAGCTGCCAGCGTTTGCGCTCAGCTTGCGCTCGCTAACGTGGCACTGAATGAAGGGGGCGAGGCCTCTGAAGTCGTGCAGCAAGGACTAGCGATTCTCGCTGAACTTGAGAAAGGCGGGCCGCTTCCACCGTCGGGGGTCGCAACTCTCAAGTTGCTGCAGGAACTCGAGCAAGCATTGGCTGGGCGGCGGCATTAAGATGCGAAGTTTTGGATCGGGATGACATCCCGGTTCGAAAACTACAGGAGGACCGGAGTAATGGACCAAAGTTTACGATGAGCCGATCAAAACCGGCGATTGAGCATTGCCGGTGGTCGGCCCTTGCCGACGCCGAAAACATTCCTAATTGGTTCTGACGTTGTGCTGAGTGAAGTAGGCTGAGGCCTTGGGACGCAATAGGAAGAATACAACAACAAGGTAATAGATAATACCGAGAATTGGTTTCTCATGGAACATAAAGAACGCGATTAGATAGCCGAAGGCTCCCCAGCAGATGTATAGCAGACGCGCCCAGTTGGCTCCCCTCAGCATGAAAATGGCCGAAACCGTGGAAATGATCATATCAACAAAAAACGTCAAATACTGCACCGGCGTAGGAGTTGGATACTTGGCAATCATTTCCTGCACTACTGGGTCATTGACGGCAGACTTGTTGACTCTCAAGATACTTCCCAGCGTTGCCAGCAAAAAGAGCGCGTTACTCACGAGTGTGATCCACGCAATTACGGCGATTGAGATCGGTCGTCCGTTCGTTGATCGGTTGGAGATCATATCGACTGACTGCCCGGTGGGAAAAGGGGTGAGATGCTCTGCTCGAAGTACCCTGCTTAGCTCGATCTTGGCACCGCGGCTAACTGCTGGACGCCAGAAGATCGAGTAGGACATGAGAGCTACGACGACGAAGACGAGGCCAAGGATCAATTCGAAAATTGTGTTTGAGACTTCGCTCGATACCCTAATTTTGGAGAGCGCGATAAACAGCAGCATGCTTCCCCCGAAAACCGTGAATCCCGCTATCAGGACGGCTGTCAATAAGACGATTGCAAGGGATATTGCCAGCTTGGGGAGCGCCCTCCGCCAGCTTTTAGAGTAGTCGATGCAGCGCGCATTGCCGAAGGCGTCAAGGAGACCTTGGGCACTTCCAGGACTGCACGCGGTGTTTCTGAGACATACCGTATGCGACCACCGTCTAGCCTTGTCGATCATTTCAGCCTCCGTTCCAAGTGCGGCGCTTCCTTCCGAAATATCTACCAGGATAGTCTGCGCGCGGTCGATCAACTCGTCGGCAACTGGCTGCCAATCGTCATCTCGTGCGCGAAGGACCATTGGCACACTGCGCAGAGGATGCAGAAGCCTCAAACCTGCAAATCCCACTAGGAACGGATCCCAGTCCCTGGGTCTGCTATGCGTAGGCGTCAGAAACACAACAGGCACACCAGCTCTCGACTGCCTTAGTATTAGGGCTACGACCGTTCGGTCGGCGAACGTGGAGAAGCGCCGCAGGAACAGCACAAAAGGACGATATAGAAACGCTCGCGGCTTGGGATGCCGAAGAATAAGTGGGCCGACCGCGCCAATTGCCCAGAGAACGGCGAAAAGCATGCTCTCGGCAGCCCCTGCCAATATCAAGACTGATGTCTCTTCTATTGAACCGTATTGCCACGGCCATAAGTCTGCGATCGCAGCGGCGTCCCGCTGGAATCGGTGGACGATCTCGTCGAGTTGCGACGGCGATAATTTCGACATGGTGGCGAAGGTTGGCGGCATCCAGAAGGAACAGAAAGATACGTAAATGCCGGTGAGAGTAGCGACGACGGCAACAGCGATGATTGCGAACCGGCGGCTTCTTGTCCGGTCCAAAAGCTGTGGTGGCAGTGCTCGTAGGAGAAACCGCCCGAATGCGACCCCGAGGGCGAAGTCCAGGATACCACCAATGCACACAGCGGCCAGTCCGCTGGCGAGCGCAAGCGCCCTGTGCGTGGAAGGCAAGCGCAAGCAATACATTTGAATTAAACTGATGGAACCGGTCCAGAGCGCGCTGAGTATGAGCAACACGGATCCGCACCAAGTCGCTGATAGGTAGCTCAGAAACCGTACGCTGATGCTGAATCCGCTCCGTACAGAGGTGGCATTTTCGAGACTCCGTCCATCAGTTGGAGGGCTCATCAGCAATATCCGCCGTGGTTAGGAATGCTAAGAATCGCTCCTAAATCGTGCTTTTGCATCGCACCGATATATTTGGTCGCAAGGATAACCAATGAACTATCACGCACTCAGTGCTATCGCAGCCGCATTTGGAGGGATAGTTCACAAAGTTAGTGGAAAAGTCTGCATTAGAATCACGCGAGTGGGAGCTTCTTCAGTGGAGACACTGCCAGGAGCGTTTTGAGTTTGGTCACTTGGTCTTGGGTGGATTGCTTCATCCATTCTTCGGGAGCAGCGGCAAAGGCTTCCTCCAGTCGCTGCTGACCTAGCGTTTCGTCCTCTAATCCAATCTGCGCTTCGGCAAGAGTGGCCAAAACCCAATACCTTTTTTCCGGAAACTTACTCCCAGGCGGCAGGGGCGTGGTGCGCGCATTAGACTCGAGCCATTCGTTGCAAATAGAGATTACTTCCTCGCGTACGCGGCGCGCTTGCACGAAGTCGGCAACGGCTTCCGCAAAGCCGATGGGATGAGCTGCGCGCTCATTGAGCAGGTATGCGTAGTTAATCCCGTTATAATGGTCGTTGCGCAGATAGAAACCGCGCTCGTAGGCGCGCACCGCTTCGTCGAGATAGCTACTCTCTTTAGTGAGTTCCCATAAGCGCTTATGCACCGATCCCCACAATCCAAGTGTCTCAGTGTCGTTGGACGTCTGCGGCTCGAGCGGCTTCAAGAGATCGCGTGCTGCCTTGAACGCTTCCTCGGGAGTGGGATACTTGCTCTTATAAGTGGCAAGCGCGAGTCGCTGGAGAACGTACGGATCTTCCGGGTTCTCGGTTTGCTGGCCCACGGACGTTTCCGAAGCACCCGCTCTTCGCATCTCACGAATTTCTTCGAGCAGCATCCTGGCCTTGACCCAGTTACCGGCCTTTTGCGCTTCATCCACTCGCTGCATCAACTCGCTGTGCGCCGGGGTGCCAGTCCCGGCTGCGTTCTCGGTGGATTTTGCAGCTGCTGCTACCGCGGCTTTTACTTCAGGTGAAATCGAAGGTGGAGTGAGACGTTCGATAAACTTGTACACAGGGCTGTCTCCCCGGAGCTCAGGCTTCGTCGCCATTATGCTCCGAATTGCAGCCGTCAGCTCGCTGGTGAAACGTTTCGCTTCGCTTACGCCGATGTCTTCGCCCAAATGCCGATATTGGCGGATGATAATGTGATTCAAATCAAAGAATGGTGACTTCATGATCTGCTCTTCGGCAATGACCACTGTCGTGTAAGGGCGAAGTGCGTGCCGCACACCCAATTCGTAGATCGCGTTCCGGTTTGAAGTAGAAAGATCCGCCACGACGACATCCGCCTTTAACAACAGCTCAAACATCGGCAGGTCGATCAGTCCGGAGTGCACGATCTCGTCTGCCCGTATGCACTTGAGGCCGGAAGCTTCGACTGCGGGCTTGATGAGGTTGGTATAGGACTGGTCGAGATCGAGGACCCGACCAGTCTCGAAGTCGGTCTTCTTTCCGAACCCCATGACAACAAAGCACGTGCCAGTTTGTCCGGTCCGATCTGACTGCGTTGGCATATCTTTTATCCCAAGCTATCCTGTTGCCGCCTGCACGGAACATTGTTTGCGAAATTGGACATCATCGATTTGTTCGCGGATACCGTGCGGCCCACCTCATCATGTCAAACCACTACTGCGAATTTTGTCGGCACGGAGAATTAGGTTTGAAAACTAATGATGATGCAGCGAGGAGCATCCGGTCAAGGACTGTTGTATTATCATGAGACGAAATACAATTCGGTTCGCGAACGGAAATCGCGCCGTAGCTGTCACCGCATCGCGCGATGCAAGCGCGAAGGCGATTCTGGACGCTCTCGAAATTGCATCGCCACGCGCTGTGATTCTGCTCTTCGGCGGCGCGGCTGGCCTTGAGGATTCACGCAAAACTCGTGTGGCGACCTTGTTTGCCGAAGGAGTTACTCCCGTCGCAGCTGAATTAGGCGCGCTCATTATCGATGGAGGCACACAATCCGGTTCTGGAACCAAATCATTCGCATTTCGTTTTGGTGAAGAGCAACGACTGGGGCGGAGAGACAACGACAATGTTAGAACTCGCCCGCGCATTCAAAGCACAGACCGTTGCAATCCTCGTCAACGGTGGTGCGATTGCGGGGGATGAAGCTCTGCAAAGCGTGCACAATGGATGGCCACTCCTCGTCATCGAAGGCAGCGGCAGATTTGCGGACGAACTAAGCGCCGCCGTACGCGATGGTCAGGCAGCGAAATCCGTCGAAGTGCGTGAGATCGCATGCTCCGGCCGCGTTGCGTTATTTCATATCGATGATGCTGCTGAGAAATTAAGAGACCGGCTACGCCAAATGTTGCGCTACTGATGTGGCGATCTTATTTCCGCAGCCAATTCCGCCACGGATTTCGCGTAAGCAATTATCTCGGGACGATACTCGAAATGCATCGTATCAGGACAATTTCTAATTCGTCACGGCTCTAACAAACCAATTCAAAGTGCGTTCCGCAAGAGCACGATCTACACCGACGGCTGACGCTCATGACGAACAGGCTGGTAGGTTAGAGGCATCATCGCATCCACCATCAGAGCAATGATTTTCCCAGAATCCATCGTCACATCAACGGCGATTGAGTCTTTCTGGAGCTACGCCCTGTGCCTGGCGATTCTCTCGTTGAAATTAGCTTGGCATTAAAACGACACTTTTGTAGAGGTACAGCATGAACCGAAGACTCACTTTTGCACAAGCCTCGTTCGCCATGATCCTGACTGTGTTGGCCGCGGATGCGGCTGATTTTCAACAGGTGCACGAGCGTGCTCGGTCTCAAGGCACAGTTTATTTTACAGTCCTAGACAAGAACGATTATTACAATTCCAACGGTGAGCGTCTCACATCCGTCGCCGACATCCTACGTCAAGATCGTGCCAACTACTATAAGGGCCAACGGGGTCCCCGGGACGAGGATGATGGAGGTATCTTCGCAACAAAAGAGGGTCGCACCAAGTTTGACACGTATGCCATCGTCCTCGAGAACCTCTCCGCGTCTGACCTTATTAAGGGACGCCAGACTACTATCGTAGTCCGAGTGTTAGGCCAAAAAATTTATGTCGAGGCCGTTGAGTAATAATTGCCCAGCAAGTGGGCAAACGACTTAGCAGCTCCCGGGGAAATATTGCGTTTCGGGCGGTCCGTTCAGTTCTTTTTCAGCCAGGTTGCTTGGTATCTGGTAACGTCATTGCAGTCCTGGAACGCCGCGGAGAACTCAAGCGAATAACCTTCTCGCGTAGCGCGTTCCGCCTGTCTTCGAATTGTTGCTTTGTAATTCCATGATGCGACTCGAATGCGCTTTGCATCGGCAACTTCTTCCACACGGCACGAAACTCCTCGCGCCCATCATGACATCGCCCTTCAATGTCCGCTGGGTAGAACTCGGATTTTCTTGCATCGAATTCTCGTTGATATTCGGCGGACGTCAGCCACCCACTGTTAGTCGAAGATTCGGGCTTTACTTCGGGTGTGACTGCAGTCGGCGTTATCGGAACCGGCGGTGACGTTTCTATTGGAGTTACGGCCGGCTGTTCAGGAGCGCCCTTTTTCTTCTGGCCGAGATACCATCCCGCGCCGCCGACAAGCACTAGGGCCGCAATTATGATACCGATGAGAATAGCTTTACGCCCAGACGGGTGAACTGGCGGCGTTGGGATCGATGGTCTCTCCGGTTGAGCTGGCACGTCTGCGCCGGGAAGAGGGGGCCTCTGCAACACGGCCTTGACTGTTTTTGCCAAGTTATCCAAATGCCGTTCCAAGGGCGGCGAGAAGGCGTCCATCCACTGCGAAGTCGAGATGAAATACTCCAGCGACTTTGTGGGCGGGATGTCATCAACCCGAAATGGAATGATGTAAACGCCCTTGTTAACAGCGCGCTCTACTTCGCGCTTGATTTGTGGCGAAGCGTCCGCGTTCCGTGAGAAGATCAGGATCATAATGCGACTGGATTCGATCGCATCGATAATCGATTCGCCCCAGTCGGCGCCCGGAACAACATCACGAGGCGCGATCCAGCACGTTACCGAGTCTGCTTCAAGCCGTGCCACGATCGCTTCGGCAACAGCTTTATCCTTTATCGAATGACTTACGAAAACATCACTCGCCATGTTGTTGCTCCTGCTGTGCCAGCATAACAGACTGGTTTTACGCACGTGACTTAAGAACGCCAAGACAAATCGACCATTGATCTTGCCTGGCCGACCAGAAAGCCCATCATCGATGACAATGAGTTACCGCGACAAATTAAACAAAACCTGTTCGCGAAAATTGCTCGCATGCGATGGTGGAGGGATTCGGGGAATTATCAGCATCGAAGTTCTCGCAGGGATAGAAGCGGAGCTGCGTAAGAGTAGCGGGAATCCAAAGCTCGTTCTCGCCGACTATTTCGATTATGTCGCAGGCACCAGCACGGGAGCGATTATTGCGACGCTCATCGCGCTCGGTCATAGCACTGATGAGATACGGGATTTCTATCTTCGGAGCGGCGCAGAAATGTTTCACAAGGCGCGCCTCTGGGAGCGCTTTCGTACGAAATTCGAAAGCGACAAGCTCACTCAAATGCTGCGCGATGCGATAGGTGAGGATACAACGCTAGGTTCCGACAAACTGCACACGTTACTCATGATGGTGCTTCGCAACGCAACCACCGATTCACCATGGCCATTGACCAACAATCCCGCAGCAAAATACAACGATCTCACTCGCCCCGGCTGCAATCTGAAGTTACCGGTCTGGCAGCTTGTGCGTGCCAGCACTGCGGCGCCGACATACTTTCCGCCGGAGGTGATCCACATCGACCACGACTTCATTTTCGTGGATGGCGGTGTAACGATGTATAACAACCCTGCCTTCCAACTTTTTTTGATGGCGACAAGCGAGCCGTATCGCCTGCTTTGGCCGACCGGCCAGGATAAGATGCTTCTTATTTCCGTCGGCACCGGCGCAAGCGCGAACGCGAACAGCAATCTGAGTCCAGAGGAGATGAATCTGATCTACAACGCAGGCACGATTCCTTCTGCGCTCATGGCCGCAGCGCTGCACGAGCAGGATTTTCTCTGTCGCATTTTCGGGAAGTGCGTGGCTGGAGATTTGTTGGATCGCGAGATCGGCACCGTGATTGGGCAAGGCATTCCGGATGTGCCGAAGCTATTCACTTATGCGCGGTACAATGCTGAGCTTTCCCGCGAAGGCCTGGCCGCGCTAGGCCTTGAGCATATCAATCCAGTGCACGTCCAGCAAATGGATTCTGTCGATCATATCGGCGAAATGCAAGAGGTCGGCCGAGCCGTGGCTGAGCAAAAAGTGAAAGCCGAACACTTCGCCGGATTTCCAATGGCGAGCTAATGCAAGATTTTTCCAAGACTGGGCGCACACAGAGGGCGGTTCAGGCTATCTGTCCTCTCTTGAGATTCAATCATTCTAGACCGATTCCAGGCACACTATTCAGTTCGCAGCGCCGTCATCGGATTCACCCGAGTGGCGCGGCTGGCCGGGAAGAAACAAGCAAGAAGCGCCGCAGTAGCGAGCATCAAACTTGCGCTGATGAGCGCCAATGGATCGGTCGGACTTACTTGATACAAAATTTTGGCAAGAACGCGT
>WNGL01002606.1_pt1 | contig 21796 bp, 17 predicted proteins | sample 5400591 | NCBI WGS metagenome assembly WNGL01 (sample SAMN13153377, study PRJNA577476) | soil metagenome | isolation source: 80 cm soil or saprolite under Garry oak tree replicate 1 | place: USA:California | collected 2016-06-15 | reverse complement strand
ACAGGTCCGGCGTCTTCCCCGTGGCGCTCACCCGCTCCATCCACTGGCGGAGCTGGCCGCGCAGGAAGTCGGGTCGGGGATCCGACGGGGCGCGCGGCGGTTCCTCCCGGCCATCCCGTGACATTCGAAGGAATTATACGCGGGGCCCCGCAATGGTCGCGGTGATCGCGCCCACCCCCGCCCCTCGTTGACCCTGGGCGGCGCCCGGGCGTATCATGGGCGGTTGTTATCTGGAGGTTCTACCTCGACTTGAGCCTGCACGACGTCTGGAACGGGTTGGCCGCCCTGCCCCTCCGCGGAAAGGTGCTGGCCCTGGCCGCCCTGGTCGTCCTCATCGAGCTGGGTTTCCGCCGCTTCGCGCCGAAGACCCGCGCCTACAAGCGTTGGACCGGCTTCTTCGAGGCGATCGGCAAGGTCTGGACCGCGGTGCTCCTCGCCATCATCTACATGCTCTCGGTGGGCCCCATCAGCGTCTTCATGCGTCTCTTCGCGCGGGACCCCCTGGACCGGAGCCTCGCATCCGAGCCCTCTTTCTGGCGGAGCCACGAGCCGAACCCCCTCGGCCCCGAGGCCGCCGCCCGCCACCAGTTCTGATGCCCACCCACGTCCTCGGAATCTCCTGCTTCTACCACGACGCGGCGGCCGCCCTGCTGAAGGACGGCGAGATCGTGGCCGCCTGCCAGGAGGAGCGCCTCAGCCGGAAGAAGCACGACTCGGAATTCCCCGCCCGGGCGGTTCGCTACGTGCTCAAGGAAGCCGGGATCGGCCCCGAGCAGCTGGACGCGGTGGGCTTCTACGACAAGCCGCTGCTCAAGTTCGAGCGCATGCTCTCCACCTACGTGGCCACCTTCCCCCGCTCCTTCAACTCCTTCCGCAAGGCGATTCCGGTCTGGCTGCACCAGAAGCTGTGGGTCCCTTCCCTGATCCGCAAGGAGCTGAAGCCCTACAAGGGGCCGATCCTCTTCGCGGAGCACCACATGAGCCACGCGGCCTCCTGCTTCCTGCCGTCCCCCTTCGAGGAGGCGGCGATCCTCACGGTGGACGGGGTCGGCGAGTGGGCCACCGCTTCCTTCGGCGTGGGCAAGGGACGAGACATCACCCTGTTCAAGGAGATCCGCTTTCCCCACAGCCTGGGCCTCCTCTACAGCGCCTTCACCTACTACCTCGGCTTCAAGGTCAACAGCGCCGAGTACAAGGTGATGGGCCTCGCGCCCTACGGGAAGCCCGTGCACTTCGAGCGGATCATGAAGGAGATGGTCCACCTCAACGACGACGGCTCCTTCAAGCTCAACATGAAGTACTTCTCGTACGACTACGGGCTCACCATGACCAACGGGGCCTTCGACGAGTTCTTCGGGGGCCCGCCCCGGAAGCCCGAGACCTGGATGAACGAGCGCGAGTTCGACATCGCGGCCTCGGTGCAGAAGGTGTGCGAGGAAGTGGTCCTCAAGATGGTCAACTACATCCAGCGGGAGACCGGCCTAGAGAACCTCTGCATGGCGGGAGGGGTGGCCCTGAACTGCGTGGCCAACGGCCGGGTGATCCGCGAAACCCGCATGAAGAACCTCTTCGTGCAACCGGCCGCGGGCGACGCGGGGGGCGCGGTCGGGGTCGCCCACTACATCTACAACACCGTCCGTCGGCAGCCCCGGGGCAAGGCCTGGAGCCACGCCTTCCTCGGCCCCGCTTACAGCGACGCCGAGATCGCGCGCTACCTCGACTCCACAGGGGCGAGATACCGGACCCTCTCCGACCGCGAGCTGGTCGACGGCACGGCCCGGCGCCTCTCCGAGGGCAACGTCGTCGGCTGGTTCCAGGGGCGGATGGAGTTCGGGCCGAGGGCCCTCGGGGGGCGCAGCATCCTCGCCGACCCCCGCGACCCCAAGATGCGCGACACCCTCAACATGAAGATCAAGTTCCGCGAGGGCTTCCGGCCCTTCGCTCCTTCGGTGCTCGCGGACAAGGCCCCGGACTGGTTCGAGATCGAAGGCGACAGTCCCTACATGCTGCTCGTGGCCCAGGTGCGGGAGGGCAAGCGGGTCATCCCCTCGGTGACCCACGTGGACAACTCGGCACGGCTCCAGACGGTCACCCGGGCGGAAAGCCCCCTCTATTACGACCTCATCGCGGAGTTCGGCCGCCTCACCGGGGTGCCGGTCGTCATCAACACCTCCTTCAACGTCCGGGGCGAGCCCATCGTCTGCACACCCCACGACGCCTACCTGTGCTTCATGCGGACGAACATGGACCACCTGGTTCTCGGGCACCACGTCCTCGACAAGAAGGAGCAGCCCCCGCTGCGCGAGGACGTGGATTGGCGTAGTCTCTACGAGCTGGACTGATTGAGCCGGTGGCATCATGGTGTCGGCTGAGGAGAGCTGGATGGCATTCGAAAAGATCGGCATCGTCGGCGAGCTGTGGGCCTTCATGAGGGTCCGCAAGAAGTGGTGGCTGGGGCCGATCGTCGTCATGCTGGCCCTGCTCGGCCTGCTGGTGGTCTTCACCCAGGGCTCGGCGATCGCGCCGTTCATCTATACCTTGTTCTAGCTGGGGGGCGCTGTGGTCGCGCCCCCCAGGCCCCCCGGCGCGCTCATGACCCGTCTTCGTGGATGCCCGCATCTCGCCCTCCTGCTCGGACTCCTGGCCCCCCTTCCGCGCCCCGGGTTCGCGCAAGCCCTCGAGAAGCTCACCCCCGAGCGCCTGGCCGCCGACCCTCCCCTCGCCGGCGTCCTCCCAACCGACCTGCGCTGGCACCCCGACGGCAGGAGGCTCACCTACCTGCGCAAACGTGACGGCGTCAGCGACCTCATCGCCCTGGACGTCGTCAACGGCCACGAGTCGGTCGTGCTCACCGGGTCCAAGGTGACCGCCTCCGGCGACCCCTCGGCGATCGCCCTCTCCGGCTACGCCTGGACCCCGTCGGGAGATCGGCTGCTCGTCGCCTACAAGGGGGACCTGTACCTGGTGGAGGCCGGGAACGGAGCCACCCACCCCCTCACCCGAACGGCGGAGCAGGAGGAGTTCCCGGAGCTCTCGCCGGACGGCCGTCGCGTCGCCTTCGTCCGCCAGAACGACCTCTACGTGCTCGACCTCGCCAGCGGACGCGAGGCCCGGCTCACCCGCAGCGGGTCCGACACCGTGCTCAACGGCCGGCTCGACTGGGTCTACGAGGAGGAGCTGGCTTCCCGCGCCGGGAAGTCCTACGCCTGGGCCCCGGACTCCCACGCCATCGCGTTCCTCCAGCTCGATCAGGCGCGAGTCCCCACCTTCCCCATCGTGGACTTCCTGCCCGTGCGCAACGAGGTCACCCTCCAGCGCTATCCCAAGGCCGGCAGCCCGAACGCCATCGTTCGGGTGGGGGTAGTCGGCTTCGCCGACGACCTCACACCCGGACCGGAGCGCCTGGTGTCGTTCGAGCCCGACGACATGTACGTCGTGCCCGACCTCGCCTGGACCCCGGACTCCCGGACCCTGGCCTATCAGTGGCTGAACCGGGCCCAGAACGAGATCCAGCTTCGCTTCCTGCCCGTCCCCGCGTCGGAGAAGGCCACCCTGGCCCCGGCGCGCACCGTCCTCACCGAGAAGGGCCCGGCCTGGGTCAACGCCCTCGCCGCGCCGCGGTTCCTGAAGGACGGGCGCCGGTTCCTCTGGCTGTCCGAGCGCGACGGCTTCGCCCACATCTACCTGTGCGACTTCAGCGGGGCCTGCCGGGCGGTGACCTCCGGCGCCTGGATGGTGGACGACCGTCAGACCTTCACCCAGAGCAGCGGATCCCTGGCGGTCGAAGAGCGCACCGGGTTCGTCTACTTCACCGCGACCGAGAAGGACCCGCGCGAGCGCCATCTCTACCGGGCCCGCTTCGAGGGGACGGGGCGCGCCCGCCTGACCCACGAGGACGGGACCCACCGGGTGCTCGTCTCCCCCGATGCGCACTTCTACGCCGACACCTTTTCCGACGCGAGCACTCCCCCACGCCTCTGGGTCTCGACCGCCGACGGTCTCAAGCGCTTCCCGATCGAACACAACGCGAAGCCTCCGATCCTGTCGTACGAGCGCGGCTCGCTCGAATGGGTGGACCTCCCGGCCCGGGAGGGAACGGTCCTGCACGCCTCGCTGCTCAAGCCCGCGGATTTCGACCCCGCCCGCCGGTACCCGGTGGTCGTGCGCGTGTACGGCGGCCCCCACGCCCAGGTCGTCACGAACGCCTGGGACGGCTCGGCCGCCTTCGAGCACCTCCTGGCCAGCCACGGCTTCCTGGTCTGGTCCCTCGACAACCGCGGCTCCGCCGGACGCGGCTACGCCTTCGAGACCCCGATCCAGCGCGACCTGGGCCGGATCGAGCTCCTGGACCAGCTCGCGGGCGTCGAGTACCTGAAGTCCCTCCCCTACGTCGACCCCTCGCGCCTCGGCATCTACGGCTGGTCCTACGGAGGCTACCTGACCCTCTACGCGCTCACCCGGGCCCCCCAGGTCTTCAGGGCGGGCGTCGCGGGTGCCCCGGTGACGGACTGGAAGTTCTACGACACGATCTACACCGAGCGATACATGGGCACCCCGGAGGGCAACCCGAAGGGGTACGAGACCAGCTCGCCCCTGGCCCGCGCGGGCGACCTCCAGGCGGCGCTCCTCCTGATCCACGGGACGGGCGACGACAACGTGCACCTGGCCAACACCCTGTCCTTCGTGGACGCGCTCATCAAGGCCGGGCGGCCTTACTCCCTCCTCCTCCACCCCCGCCAGATGCACGGCTTCCGGGCGAAGGAGAACAAGGTCGCGAGAGACGCCGCGATACTCGCGCATTTCGAAACGTATTTGAAGCCGGGGGGTGCTGCGTCGCACCCCCCAGACCCCCCGCTCGCTACGCCGAAGTGAATTCGGCTCCGCTCGCCGTCCGTATCCAGGGGCTCCCTTGCCGCCGCCCAGGTATCAGCGGCCCGTGGTCACCACCAGCTTCCGGTGGAAGGCCCGCTCGAAGCGGGGGCCGATCTTGCGCTCCCGCCAGCCGCCGAGCTGGGGCACCGTGACCATGGCCTCGTCCTTCCTGACCCGGCACTCCAGGGTGATCGCGGCCCCGCGCGGGCAGCGCTCCTCGATGTCGTCGGCCAGGGCCAGGACGACCCCCGCCCGCTGCACCTTCGGCCCGTCCTCCGCGACGAGGAGCGGGGCGTACGACCTGGCCCCCGTGTCCTCGTCCCCCGCGTTGCGCAGGATCGCCGAGACGAGGGCGATGCCCCGGTGGGAGAAGCCGTTCAGGTCGGTGGCGAGCACGATGTCGGCCACGTGCTGGTGGCGGTCGAAGAAGTCGATGCTGCGGCCGATGTCGAGGACGGTGGCGGCCTGGCCCAGGGCCTCGCGCACCTCGGGGTCGGCCGCCGGCTCGAGCGCTTCGTGGAGAGAGCCCACCAGGGCCCGCCGACGCTCGGCCTGCTGCTGCACCCAGCCGTCGAATCGCGACACCAGGGCCGCGATGGAGGACTGCCGCACCGCGGACGGGTCGGGCAGGTCCTCGGTGGCCAGGCTCACCGCCAGGCCCTCCCTGACCCCCTGCCCCGAGACCACCACCGCGGGCGCTCCGAGGACCTCCATGAGGGTCTGGATCGCGAGGCTGCCCCCCACGATCGAGTCGCCGCGATCGTCGTTCAGGCCCGGGACCTGCTCACGCTTCTTCTGCTTCCGTTCCGCGAGAAGCCCCGTGATCGTCTTCGCCCGCCGGCGGCTGAGCTCGTAGCCGTGCAGGCGCGTGATCGGGTAGTCCTCGCGCCCACGGCGGTCGATCTTGGCCAGGTTCCGCACGGTTCCCCCCGTCCCCACCAGCTGCTCGCCCTTCTCCAGCCGACCGACCCCGCCCTTCTCGAAGGCCTTCTGCGCGTGCTCGCGCAGCCGCCGGACTTCACGCGCAGAGGGCGGATCCGACTTCAGGAAGGCGTCCGAGAGGCGAAGGGAGCCCAGGGGCAGGCTGACCGACCGGGTGAGCCGGCGCTGCCGGAAGCGCGAGACCTGCATGCTCCCGCCCCCGAGGTCGAAGAGCACGCCCCGCTCGACCGGGAGGCCGCGCACCGCGCCCAGGAAGCCGTAGCGCGCCTCCTCGTCCCCCGAGAGGATGCGCACCTCGATCCCGAGCCGCCCGCGGATGCGCTCGATGAACGCCGGTCCGTTCTCCGCGTCTCGGGTGGCCGCGGTGGCCACCGCGAGGATGCGTTCCGCGCCCGCGCCCTGAGCGATGGCCCGGAAGTCCAGGATGGCCTCCCAGGCCCGGTCCATCGCCGCCTGGCTCAGGCGGCGCCCCTCCTCCAGGTCCCGCACCAGCCGCAACGAAGCTCGGCTCCCCGCGAGAAGCTGGAGGTGGCCGCCCGCCTGGTAGCGATACACCACCACGCGCCCGGAGTTGGATCCCAGGTCGATGACGGCCACGATGGCCGGCGGCTTCCCCGGGTCACCCCCGGGGCCGTGACCCATCAGATCACTTGACGAAGATCCGGACCTCGAACGTCAGGCTCAGCTTCAGGATGTCGCCGTAGATCTGCTGCTGGATCGTCTTGTTCAAGAGGTTGGTGCCCTTGAGGCTGGTCACGACCTTCCCCTCCGCCCACTTCCAGCCCAGCGTCGCGTTGACCATCGTGAAGGAGTCGGTGTAGCCGGAGTATTCCGGAGCCAGGACGTCGGTCCAGAAGGCCTTGTCCGTGAAGTTCACGGAGAGATTGCCGACGACCTGTTTGGTGTCGACGTTCAACCCGGCATTGAACCGGTTCGTCGGGGGAAGCGAGATCTTGCTTGCGAAGTAAGGGAGCTGGCCCGTATCGGGGGTCTGCACCTTGGGCGTGTTCTGGTACGAATAGTTGGCGTAGGTGCTGATCTCCCGTGTGAACTGGTGGTCCAAGGACACTTCCAGCCCGCGCTGGCGGATGGGCCCCAGGTTCAGGTACGTGCTCACCGTCTTCGGCAGCAGGATCGGCCCCCCGAGCTGCGGAGGTATGCCCGCCAGGATCCCCATGAGGACGGGAGGCAGCGTGATCGGCTGGCCGGTGATGGTGAGACCAGTGGCGGGGTCCTGTGGCGAATAGAAGGTCAGGCCGTTCGCCAGGGCCGAGGCCAGAGGGATGGTGGTGAGGCGTGTGAAGCCGATGCTGTTGTTCTGGTCGTTCTGGTAGACGGCCAAGCCGAGGGTCGTCTTGCGTTCGATCGTTCCCGTATAGGCGAACTCGTAGGCGTTCAGCGACTCGGCCACGAGGTTGGTGTTGCCGAAGTTGTTGACGGTCAGGAAGAAGGGCGTCGCGACCGCAGGCTTCAGGGGGGGCGGAAGGAGCGGCCCCAGCGGCCGGAGGTCGACGGGACTTGGGGAGAGGATGTTCAGATCCAGGTAGTTGTTGATGTCCGAGGGCGAGCGGAAGGCCCGGTTGAAGGAAACGCGCAAGGAGTGCTCCGGGGTGGGCTTGAACATCAGGCTCACCCGGGGCGACCAGAACGCGCTATCGAGGTTGCCGAACTTGTCCGCGCGGAGGCCGGCGGCCAGGCGGAACTTGTCGACGAAGAACTCCTCCTGGAAGTAGGCCCCGAACTCGTTGCGGTCCTTGCTGTTGGGTGCCAGGGTGATGTCGAAGTTGTTCCGCCGGGCGTTGCCCCCGTAGCTCAGGATGTGCTTGCCGCCCACGACGTTGGAGTTCCCGACCTCGAAGTCGTAGGTCTGGGTCTTGAAGCCGAGCACGACGGCGTTGCCGCTTGGGTCCCTTTGAAGAGCATTCGGAGCGTTGGGGACGTCCACGAAGTTGCCGAAAGCTGAGATCTTGAGGGCGCTCTTCGTGTACTGCAGCTTCCCGTAAATCAGCTTGGAGCCGCTCTGGATGTCGAAGGGGCCGATGCCGGTGTGGATGAGTCCCGTAGTACCGGCATAGCCGGCCTGGTAGGTCATGCGGGCCCCGTTCGAGAACTCCTGATCCACGCGCAGGTCGGCCTTCGGCTGGCTCGTCCCCCGGTTGGCGATGCTGCCCAGGCCCGGCTGGTCGAGCGGGTAGACCCCGCCGCCAGCGCAGCCGGTCTGTGTCCCGGACGTGCAGGGCACGGAGCTGGGAGCCGACGGGTTCGGGATGATCGGCACCCGGCCCACCGGCCGGGAGAAGGGATCGGAGTTGAAGTAGCCCGCGGAAAGGCGCCAGGCCACCTTGTCGCTGGGGGCCTGGGAGTAGCTGAAATTGGCTCCGTAGCTGTAGCCGCTCCCCTCGTCCTTCCGCGATCCCGCGTCACGGTTGATCAGGCCGCCCGTGAGGTTCAGCCCGAAGCCCTGCGCCTCCCGGGGCGATTTGGTGATGATGTTGATCACACCGGTGAGGGCATTGGCCCCCCAGACCGCCGAAGCCGGCCCCCGCACGACTTCAATCTGCTTGACCTCGGACGGGCTCTGGGGGAGGAAGTCCCAGAGCACCAGGCCGAAGAAATCCAGGTAGATGGAGCGCCCGTCCAGCAGGACGAGCTGGTTGTCGGTCAAGGTGGATGTGGCCTGGCGGGCCGTGATATTGAAGTCCCGCGCCGAGGTCTGGATGACGTTCAGGCCCGGCACGTTGCGCAGGAGGTCGCCGTAGTTCTGGGCCGGGCTGGTGGCCAGGGTGTCGGCGCTAATCACGCTCATCGTGGCCGGAGCGTTGATGAGAGTGGACTCGACCTTGGAGGCGGTGACCACGACCACCTCCTCCCGCTTGACCACGTCCTCTGGCTTCTTCTGACTCGAGGCCGCCTGGGACGTGTCCTGGGCCATCGCAGCGCCGGCCGCGAAGGCCCCCAACCCGAGCACGGCCAGGAGAGACCGCTTCATAAACCGTCCTCCTTCAAAGAGACCAGATCCTCCGGCCCGCTCCGGTGCGGAGCCGGCGTCGGGGCACGGCCTCTTCCGGAATCACGTTCATATTGCGCGAGCGATGAACGATGTCATACCACAGGCGCGCCGCTCGTTCCAATACGGTCCCCCGGGCGCAAGGCCCGCGGGCGCGCGAGGCTCAAGCGGGGATCCCGGCCTGACGGGCGATCTCCTCGGCGAGCCGGCGGTGCTCACCGATTCCCGCGACCAGCCGGGCCTGCTTGGGATCCGGGTCCTGGTAGGGCAGCAGGAAGCGCTCCTTGAGCCGGCGGACCCGCTCCGCGGTCGCGTCCATCGCCTCCCAGGAGAGCTCCCCGGCCTCCGCCGCGCGGACGAGCTCCTCGATCGCCGCCACCTGCGCGTCGGGAGTCTTCGACACGGTCATCAGGTCGCAGCCCGCCTTCGCCGCGAGCCCCGCCGCCTTCCCGGATCCCCACCGCTCCGCCACCGCCTTCATCTCCAGATCGTCGGAGACGATCACCCCGGGGAACTTCATCTCCTTGCGAAGCAGCTCCTCCAGGAGGCGGGGCGAAAGGGTCGAGGGCAGCCGATCGTCCAGCTCCCGCACGAGCACGTGGGCGGTCATGATCATGGCCACCCCGGCCTCGATCGCCCGGCGGAACGGCCGCAGCTCGACATTGTCCAGGCGCGCGCGCGAGTGGTCGACCGCCGGCAGGCTCAGGTGCGAATCGACGTCGGTGTCCCCGTGGCCCGGGAAGTGCTTCGCGGAGGCCGCGACCCCTCCCGCCTGCAGACCCGCGATCATGGCCGTCCCCAGCCGGCCGACCAGCTCGGGATCGTCGCCGAAGGCGCGATCGCCGATCACCGGGTTCTTCGGGTTCGTGTCGACGTCCATGACGGGGGCGAAATCACAGCGGATCCCGCAGGCGCGAAGCTCGGCCGCGAGGGCCCGCCCCATCCCGCGCGCGGTCTCCTGGGAGCCGGTGCGTCCCACCGCCCTCAGCGGCGGCCAGACCGTCCAGGGCTCGCGCAGCCGCGCCACCCGCCCCCCCTCCTGGTCGACCCCGACGAGCAGGGGCAGGTCGTGGCCCGCGTCGCGGGCGACCGACTGCAGCTCGCGAACGAGGTCGGCCACCTGCTCGGGGCGGTCCACGTTGCGGGCGAACAGGATCACGTGCCCGACCCCGAGCTCGCGGATGAGGTGCTTCACGTCGGCCGAGGCGGTGAGCCCCTCGAAGCCCACCATGACCCGCTGCCCGACCCGGCGGACCAGCTCGCGCACGATCAGCCGCCCAGGCGCCGGCGCGCCGCCTCGTTGACCTTCTTCCCGTCCACGGGCTTCCCCGCCGCCTGGAGCGCGGCCATGGCCGCCTTCATGACCTTGCCCAGGTCCTTCGGCGAAGCGGCCCCCGTCTCCGCGATCGCGCGGCCGACCGCGGCCGCGATGTCCGACTCGGAGGCCTCCTGGGGGAGGTAGGCCCTGAGCATCCCGATCTCCGCCTCCTCCTTCGCCGCCAGCTCCGGCCGGTTGCCCTTCTTGAACTGGTCGATGGACTCCTCGCGCTGCTTGACCATCCCTTGCAGGACCTTCGCCGCCTCGGCGTCGTCGAGGGGCGCCTTCTTGTCGATCTCCCGGTTCTTGAGCGCGGTCTTCGCCATGCGGAGGACACTGGTGCGCGGAGCGTCCTGCGCCTTCATGGCCGCGGTCAGATCCTGTCCGATGCGCTCGACGAGGGTCGTCATTGGCTCCATTCTAGCTGAGCTATCCTTCGGTCGTGCTCCGCCCTCGCGCCCTTTTCGCGGTTCTCGGGTGCACCGGGGCGAGCCTCGTTCCCGCCGCGGCCCTCTCCGGGTCTCCCCCGTCCGTGGAGGTCCGCGCCGCAGGCCCGGGCGCTCCCGTCGAAGGCCCGGTCCTCGCTCTCGCGCTCCTGCCCGGCGACCGCCTGGCCGTGCTCGCCCGCGACGCGGTACGCGTGTACCGCTCCCACGGCGGCGAGCTGGTTCCGCTGTCCGAGCGCATCCTCCCCGAGCCGGAGCCGGTGCGCTTTCCGGGGGCCTTGCTCGCCGCCACCGAGGACGCGGTGTGGGTCCAACGCAGCGGCCTTCCCCGGGCGCTCCTGCTCGCGATCGACGAAGGGGGGGCGCTCGTCGAGCGCGGGCAGGCCGAGGCCTTCCCCTGGCCCGGCTGTCCCCGCGGCCTCCGCTACCGCGACGGCACGAACCTGCTCGAAGGGACGGTCGCGGGCCTGGGAGACGGGCCTTTCCTCGCCGTCGCGGCCGGGGTGGCGGTCGATCCGGAGGGCCGTGTCCTGCTGGCCACTGCGGACGGCCCGCGACCCTCGTTCCTGCGCGCCGGCCCAGCCCTGGTCTCCCTCGGCGACGGTCTCTTCGCCGCCGCCTCCGCCTCGGCCCCGGGACCCGCGGACACGATCCTGATCTTCGAGCGCGACGACGACGAGCTGCGGCTTCTGCAGGAGGTCGACGCACCCGGGGCCGTGCGCGCGCTGGCGGCCGCCCCCCGGGAAGGGGCAGCCCGCCTGGTGGCCGCCGTCGAGTCGGGAGAGCGCGTGAACCTCGTCCCCTTCCTGGTCCGGCGAACCACGCCGTGAAGCTCCTCCCGTGGGCGACCTTGCTGCTGCTGGTGTTCCTTGCCACGCGGTCTCCCGCCGCCCTCGGACCCCGCTACGGAGGCGAGCTACGCCTGGGACTGCCCGAGCTTCCCGCATCCCTCGCCCCCGCTCCGGCCGCAGGCATCGGACCGCGGGCGGCCGCCGGTCTCGTCCACGAGACGCTCCTCGGCCTCGCCCGGGACGGCCAGCCGACCGCAGGCCTCGCAGCAAGCTCGGTCTCGGCGGCGGAAGGCCGCGAATGGACGCTCTCGATCGGCGAGCACGCCCGCTTCCACGACGACCGCCCCATCCTGGCCGAAGACGCGGTGCGCTCGCTGCGCGCCTTCCTGCGCGGCCCCGGCGTCGCCGCCGCCGCCTTGGCCCGAGCGCTCGAGGGAGGCCCGGCCTTCCGCTCGCGGGAGCGCGACGAGTTGCCCGGCCTGGTGGCGCCTGACTCACGACAGGTCGTTCTGCGGTTCGCGTCGCCACCGGCGCCGCCCCTCGCTACGCTCGCCTCGCCCGCCGCCGCCGTCACGAGCGCGGGCGGGGCGGGGGCCGGGCCCTTCGTCCCCACCGTGTTCGCGCCCGGCCAGCGCCTCGTCGGGACCGCGTTCGCGGGCCACTTGCGCGGACGACCGTACCTGGACCGCGTGCATGTCGAGGCCTTCCCCGACCCGGCCGCCCTCGCTGCCCAAGCCCGGACCGGGCGGGTGGACCTGGCGGCGGGCGAGGCCGGCGTCGAAGCCTTGGGCGCGTCGGTCCTGCTCGTCCTGGATCCGCGCCGCCCGCCCTTCGATCGGCCCGCGGCGCGGGCGGCGGTGGCCGCGGCCATCGACCGCGCCGCCCTGATGGGCCGTCTCCTGACGGGAGGCGCGCCGTCGACCGATCTCCTGCCCCCCTCGCTCCTCCGGGCTCCCGACGCCCCGCGCCCCGCCGTGGGCGTCGGCCTCTTCGTGCCTCTCTCGGGAGCGGTGACGCTCGCGGTGAGCCGCGACGTCCCACAGGTGGTCAGCCAGCGCGTCCTGGCCCACCTGGCGGCCCTCGGCCTCCGCGTCCATGTCGTGCCGGTGACCCCCGCCGGCGCCCTCAACGCCCCGACCGAGTTGCGCCTCCTCGCCTACGTGCCCGAAGTCCCCGAGCCGGCCCTCGCCCTCGAGGAGCTGCTCGCGCTCGCTCCCCCGCCCCCGGACGCCCTCGAGCGACTCGAGGCCGCGCGACGCGAGGCCGACCCCGCCCGGCGCCTCGCCCTCCTCGCCGAAGCCCACGACGCGCTCCGCGGCGAGGGCGCGATCATCGGCCTCGGCCAGGCGCCGGTGCGATTCGGGGGGCGCGCCCGCGTGCAGGGCGCGCGGGTGGACCCCGCAGGCCGCCTGGTGCTCGAAGACGCCTGGGTCGAGCCATGACCGGCTCGGCGGCCGGCCTCCCCCGCACCGGGCTCCGGCGGCGCCTGGTCACGGCCTTCCTCCTGCTGACTCTCCTTCCCGTCGCGCTGCTCTCGGTCGCGGTGGCGCTGCTCTTGTCCCAGGGCCTGGAGCAGGCCACCCAGGACCGCCTCCAAGCCGGCCTCGACGCGGCGCACTCGCGCTTTGGCGCCCTCACCACCCGCGCCCGCGAGCGCCTGGCGGAGCTCGTGGCCGATGACCTCCCCGCCCTCGGCTCCGGCGACGACAACGACCTCCTCGACGAGATCGCCCGCCGGCGGGAGCTGCCCGCGCTGGAGCTCCTCGACGGCGCCGGCATCGTCATCGCCTCCCACCATTGGCCGGCCGGCTTCGGCCTGCCCGACCACGCCGGCCTCTTCCCGGGCGGGGCGCCCTACCGCATCGAGTCCGTGGCGTCGGGGTACGGAGCCGACGAGCGCCTGGCCGTGGTGGCGGAGGCGCCGGGCCGCTGGCGCGGGCGCAAGGTCCTCTTGCGTGGAGGCTCTTTCGTGGACGAGGACGTGCTGGGCGGTCTGGCGGCTCTCATGGGCCTCGAGGTCGGACTCTACGACGAGATCCGGGGCCGCTGGACCGCCCCGGCACGTTCTCCCCTCGCTTCGTGGACCCGCCCGGGTCTCGGGCCCGCGCGAGGCGAGATCCTCCTCGGGGAGGCCCGGCTGCGTTGGGCCGCCACCCCCCTGTGCTCCGGGCTCATGCTGGTCGTGGCCGCCCCGGAGGGGACCCTCGAGCACACGCTGAGTGGCGTGCGGCGGCTGGGGCTGGCCGCCGCCGCCCTCGCCCTCCTCGGCACGCTGGCGGGTGCGCTCGTCGTCTCGGGTCGGCTGGCCCGTCCCATCCGCGAGCTGGCCGAGGCGGCGCGGCAGGTCGCGGGAGGCGATCTGAGGGTTTCCGTGCCCGTGCGCACCGAAGACGAGCTGGGCTCCCTCGCCCGGGCCTTCAACGAAATGACCGCGGAGCTGCGCCTCTCGGGAGCCCGCCTGGTGCAGGCCGAGCGCGTGGCGGCCTGGCGCGAGATCGCCCGGCGCCTGGCCCACGAGCTGAAGAAGCCCCTCTTCCCCATCCAGCTCTCCATCGAGACCCTCCGGCGCTCCCTCGACCGCGAGCCGCCCCCGGCTCCCGCGGACTTCGAGGCGCTCTTCCGCGAGTCGAGCGACACCATCCTGCAGGAGCTGCGCTCGCTCCGCCGGGTGATCGAGTCCTTCGGCGACCTCGCGCGTCTTCCGCGGCCCCACCTCGTGCCCATGGACCTCGCGCACCTGGCCGAGCAGGTGCTGGCCCTCTACCAGCCGGGCGCCCCTCGCGTGCGGGTCGAGGCCGACTTCACGGCGCGACTGACGGTGCGCGGCGATGCGGAGCTCCTCGCCCGCGCCCTGGGCAACGTGGTCGCGAACGCGCTCGAGGCCATGCCCGACGGCGGGACCCTCCGGGTGCGGACCCTGGGCGTCCCCGGGGGCGCCGCGGTCGAGGTCGAGGACACCGGTCCCGGCCTGAGCGAGGAGCAACTGGCCTTGCTCTTCACGCCGTACCACACTACGAAGCCCGTTGGCACGGGGCTCGGGCTCGTGATCGCCCAGGGGATCGCGGTCGACCATGGCGGCCGCATTGAGGCCGCCTCGTCCCCCGGGCGCGGCGCCACCTTCCGCCTCGTGCTTCCCCGTCCGTCCGGCTCGTGAGAAGCTTTCCCGCTGGAGGGTGGGGGTCGATGACCAAGCCGCGGATCCTGATCGTGGACGACGACCCGGGCACCGTGGCCTCCCTCTCCCGGGCCTTCGCCCTCGAGGGCTACGAGGCCACCACCGCACCCTCGGCCGCGCGCGCCCTCGAGCGGCTGCAGGCGGGTCCGGTGGACGCGATCCTGTCCGACCTGGTCATGCCGGGCATGGACGGCCTCGAGCTCCTCGGGAGGCTGCGCGAGCAAGCCCCGGGGGTGCCCGTCATCCTGATGAGCGGGCAGGCCACGGTGGAGACCGCCGTCAAAGCCACCAAGCTCGGCGCCCTCGACTTCGTGGAGAAGCCGGTGGGCCTCGACCGCCTCCTGCTGACCCTGCGCAACGCGCTGCGCCTGGATAGCCTCGAGCGCGAGAACCTGGAGCTGCGGCGGTACTGGCAGGACGAGTTGGCCCTGATCGGCGACAGCGCGCCCATGGCGTCGCTCCGCGCCCTGGTCGAGCGCGCCGCTCCCTCGGACCTGCCGATCCTGGTCCTCGGGGAGAACGGCACGGGCAAGGAGCTCCTGGCCCGCGCCGTCCACGACCTCTCGCCCCGGCGGGGCCAGCCCTTCGTCCGCATGAACTGCGCGGCCATACCCGCCGAGCTGGTCGAGAGCGAGCTGTTCGGCCACGAGAAAGGGGCGTTCACGGGGGCGGCCGAGCGCCGGCGGGGCCGGTTCGAGCAGGCCGACGGCGGGACGCTCTTTCTCGACGAGATCGGCGACATGCCGGCCGCCATGCAGGCCAAGCTCCTGCGCGTCCTGCAGGACGGGACCCTGACCCGGGTGGGCGGCGCTTCGGAGACCAAGGTCGACGTCCGCCTCATCTCCGCCACCCACCGGGATCTGGAGAGCCTCATCGCCGAGGGCCGCTTGCGCGAGGACCTCTACTACCGGATCAACACCCTGGTGCTGAAGACGCCGGCCCTGCGCGAGCACCCCGGTGACGTGTCCGCCCTGGTCGAGCACTTCGTCCAGTCGGCCTGCCGCCGCAACGGCTGGAAGCCGCGGCGCTTCGCCCCCCAGGCCCTCGACCTCCTCCGGCGGCAGCCCTGGCGGGGCAACGTGCGCGAGCTGAAGAACGTCGTGGAGCGAGCCCTCATCCTGTGCGACGGCGACCCGATCGAGGCGGAGTCCCTCCGGGTCGCCCTGCCCGCCGCGGGCCCGCCCCGCCCCGGCGCCATCCCCGCCCAGGGCCCCCTGCGCGACCTCGTCGAGGCCTACGAGCGCGACGTGATCCGCGAGCGCCTCCGCTCCACCGGCGGGCACGTCACCGCCGCCGCCAAGAGCCTGGACCTCGAGCGCTCCCACCTCTACAAGAAGTGCAAGGCCCTCGGCATCGACATAAGGGACGAGACGTGATGCCCGTCCCTGCCCGGGAGCGCGTATCCTATCGGTTGGTGTCCGGTTCTGCCGTCGCTGAGGTTTAGATCACCAAGGCTGGAGGGCGATCATGAGGAGAATTTTGACTCTACTGTGCGTGCTCGGATGCTATGCAGCGACTAACTATAGTTCACCCAGGACAGCAGAGACGTTTGGCGAGTGGTCTCCGCCTGTCAATGTTGGACCACCATTGAACACTGCTTACAACGACAACTATGCTGTTCTTTCCAGGGATGAATTGACGATCTATTTTACCTCGGATCGCCCGGAAGGGGGCTTCGGAGGAGACGACCTCTGGTTTGCCACACGCGAATCTGTCGACTCTCCCTGGGGAGAGCCGCAGAATATGGGCGCGGTAATCAATACCGCCGCTGCCGACTCGTTGGCGGTCCTTTCCTCCAATGAGCACGTCATGTACTTCCACAGCACTCGTGACGGGGGATGCGGCCAGGGCGATATCTGGATGACTCGACGCCAGAATAAGCACTCGGATTGGGAAGAACCAACCAATCTAGGTTGCGTGCTCAATACCCCTGCAATGGAAACCGCCCCCGCATTCTTCGAGGATCCGGAAACGGAACAAGCCACACTCTTCTACGGCAGTAACCGGCTTGGTGGAGTCGGCGACTTTGACGTCTATGCAAGCCCGTTGGGAGAAGACGGCTCCGTGGGTCCCGGAATGCTGGTTCGCGAACTGAGCAGCACAGGACGCGATACCCGTATTTCCGTGAGGAAAGACGGCCTGGAGGCGTTCGTCACAACAAATCGCGCAGGCGGACAAGGGCTCATTGATATTTGGGTCTCCACAAGGGAAACGCTATCTGACCCGTGGTCGGTACCGATGAACTTAGGAAGTCCAGTAGATAGCGAGTTCGACGATGGTTCTCCTTGGCTTTCCAGAGACGGGACGACGCTCTACTTCTTTTCGACGCGTCCTGGCGGCGGTTATGGAAAGAGAGATATCTGGTATACGACCAGAGTGAAAGGAGACCACGACAATAGTGTCCACCACGACGGCCGACCGATATACGAGGTACTACCCTTGTGAAATGGTTCGCTACGGCCCTCCTTCGGCAGCCTGCTAGAACAGTTTGGCGAGCTTCGGGCTGGCGGCCACCTGCTCCCCCACCAGCTTGATCCACTCCTCGCGTCGCCCCGGGGGGAGCTTCTCGTGGGGGATCCTCTTTTCCCCCAGCAGGGTGTCCACGAGCTGGTCGATCGAGCGCACGAAGAACTCGTCGGTGTCCCGCACTCCGTCCGCGGAGACGGCGCCCTCGGACACCGGGACCTTGAACAGCAGGTCGTAGGTCTTCATCCAGTAATCCACGAACCGCTCGATCCCCTTCTGCCGTCCGCAGGCCAGGACCATGTAGGCGTAGTTGTCGAGCACGCTCCGGTCGCAGACCACCACCTCGTGCTGGCTGGCCGAGCGGATCTCCTCCGCAACCTGGGTCATCAGGATCCAGGTCTGGGCATCGAGGGAGGTCTTGCGGTTGATGGGGAGCGGGGAGAGCCGCGCCACCTCCTTGACGATGTCGACGCTCAGGTCCCGGCGCTTGAGGAGGGCCGCGAGGTCGTAGCAGAGCGTGGTCTTGCCCACCCCGTGGGTCCCGATGAAGGCGACCTTCACGTCTTGCTTTCGGCCTTGATCGCGGTCCGGTAGATCAGGTAGGCGACTCCCAGGAAGGCCAGGAAGCCCACGCCCGCCGGCAGGGCCTCGTGGCCGAACGCGAGCGCCCGGCCGAGACGCTCGACCCAGGGTTCGGGGAAGTTCAGGAACGAGGCCGCCAGGCCCACGAGGGAACCCCCGGCCACCAGCCCTGAGCTGTAGAGGACGCCCGGGCCCGCGTCGGACTCGGCGTCGCGGCCGCGCTTCCACTCCACCCACCTCCGGGCCAGGCCGCCCAGGAAGATCGGGGTCGTGCTCTCGAGGGGCAGGTACATCCCGACCGCGAAGGCCAGGGCGGGGACGCCGATGATCTCCATGAGGATGGAGGTGAAGACCCCGAGCAGGACGAGCCCCCAGGGCAGCTTCTGGGTGAGGATGCCCTTGATGACGAGGCTCATGAGCGTTGCCTGGGGCGCGGGCGCCTTGTCGGAGCCGATGCCCTCTTGGAGGCGATATCGCACGCGACCGGTCTCGTCCACCAGGTAGGTCCCGTCGGGGATCGCGTCGAGACCGCCGGCCCGCGCGATCCGATAGGACCGGCCGTCGAGCCCCCGCTCCGAGGGGGTGGTCGCACCGGCCGGCAACACGGCCTCGTAGCTCGCCTCCTGCACCTGGCGGTTGTTCCGGTTCAGGGCCTGGAGGGTGAGGCCGATGAAGATCACGCTCGTGACCACGCCCACGATGATGGCGACCTGCTGCCGCCAAGGCGTGCCCCCCACCAGGAAGCTGGTCTTGAGGTCCTGGCTGGTCGTCCCCGCGTTGCTCGAGGCGATGCAGACCACCGCGCCGATCGAGAGGGCCGCGGCCGTGTAGGCGTGGCCTGTCCAGCCCAGCGCGATGAAGACGAGGCAGGTGCCCATGAGGGTGGCGATGGCCATCCCGCTCACGGGGTTCGACGAGGAGCCCAGCTCGCCGGTGATCCGCGACGAGACCACGGAGAAGAAGAAGCCGAAAGCGATGATCGAGAAGGCCGAGACGAGGCTGATACCGAGGCCGGGCACCGCCTTGAGCTGCGGCAGGAAGGTCATGAGGAGGGCAAGGGCCAGCGAGCCCCCCAGAACCAGCCAGAGCGGGAGGTCCCGCTCGGTGCGTGGGCGCGCGTCCCCGCCGCCTGCCGAGGCGAGGCGCAGGTCCCGGATCGACGCGCGGAAGGAGTCGAGGATGGTGGGCAGGGCCCTGATCAGGTTGATGATGCCCCCCGCGGCCACGGCCCCGGCCCCGATGTACCGGATGTAGCGGCCCCAGATGCCGTCGGAGCCGGTGGCCGCCATGTCCGCGATCAGGGCGGTCGCGGGGAAGAGGGGGGTCGTCCGCCCTTCGCCAAACAGCGCGATCGCCGGAATGAGGACCAGGGACGAGAACAGCCCGCCTCCGACCATGATGGCGGCCGACCGATAGCCGATGATGTAGCCCACTCCCAGGAGCTCCGGCGAGACGTCACAGGAGACCACGGCTCCCTTGACCTGCGGGATGTGGACCTCGGGCACGCCGGGCCAGATCCGGTGGACCGCCGTGACCAGCTTGAAGGCGAAGCCGGCGAAGAGGCCCTTGAAGACGTAGCCTGCCTGGGCTCCCTTCTCCTCGCCCGCGACGAGCACCTCGGCGCAGGCCGTCCCCTCCGGGTAGGTCAGCCGGCCGTGCTCCTTGACGATGAGGTACCGACGGAGCGGAATCATCATCAGCACGCCCAGCACCCCCCCGCACAGGGAGAGCACGAGGGTGCGCAGCCAGTCCATCTCGAAGCCCAGGAGGACGAGGGCGGGCAGGGTGAAGGCCACCCCGGCCGCGATCGATTCGCCAGCGGAGCCCGTGGTCTGGACGACCGTGTTCTCCAGGATCGAGGCGCGTCCCCCCAGGAGGTGCGAGAAGGCCCGGAAGAGCGTGATGGAGATGACCGCGATGGGCACCGAGGCGGAGACGGTGAGCCCGACCCGGAGGGCGAGGTACACCGAGGATGCGCCGAAGACGACCCCCAGCAGCGAGCCCATCAGGAGGGCCCGGAAGGTCAGCTCCGGCAGCTCCTGCTCCGCCGCGACGAAAGGCTTGAAGGCGACGGGAGGAGCGGGCGTCTCGGCCAAGGGGTGGACCTCCGAAGGCGGGAACGGCGCATTCTATATCGACCCCCGGGGCCCTCGCCGTGGTGTAATGTTTCCGGGGGGTTCCGGGCGGCCATGGCCGATTTCTACGAGCCCTACGAGAAGCTGATCTCGATCGTGGTCCTGGGCCGCGAGCTCGAGGTACCGGAGAACAACCTCCTGCTGCGCCAGCTCCAGTTCGTGTCCGAGGACATCGGCATGGGCCGCTACTGCTGGAACGGCGAGTGCCGCTATTGCGAGGTCGTCTACCGCCGCAACGGGGATGACCCCGACACCCCGGCCCTCGCCTGCCGGGTCAAGGGTCTTCCGGGGATGCGGATCACGAAGCTGGCCCCCGAAGTGAAGTACAACATGAGCGGAGCCCTCGCCACGGCCAGGAAGGCGAAGGGGTGAGGATCAGGCCCGCAGCAGCAGGGCCCGCACCTGCCGCCACGCCGTGACCAGGCTGTTCCGCGTCATTTCGAGCCGGCGGGCGGCGAATTCGGCGGAGTCGTGGCGGTGCAGATTGTCCCGAGCCCGGCCGAGGAGCTTGCCGCAGGTCTGCAGGAGGATGTCGTCGGCCTTGCCCCGCGCCTTGAGCTGCAGGAGGTCCTCGGAGAGGTCGAAGGCCACTCGCTCGATCTCGAGCACCCGTTCGCGCAGGGCCGCGTCGAGCGGGTAGACCGTCTCGACCTCGACCACGTCGGGCTCGGGCTCGGCCGCCGGCGCCTCTCTCGCGGGAGCCGTGCGTCCCTTCTCCTGGCGGAGGTCGCAGAAGGCCCGGGAGAAGACGAAGGGATAGAGGGCGTTCACCTCTTCGAACTCCCGCTTGGAAACCTCGTCCTTGGTCCGGTGGTACTCGCGAAGGAGCGCCTTGACCCTGCGCACCATGCGCTCCTCGCGATCCTCGATGACCCTTCGAGCCTCCACCGCCAGCTCCTGGATCCGCCGCTCGATGAGACGGTTGTGCTCCTGGCTGCGCAGGTCCGGGAAGTCGTGGTCGCGCCCGTGGACGATGCGCGCGTTCGGCTCGCCGTAGTTGGCGTAGACGATCACGTTCACCCGTCTCACGGACTGCTCGGAGGCGGCATCCACGAGGGGGCCCCGGTCCTCGATCTGGACGTGGTAGGGCGTTCCCACCTTCGACGTGTAGTTCTGGTTGAGCCCGGTCACCTGGCAGAGGTTGCGGGGGAGCCCGTTCGCGCCCGGAGCCTCGGGAGGGGTCGTCGTAGCGTACCTCGGCGCTCCGAGAAACGTATCCATGAGAGGCGTTCCGACTCGCAGCCGGGCAAGAACCATAACAGATTGAGTCCGTAGCTGCAAGCGCACCAGGCCTTTGAGCGGCCCGCGCAGGCCAAGCGGCTGATCCGAACCTTAGTCCGTCGAGCTAAGATTTAATGCTTGACAGACGCTAAGAGCACACCTATTATCGAGGTGGCGATCGGGGCCCAAGGCCCCAGGACGGCGGGAAGGCCCGTAGTCCAAAGAAATAGAAAGCTTTAGGAGGCTGGGAGAGTCATGAGCAAGGTCATTGGGATCGACCTCGGCACCACGAACTCCGTGGTGGCGGTCCTTGAGGCCGGGGAGCCCACAGTTATCGCGAACGCGGAGGGGGGACGGACCACTCCCTCGGTCGTGGCTTTCGGCAAGGACGGCGAGCGGCTGGTGGGCCAGGTGGCGAAGCGCCAGGCCGTGACCAACCCGGAGAACACCATCTTCTCGATCAAGCGCTTCATGGGCCGGAAGTACTCCGAGGTCAGCGAAGAGCAGAAGATGGTCCCCTACAAGGTGGTCGAGGCCAGCAACGGCGACGCGCGCGTCTCCGTACAGGGCAAGCTCTACTCGCCTCCCGAGATCTCGGCCATGATCCTCCAGAAGCTCAAGCAGGCCGCCGAGGACTACCTCGGGGAGAAGGTCACGAAGGCCGTGATCACCGTTCCCGCCTACTTCAACGACTCGCAGCGCCAGGCCACCAAGGACGCGGGCCGGATCGCGGGGCTCGAGGTCCTGCGCATCGTGAACGAGCCCACGGCCGCCGCCCTCGCCTACGGCCTCGACAAGAAGAAGGACGAGACCATCGCGGTCTACGACTTCGGGGGCGGGA
>WNGL01012214.1_pt1 | contig 21806 bp, 28 predicted proteins | sample 5400591 | NCBI WGS metagenome assembly WNGL01 (sample SAMN13153377, study PRJNA577476) | soil metagenome | isolation source: 80 cm soil or saprolite under Garry oak tree replicate 1 | place: USA:California | collected 2016-06-15 | reverse complement strand
ATCGTCACGACCCGGCCCCCTTCTCGTGCCTCTTGCGTGCCAGGTATTCGGCCGGCGTCTCGGGCCGCGCGGCCTCGGGTCTCTTCCTCGCCCCCGCGCGCTCGTCCTTCTCGACCTGATCGGCCAGCAGCTTCCAGGTGTAGGTCAGCTTCGCGAGCGGGTCGAGGACGCCCTCGCCCGGCGTGCGCCCGGCCTTGATCTCCCGCGCGACCATCCGCTCAAGCGCGGTGATGGACGCCTCCAGGCGCCGGAGCCTGATCAGCCTCCGGGCGGGGATAGAGGATTGAGCGTTCTCTACCGCGCCCGCCTCTCCGCTCAATGGGTCCTGCGCTTTTTCGCTCGTCGCCATAGTCACCGTCACCGTCCTTGTCACCGCGATCGACTTCGAGGGCCGCATTCGCCCCACGCCGCGCCCTCTTGATCGCCCCCTGGCGAAGCCCCTACGCGCGAACCGGAACGCCCCACGAGGAGGCATGGCTCCGTTTTCTGCGTTCCGACGAGGCATGGGCCTGGCGCCGTTGGCTTCGTTGCCTGGGGAGGGGGCTGGCCGAGGGGCGCGTTTGCGTCGCGTGGCCCTTATCGAGGGCTTCACCGACCCATCTGACCGATCGGACCCATTTACCGGCTTTCTCCTTAAGCGAGCCCCCACGTGAGGGAAAAGGTGGTAAATGGGTCAGAAGGGTCAGAAGGGTCAGGACCAAGGTCAAATCTCGCCGCCAGCGATCAAACGCGCCCCGAAGATCCGCTGCACGTTGTAGACCTCGGTGACCCGGTCCTTGTAGATCGACTTCACCTTCGCCGAGAACCTCTTGATCTTCACGCGCTCCCAGGGCGGCACGCCCGCGGTGTCGCACCACGCGACGTAGCTCTTGAACGCGTCGGAGATCGTCACCGAGAATTTCCCTTCGGCGTCGCGCAGCCGCTCGGAGCAGAAGCGCGCGACCTTGTCGCTCTCGGTGCGGTAGTCGCTCGTCGCCTCGACGACCTCGTCGGGGACTTGGAGCCCGCGCTCCTGCCACTGGACGCAGCCGCGCACCATCCACGCGAGGATGCCGGGGCCTTCCTCCCTGAGCCTGTCCTTCAGCGTCAGGTTCTCCTTTCCGGCGAACGTGCGGGTGAACGGGATCATCTTGACGCGCGCCCAGAAGCCGTCGCTGTCGTCGGCGACCTGCGGGAGGTCGTTGGCCGCGAGCCAGAGCTTGAACATGGGGATGAACGTGAAGTCCGCCCTGTGCAGGTGGCGGGCCGTCACCGGGTCGCGGCCGGTGATGGACTTGATGCGCGCGGTGTTGAGGCGCGAGCTCTCGTCCGACTCACTCGACGTGAGGAAGCGGATGCCGGGGAGCTTCGCGATCTCGGGCGTCGGGCCGTTGCCCTTGAACTTGAGCTGCTCCAGGGCGCTGAAGGCGAGGTTGTCGGCGTAGCTCCCCATCAGCCACGCGACCGTGTTCATGATCGTGCCCTTGCCGTTGCGCCCGCTGCCGTGCGCGAAGAACAGGCACTCCTCCCGCGCGTCGCCGGTCAGCGAGTAGCCGAGCGCGCGCTGCACGAACGGCGCGAGGTCCGGCGCGTCGCCGAAGATCTCCTCGACGGTCCGCTCCCACAGCGGGCACTTCGCCGCGGGGTCGAAGTCCACGGCCACCTGCCGCGTGATGCGGTCCTCGGGCCGGCCGTCGCGCCGCTCGCCGGTCCGCAGGTCCACGACGCCGTTCTGCGCGCCCAGCAGCCACGGGTCCTCGTCCCAGCCGTCGCCGATCTCCGCGAGCGGGAGCACGGAGCGCGCGGCCCTGAGCATGTTCTCGATGCGGCGCACCGACTCGCCGCCGACGTAGTGGGCGAGTGCCTTCTTCCGCGCGTCCGTGTCCTGGATCCCGAGGGCGACGGCCTGCCGCGCGCGCATCATCTCGACCGCGAGCCGCTGGAGCTCGCCGTTCGGGTCGCGCTGCCACGTCACGCCGTTCTTGAAGACCAGCCACTTCTCCTGGCGGTGGTGGTAGCGGACCCTGTCGCCGAACGCGGCGGCGAAGCACTCGGCGTCGCCCGTCTCCGTCAACGGGAAGTCGGTCAGGCCGCCGGCCTTCGCGCCGAGCCACTCCAGGATCGCGTCGGCCAGCTTGCCGCCGTTGGGGAACTCCTTCACGAAGCGCGGGACGCCCGTGACCTTCTTGTCGTCGGCCTTCCTGCGCCTTCGCGATGGTCTCGCGTGCCGCGCGGGCGCGGTCCTTCCACTCCTCGTCGCCCGCGATTTTGAACGCGGCCTCCAGGATCTTGTAGGCGGTCGTCGGATCGTCGGGCAGGGCCTTGGCCATGAAGCCCCCGCAGATCAGCGCGAGCTCGTGCCGCGCGCCTCCCTCCCTCGGCCAGTGGCGGGCCAGGAGCGCGGCGACCGCGACGTGCGCGACCGCCTTCTTGAGGACCTCGGGCTCGACGTCGAGGGGCTCGCCGTCGCGCTCCCAGGCGATGGGCTCGCCGGACTCGCCGTGGACGCCGGGCGGGATCACGGTCTGGTGCGTGCCGATCGCGCGGAGCTCCACGAGCCCGCTCTTGTCGGTGGGATCCTTGTAGGCCACATAGGCGGAGAGCCCGAGGGAGCGAAACCAGTGGTGCGAGCTCTGGTTGCCCGCACGCCCGTGGACGAGGCCGGTGTCCGGGAGCAGCAGCCGCGCGGCGGCGACGGCCTCGGGCGCGTCGCAGTCCACGTCCGCCCGCCAGTCCGAGGGCTCGCCGGTGAGCGCGCCCACGTTGTCCTGGGGACGGAAGTCGTCGGGGCCGTATCCCTTGCTCGCGGCCCTGGCCTGCCAGCCGTCGTCGCGCGGCCTCTTGCGCTTCGGGTGGTCGCCATCGATCGGGAGCACGGCCCACTTGCCGTCGATGAGTGTCTTGACTGCCTGCTTGTCCGCCATGCGGTTCCTTGCGGGCGCGCTTCGCGCCTCGCCGAATATCCCTGCGGGCGTTCCCTCGCCCGTCGTGCGGAGATCGGGGAAGCCGGCGCCGGGGCGGAGAGCCGCATGTCTCCCGCCCCGGCTGTCATGGTGCCGGTCCCCGCCGCGGGTGGGACGCCCGCGGAGAGCTATTGAAAGGTTGTTGTGGGTGTCAGGGTCTGGGGAGCGGTGCTGCTACTTCGCGGCCCGCTTGACGCGGCGCGCGCCGACGAACTTCACGGCCTCGGCCACGCCGAGCATCGTCCCGAGCGTCTGGAATCGAGCAGCGACGGTCTTGTCGAAGCGCTTGCCGGGCTTCAAGTATCGATGGAAGTTCGTGTTGTGCATGTCGATGATCTTCCCGAGCGCCACGAGCGAGTCGGCGCTGCGGTAGACCGCCGCCCTGAACCCGTTGGTGACTGCGAACGCCGCGCGATGCTTTGCCATATTCTTTGTGTCGCTCCTCCGCTTACCTGAACATTGTGCGGCGGGCCTCTTATTTACAGGTGCCACTAATGATGTAGCGGAGGGGCGCGGCGGGCGTTCGGGGTTCAGCGATCCTTTTTCCACATCTCGATGCACCGCTCCACGTCCCGGCGATCGACGAGGATGCGGCGCACGCCCGGCAGGTTGACGGCGGGGAGCTCGCCGCGCTTCACCAGGTCGTAGAGCGTGCCGTAGGGGACGCCGAGCTCCGCCGACAGCTCGCGCAGTCCGACGAGGCGCTTGGCGTTCACGACAGCGCCTCCCTGATGGCGAGGCCGATCGCCTTGGCCATCGGCGGCGGCACGCAGTTGCCCAGGCGCTTCCACTGCTCGCGCTCCGGTCCGACCAGGGCGAAGTCGCGCGGGAACCCGCACACGCCCTTCATCTGTTCGATGGTGAAGGCGTGCAGCGCGCCAGAGGCGTCGCGCCACTTCAGCGGGCTGCGCTGGGACGCGAGCACCGTCGGCATCGGGAGGCGCGCGGGGCGCATCACGAGCTGCTGGTAGCAGTCCCACCCCTCCACGCTCACGGCTTCGGGCACCACGTGATCGATGCCAAGGCGCGAGGTCTGCTCTTTTGGGAACACTGGATAGATCGCGAGGTCCTCGCGCACGCCGACGAATATCAGGCGCCTCCGCTCCTGCGGCACGCCGAGGCGATGCGCGTCAATTTCGCGCCACGCCACTCGGTAGCCCACTCGCATCTCGCGCAGCACCTCGTTGAAGACACCAACGGAAACACCCTTCCGCATTCCCGGAACGTTCTCCATGACGAACGTCTTCGGCTGGAGCCCATAGCGGAGCCGCACGAACTCGAACGAGAGCCGCTCGATTACTCCGTTCCACTTGCCGCTGCGCGGCCCCGCGGTGGAAAACGGCTGGCATGGAGGTCCGCCCGCCATCAGATGGAGCTCCCCAACGGCGAGGCGGGTCTCCGCGAGGATGTCCGCGGCCTCGACCTCTTGAATGTCGCGCGTGTCCAAGAACCCATCGTGGTTCGCGCGGTAGGAAGCTTGCGCATGCTTGTCGATCTCGTTCGCCCAAACCACGCTGTAGCCAGCCTGGTGCAGCCCGAGATCGAAGCCACCGCATCCGGCGAACAGGCTGATGGCCCTCATGCCGCGGCCTCCTCTTCGAGCGGCGCGCCCACGGCCAAGGACTCGGCGAAGGCGTGCACTTGCTCGATGTGCTTCGGGCGGAGGCGTCTGACGAGCGAGATCAGGGTGGCGAGTCGATGCGGCTGCGTCGGCGGCTTCGGGTTGCTGCCAGACCACTCGAACCCGCACCCGCAGGGGCACGCGAAGTCGGTCGGGAGCGCGGCGGCGCTGGGCGCGCTTCCGGGCGCTCGCTCCTGCTGCTGCGAGGGGAACGACTTGAGGAAGCGGCGCAGCGCCAATTGCGACACGGCGTGTCGCTTTTCATCGTCGAGAGTTTCCCAAATGCGGGCCACGTGCATGTAGCGCTGCGCGGTTCTGCTGTTGAACCCACAGTGCTGCTCGACCCAGGACAGGAGTTCGCCATGAGGCAGGCGGTCCTTGACTCCAAGGAGCAGGCGGCCAGCGGTCAGCGCGTGCTGCACTGCTTGGCGCGCGGACTCGTCTGCGGCGCGGTGGGCATTCTGGATTTGTTCTGCGAGCTTTGCGAGCGGAGTCTCCGCGTCCTTCGTTTCTGCGCGCGATGTCGTGTTGGGCATGTGAGCCACTTTAGAGAACCGACCTAGAATGGCCGTGTGACCAACGGGGCGCGCGCCGCCCCATTAAATTCGCGCGGAGAATATGGATGGCGACCAAGCCGAGGGCACCGAAGGCGCACCGGTTCACGCACGCCCCAATTACGCTCTCGAAGGCGACGCTCTCGGAGCTCGTCGAACTGGCGGGGCTGGAACTGGGCACGGCCAAGGGGCGGGAACTCGCGGACGACGCGATTGAGCACCTTTCAGAGGCGGCGAATTTCCGCGACAGCGTGGAGCGCGGGCCGACGATCGCCGGGCAGGCCGTCCTTCTAAAGAACGTGGAGCAGGCCGCGGCCGCGCTCGAAAGGGCCCTGCTCGATCTTGATCACGCGTCGCTGATGTATATGCCCGCGTTCCTCAAGGATGAGGACGAGCGGCCGAGGGTGGACCAGATCGCGATCATCCGCTCGGCCGCCAAGAGGGAACGGCAGCGCTGCGAGCGCGGGCGACGCAAGGGCAGACCGACTTCCACGGAGAGTCGGGACATGGCCATAGAGAATCTCGCCTGGGCGTTCCACGAGCAGGCGAGCTCCTCGATCAACGGCTACTACCGGATCGCGCTGCTGGACTTCGTCGCGGCGGGCCTGAGGGCGGCTGGGTTCAGCGTTCCGGAAGGCAGGACCAAGAAGGAAACGACCGAGGGCCGCGAGATCCTTCGCAGCGTGCCGGAGGAGTTCCAGGTTCCGCGCGGCTGACCCTTGGGCTTGTAACCTTTTTCGTCACCGTGGCGGGGTAAAACCACGAAATTCAGGACACGCGGGAGAAGGCGGGATCTCTAGATTCGATCAGCGTTTGCAAGCCTGCATTGCGTTCGCGGCGGGTGGTTTTCATAACTGCAAAACCTCCATCCCCGGTTCAAATCCGGGCGGCGCCTCCAATCCCATCAACAACTTAGCGTGACACGCTCCGGCCCGAACAGGGCCCAGGTGAACAGAAGGTGAACACGCCCGCGCCATTGTGTAGTCTTGAAGGCATCATGACTGCACGCGTGCCGTCTTGGGGTCCCACAACTCGTCGACCCATACCGGAGATAGAAATTGTCACCAACTTCCAATTTCATCAGCACGGCTAATGGCGGCGCGCCCGGAACCTCAGACTCCCTCCGTCTGACCGGCTTCAATCAAATGTTCGAAGTCGAGCTCAAGACGCCGACGACCGCGGTGTCGTTCGAACGTGTCCCTGAGCTGATCACTTCGGTGCGTTACTTCTACAGTAGTAAAGAAGGCGCCCCGATCAGGAGAGTGACGCTAGATCTCGGCGATTACCAATGTGAAGTTGTGATCGAGGGAGCAGTGCCCGAGCAGGTTGACGGATTACTCGGAGTGATCGCCGGAGACATGGACAAAGTCGGCGTCTGGTTTTCCGGATCTGTTTTTCGAGAGTTGGCCGGCCTGACCATATGGCTGATCGTCGTGGTGATCTGGCTCATGACTCTAAACCGTTCGAAGGCGATAGCCGCCGTGTCGTCTCTCGCCGCTTTCGCTATTCTGATCATGCTGGTCGGGGGACCGTGGTCCCGTTGGCTTCCCGGCACGGCAGTTTACCCGGAATCAGCGTCGTGGCTCGTGCGGAACAGCGCGATCGTCAGTGCGCTCGGCCTGGTGTTCACGGTCCTTACGTTTCTTGTGAGTATCGCGTATCAGGCCTATACCAGACGGTCAAACAAGCTCCCAGAGTCAGTCATCCCTCAATGACTGCACCGATTGTTGTAACCTTGTCTAGCCTCTCCACGGCCACGCGCAGATCGTCCGGCGACACGATGTCGTAGCGCCGGAACACGCTGTCCGTCCGGTGTCCCGTCAGCTTCATCGCGACGGTTTGGGGCACGCCCGCGCGCACGAGGTTGCGGACGGCGGAGCGCCGGAGGTCGTGGGGAATGAAACCGGGATGCCCGGCCTTGCGGCACGCGGCCTTGAACCCCTTCGTGATCGACGTGATCGGCTTCGGGAATCGTTCGCCGCCGCGTCCCTTCGCGACCATGCGGAAGAACACCCACGGCACGACGACGCCGCGCTTCGCGAGACGTTGGTGCTCCGCGTGCTGCGCCTCCAGCAGTGCGCGTGGCTCCTTCGTGAACGGGAACGTGCGTCCGTCCTTGTTCTTCGTCGTGCCCGGTTCCAGACCGATCTCGCCCGCCTTGAAGTCGACCTGTCGCCATTCCAGCGCGACGACCTCGCTCTTCACGCGCCAGCCCGTGATGTAGGCGAACTGGACGACGGGCCGCACGTCGTCGGAGAGGTGGCGCAGCACGTCGGCGAACTGTTGCGGCTCGAAGAAGCCGGTGCGGACGTTGTCCTCCTTGAGCAGCTTGATCCGGGGTTTCGTCATCAGCTTGCCCGCCTCGAGCGCGAGCGCGAACATGTGTTTCAGCCGCGCCAGTTCCCGGTTGATCGTCGCGGCGGCGACCGGCTTCCGACGCTCCGGGATCCTCACGGGGCCGTTCCGCGTGGCTTCGTGCGCGCCGGCATGACGCGCGTCTCTGCCATGCGCTTCGCCACGTAGGCGTTGATGAATGCGACGGTGATGTCGGCCATCTTCCGACCGCCGAAGACGGGCGTCAGGTGCTTCCGGATGCGCGCCTCCAGCTTCGTCGTGTCGCGCCCGTTCGATTTGTGGTAGTTCAACAGGTCGTCGCGCGCCTCCTCGAACTTCAGGCGCCCGACCTGCGAGGTGACGGGCACGCCCTTCGCGGCGTCGCCCTCGCGCTACTGGAGCAGCCGGACGGCGGTCCCTTTCCGTTTGCTGTGGGACGACTCGTATTGATAGCGGCCCGCGCTCCGATATTTCACCCACCACGTCTTGCGCAGCGTGCCGCGCTGCTTGTGACGATAGATGCAACCCATGCGAGTCCTTCCTTCTTATGAGAGCGGGACGCGGCCGGCGAGACCGCGTCCCCGGTGGACCTACTTCTTCGTCGTCTTCGGGGCAACCTGTGGCGGCGACTCGTGCTGCCGGCGCGCATCGACAGCTGGTCGCTGACCAGCGTGCAGCAGCGCCTCGTCAAGACCGGCGGACGATTGGTGAAGCACGCGCGTTACTACTGGCTGCTACTCGCCGAGAATCACCTGACCCGACGCCTATTTGGGTCAATGCTCCGGCGCATCTGGGCGCTGTCGGTGCCTGCGGGCTGACGTGGGCCACGACTGACCAAGGAATATGACGAACCAGATGGCGCAACACGGGCGAGGTGTCCGAGAAACGGCGAGAAAGTCGAGGCGTCCGGTGTCGATTCCGCCTCGACGAGGTGCGAAGTCCAGGCGGGTGCGACGGAGGCCGATAAGAATCTTCATCCGAGTGCCGCGCACGGGTGTAGGATGTCCCGAGCTTGGGCGTCAAATCGGAATGTCGGTTTACTTGTTCAGTCCTCTGATGCGGACGATTGCGCAGGTGTGCGGCGATCAAATGAACCAATTCGTGTCAACTGGGAAGCTCGATCCCAGCGGGTGTCGGCTCGGTTTGTCGGTCAGCTCACGTTGCGTTTCGCGCGCGGCCAATCGGTCTCGCCGAGAAAAGGGTGCACCATCATGACTATGAAGGGAGTCGGTCTTGCGATCGCGCTCGCCTGCGTAATGGCGTCCAGCGGCAGCTTACTCGCCACGCCTGGCAGCGGCGTGACGCTGAGCAATAAGGTCGTGAGTGCAGCGGTCGCCATCCAGGCGCGAACAATGGCGAACAAGCTGCTGCTGCTGGAAGTTGGCAGCGACCGCGCACCGGTCAACATCGAGAACGTCCACCAGACGTTTGCGCCAGGGGGTTACAGCGGCTGGCACTCGCATCCGGGACCGGGATTTGTGATCGTGGAACAAGGGACAATCACGATCGAGACTACGGTCGGCTGTTTCGTCGATTATCCCCAAGGCTCAGTCCTTTTTGCGGTGCCGGGCAACATTCTCAACGCATCCAATCGTACCAGTGCGCCTGTCGTGCTGGATGGGTATTTCTTTCTTCCGAGCTTCGATCCACCCGGCGCCAATTTCCGTGTAGACGAGCCAGCGCAATACGGCTCTTGCAATTAATGCGGTACGGGGATCGTATCTTTGACGGTTGTGAACGCAACGCGTCTTTTGCGGATGCGCAGATAGGGCCTCAACGGGGGAGACGATTGGTGGATCTGCACTAGAGACAGCGCCGTCTGGTGGGGGCGCGTCGGATCGTGCCCAACAGCACAGTCACAATCAGCGGGCAGACGATCACAGTGTCACACCAGGCGGCGCTCCGCCCAGAGGTGCGCGAGTTGTTGATGGTTGCGGCAAGTTCCTGATTCCTGGTCTCTGGGACATGCACGCGCACATCGAGGGGAACGAAAAGGCTTGGCTACCGCTGTATATCGCCAACGGCGTGACGGCATCCGCGACATGGGGGCAACTCGGCGAATCGTTGATCGGAAGAAGAACCGAGGCTGGCTCTGCAAGACCTCCATCCCCGGTTCAAATCCGGGCGGCGCCTCCAAATTTCACAAACTCATCGCTCACTAAAACCACCAAATCCACCCCATTCACCAAATCAAAAGCCCAGCCTCAGATTGAACTGCCACATCCACCCCTTCAACGGCCGATCCAGCGGGCGGACATAATCGATTTCGGCGACCGCGAAGCCCAGGACGTTGATGCGGGCGGCGGCGCCGACGCTGCGCACCAGATCGCTGTTGGTGCCGGTCACGTGCAGGCGCGTGCTGCGACCCCAGGCGGCTCCCGCGTCGGCAAACAGCGCGAGCTCCAATGGGAGCGGTCCATAGAAATTGCTGCCGCCAAGCGCGCCCCACGGGGGGAACCGCAACTCGGCGTTCCCGACGAGCATTCGCGAGCCTATGAGTTTGTCGAACACTGGACACGATCCGTCAGTCGTCGTACCGCACTCCCGCGGATCGAACGAGTTGTAGTCGTAGCCACGCACTAGATCGGGATACCCGATGAACACGGGTGTCAACAACGGGTCCTCGGCACTGCGGCCGTAGCGCCCGTAGTACATGCCCCGCGGCGCGATCGTGAACGGACGCAGGGGCATCAGGTACGTGCGGTAGTCGGCCAGCGCCGAACTGTAAGTCAGGCTGCCGGACGTCTGATCGAACTGCAGGCGGTAGCGCGACCCGCGTATCGGGCTCGTCACGCCGAAAATCGACGTGTCGTGGAGCGCGCCCGAGGCGATCCCGAGATTCAGTGTGGGAAAGCGGCTCAGCCGACGATACCCTATTGGACAAACGGCTGCTCCATCGCCGCGACGATTCGATCAGTCACCGAGGTCATGATGTCATTCCCGACGGCAATAGTCGCAGCCTCTCGATGTTCTCGTTGATGACGTGCTGCAGGTAGTAAATGCCGAAGAAAAACGTCATCAGGCCCGACAGCTTCACTGACTCCGAGAATATCGAGCTCGAGACATCGCCTTCAGGACCGGAGAGATGATCTTCCAGCATGTCCTTGATGAAGAAGCACTGCACCAGGATCAGGATCCCGACTGCGAGTGACACAAGCCTGAGAAGCAAGGACAACGCATCCGCCGGGTGAGGACGCGGAGGGCCAGACCTGATAAATACAATCAGACGGATCAGGGTGAGGGCGAGCAGCAGCAGAAACGGCCAGACTCGAAGCTTTCGGGGCGCGTTCAGTCGATTCAGCGCGGAGAGACGCCGCAGGAACCAGAGCGGATAGTACAGACCGCCGGTCACGAGCGTCAGTCCGATCATCAGCAGGACGCCCCGCTGTTTGAGGTCGGTTGCTAAGGTCATCGACGATCGACTCCGCTCCGCGCTCGCGAATCCTGCTCGCCGAACGGCTTCTCCGCCCAGAGCGCTGCGCCCCGGCGGTTCACGGCGAACAGGCCCACGATCGTGTTGGTCCGAAACTCCAGATCCTTCCCGCCGACAAACAGGATTCCCGGCACGCTGCACGCCGCCTGCGAGAGGAGCGCCGATTAGCAAATGCCGCCTTTGTTGACCACGAAGGCGATCACGCGCTCGGGGACGATAGGAAACATTAGGGCCGTTTCGTGGTTAGCATAACCCATCGTTCTCAGCCCCTCCCCTCACGACAGCTCTCAAGGGGACTTGACACTCAAGAGTTGACGCGGCTGTTCAGGGAATACTGACCGGGGCGAACGGTCTGATAGGCTCGGGCATGCTCAAGGTCCGTCTGCTGGCCCTCCTCTTCTCCGTATCGGCCAGCGCTACATCATTGCGTTCTCGCCCGGCCCGGTTGATCCGCCCGACTTCGCCGCGGCAAGCAGCCGGTGGCGGCTGGCACATGCTGGAGGTGCGACTCAAGCGCGGTATGAAAGCAAACGTCCACGCCCGGGCCGGCTATTGAGCCCGGTAAGCAGCCCTGGTGAGGCGCCTACGCTGCGTCGTCTCGACGCTTCGGTCGGTCCTAAATGGGCGCGAGGCTCGGGCGACCGGCGCGTCATCAGTCGCATCGCGGTTGCCTCCTCTGGCTGCACGTCGAACGAGAGGCGGCGAGACCGACACGACCGGATATGATGCCCACGGAATCCTGGCCGTCAGCGAATCATGTGGCTCAAGCCTCCCCGCTCCGCCTGGTTGTATGCCGCCGCCGCTGGAGGGCTTCTGGTACTGGCCCTCATCCCCGTCATGATGGCTCCGCTCAACACAGATGCCGCCTGGATGCTCGTGGAGGCGCGACGCCTACTCGGTGGCGAGCGGCTGTACGTCGACATGATGGAGACCAACCCGCCGCTCATCGTCTGGCTGTCGACACTGCCGGCGCTGCTCACGACGCTCGGTGGCTGGAGCGACCAGTGGGTCGTCGGACTCGCGACCGCGTCCCTGCTCGGCCTGGCCACTCTCCTGGCGCTGAGGGTGATGGCCCGCGAGCCCGCCGCGCCGAGATGGGTTGGGCTGCTGCTACTCGCGGCCTTCCTTGTCACCACCACTGTGTTTTGTACGTGGGACGTGGGACAACGGGAGCAGATCGCGGCGATCATAACGTTTCCGTACCTGCTGCTCGCGGCTCAGGAGTCGATGGGCGAGCGTTCATCCACCGCTCTGGCGGCGGGCTGTGGTGCCATGGCCGCCGTGGGCTTTGCGATCAAGCCATTCTTCCTCTGCGCGTTCGCGGCGATTGAATTGGTCCTGTTGGCGGCGGGTGGCTGGAGGCGGACGTTCTCGCGGGTGGCTTTCTGGGCGGTCGCGGGCTTCCAGCTCGCGTATTTCCTCGCCATCCTCGTGGCGACGCCGGAGTATCTCGCTCGGATCGTCCCCGCTGTGCTTGCGACATACGGGGCGTACGGCAACGGGATTCGCGCGGTCATCACGACCAGCCGTTTCTGGCTGGCCGCGTTTGTCGGGATCCTGGCCCTGATCGCCTCGGCGATCCCGGCCCCGCCCCTGGCGAGAGCGTACTCGCGCGTGTCGGGCGCGGCGACGCTCGGCTGGCTCGCCGGCTACGCCAGCCAAGGCAAGGGCTGGCACTATCACTTCATCCCGGTCATCGTGTACGGCGCCCTTGCGGTCGCTGCAATGGCGGCCCAGCTAGTAGCGGTGGTGCCGGCCCTGCGACGGCAGCCCAGGTGGCTGCGGGCCGGGAGTGCCGCCCTAGCGGTGATCCTCGTGACTGCGTCGGCCTGGGTCGCGCCGACGGTGTGGCGCTCAATGCGGATGGACCTTCGGGCGATCCGCGGCCAAGAGCAGAGCGGCGTCCGCGTGCTGGCCGATGTCGTCAGCGACATGGCAGCCGGAGAGCCGATCTACGCATTTTCGACCAATATGGCGCCGGCGTTCCCGGTCGTCAACCTGGCGGGCGCGCGGTGGCCGTACCACTATCATTTCCTGTGGCTGATCCCCGGGCTGTACCCGGGGCGAACCGGCACGCCAATCCCCTATCGCCTCCCAGACGCACAAGGCCCGATGGAGCGCGCCTTCTTCGACACCGTCGTGACGGACCTTCAACGGATCCCGCCACGTGTCCTGATCGTCGATCGATCGCCCAACCAGCAGGGCATGGCATACGGCCGCCCCTTCGACTTCGTCCGCTATTTCTCAGGATCGAAGGGCTTCGTAGAGCTGATGCGAGGGTACAGGCTGGAGGGGTTCGTCGGGCCCTACGCGATTTATGAACGCAAGCTGTGAGCACCCATACGCGATCGCCGACTGGCGCTGACTCGGTGCTGTCGATGATGGTGACCGAATCGCATCTCGGAGACCTGTTGTACACTGCGCTCGACCGTTTCGCCTCCCGCGCCGCGTCCCTTGCCATGGCCTTTCTCCACCGTCTCCGGCGTCTGCTGCGCATTGATCGGGACGCCGTTGGCTCCGGCCATGCGCCACGGTCCGCTGATGCAGCCGCTGGAGGATCTGGATTCTGGATCTCCTCAGGCGAGAACAGTCTCGCCTCGATGACAGCCGACGAGTTGCTGGCGTGGGAGAATCGCGACGCTCCGAGCCTCAATCGACCGTCCGACTCGGCCGAAGCGCAGTCGGATGAGCGGCAGGATGTCACTACCTGCTTGAGTTTTCCTCTTCATTGGACGTCCGCCACTCTCGCCTGGGATTATCTGAACGACTTCTCCATTGCATGCCTTCTTCTCGCCCCGAGGCCTGACGATCGCGTGCTCGATCTTGCCGCCGGTACCTGCTGGGCGACAGAGTTGCTTGGACGCCTCGGCGTGCGCACGGTGTCGATCGACTTGTCGGTGGAGATGATGCGACGGGGTCGAGAACGTCTGGCGACCGACAGCCGTTTGATTCACCGTCGCGACGCCGCGTTCGTGGCTGCACGGGCTCAGGCACTGCCATTCGCCGACGCCAGCTTCGACGGCGTGCTCTGCATGAACGCGTTGCATCATGTGCCGTCATATGCGGCTGCTCTCCGCGAGATTCACCGCGTGCTCAAGCCAGGCGGTCGTGCGACCTTCTCGGAACCCGGCACGGCCCACTCGGTTCAGGCGTTATCGCAATTCCGAATGCGTGAGGACGGCGTGGTGGAAAAGTCGGTGTCCCTGCCGTTGGTTCACCGGCTGGCGATGGACGCGGGTTTCAGTCGGATGCGCGTCATCCCGCTCCGATCACCCGCCGCTTACGCCTTCGACTATGCCGCGACGCCGGCCGACGAGACACCGTTGCGCAAGATGTGGGAAGAGACGCTGCGAGACTCGCCGGGCGAGCATGCCCGTTTTGTGCTTCGCAAAGGGGATGACCCGCCGGCCGACACGTTGCTGCCGGCCGACCAGTTGCTCGGACGCCTTCGGGCAGACATCGTGCTCGAGCTCGCGTCTCCGACCGTGCCATTCGGACATGCGTTCATCGATCGGCTCCGAGTCACCAACAGGGGAACTGTCGCCTGGAAGGCGCGCGGGCGCCGCTTTGGCGGACAGGTGACGTGCGGACTGAAGGTGTGCAATGTTGAGGGACAAATCCTGCGCGAGGATCTTGGCCGTACGCCGCTGCCGCGCGATGTCTCACCAGGCGAGGAGACTACGATCGATATCGAGGTCGCTGCAGGCTTGTCGCCAGGCGAGTACCGCTTGCGGTATGACATGGTGGTCGAAGGGGTGATCTGGTTCGAGTTCCAGGGTTCACCGTGCGCAGAGCGCTCGCTCGTGGTAGGCGGCTGAGTGCGGCATTTTCGGCGACCCGCTTGACGGTGCCGATCGGTGTAGGGAGGAACATGCGAATAGCGGCGTCGTTCACTCCGATCCGTCGGCGCGGTTGATTGTCACCTCCGCACCGTCGCGGGTGCGGCGCACGCGGACGAGCCAGGGATTGCAGCAGACCTCGCAGTCCTGCACGAAGCTCCCGCGCACGTCCTCATCGACGCGTATCTCCACGCTCTCTCCGCAGTACGGACACACGACGGAAAACGGCTCCATGAGGAATTGTGTAATCTGTCCCGTACGGGTTGGGGGCGCAGCATCGAGCGAGCGATGCGGCAGCCCGTACTGTGGAATTACTTCCAGCCGCTCGGCGTGCGCGTAAACCGCGGCGGCAAGGTCGGCTTCTTTTCCGCTTCCGATTCCGGCTCGCCCGACGCCGCGGCGATCTCGCGCTCCAGCTCTTCGTCGTTCGGCAATCCCGCGAGCTGATCCATGAAGACCAGCGATTGAAGCGACGGGATTTCGAACTTCTTGCCGCACGTCTTGCAGACGACCGCATCGTCGAGCCTGAGCAGGTAATCGCGCAGCTTCGCGAACTTCGCGCGGTCGACATCGTCGGCTCCGGGCGGCAGCCTGTCCTTCTTCACCCGGCGAGCCCAGCGAATGCTGTAGTCGCCGGTCCGCTGGCACTTGGGGCACTGATAGCGGCCTTGTCGGGTTTCCTGTTTTTCCGTGAAGAGGGCGCGTTCGTCGAGGGCCATGCCTTCATGCTAGCAGGTTGCGGGCGACTCTCCACATCACTCGATCCGGAGGGCGCGACGTAGCTCCTTCGCGCCCGCGGTTTGAGGCCCGCCCGCGTCATCCGGATGTTGATGCCGTGCACCTTGCCATCGCGTTTCGGCGGCGCGTAGCCGAGCAGGTATTGCGTGTGCAGCTCGTCGGCGACGGCGGCGAAAGCGGCGCCGAGATCCTGCCCGAACCGGATCTCCCTGTAGCCCCCGCCCGTCTCCTCCGCGACGCGCGCCAAGCCGGGATCGGGCATGTTGGCGAGCAGCATCGCCTGAAGCCCACCGGGTCCGGCGCCCGGCATCAGCGTCCATCGCCTGATCGATCGCGTGCCAGAGGGGCGTCGGCGCATCGGGCGCGATTCTCGTGGGCAGCGCGGCGTCGAGCTCGCGGGAATCGTGCGTGAAGGACGGACTGATCGTCACCTCCCGTCCGAACGCGCCTACGCGCGCCGCATCGTCGGGCCGGAGACGCGCGAAGAGCTGTGCGCCGGCGTCGCGCAGCAGCGGCAGGTTCCCTTCCATGCTGCCGGAGACGTCCAGCAGGACGATCAAGCGGATCGGTTGAGGCGCGTTGTCGAACTCGGTGATCGGCTGCGGCTTGCCGTCGTCACGCACTTCGAAGTCATCCTGCGTCAGCGTTGTGGCGAGCCGTCCGTCTCGATCCGTCACCGTCACGAAGACACGGACGACATCTCTCCCCCCGCGAAAGATGCGCGGCGGCTGCTGCTGGCCGGCCGCGCCGAGCAATCCGAGCGCGGCGACGGCCACGGTTCCGCGCGTAAGAAACCGCGCCATATGCTTCGATTGTACGCCCGACGCTTGCACAAGCCGCGGACTTTAGGCATGATCACAGCCTCTCCCAGCGATCACAATCAGGTTCCCGCTCGTCGAAGGGGGTTCCATGGCCGAAGGGCAGCCGGTCGACCACTACGAGACGCTTCAGATCAGTCCGAACGCGGACCCAGACACGATCCAGCGTGTGTTCCGGCTGCTGGCCCAGCGGTTTCATCCTGATAACAAGGAGACCGGCAACGCGACGCGATTCCGCGCGCTGCACGACGCGTACTCGGTCCTCAGCGTTCCCGATAAGCGAGCGCAGTACGACGTCCATCATCAGGCGCTCCGACAGGAGCGGTGGCGCTTCGTGGCGAACAGCGCGACCGGTGCCGACGACGAGTTCGACATGGAGCAGCAGCTCCGCTGCACCATTCTCGAGATCCTGTATGCGCGCCGCCGCGCCGAGCCCGGCAATCCGGCCTTTTCGAATTACGAGCTGTCGCAGTTGACCGGACGCCCGCGGGAACACCTCGAGTTCACGGTGTGGTACCTGGCGCAGAAGAAGTTCGTGACGCGCGACGATTCGTCGGGACTCACCATCACCGTCGACGGCGTGGACTTCGTCGAGCAGAACCACGGCGCGAATACGAAGCGCCGGTTGACGGCCGCCGCCACCTAAACTGTCGCTGACTGTCGCCGCGTCCTAGCGCAGGGCTTCAGTCCTGCCTCAGAGAGCAGGCCTAAACGCCTGCGCTACACGTCACGCACCTAAGACAGGCGTTTGGCAGCTCGGCCGCTGACCGTTGGCTGGCTGTTTGCGTGCCTCGGCAGCCGGGAGGCTTCCATGCGCAATCTCATTGTTCGATCGGCTGTGCTTTTCGTGGCGTTGGCGGCAACCGCCTGCGATCGGCACACTGTCGGTCCAACCAGCCCAACAACCACTTTTTCGACGCAGGCAATGACCGGAGCGGCGGCGACGTCGCTCAGCGTGACGCCGACGACGCTCACGACGCAGCCTGTGGCCAATCCATCTTGCCCGGCCGTTCCTCCGTTCAACGTCCCGTTCCAGCTTTTCGTCCAGGCCGGGGATCTGAGTACGTCCATCACCAACATCACAATGCAATTCGGCGATCGGCTCGGCGTGCAGATGCCGCCGGTCACGCTGCCGGCGCCGGCGCTGACCGCACAGTTCGGTTCGATGCTGGTGCAGGCGCGCTCGGTTGTCACCCTTCCGCTCTCGCTCAGCATTGGATGTGGAACCGGGCTGCCGGGCACGCTGGTTGTGATTGTCAGCACACGCGACACGCACGGATTCGTCGGGTCATCGCAGGTGAGCGTCTCCGTGCACTGAGCGACCGGCGCGACAAGATACGGCGCAGTATGCGACCCTAGCGGTCGCATGCCCGCCCTGCCGTCGATACCGCCGCGGCTGCCCGCGTGGATGATGTGGCTGCGGGATCGGCTGCCTTCTCTCTACCTGACGCGATTCTCGTTCATTCTCGCGATCCTGCTGCTTGCGTATGGACCGTTCGCGCAATGGGTCCTGCCGAGCCTTTTCCAGAGCACCCTCGTCCTCGAGCCGTCCGGGATCCTTCGCGTGGCGTTCACGTCGACCCTTTCGGCATTCGTCGTGATGACGACGCGGCGCGTAATCGTCCTGTATGGTCCCGATCGATTCCTGCGGAGTCCTCGGCATCGCGTCGCGGCGCGCCTCTCGCTGGCGCATGTCTTCGGCTACAGCATCCTCGCGCTGCCTGTGATGGCCTTCGTCCTCGTCGATTCGCGCGCGGAAGCGCCGATGTGTCGATCGATGCTCGCTGCGGCCGGCGGTATCGCGCTCGGCTGGCTGGCCCTCGTGGTGGTGCACGTCGCGCAAAGCGCCTTCGTCAGTCCCGGCCGCGTGCTGCCCGACGCGCTGCTTCCCGGCGGAGGGCGCTTCACACAGTGGCTGCGTCGAAGCGATCCGCTCGGCGAATCGCTGCGGGGCCGCGGGCCGCGATTCGGACCGCGATGGCGCGCGTTTCTCGGGCCCGGCTACCTGGAATCAGACGGCGCCCTGCTGCCGAATCATGCGTTGTCGATTGCGCTGCTGGCGCTCTACGTGGTCTGGTACCTCTGGTACTACGTGACCGCGAAGCCGGGCACGCCGAAAGGCAGCGTGATTCCGACGATCGTCTGCGTGCTCGTGCTGTCGACATTATGGACATGGCTGCTCGCGGGTGTCGCCTTCTTTCTCGATCGGCATCGTGTGCCGACGCTGGCGCTGGTGGCGATCTGGTCGTACGGCGTCAGCTGGGTCGGTCACTCCGATCATTACTTCCTTCATCAGCCGCTGACGCCCGTCACGCTGCCGTCACCGGTCGACGTCGTCAAGACCCGCGGCGCCGGGCCGATTGTCGTGTACGCCGCCGACGGCGGCGGCATCCAGGCGGCTGCGTGGAACGCGCAGGTGCTCACCGGCATCCAGGAGCGCTGGCCGGCATTCACTCAATCGCTTCGCCTCGTGAGCTCCGTCTCGGGCGGCTCCGTCGGCGCGATGTATTTCCTCGGCGAGGTGACCCGGGCCGGCGGGCCTGCAGATCCCGGACATATCCGAGCGCTCGCGACGCGAAGCAGCCTGAACGAAGCCGCTTGGGGACTCGCGTACCCAGACTTCTGGCGGGCACTGCTGCCAATTCCACCGAGCCTCCGGTTCGTCAAGGACCGCGGCTGGGCGCTCGAGACGGCATGGGCTCGCGATTGGTCCGGCGCCGGTCAGACGCTTGCGGAGTGGGGACGCGACGCCAACGAGGGATGGCGGCCCGCCGTTGCCTTCAACAGCACCGCCGTCGAGCAGGGCCACCGTTTCCTGATGGCGTCCTTCAGCTTTCCTCCTGAATGGGACGCGCACTCGTTCTTCGAGACCTATCCTGGCCGCGACATTCGGATCGCCACGGCCGCGCGTCTGTCGGCCGCGTTCCCTTACGTGTCGCCCGTTGCGCGCGCGTGGCCGGATACCGACAAACGCACGGCGCTGCATTTTGCCGACGCCGGGTACTATGACAACAGCGGCATGCTGACCGCGCTCCAGTGGATCAACCAGGTCGTCATGGAGAAGCCAGAGATCCTGCAGCGCCGTCCGGTCGTGCTCATCCAGGGTGTATCGGCTGCGGATTTTCGTGGCCGCGATCCCTACGACCGCACCGAGTGGTTCCAGCTCACGGCGCCGATCGAGACGATGCTGAACGTGCGGCAGGCGGGCCAATTGGAGCGGGTCACGCGCGAATATGAACTGGTGCGTGAGTTCTGGCTGTCGCATGGCATCGACGTGCAGCTGTTCAAATTTCAGTTCGAGCGGCGGTCGGTCCCTCTGTCGTGGCGCCTGAGCGCGCCGGAGATCGCGGCGATCGGAGCCGAGTGGGGATCGTCGTGCAATCCTGCACGGCTGGATCGGCTGCTCGTCGTCGTCGGGGCGGAAGCGAGTCCGTCCATTCCGAAGGCTGCCGCGGATTCCCCTTGTCGAGGCAACTACTGACGGGCGATGATGGCCACATCATGAAGTGGCTGCCGCGCGCGCTCGTCGCGCTCGTCGCCTGTTATCTGGTGCTGTTTGGCACGGTGACGGCCGCCATGCTCCAGACGCCGGAGCGGTTCGGCGCGTTCATGAAACACATGCCTCCCGCGATCGTCTGGGGCGGACTGCCGGCATCGCGCATGTGGCTCTGGGCGCGCAGAGGCGCGCTCGGCAAAGGCGATTCTGCGCCGGACTTCTTGCTTCGGACGGCGAAGGATCGCGGTCAGCGCGTGGGCCTTTCATCGTATCGAGGTCAACGGCCGGTCGTGCTCGTGTTCGGCAGCTATACCTGACCGCCCTTCCGCCGGGCGGTGCCCGCGCTCAATGCGCTCTACAGGAAATATCGCGATCGCGTCGCCTTCCACGTCGTCTACATCGAAGAAGCGCATCCGATTGACGCGTGGCAGGTCGAAGACAACCTGAAAGATGACGTGCTCGTGAAATCGACCGGGACCGCGGACGAACGCGATCACGTGGCGGGGATCTGTCTTGCAAAGCTCCACATCGAGTTGCCCGCCCTGATCGACGAAGCCGACAATCGCGTCGAGCGCGCGTACACGGCGTGGCCCGATCGTCTGTACGTGATCGACCGCAACGGCGCGGTCGTCTACAAGAGCGCCGCGGGACCGTTCGGCTTCAAGCCGGCGGAGCTCGAAGAGGCGCTGAAGCGTATCGCCCCGCCGCCAAAATCCTGAATCCAGCACCAGTCCATAGGCTTTCGCACTTGAAAACCGATCGGGACGATGGCATCGTCGTCTCAAAGGGTCAGGCGGAAAGGACGATGGACCGTGGAGTACCGCTATCCCTTCAAGAGGAACTGGAGGGCGAGGATGACGACGATCGAATACCTGCAGACGCCGGAGACTGTGCTGCCGCGCGAGCTCGCCTTCGGCGTGCTGCGCGTGGATGTGATCCTCGACCACGACGCGAATCTCGTCGTGCAGCCGGACCTGCTGTTCGTGTCCGCGGAGCGTTCGGAGATTGTTGCCGACCGCATCTACGGCGCGCCCGATCTCGTCGTCGAAGTCCTCTCACCTCATCCGCGCGTCGGCCGTCTCGACGAACGCGTCGAATGGTTCGCTCGTTATGGCGTCCGGGAGTGCTGGCTGATCGATCTCGCGCGGCACCGGCTGGTCGTGCTGACGCTCGCCGGCGGTCGCGTCGCGCGGCGGCATCTTGTCGCGCCAAACGCCGCGATCGCGAGCGACGTGCTGACTGGCTTCAATTTGACGCCGGTGAATCTCTTCGGCTGGGCGTGGGATCGGCCGGACGACAAGTGATACGCTCCTGCGAGTGGGACCCGATCCCCGGGCGCTGATTCGCCGCGCGCGGCCTGAAGACGCCGACGCGCTGTCGGATCTTGCGCATCGCGCGAAAGCCCACTGGCACTACCCATCGAGCTGGATGCGGCACTGGGACGCGCAGCTCACGATCCTTCCCGGCTATCTCGAGCTGCACGATGTCTGGGTGGCCGAGCGCGACACGTCGATCGTCGGAATGTGCGCACTCGAGGATCGCGGCGACCGGTGGAACCTCGAGCACGTCTGGGTGGATCCGTCCGTTCACGGCCGCGGAATCGGTCGCGCGCTCGTGATGCACGCGCTCGACGACGCGCGAACGCGGCGACGCGGCATCGTGGAGCTGCTGGCGGATCCGTTCGCGAGCGGGTTTTACGAGCGTCTCGGTGCGCATCGCGTCGGCGACGTCGCCGCGCCGATGCCGGGCGCGAAGCATCGCACGCTGCCCAAATACGAATTCGTCCTCGACGCCGCCATTTCAAGATCCCTTTGAATCATCATGCAATCCCGCGAACAGCAGATCGTTCCATGTCTGCGTCATCACCCAGGGTCGTTGAAGTCGCCGGCCATGCTCCCGTTGTGTAACAGCAGGCGCGGATAAGACGACCGGGGACCGGCGTCATGGCGTGAAGCGCAACGATGCGAGCAGCGCCGCGAAATCCCGGTCGGCCGCCGCGACGGTCTTCGCCGGGCCCGTCATCTTGACGTA
>WNGL01003256.1_pt1 | contig 21808 bp, 15 predicted proteins | sample 5400591 | NCBI WGS metagenome assembly WNGL01 (sample SAMN13153377, study PRJNA577476) | soil metagenome | isolation source: 80 cm soil or saprolite under Garry oak tree replicate 1 | place: USA:California | collected 2016-06-15 | reverse complement strand
CAATGATTTCCCATCCGGAGAAACTCTCAGCACGGTGCCGTTGTGTTTCCCAATGGTCGAACTTTGCTGGCCACCCTTGGCGATGACAAACGAGCCGTCCGGCGCCGGCCGAATCCCGGTGGCGAACTCCCGCGTCTCGGCAGTCTGCGCGAAGGCGTTCGAGAAAAGTTCATGCACATCGGCCTCGCCTCCGCCGACGGCGTCGCGCAATCGCCAGATGCCGTTTCGATCGAACACAAATAAGTCGTCCTCCCGGATACAGATGCCGAGCGGTTCATGCAGGCCCGACGCAAACCGCCGCCACGAAACCTGGCTCAGCTCGTCGCGCAGCCCCGAGATAATCCACACGTCACCATCAAAGGTCACCGCCGCCGCGCGGCCATCCTTGAAAAATGCCAGGTCAGCCAGCCGGACGTTGCGTTTCCACGCGTTGTCGAGTGGGAGCGGGATGTTGTCAACCACATAATCCTCCTTGGCCGTGGAGAGCGTCGCTCGGGTGGTTACCACGTGCGCCCAGCGCGTTGAGCGAGGCGCTTCGATGTGATCGTTGCGCGTCTGGCCCCAGGTCTTCACTTTGGGACCCAAACCCATCGCCACCTGGAACTCGACCGGTTTTTCCGACGGATGCACCCGCACCGCCAGCAGGCCGTCGGGTTGGTCTGTTCGCTCGGCCACTGCCATGTCAGCGTGCAGAGTTGCGGTGAGGGCCATCGTAAAGCTGTCCAGGCCTTCGGCTTTGGAAGCTTTGCGACCGAGCATCAGCCAAAGCGGTTGCTGAACGCGATTGAGATGGAACCGACGTTGAACGACTGGCTGACCTTCCTCAATTTGCACTGTCACAAATTCATCTACAGATGCTCCTGCCACGTCGTATTCCAAACGAACGCTCGCTTGAACCAGGCGCATCGCCTTGAATCTACCGGCGGATGCGGAAAGCGGGCCGCGCCCCACCTCTCGCAGATCTGGACAAGGCTCGCGGGGGTCGGTGAGCGAAATCTTTTCGCCCGCCTGCCAACCTGGATAGATGCCGTTTACCAGCCACAACGTGCCGAGGGGCTGGGGAAGCTTCTCTTGTCCCTCCGGAGCTTTCACGCCGGCGACGTGATAGGAGCCCTGCGCCATCGCCACCGGAGTCACGCCTTTGCCAGTCCATATCGCTGACATCCGGAGCAGATCGGTGTCGAAACATGCCCAGCAATCGTGGCCCAAATTCAGAATAATGCCGCGTGGCGTGAGATTGTCTGCCGGCAGCCCGAGGCCCGTTGTTCGAGCGTCGAGCACAGAGGAAAAGAACGGGAAGTCCGCCTCGACAAACTCTGCCCAGGTCGCTTCCCCACGTTCGCCTCCCGTTGCCGGTCCGGAGGGTTCGGCGGCGCAAGCGGCAACCGCGAACTGGTACAAGACCAGGGGAAAGAACACAGCGTTGGACCAACCGCACTTGGCTGGCCGGACTGTGAACTTCATTAGGGCAGTCCTCAGTCTGTTGCTGGGAAGGATCGACACAAGGAGTTTTCCTTGTTCGCAGAGCGCGAACGAGATCGAGAAGGCTTATGCGATCGGTTCAAGCTCGTGGATGGGCCTGGTCGTAGGCGCGTTTGAGCCGCTCCGTGCTCACGTGCGTGTAAACCTGCGTCGTGGCCAGGTGCGCATGGCCGAGGAGTTCCTGTACGCTCCGCAGGTCTGCGCCCGCATCAAGCATGTGGGTCGCGTAACTGTGCCGCAGCTTGTGCGGGGTCAGATGTGGGTCCAAGCCTGCCAGGGCCAGGTACTTTTTTAGGCGCAATTGCAGAGTTCTGGCGAGGACGGGCTTCAGCTTGTTCCCGCCGGAGAAAAAAACCGGGGAATCGCCCATTGGCGAATGTGGCAAGAAACTCCAATAGTTTTTGATAGCGTTTAATGCGGGCTCCCCGATGGGGATCAGACGCTCCTTCTTCCCTTTGCCGCGTACCCGCACCGAGCGTTCGTGCCAGTCCAGGTCTCCGGCGCGCAGTCCGCAGAGTTCGCTGATGCGCAATCCGCAGGAATAAATTGTCTCCAGCACGGCGACATCGCGCCGGCAGAGGATGGCCTCGCCAGTCGGAGTTGAACCCTTTTGGTCAGCCGCCGGCAGGAGCTTGAGCGGGGCAGCCAGGAGTTCCTCCATTTGTTTGGCCGTCAAGAATTTCGGCAGCCGTTTCCCGAGTTTTGGCAACGCCAGATTTTTGATCGGTGAACCGGCCAGGTGGCCATGGCGGATCAAAAACTTGTAAAAGGTGCGCAAAGCGCAAAAGCGAAGTTGAATGGCGGCGCGGCCCAAGGTATGGCGCCCGAGGAAACGGAGATAGGCGCGGAAATCATCCCGGCGCAGCTTCTCCCAAGCGGGCGGCTGCTGGCGCTCCTTCCGGTGCCAGGAAGAGAATTCCAGCAGCGCCTGCCGGTAATTGCGCTGCGTGTAAGCCGAAGCGCCGCGATCGGTGGCCAGGTGCGCGAGAAACTGCTCGATCCAGCGGTCACAGAATTCGGCTTTGGTCGCTTCCGAGTTCAGAAGTCCCTACTTTGTAGCTTCCACCGTTTCCCCTTCGCGCGGCGGAAATTCAAATGTGACCTTGCCCATATCATCCATCACCAGGTAAGCCGGGAATGGCCGGCCAGCTTTGGAGATGAACTTGTTCATTAAATCCGTTTTGCTCTCCGAGAGCAGCTTGGCCGCCTGGGCGCGGTCAATGGGCTGCTGCAAGATCACCCTGCTGATTTTGAACTTGCACGGGCGTTTGTCGGCTTGAGAGCGTTCGCAGACGTAGCCTGCCTCGGTCTCGAACACTGGCCCGCCGCACTTGGGACACTTGCCCAAGGGTTCTTGACCAGTGAAATCAATTTTTGGCCCGGCCTCTTTTGGCGCTGCTGACTTCGGAGCGCCGGTCTTGGCTCTGGCTTTGCGCGGCTCGAATTCGAAACCGACCTTGCCGTCCTTCGCCACCAGGAAAGCTTTGAATGGCCTGCCCTTTTTCGAAATAAACTTCTCGAGCAAATCGGTCTTGCCGGTCTCCAGCAGCTTCTGCATCTGCGCGCGCTCGATGGGCCGTTGCAAAATGATCTTGCCGGAGCGGAAATCGCAGGTGCGGCCTGGTCCGACCGCTTTTTCGCAGACGTACTGCATCGCCATCTCGAATATCCGATTCCCGCACTTGGGACACTTGCCGACCGGCTCCTGACCGGTGAAATCAACTTTCTCCGCAGCGCCGTTTGCATCGATCTTGTCCTGGCCGAAGTCGAATTCGGGTTTCAACTCGGGCGTCAGCTTGATGACGGCAGCGAACGGTCTTCCCAACTTGCTGCGAAAACCTTGCAGCGGTCCGACCTGCCGCTTGGAAATGAGTTCCTCCACTTCCGGAATCTCCAGTTGGCGTCCGGCCACAATCTTCCACAGGCCGAAGTCGCACTTCTGGCATTGAAACTTCTTGTAATTCTCGTGGACGTCGCCGCCGCACTTCGGACACGGCACTTTGAGGGTGCCGAAATCGCCGGGCACAGTGTCGCTTTCGTGGCGTTTGGTCTTCTCGACGATCTGGCGGGTCACGTCGGCGATTTCTTTCATGAAGTCCGGGCGCTTCATTTGCCCGCGCTCCATACGGCGCAATTTGAATTCCCAATCGCCGGTCAACTCGGGCGAGGAAAGTTCGGGAATGCTCAGACCACGCAACAGGGTCATCAGCGAAAAGGCCTTGGCGGTCGGCTGCAGCTCGCGCCCATTGCGCAGCAGGTATTTTTCGTAAAGCAACCCTTCGATAGTTTGGGCGCGGGTGGCGGGGGTGCCCAGCCCCTTTTCCCGCATGGCCTCGCGCAATTCCTCATCATCCACCAGTTTGCCGGCGCCCTCCATGGCGCTGAGCAGCGTTGCCTCAGTGAAGCGCGGTGGCGCCTTGGTTTGCTCGGCGAGCACTTCGACCTTGGTCGTCCTTACCTCCTCGTCCGGCTTGACCGGCGCAAGCGTCGGCGGCGCTTGGGCAGAATCGGTTTGGGCTTCCTTGCCGTACACCGCCATCCATCCCGCGTTGACCATCACCTTGCCTTCGCTCTTAAAGGGCTCGCCTTCGACCCGGGTAATGCGGATCGTCACCAGGAATTCCGCCGCCGGGAAGAACACGGCCAGGAAACGTTTGGTGACCATGTCGTAGAGCTTGGCTTCGAGCTCGTTGAGATGCCTCGGCGCCAGCGACGTTGGGGTGATGGCAAAGTGGTCCGACACTTTGGCGTTGTTGAAAATCCGCTTGTTCGGTTTGACCCAATCGCTCTTGAGAACCTGATCTGCGAACGTGGCGTATTGGGTTTGGCTCAACGTGGCCAGGATTTCTTTCACCGTCTGGAGATAATCCTCCGGCAAGGCGCGGGAATCGGTGCGCGGATAGGTCAGGACCTTGTGCTTTTCGTAAAGTGCCTGGGCCAGAGAGAGCGTGGTCTTGGCGGAAAATCCAAACCGGCTGTTGGCTTCGCGCTGTAAGCTGGTCAAATCATACAAGGCGGGCGAGAGCTGCGTCGTCGGTTTGCTTTCCTCGGTGACGATGCCGGGCTTGCCCAGGCATTTCGCCCGAATGTCCTCGGCCCGTTTGACCTCCCAAAGGCGTTCCGGCTTCAGATCGGTATCGCTGTCTGAGCGGACGAATTTCTCGTCGAACCAGCGGCCCGGGTACTCGCCGGCTTGGGCCGCGAACGAGCCGTGAACCTCCCAGTAATTGCGCGACACGAAATTTTTGATGCGTTCCTCGCGCTCGACCAGAATGGCCAGGGTCGGCGTCTGCACACGGCCCACCGTGGTCAGATGAAACCCGCCGCTCTTGGAGTTGAAGGCGGTCATCGCGCGGGTGCCGTTGATGCCGATCAGCCAGTCCGATTCGGAGCGGCAGACGGCCGCATCAGCCAGCGGGCGCATGGCCAAGTCATCACGCAGTTGGCCGAAGCCTTCACGGAGGGCAGCCGGGGTCATGGATTGCAGCCAGAGCCGTTTGATGGGCTGTTTGGCTCGGGAATACTGGACGATGTAACGGAAGATCAGCTCCCCTTCGCGGCCGGCGTCGCAGGCGTTGATCAGCGCGTCCACGTCCGGGCGTTTGATGAGCTTGAGCAAAAGCTTGAGACGATTTTCATTCCTCTCGATGGGCCGCAAGTCGAAGTGGGGCGGAATCACCGGGAGATGGGCAAAAGTCCACTTCCCGCGCTTGACCTCATATTTCTCCGGCACACACAACTCCAGCAGGTGGCCCACGGCTGACGAGAGCACGTAATGGTCGCTCTCGTAATAGTCATTTTGCTTCTTGAAGCCGCCCAGGGCCTTGGCGAGGTCGCTGGCGACCGAAGGTTTCTCAGCAATGATTAAGGCCTTGCCCATACAACAGGCTGAAACTTACACACTATCCTTAAGTGCGGCAAACTCGCGCAAGTTGGCTCAATGTGCGTCTGGTGTCAAAGGTTTGATCGCAAAATTGCAAAACTCACGTGGAGGAAAGTTTTTGGTTTAACTAGGTTTAACTAGGTTTAACTGACTTTGACTGGCTTTACCTGGATGGCCGACCAAGGTGGGAAGCAGGGTGTGGCGCAAGGGGGGCCGGGGCGAAATCAAGAATGCTCGAAACCGGTTGGCAGCGCGGTGGAAGCCATTGGAATGGAAGGGGTTAAGACAAACAAGCCATGCCTGACACCCCGATGAACACGGGGAGTTACCGCGTACATAGCCGCGCAAGTGCTTGGAAATCAACAAAACCATACTTTTATGCGAAGTCGTGGCCGAAGGGCTGGGGGATTAATGGGATTGGCCGCAGTTTCTTGGACTCGCCATGGGGAGTCCGTCGGTTTAAGGAAAGGCGGCATTGAGCCTGAATCATTGTTTTGGGTTACTCTGACGTGTCCACCGTACGCGCGAGGGGGTCGGCTGTCCAAGACTCAGAAAACTCAGTGTACAAAATGCACGAAGGGTGGGAGATGGAAGATTGAAGATGGAAGGCGGGTCTGAGCACAATAGCCGGTCCTTCAATGAGTTTCCCCAGGGAAAGCTCGGGTTGGAGAGCGTAAATAAGCCTGATTTCCCCGAGAACTTTTCAAAAACCCCAGTTTAGCCCTGTTCGGCAGCCCCGCCTCTTGGACCGAACTGTGGGAACGTTATGTCCAGACCAAGCTCGACTGCCGTGCCGAGGCCATCTTCCAATTTGGCCCGCACAATGTAATCGACGGTATTCGGCCAGCGCGTATCATGATTAGATGATCGCACTCCTGACAGCCCTTCTGGCCACTGTCGTAGTCATCATGGACTACTGGTGGCCACACTATGAGGGCAGGACCACGAAGCCAGGTCAAGCGAAACTAATTAAGCATTGGAGTTTAATAGCATTAATCGCCGTCGTTTGGGTTTTGGCCGGGTTGCAGATCCACCAGAATAAGAAATCTGACGCGGACATTGATTACTTAAAGGCGCAGCTTGCGCAAGCGAACCTGTCGCTCACGAATTCCACCGCCGCGGTCAAAGGCCTGACTATTGGAGGCGACGCCCGTGCAACGATCGGGTTCGCCGCGGCTGATGACACCAATGCCCTAACAGCGTCGATGTGGCATAACGGGGACTATCCGCTTCGCCGCCTGGGGATTAAGATCACCGAGGAAACAGCGCGTCTGCATGCACAAGAGGTCCGCAGCACGAACGTCCCACCGGAAGGCCCCGTCCTTTATGAGCGTTTTTTTGGGGATGTTGGAACCCGGACGTCGTGCGACTTGTGCACCCTTCACATGGATCCAACAATTACCAACTACTACCGGTTTGATGTTGGCGCATTAAACGGCTCTTATTGGGAAATTATCGCTTTCACCAAAACAAACGACAAATGGGCGATGAGGCTCGTATATAAGTGGGGGCGCTTCGGCGACAAGGTTGAAATGGACCCGCCGGAAATGCGTGGCAAACTACTCGCTTATTAACGGACAATGGCTTCCTCCAGAACGCTGTTGTTTGCCGTTGAAAGTCGGGCAGCCGCATTTATCATTGGCTGGAGGATATCAGCTTATTGTGCCAAACGAATTTCATTGGGGACCCACCAATCCCCACCCGCTCTCGAAAATGCGGACCGAGCTCGTCTGGGATGGAAAGTACGACGAGTTCGGCAGCCGCCGCGAAGTGGACATTGCCACCTGCGCGATGCCGATGCAGAAAATCGAAACCGTTGACGAGCCGCGCCAGCGAGCCGCCGCCGAAGGCCAAACAGAGATGTTCGAGCAGCGCGTGCTCAAAATCCAGGAAACAGCCCCAGAATACAAAGAGGCCAAGGACTTTCGAAATCGGCTCATCTGGGGCGATAACAAACTAATCACCGCCAGTCTGCTCAAGGAGTTCAAAGGCCGCATTGCCTTGATTTACATAGACCCGCCCTTTGACGTTGGCGCGGATTTCACAATGGAAGTCCCGGTCGGGGATGGAAAGGAAACTATCGGTAAAGACCAATCCACACTCGAAATGGTCGCCTATCGTGACATGTGGGGGAAAGGGTCCGACTCCTATCTTCACATGGTTTTTGAGCGGCTCACCCTGATCAAGGAACTTCTGAGCGAGACGGGGAGCATCTACGTCCACCTTGGTTGGCAAGTCTCATCCGCAGTCAAACTCCTGCTGGACGAGGTCTTCGGCCCAGACAGGTTTCAGAACGAAATCATTTGGAAGCGCCAGACTGCGAAGGGTGGGTCTTTCGATTCGCTGGCCCAGTATGGACGAATCCACGAAAGCATTTTCTTTTACACCAAAGGACCCAACTTCACCTGGAATCTCCAATACACACCGTACGACACCGAGCATATCGAGAAGTCCTACAGTCGCACGGATAACGCTACCGGTAAGAAGTTCGCTCTCCGGGACCTGACCGCCGCCGGAACGCGCCGAGGAGACTCGGGAAAGCCGATACTAATTCAAGGGCATCAAATTGACGTACCGCCCGGAAGGCACTGGGCGGTCGGCCTGGATGCCGGAGAAACCGTACAGCAGGCCGTTGATCGTCTCGTCAAGGAGGACGTAATCTGGTTCGAGCCAGGAAGGATGCCCCGCTTGAAGCTATTCCTGGATGAGATGCCGGGCGTACCCCTCCAGTCCCTTTGGACCGACATCCTGCCCGTGCAGGCGCAGAGCATGGAGCGCTTGAACTACGCAACCCAAAAGCCAGAGGCTCTGCTTGAGCGGATCATCAAGGCCAGCAGCAAGGAGGGCGACCTGGTCGCCGATTTCTTTTGCGGCAGCGGAACCACCGGCGCAGTCGCCGAACGCCTAAACCGCCGCTGGATCATGTCCGACCTCGGCCGGTTCTCCATCCACACCAGCCGCAAGCGGCTGATTGAACTCCAGCGCACCCTTCACACCCAAGGAAAACCTTACCGCGCGTTCGACGTTTACAACCTTGGCCGGTACGAGCGCCAGTGGTGGCAAAAGGACCGCCTGAAAGGCGCGGAGGAAGAACACCGGCGTATCGTGCTTGAGTTTTTCAAAGCGGAGGTCCTCGCGAACGCTCCCAGCCCCCTCATACACGGGCGCAAGGCCGGCGCGTTCTGCCACGTTGACGGCATAGACGGGTTATTCACACGCGGCGAAGCGAAGGCAGTCGCCGAGGCCACGGCTCAGGCGGGCGGCGGGGAGGTTTACTGCCTGGCATGGGAATTTGAAATGGAATTGCGCCAGTTCACTCTCGCCCTCGAAGCCGAGCTTGGCGTGAAAATGAAACTCATCCCAATCCCCCGCGAAATCATGGAGAAGAACCGGAAAAGCCCGCCGCCATTCCTTGAAATGGCCGTTCTCGAAGCCAACCCCGTCATCCGCAATGGAGCAAAAAGCAAGAGCGTGGACGTGAAGCTCGCCAAGTTTCTGCCCTCTTTGGCCGAAGTGCCAACCAAGGAACTGGAGGCACTGAAAGAACGCGCCATAAAAAGCGGGTTCGACTTCATTGATTTTTGGGCGGTTGATTTCGACTGGCACCCCGGCAAACCCTTCAACCACCACTGGCAGGACTATCGCACGCGCAAAGACCGTTCCCTTAAAACAGTCAGCGACGCCGGCCACTATTACGCGAACAAGGGCAAACACACCATTTGCGTCAAAGTCGTTGACGTGTTCGGTTGCGACACGAGCATCACGATTGAGGTGAACGTGTGATAGGTTTGGGAAAAAACACGAAACAGAAAGTTGAGGCAAACTATGATTGAGCTCCATCCCGAAATCCTGACGAAAGATGGCAAGCCGCAGTTCGCGGTGCTGCCCTATGAGGAATTCCTGCAAGTCCAGGAGGCATTGCGGCGGTCGAATGGCGGCTTGCCGGAACCAGACCCACGCTACGGCGGATTCTTTGACAACCTCAGCGCGGCGGAGTTGGCGCGACGGCAGGGCGTGAGGCCCGTCGCGCGAGCCGAGGATCTATACGGGCAAGGCGACTCCGCCGATTGGGAAGGCTTTGACGAAGCCCTGGCGCAATGGCGCGCGGAGCATCCAATCTCGTGAGCCATGCTGCTCGACACCAACATCGTCGGCTATTTCTTCCGCGCTGACAGCCGGGCCAAAGCCTACGAGCGCCACCTCATCGGACAAACGCGTTACATCGCTTTCGTGACGCTGGGTGAACTGTATCAGTGGCTGTTCCTTCGTCCATTCTCCGAGGTCAACAGACAGCGGCTTCTTAGTTATATCGCCCAACATGTGGTCGCGCCCTACGACGACCAGTTGGTGTGGACGTGGGCGGAGCTGAGCGCCGGGTGTCGCAAGCGGGGCCGAACTATGTCTGCGGAGGATTGCTGGATCGCCGCCACCGCGCTTCGTCACGCGATGCCGCTCGTCACGCACAACCGCAAACATTTCGAGAATGTGCCGGGACTCACCGTCATTTCCGAAGCCTGACGATGCCCGAAGAACTGGCAATCAAAGCCGACGCCCTCGAGGTCGGACGGGGTATAGAGCTACTCTGAGATGCATGAGAACCACAAGCAAGGGTGCTGCCGCTGTGCCGCAAAGAATAGATTTTACCGAGCTGGGCAGAGACGGAAAGTCCCTCGAGCAGCTCGTCCGCGAGATGCTGCTGATCCTCGACTTGCGCCCCAGGTGGTCAGGATGCGGCGCGGACCAGGGGCGGGATATTTTGGTCGGAGAGCCTTTGAGCGGCCCACTATCCCCCACAGGAGCCGAGCGCAGTTGGCTTGTGCAGTGCAAACACTACGCGCACTCCAATCGCTCCGTCGGCAGAAAGGATGTTGGTGCGTTTGATGCTGACTGCAGGCAGGCTGGTGCCACCGCCTATCTCCTCGTGTGCTCCACTCAGCCGAGCTCTGGATTGGTCACCAAGCTTCGCGAGATCTCGCAACATCCTGAGAACCGCTTGTTTACGCACTTTTGGGACTCCGTGGATTTGGAGAAGAAGCTGTTCGAGCCCAGGTTCTTCGCGCTCGGCCATTTGTTTTTTCCGAAGTCCTTCTCTTCACGGCCGTGGAAGCTCTGGAACCGGGGCGCACCGAATATCTGGTCCGCACACTACCGGACATACTTTGTGCATCTGAGCAGCCGGATCGCCGGGCAGCATCCGAACTTGGTCGAATGCGAGCGAATCTTTCGCAGGGTTGAGGGCGTCCGCCTGAGGGGAAAGGAGTGGTTTAGGCCAAGGGCCATTCGATTCGACGACTACAATGGAGCTTATGAGGTGTGCTGCGATTATCTTGTCCCCACTGGTGGACGGCCGAAGGTTGCGCCCAATGAGCTGCATCGGCTCCTCGGGTACGAAATCGATGGCCCCACTGCTGGCACGTCCTACCCCTTAAGTTGGCATATCAAGGTGGCGTACGTAGATACCGACTCGGATCATTTCAACATTGACCATCCCGACTACTACGAAGATGCTTGGCGCGGGGTCGCGCTAACACTCGAGGATATGTGCGGCTTAGGCCAGCCTTGGCCCCCCAAGCTATATTCGACTTTCGTGAAACCGAAAAGGGTAACAACCGAGCCGAACCGCCCGTGAGCGCCGACACCCTAACCATCAAAGCCGAAGCCCTCGAGCCGCTCTTTGCGGCATGGGAAGAACCCAACAGACACCGCGTCCGCGCCGACAGCGGCGAAGGCGCGATCGAGCGCGAAGGCCGACGCCCAACCAGCATCGCCATCGCTCAAAATCTCCGCGCGATGGTGAAGGAGTGGCGGGACAATTTCTACTTCGGCGCAAGTGAGACCACCCGCCACTTGCTCAACCACTGGTTTGGCCGCAGCAACACAGTCGCCGCTGATGAGTTCCGGTACTATTACTGCCAGCGCGAAGCAATCGAAACGCTCATTTATTTGAAAGAAGTCCGAAAGCTCGAATCGCTCTCTCAACTCATCGCCGAGTTTGGCGGGACCTACGCCGAAACTACCGCCCTTGGCGTCACCGACGAGGAGGACGCGTGGAGCCGCTACGCTTTCAAGATGGCGACTGGCTCAGGCAAAACCAAAGTCATGAGCCTCGCCACCGTTTGGAGTTATTTCCACGCCTTGCGCGAAAGCGATTCCCCGATGCCAAAACATTTTGTCATCATCGCGCCTAACCTGACAGTCTTTGAACGGCTCAAGGTGGATTTCAAACCAGAAGGCGGAGGAGCCGACATCTTTGACAGCGACCCGCTCATACCGGTCGAATGGCGTGGCGATTGGAACCTGACCACGGTGCTCCAGGACGAAGCCAGCGGCGCCAGCACCGGCGGCACGCTCTACCTGACCAACATTCATCGTCTTTTCGACAATACCCGCAAACGCGAATCCGGCGAGACCTTCGATTGGATGGGACCCGCCGTCTCCCAGGCGAAAGCCCTCGACACCGCCGCCGCACTGCGCGACCGCATCACCAGCCATCAGCGCATCATGGTGATGAATGACGAAGCCCACCACGTTTGGGATCCCGATTCCGCATGGAACGAGGCGATCAAGTTCCTCCATGAATCCATCCAGAAACGCACCGGCGGCGGTCTGTTCGCCCAGCTCGATTTCAGCGCCACGCCGAAGGACAACAAGGCCAATTATTTCAAGCACATCGTTTGCGATACGCCGCTGGGCGAGGCGGTGGACGCCGGCATCACCAAAAGCCCGGTGATCGGCCGCGCTGGCCGGCTTAACGAACAAGCCACCGACAACGCCGGCTACAGGTGGGAGATGCACCTCAAGCTCGGATACGAGCGCTGGCTCAAAAGCGGCGACGAATGGCTCAAGAGCGGAAAGAAGCCGCTCATCTTTGTCATGTGCGAGGATACCAAGGCCGCCGATGAAATCGCCGCTCGTCTCAACGGCGATCCGGTTTTTAAGGAATTGAACGGGCGCACGGTCAACCTCCATACCAATCTCAAAGGCAAACTCAAGAAGATCGGCAAGGGCAACGACGCCCGCGTTGAGTTTGTCGAAAGCGAAAAAGAAATCAGCGACGAAGACCTGAAAGCCCTTCGCAAACTCAGCCGCGAACTCGACTCAGGCGCCAGCCCGTTTTTCTGCATCGTCTCAGTCCTTATGCTGCGCGAAGGCTGGGACGTTCGCAACGTCACCACCATAGTCCCGCTCCGCCCCTACAGTTCAAAAGCCAACATCCTGCCTGAGCAGACCCTTGGACGCGGACTCCGCCGCATGACTCCGCCAGGCCAGGCCAACGAAATCGTTGCCGTTGTCGAACACGACGCTTTCGCTCGCCTCTATCGCGACGAGCTCGCCCAGGAGGGCCTGCCCATTGACATCGTTGATGTCCAGAAAGTCCCCACCACGACCGTTTCAATTTTTCCCGACGTTGCGGGAAAAGACGTACCCGCTCTGGAAATCGCCATCCCCCGGCTCAGCGCCGCTAACCAAACGCTTCCGGTCCTGGGACCCATTTCCGAAGTCGAAATGCGCGAAGCGTTCGCCGCCTACAAGCCGTTGCCTATCGGCGACCGCGGCCCGGATGAAGTCCAGTACGAAGGCCGCCACCTGATCACCGGCGAGGTAGTTGAGCACATGAAAGTGAGCCTCGCCCTGCTCGAATCTGGCGTCGGCGCGATCTCGTTCTACATCCAGGAACTCGAATATATATGCAAAGTGCGGAACACTCACCAGGTCCTCGCGCCGTTGCTCCAAAAGTTTTTCGAGGAGATGCTTTTCGCAACGCCAACTTCCGTCTTCGATCCTTTGCTGGTAAAACGCCTTTCCGATAGCGACGTGCGCGAGCATGTCCGGGCCGTCTTCGTTCCTCTCATCCGCCGCAAAGTAGTACAGAAGCAGGTTCGCACCCCCGACGCGCCCCCGGTCCCGCTGTCATCCTGGAAACCGTTTCAGGTAACGGTGAGCGAGCGCCGCCCCGTCCACCAGTCCCTGCGCACACTCTTCAATCTCATCCCTTGTAACCGCTCGCTCGAAACGGCCTTTGTCGAGCAATGCAACCGCGCCGCCGATGTCGCCGCCTTTGCCAAAAACGCCGGGCCGCAGTCGCTCCGCATTGATTATCTCGCCCAGGGCATCCGGCTCGCATTATATCTGCCCGACTTTTTTGTCCGCACGACCGGCGGCACTCATTACCTTGTCGAAACCAAAGGCCAGGTGGACAAGGAAACTGCCGCCAAAGCCCGTGCCGCCGTCGAATGGTGCAAAGCCGCGTCCACCAAGCAAACCAAATGGGAATACGTTTACGTGCCGGAAGGCGTTTTCCAACGCTTCCAAGGCTCGCTCTTTTCCGAGCTGGCCCGCATGTGTGCGCCGTCGCTCAATGACCTTTTGAACGAGCAGAAATTCCGCGAGGAGCTTCCGCTCTTTGCCGGCATGGGCCTGCTCGAAAGCAAAGCGCCCGAAGCCCAGGGACTCGTTGACGAAAAGATTCTCGCGGCCCTGCCCGAGCGGTTCCGCAAAGCCGCAGAAGAATCCGTTTCGCTCTTTCGCTTCTTCGAGAAAAAACCCGGCGTCAACTATGCGCCGGTATTCACTGCCCTTCTCGGCGTCATTGACGAATCGGCCAAAAGCCTGCTCATTCAGAAGCTCATTCCCAAGATGCCCACCAGCGCGCCTGACCAGAAGACCTGGTTCGAGCCGTATCTGGCCGGCGTGGATCCCCGCACCTTCCGTCACTACCAGGAAATGGCCCGCAACCTAAGAAAAACTCTCGTGTACAAGAACGGTCTTTCCCCGCTCGGCTTGCTCCGCAGTTCCCTCGAGTACGCGTTGAACGACAACACCAAGCTTACGGGCGTTTTCGAGGCCGTTAAATCAGAGCTTCGCCTCACCGCAGGCCGCGACCTCCTTGATCGCGTCAACTCCATCAATGAATTCAGGAACACCAAGGTTGCACACCAGGAAACTCCGCTCACGGACCCGGCGCAGGCGAAAACAGCTTTGGTCACCTGGGTCGAGGGGCTCAATCGGCTCTGACAGGCCGCCACGAAGCCGCGATGAAAACCCGTTCAATCTCACGAAAAAACCATGCAGTCCGGTGTTGGCCTTGGAACGAAAACGGCTACATTTTAAAGGACAAGACCGTCATGCCCGTAGGCGGGCAACAATCTGTCCCTCCATGGCGAAAGTCACGGGGGGACTTTGTTTTCTGCCCCTGGAGCCTATCTGTGAAAAAGGCCGCCATTTTAGTTGATGGGGAGTGGTTCCGCCGCTGCTTGGAAATTGCCCTCAAGGGCCAGCTTCCGCACGGCGTCACAGCCGACGTTATGTACAGGAACGCCCTGCTTGCGCTGGCCCCACACGAGGAGCTTTTCCGCCTGTTTTACTACGACTTTCCGAATGCCCACGTCTGGAAACCGCCGTGACGCACGTGCTTGTTTATTAACGGAACTTTTCGGACGCTCAGAAGCAAAAGGCCCGCATTCAACGCGACTTTTGGTGTTGGTGGTTCCATTCGCGCACCAGCTCGGGAAAACGGCAGTTCTCGCACAGCGCGTTGGAGTGCTCGCAAAAATCCCGCACGATTTGAATCAGTCCTTGTTGCATGGCCGCGCCGGTCAGCGCCCGTCGGGCGGCGCCGCCTAACAACCGTTGCCGGGCCAACCGGAGCAAGGCGTTGTCCTGCCCAGGCGGCCAATCGAAGTACCGATTCTCGATGGCCCTCTGCACTGACTGGTTCCTCCCTTCCACCGCCCGTATCCAGAGCCAGGGTAAGATTACATTTGCCGCCAAATCCGTCGCGCGAGTCAGGCCAAGGAGCGGCTGAGGTTTCTTGAGCCGGGCCGAGCGAAACGTAAAGTGCCAGGACCAGAAATCATCGGGCTCAACTTGCAGCGTTTCCAGAAGTGATCCGTCCAACTCAGAAGCAGGCACGGCGCGCGCGCACCATCTCTCTAGTTTCAACGCCAGATCGCCCGCGACCGACCAGCCCGCGGCCAACGCCAGGCGCCGCTGGGGGTGGTTGGCGGGCCGCAATCCGTGGAACCGCCACAGGACACGCGGCAAAATGCAATCGCAGAACTCGTCTCTCTCCCGCCACCAGCGATCCCAAACGCGGCGAACATAATTGTCAGCTCCAGCCTGCGAGCGGCTCAATTCGTCCGGCAACAAACCGCCAATCCCGAACAGCAGCGCCTGTACTGCCAGAGGCTCGGCTCGGCCGGTTGCCCAGCGCGGACGCAATTCAGCCAGACGCTGCATCGGCCAGACGTTGTGCTTGTAACCCAAGGCGCGAAACAACCCTTCCCATAAAGATTGCTCCCAGCCGGCCTGCCGGGCGCGCGCCTGAAGCTGGGCGGCCTTGGTTTGCAGACGCACCCGGGCAGCCTGGTGGAGCAAATCACTCAGACGCTCCGCCGCCATTCCCTGCAACGGCGCGGAACACGCCCCTCGGAGGTTTTCGGGCAGAGTTTGGGCTGATTCGGCGCCCAGCGACAAGCTCAACTCGCCCAGGGGCGCATCCAGCGCGTTGCGCAGCGACAGCACCGGAGGGGCGCCATCAGCCGGGCGTTCGCTCTCCCAAATCACCTGGAGAATGACATTTTGGAAGGCCGGATTGCGGTCGTGGCCGTGGGCGTGCCAGCCGCTGGAGCGGATGTCCACCTCCACGTCGCCGGCGCGTGGCGGCTCGTCGCCGATCTGAACGATCGCGCTGCGGAAGTCCGGTCCGCCCTCGGCGTTGCGAAAGCCCGGATGAAGCACGCGCACGGGTTGACCGTCCAAAGTCTTGAGCTGCGCGCGCAGCAGACGCTGGTGCTGCCAGACGGCTTGCAACAGTCGTTCGGGCGGCGAGTCACGGTCCTCGCGCAGGACCGGAACCACGCCACAACGCACGCGCCACTGGGCGTAAAAGCTGTCCAAGACTGGAAACACTTGTTATTGCTTTTGCGCGGTTGATTTTGCAAAGTCAAGCCTAGCCGGGCCAGCCGGAGCAAGGCGTTGTGCTGCCCAGGCGGCCAAACGAAGAACCGATTCTCGATGGCCGCAGGAGGCCAGCGCCAGGCGCCGCTGTGGGTGGTTGGCGGGCCGCAATCCGTGGGATCGCCACGGGACACGCGGCAAAATGCAATCGCAGAACTCGTCTCTCTCCCGCCACCATAGGTCCCAAACGCGGCGAACATAATTGTCCGCTCCAGCCTGCGAGCGGCTCAACTCGACTGGCAACAATCCGCTAATCCCAAACAGACGCGCCTGCACGGCCAGCGGCTCGCCGCCAGTGTCCGCCAACGCATTTGGCAGAATGGTTTCTTGGCCGACAGGCGCCCCAACAGCCAAGCGCGGGTATCATAACCCCAAAGCCCCATTGGCGAGTATCGAGATGCTGGTCTCACAGCGCCAGTTCCCAATTCCTTCCGCATTTCCGCATTATCGTCGGGAGCGAAGCCATCAGGGGGCTGGAAAACAAGATCATCCGGCCAGCATTCACGCCATTCCCAACTGCGGGCGCGATCAAATGTCGAAGCCGGCTTGACGGTCTTCTAAACTATTATCATCGAGAGGCTGCCTGAAAACTCTGCTGTTCGAGCTTTCGGACAGTTCGCTGTTCCCTCGGTTAAAATGCGGTTCTCGTGGACAGTGCGCTCAAAATTTCATAAATCAGTAAACAGGTTCGCGGTGCGGTTAAAATTGAGTTCGGCGCAGAAGCAATATGAACCGTCCATTTCCAAGCAGGGCGAAAGGGAAGAAGGTGTTTCCAAAGCTGCCGCGCGCCGTGGCGCAAATGACCAAGGTGGTGGAGGCATGAAACCGTCCTTTTTTAGCCTGTTTAAACGCGGCCGTTATTTGAGCACACCGCACGATGGAGACGATTCCGATGCCGCAAGAACGCTAAAAGAGGAGCGCGAAAGATTTGCCGTGGCAACGTTGGCTTTTTGTCTGCGATACGATGAAGTCTTCCGAAAACACTTTTGGGAAAAGGTTTGTCGCGTTCCTGACGATCCGGAGCAAATGCCACCGATTAAGGCCGACGGCGTTGACATCGAGCCCCCTGAATGGGCCGATCTGAGTCTAACTTCGGATGAAGGGACAGACCGTTACAGGTGGGTTATTGAAGCCAAGGCTGGTGCGTCCCTTAAGAACAAACAGAATCCGGCGGAGCCGGAGTTTTTGGAAAACAACCACGGCTATGGTGCGCTGCTAGTTGCTGACCCGGCGTCAAGGCGGACCAGGCTGCGCTACATCGTTCTGGGAGCAAGCGACGTGCTGGGAATACGCGATGGGCAAAAGCGAATCGGAATCTCTGTACAAGAGCGGAGTTGGGCTAGACTCTTTCAAGGACTTGCCCGCAAAGGAATCGTCAAAGATCTGTTTGACACTTTCACAGAGCTTCGAATCGGAGAATTCTATATGGAAAAAGCAAAAGCAATTGGCGGAATTGGCGGGATTCAAGACGCCATCAAGGCGTCGACTATCTTGAACGCATTTTGTGACCACCTTGGGGTCCGAGGAGGCAAAATGGAGCTTCAATTTGACACTTTTGAAGACGGAACTGGGTGTTTTGGATATTATGTAAAGCAACCGCGAAAGACGGCCTCGCCGACATATCTGAACTTGCAGAAGGCAACAAGAACGAATGGCTGGTGTATAGCGTGGTTTGGATACGAACACGACCGTGGCGGAAAAACCAACAGGGCGGTTTGGTTCTATTTGAAAACAGATCGGAAGCAGGACTCTTTGAGGAATAAACTCAGCAGGCGATTTTCTTCGGAATCCAAGCGGGATGGGAGCGAATATTGCGTTCGTGTGCTTTCGCCTCTGGAACAATCCGGACGTGATTTCGAGTGGTTTAAGTCGGTCGTAGATTACGCAATTAAGAAGTGACTTCAAATCGTCTTTTCCTAACCGCCCTGAAGTCCTTGGTCTTCTACGCGCTTCGTCAGGCTTTTCTTTCAGGTTAAGCGCGACTATGGCCTTTACCGGAAATTTCCTCGAACTCGCTGTTGACAAACGGATTAGATAACGCCCTCGTAAAAGCTGATCTTTGTTCCTCTAAACAACATGAATGCGGGACTTTCAAGTATCCCCAAGCCTAAATACGTCCTCGGCACCACCTACACGCTCAGCCTCGCTTTCTTCGAATCGGTCGTTTTTCCGTTTATTGACTGCTCCCGCCTCAAGTCGTGCCTCATTCTGTGCGAACCCATCGGCTACCACAACGCGCTGACGGGAGCCGCCGCGCTTCAAAGTGCCGCTCGGGACTATCTGGTCCTGCCCGCTCCGTCGCCAGGCTCTTTTCACCGCAAGGTTCGGCTTGTGCTCGGCGAAGGCGACGCCGCTCTCATCGCCGGCCGCGGCAATCTTACCCAAGCCGGTTTCATGACCAATGCCGAGCTCTTCGACGTGGTCTAAATGCGCGATCAGCAGCCGGCATTCCCGGCGCGTGGCGGCTCGTCGCCGATCTGAACGATCGCGCTGCGGAAGTCCGGTCCGCCCTCGGCGCTGCGAAAACCCGGATGAAGCACGCGCACCGGTTGGCCGTCCAAGGTCTTGAGTTGCGCGCGCAGCAAGCGCTGGTGCTGCCAGACGGCTTGCAACAGTCGTTCGGGCGGCGAGTCACGGTCCTCGCGCAGGACCGGAACCACGCCGCAGCGCACGCGCCACTGGGCGTAAGAGCTGCCCAAAACCGGAGACACTTGTTATTGCTTTTGCGCGGTTGATTTTGCAAAGTCAAGCCTAGGACCAATAGGACCAATGCAGCCGGCCGATTCTTGTTGGATTGGCACTGGGCTTTGAGGGGGGGAATTTGACATTTGAGATTGGAAAGGGCGGGCGAGTTCAAGAACGCTCGAAACCGGTTGGCAGGGCGGTGGAAACCCTTGAAAAGGGTTAAGACACACAAGCCACGCCCCACACCCCGATGAATACGGGGTGTTAATGAGACTGGTCGGAGTTTCTTGAACGCGCCCTGTTTGAGGGGGGGAATTTGACATTTGAGATTTGAAAGGGCAGCCGGTTTTTGTTGGTTTGAGGCCGGGGTTTGACTTCGCACTGCGTCCATGAACGATAGCCTGATGATTGAAGTGGCCGATTTGACCAAGCGTTTCGCGGGCCATACAGCGGTATCGAGCATCTCGTTTACAGTTGCCCGGGGCGAGATCGTCGGCTTGCTGGGGCCTAACGGCGCCGGCAAGAGCACGACCATGCGCATCCTTTCCTGTTATCTGCCGGCGACCTCAGGCACCGTGCGAGTCGCGGGTCTGGATGTGTGCAAACATTCCCAGGAAGTGCGCCGGCGCATTGGCTACATGCCCGAAAACAATCCGCTGCACTACGAGATGCGGGTGCGGGAGTACCTCAAATTTCGCTCGCGGCTCAAAGGGCTGAGCCGTAGGCGTTCGCGCGAGCGATTGGAGGTGGTGCTGGAACAATGCGGCCTGACCGAGGTGAGCCGCCGGATCATCGGCCAGCTTTCCAAGGGCTTTCGTCAACGGGTTGGTCTTGCCGATGCCTTGGTGCACGAACCGGAACTGATCATCCTGGACGAACCGACCATCGGCCTGGATCCGCAGCAAATCCGCTCCGTACGCCAGTTGATCAAAGGCCTGGGCCAGGCCCACACTGTGCTGCTGTCCACCCATATTCTTCCCGAAGCCGAAATGACCTGCAACCGGATGGTGATAATGTACGAGGGGAAGATCCTGGCGGCGGATACGCCGGAAAACCTACAGCGGCTCATGAGCACCAACAACAAGGTCATCGCCGAGATCGCCGCGCCCCAGGCGGCGCTGCAGGAATGCTGGGCGCAGATGCCCGAAGTTGAGCAGTTCGACCTGTCGCCGAGCCAAGGCGAGTATTACCGTTGCGCGCTAACGCCAAGGGACGGCCTGGATCTGCGGCCAATAATTTTCGCGCTGGTGCGGGACCGGGGCTGGTCGCTACGGGAGCTGACTAGTAACCGACACTCCCTGGAAGACATTTACGTGGCCGTGACCCGGCCCGAGGAGGAGGAAGAGGGTTGATGCAGGTCTATCTGAGTTTGGCCCGGCGGGAGTTGGCCGGTTATTTCATCTCGCTAACAGGCTACATAGTTATCGGCGCAGCCATGTTCCTGCTGGGCCTCAGTTTCGTGGTGCTGCTGGTGAAGCTCCAACAGGAGCCAACTCCCATGCCGATCACAGAATTGTTTTACATCACGCCATTTTTCTGGCTGGTCCTGCTGCTGGCCACGCCGGTCATCACCATGCGCCTATTCGCGCTGGAGAAATTCTCCGGGACCTTTGAAACGCTGATGACCGCTCCGGTAAGTGATGTTCAGGTGGTGCTGGCCAAATTTACGGCGGCGTTGGTGTTTTACGCGCTCACGTGGCTGCCGCTGCTGGGCTGCTTGTGGGTGGTGGGGCATTACTCAAACGAGTCGTCTGCCTTCGACGCCGGCGCAGTGGGCACGACGTTTCTGGGCATTTTGCTGCTGGGCTGCCTGTTTATTTCGGTTGGTTGCTGCGCTTCGGCCTTAACGCGCAGCCAAGTCATCGCGGCGATGATTAGTCTGATGTTCGGCGTCAGTTTGTTTCTGCTGGGTGTTCTGGCCGAGCAACTCCCATCCCAGGCCACCTGGCAAGCGCAGGCGCTGGCCTGCTTCGCTTTGTTCGAGCAGATGCACGATTTTGCGCGCGGCGTGGTGGACACCCGGCCAGTCGTTCTTTTTGTTACCTTGAGCGGGTTCTTTCTGTTTTTGACTTTGCGGGTCGTCGAAAGCCGCCGCTGGAGCTAACATGGCGACCGGGCCTAATTCCAAACCGAGCTTCTCATCCTATCGCAAGTGGACCATGGGCCTGAGAGTTTTCTTCATTGTTCTTCTGGTGTTGTCGGTGGTGGTGATGGTCAATTACATCAGCCACGATTTTTTCCTGCGCCTGCACTTGAGCACCCGCACCAGGAACCAACTGTCGCCGTTGACGGTCAAATTGCTGCAGTCGCTCACCAACCGAGTCCGGGTGGTAATCTATTACAACAAGAACGAGGGTCTCTACAGCACGGTGTCCTCGCTGCTTGACGAATACAAACTGGTGAATCCGAAGTTCTCGGTTGAAACCGTAGATTATCTGCGCGACCCAGGCGGCGCGCAGAAGGTCAAAGCCGACTACAAACTGGCCTCCGCCGCTGAAAAAAATCTCGTCATCTTCGAGTGCGAGGGAAAAGTACTGGTCGTGGATGGCAAAGCTCTGGCGAACTGGACGCTCGAGCAGGTCCCAAACGAGAAGGAACTGGAGTTCCGCAACAAACCCATCGCCTTCGCGGGTGAGAAGATGTTCACTTCGGCCCTTCTGGCGGTGACCAATCCCAAGCCGCTCAACGCCTATTTTCTTCAAGGCCACGGCGAACACCGCCTGGACGGCGGCGACCCGGTTTCCGGTTACCTCAAATTCCAAGCTGTCCTGCAGCAGAACTATATTCGGGTCCAGCCAA
>WNGL01002670.1_pt1 | contig 21809 bp, 23 predicted proteins | sample 5400591 | NCBI WGS metagenome assembly WNGL01 (sample SAMN13153377, study PRJNA577476) | soil metagenome | isolation source: 80 cm soil or saprolite under Garry oak tree replicate 1 | place: USA:California | collected 2016-06-15 | reverse complement strand
TCGCCGCTGCCGGGGTGCGGACCGAAGGCCAGGCGATGGTGCACATCCTGGCGCTGGCCAGCATCCGGGGCCTGATCGTGCGCGGCCCGGTGGCCGGACGAGACCAGGCGTTCGTGCTGGCCCGGGACTGGCTGGGCGCACCGCCGCCGGCGATGGGCCGCGAGGCGGCGCTCGGTGAACTGGCCCGCCGTTACCTCGCCGGGCATGCCCCGGCGGCGGACCGCGACCTTGCCCGGTGGGCGGGCATCGGGCTTCGCGATGCCCGGCTCGCCTTGGCCCGATGCGGCGCGGTGCAGCGAACCGACGGCCTGGCCCAGCTGCCGGCGCTGCTGGGCGCGTTCGACCCGCTGCTGCTCGGCTGGGCTTCCCGGGATCGGATCGTCGGCCCGCACCGGCCGATCGTCACGGCCGGCGGGCTGTTCCGGCCGTTCGCGCTGGCCGGCGGCCGGGCCGTGGCGACCTGGAACATCACGCGCGGCCAGGTCGTGCTCGCACCGTTCGCCCCGCTGGACGCCGCGACCCGGGCCGCCCTGACCGCCGACGCCGCCGAGGTGACACGGTTCCTCGGCGGATAGGACGTCCGGTCGGCTACCAGAATCGCCACGGCCAGCGGGGCACGCGGACAGCCCCCGCGCCAAGCCGGCACCGTCCGGCCGGGCTCACGCACGGCTGGACGATTTCAGTCTCATGCAGTCTCGGCCGCGATACCCCGGCCACGGGCCTGACCTGCCCCGCGGGCCCGCGGCTCAGCGCAGCGGCACATGGTGTGGGCGCCCCGGTCTGCGTCTCATCACGAACAAGCCGCCCAGTAACCACAAGCGTGCAGATCGGCTCGGCGCGTCCTGTGGCCATCGAGCAAGGGCCCATTTCTTTATGTGGGTGGACTGGGAACGGGAGACAGAGGCTGTGACTTTGCTCAGGACCACGAAGGTCAGAACTGCAGCAGCTCGCGGACCTCGACGCAGCCGTAGGCCGGCAATCTGCTTGCCCATTCAAGGGCAGCGTCCATGCCGGGGAGATCCATGATGCAGAAGGCCTGGATCTGCCGCTTGCCCGCGGCGAACGGCCGGCGCTCCACCGCCGCGTCAATCGCGTGCCCGGCTATCGCGGTCTGCACGAGACGAGCCTCGGTCGAGGCCGGGGCGAGTGCTCCGTTGAGCACGAACGCGCCCGTGGCCTTCACCTGCGTGTCGAACTCGGCCCAGGCCTGGAAGCCGGACTCGCCGCCGCTCGTCGCATCGGCGTCGGCCCACATCAGCATCAGGTAGCGCATGCCTGACGGTATCTCGGAGGCCTGACATTGATCCGGGACGCGGCAAGTGCCCCGGCTCAAGCCTCCCCAGGCAGATCCACACTTGCGGGGATGCGCGCTTCGCCCCTCACAGATGGGAAATTACAAGATCGCCGACACCTTCTCGCCGACCGGTCACGCAAGGTGAGCCCACAAGTGCTCCGGCAGATCCCGATCGCCGATTCCGTGCGGTCGCTAGCTGCACCTGGCATGTCGGTCGCTGCGCGCCGATCTCCCGGTTCTGGTGTTCTCGGTCAGTGGCCGGCACTGCTGTCCAGCTGGCAGGAACGCCACGTCCCGGTGCTGGGCGCTGACCCGGGCGCGGGAGCTGGCTTGGCGCGACCGGGCCGACGTGCCGAGCGGTCGAGCTTGAGCGGCCGGCATGGTTGTGCGAGCTCGGCCAGCCGCCGCTCACCGTCAAGGGTCAGCGTGCCTGCTTGGCAGACCGTCGAGCAGGTCCAGCAGTACCGGGAACGCCGCGTCATCACCGACCCGGCCGACCGTTCGGTCCTGAACCGGCCGGCCGGGACCTGGAGCGGCGCCGCCACCATCGGATCATCCGCCAGGTGCTCGACCGGCTCCAGCAATGACAGCGCGCCTTCGGGCTGGGCTTCGCGCCGCAGACCCGCCAGGGATGGGCCCTTGGTCCCGGCCAAGACGGGACGATCGTCCCTAGGCAGGCGGTGGTCCCGAGCGGACAAGGGAGAACAAAAGACTGCAGGGCAGCGTGGTCGGCCTGGTGGTAGCGGCCGTGGCCTCATCGCCCCTGATAACCGGCGCCGCCGGTGCCTCCTGCACATCCCGTTCGGCATCAGTGCCGTGCGGGAGGGCCAGGTGCAGCCGCCCATCGATCGGAGCAGGCGAGCCGGATGAGCAGGAAGTGGTAGGAGCAGCGGCCCGGCGGAGGCGCTGGCCGAGCAAGGAGATGAGGATGATGAAGCGTGTCGTCGTCGATCACTATGGCGGGCCCGAGGTCTTGCGGGTGGTTGAGGAGGATGACCCCCGGCCGGGTCCGGGCGAGGTCCGGGTCAGGGTGCTGGCCGCGGGCGTGTCCTATACCGATGCCATGTTGCGCGCCGGGTCCTATCTCGGCGTGCCGAATCCGCCATTCACGCCGGGCTACGAGCTCGTCGGTGTCGTCGAGGAGCTGGGCCCTGGCAGTACGAGGCTGCGCGTCGGAGACCGTGTCGGCGCGCTGACAGTGTGGGGTGCCGACGCGGAGCGCGTGTGCGTGCCGGAGGCCGGCGCCGTCGAGGTGCCTGAGGACCTCGATCCGGCGGAGGTCCTGAGCCTCGTGTTCATCTACATGACGGCGTACCAGTTGCTCCATCGTACGGCGAAGGTGAAGCCGGGCGAGACGGTGCTCGTGCACGGCGCGGCCGGGAGGGTGGGCACCGCTGTGCTCGAGCTGGGACGTGTTGCCGGGCTTCGCCTGTACGGCACGTGCTCGGCCCGCGACCGTGCCGCGGTGGAGCGGCTCGGCGCCGTGGCGATCGACTATCGCAGCGAAGACTTCGTGGCGCGGGTGCGGGCGCTGCCGGGCAAGGGCGTGGACGTGGTGCTCGACGGCCTCGGCGGCACGATGTCGCTGCGCTCTTTCCGCGCGCTGCGGCCGGGCGGAAGGCTTGTCGTGTACGGGCACTCCGCCACGGTCGCGCACGGACGCAGGAGCTGGCGAGGCTGGGCCGTGTGGTACGCGACCACCGCGCTGGTCGGACTGTGGGGCCTGTTCGATCCGCGCCGGCGCGTGTCCGCCTACCGGATCCAGAGGCTCCGCGGCCACCGCCACCAGGTGCTCCCGGTAGGCGGGAGATCGCGACCGCTTCCAGTCGGCGGCGAGCCGCGCGACCCGGCGTGGTTCCGGGAGGACTTCGGCGCCCTGCTCGAACTGCTGCGCCGCGGCGGCATCCACCCGGTCGTGGCGGAACGCCTGCCGCTGACCGAGGCGCGGCGCGCGCACGAGATGCTCGAGAGCTCGGCGTCGAAGGGAAAGCTCGTCCTGGTGCCGTAGACCGGCGAGGAGTGTGTGCGATGGCGCTGGACGCGCCTGGGCGCGGGCGCGCTATCTGCCGATCGCCGAGCACGGCCTGATCGGCGATCTGCACGCCGTCGCGCTTGCCGGTACCGACGGGACGATCGACTGGTATTGCTGCCCGCGCTTCGGCTCCCCCAGCGTGTTCGCGGCGATCCTTGACGCCGGCCACGGGGGCCTGTTCCGGATCGCGCCGGCGCTGCTCAGGCTCGGGTTCACCGAGGAGGAGCTCTCGCACCTGGAGGGCTACATGGGCTCGGCGCCGGTGCGGATCGGCAACGGCGCGGCGACATCCGTGGCGGCCCACCCCAGAACGCGGACCGTCAAAGATCTCTTCAAGAGTATCTGCGAGGCTGGTGTCGCGCTCATCGAGGATTGCGGCATATCGAGACGTCACCTCCAGGCTGCCGTGCCCCGCGCGCTGACGGACCTTCTGCAGATCCACTCCCTTGTCGATGGCCCAGCTGATCCCCGTGTGGCGGGCATTGTAGGGCGTGAAACCCTCGGGTAGGCCCGCTGCGTCTCTCGCCGCGTTCCAGAAGCGCAACCAGACCTCAGCCATGAGGAATTCAGTGCCGTCCCGGCGCCAGATATTAACCTTGCCGGACGCCTCGGTGCTGGCCCGCTGTGTCCTCTGCTGGTGACGCCACTGGCGCTGGTAGTCAGCGGCATACGCCTTGCACTTCCGGCAGTGGCAGTTCATCGAGTACCTGGCACCCTTCGTGCCGTGCTCGTAGACGATACCGCTCTTGGATACCAGCGGAGGGAGGTGCTCGGCGTCATCGGCGGGAATCGGGCTGGAGCGCACATAGGCGAACATCCACTGCGGGAAGAGGAGGTCATCTGGGCCGAGGCCGTACTCCTCGATGTGTTCTTGTACCGCCTGGCACATCTGCTTGGAGATGGCGAACCGGCGCCAGTCACCGTTTTTCGGGTTCGGCTTGGTGAACCATCCCGCTTTCCCCGACGGGTGGTACTTAGCGTTGACGTAGACGGTTGACCGGGTGACGTTCAGCATCTGCTGCCCGAAGTCGAAGTCGCAGGGGCGGAACCCGATCGTCTCGCAGGGGCGGGCCCAGGTGGTGACGTTCAGCCGCGCGTACAGCCTGGCGGGAGGATAGGTCATTGCCTCTTCGAGTCGCCGCCATTGGTCATGGCTGGCCACGAGCACCGGTTTGGCTGACGGCTGTTTAAGCCGGATGCTTCGCAAGGGTTGTTGTCCCGGTAGCCCTCATCGAATGCCATCTGGCACATGGCCGAGAGGACCTTGCGCGTCGCGCGTACCGTGATTTGCGAGGCTTCCTCAGCCGGGAGCACCTTGACCAGCAGGTTGAAGAAGGTCTCCCGGTTCACCTCGCTGATCCGCAAGTGACCGACGTACGGGATGATGTGGTTCTTGGCCACATAGCCGTACTCCTGACGGGTGCCTGGGCTTACCGCGTGGCAGCGAAGGAAGCGTCGCTCGCAGAACTCTGAGATCGTCATCTTGGCCTTGTCGGCCGGCCCTGTCTCGTCCAGGAATCCGCGCGCGTGACCGCTCTTCCTCCTCGGCCACCTCGTAGGCCCGCTCATGGGTGTCGTAGGTGCCCGCGGACTTGTACTTGCCATTGGCCGCCCGGTAGACACCCACGTACCGTGTGCCGGATCGGCTTTCTCGCTCGATCACGTATGCCACGTCAGACCTCCGGGACTCGGTAGCGCCGTGTTAGACGAAATGTTAGAACCACCCGCCGACAACGGACTGCAATCCACACCACTACCTAACACGAAATGGCCATCTACCTGTGACTTCATGAGTTCCATGGTAGCTCTGCTTCACGAACTGTGGATTTACGGCGGCACGTCCGAGATCATGAAGACCATCATCGCCAGGGACCTGACCGGCCTGCGGGCCTAGAGCGCGAAGGCGGGTATGGCCCGCTCAGCCTCCATCCCGGTCGCGAAGCCCAGCTCGGCCGAGATTGAGATCCGGCACGACGAGGGGATCCATTTCCGGCGAGTAGACGAGCGGCCACAGGTTCTCCGGCCACCGGGTGCGCCGAGCGTGGCCGGCGACGATGCCGAGGCCCAGCGCTGTTTCGGGCAGCATGGTGGGGCCGAGCAGCAAGGTGTGGCCGCCCAGTTCGGCGGATTTGCGCTCGATCCAGTCAGCCGAGGCAGCCACGAGTGACGGGATGGCATGCCAGGGGAACAGCCCGCCGGGAGGGGGCAGGCATCGCAGTTCGTGGATGGTGATGCGGGATCGCTGCGGAGTAACGCCGGCGGCGTCGTCGATCTCCAGGTGAAGCGAACGAGCCTCCAAGCCGACCTCGGGTAGCGGTCCCCACCTCTGGGATCCCAGCCGGATCAGTAGCACGTCGACGCGCTGACCTGCCTTGAAGTGCGCAGTCGTGCCCCGCTGCGTGAGCGTCAGCCTCGCCCGCCAGGTGTGCTCACTGGGCGCGGACTCCGGCAGGAGTTCCGCCAGCCGCACCGGTTCGGCGTATCCGAACCGGTGCGGACGTTGGAGGCCCATGGGGGTTTCCGTATCGCCGGTACGACCGCGACTCGGGCGCTGCCAGATGTCAAGCACCAGGTCACGATCGGCGGCGGTGACCCGCATGCCGAAGGCGACAGACACTGCCCAGGCCGCCCACATCAGGATCCCGTTGGGCGTCGCCGGATCGTCGGCAGACCGCAGTGCCTGGAATGCGCGAGCCAGTTCGTCGACCTTGCCGTCCCAGTGCTGCGCGCCTGCTTCCAGGGGCCACTCCCAGGACCGGCCGAGCTGGCCGGGACCCGGGACCTTGAGGACGTGGGCGAAATGACGGCCCACCGAGTCCAGGAAGACCTTCTCGTCTTGCCGGTCCCAGCCGCTGGCCAGTTCCTGGATGATGTAGGCCGTCCCGTTCTGATGGAGCACCCAGCGGCGCTTTCGGTAGAGCACGATGGCGGTGACCGCGGCGGCCAGGCTGGCCGCAGAGAATCCGATGAGCACCCAGGTCTGGAGCCTGGTCTGCGGGTCGCTCCAGTTGCCGGCGAGCAAGGCGGGCAGCGCGCCGAGGACGGCACCGAGGATGAGGGTGACCGACGCGGAAAGCGCGGTGATCACCCAGGCCCGGCCCACCGTCCATGACCAGCCTGGATGCAGCCATTCCGGTCCCCGGCGACGCTTCACCAGTACCCGGTCCCGGCGGGCGGCCCCGCGACGATCCCCGTCCGGGGCATCCGCCCGCTTGGCGACGGCGCTCATCTCGCCTCCAGTATCTGGCCAGCGCGCGGCAGGCCGTGGAGCCCGGCGGTCTGCCGGGCCGATTCGGCGTCCTCGAAAATCTACCTAGACCGGGCCTGGCCGCGGATGCCCGCCATGTGTCCTGGCTGCCCTGTCTCGGCTACCTGGCATCGACAGGCCGTCATCCGTCACTTACCGTGGCTAATAGCTGAGTTCGGCCCCGAGTCGGTGTTGCAAGGCGGATATGGAATCAGACGATGGCTTCGAGAATTTCAGCCGTGCGATCGAAAGCGATCCTCTCGGCGTGCTGCTGGCCAAGTGGCAGCGGGACGAGTTCACCAGGAAGCTAGAGCGGCTTCCTGATGTTATTGAGGTTATTCCGTCGGGCAGCCTGGCTCGCGAAACCCATATCGGCACTGTTCACGACGTTGATTTGATCGTCGTGTTCGACAAATCCGAGCATCCGGACTACGGCTCCGGGTCGGCGTCCGCGCAGGCCGCTATGACATACCTCGAAAATCTGCTGCTCGAGCAGCTGCACCCGTTGAGCGGAACCGAGGCCCTGATCAAGGGGACGGAGCAGCGGACCCACGTGGTGAATTGCCACGGCGGATCGACCGGCCGGTACGCGGAGTTCATCCCGTCGGCGCCGCCCGTCGACGTGATGCCCGCCGTGCGAAAGGAGCCGAACCTGCTGGGGAGGTCGCCCTTGCTTGTCCCCGAGCTCGGCGAGGGCGGGGGCGAGTGGACCGCCGTCGACCCGGAGACGTTCATGCGCCAGGTCGAGCAGCGGCAGCGCGAGTGGAAGTATTTTACCGAGGTCATCAAAATGGTGAAGGCCTGGGTCAAGCTCAACGACCTGGACATTAAGACCGTCGCTATCGAGGTAATGGTGCTCACGTACTGCCCGCGCCCCCGCATGTTCGAAACGCTTTCCCGCGGTGAAGCCATAGCGCGGTTCTTCGAGGCAGCCGACAAGGCCGGAATAACAAGCCTGAAGGATCCGGCCGGGCGGTGCGGCGAGATCGACAAGAAAATGAATTACGGGAAGCTGCGCAGCAAGCTGAAGGTTGCAGCCGGACTGGCCCGGCAGGCCATGGATGCCGAATGCAAATGGAAGAACCGCTTCCAGCTGATGCAGGACGCGACTCATCCCAGCGTATTCTGGCGAAAGCTTTTCGGCAAAGAATATCCAGAGGCACGGGAACGTTACTGGCGCGCCCCGTCCTGGGAGCCATGGTTCGGCAAATACCAGGCGAAATACGCGGCGGCACCCGACCTGGGTGATCCGGGCCCGAAGCCGCCGCCCAGCGACGGTCCGAAGCGGCCACCCAACGACGGTCCGGACGGATCGGGTGGCCGTGGCCCGAAGGGACCCGATGACCTGGGTCCGAACGGGCCTGATGACATGGGCCCGAGGGGATCCGTGCGGCGTCCCGGAGGATTGTTCGGCCCGTCCGGTGGCACTCGCCGGGCTAGGACCACCCGGAGCGGCCCCAGAACAACCAATCCCCGGGATGATGCCGGCACCGGCCCGGCCAGGCCGCCCGGCGCCCGCCCGGCTAGCGCCAGCCCCGCTAGCCCCAGCCCGGCCAGCGCCAGCGCGCCCACCCCTAGCCCGGCTGGCCACAGCGCGTCGGACCCCGGCCGTCGCCCGGGACCGGCGTCAGCCGAACCGGTCACCAACGTGTGGACGAAGGTCTTCGGCCCGGCCGCCGCCACTGTCTCTGTCCCGCTTACCTTCGGATGAGTGCCGTAGCAACCGGCTCACTGCCCGAAGGGCAACGAGAAGCCCTCGAGGCGCTATGTTCCATTGCCCAGGCGAGTAACGGCGCCCTGACGGTGGACCTGGATTACGAGCAGGTCGGCCGGGACCTGGACGTCCGTGTCTACCTCTCGACCGCCAGCCTCCGGCTGGACGGGCAGGGCGCTCCCCTCGTGGACTGGGAACCGATCGACATCGCGATCCCCGACGATTTCCCCTATACGTCACCGATCGCCTCGACGGGCCGTGACGACTTTCCGAAACTGCCCCATCAAGCTCGCGGCTCCAAGTTCTGCGTCCGGGTCGAGAAAAACGACTGGGACCCATCGGCGGGGATGCTCGGATTCATGCGGGCTGTCATCGACGCCTACCAGCACATAGCCCTCGGCACGCTGCAAGGCCACCTCCAGTCCTGGCGGCCCATGGTTCGCTATCCCGGCGAGGGCTGGGCCGTTATCCGGGCGGACATGGCAGCGGCCGACGGTGCTGGGCCAGAAACCTCGCTCCGGTGGGCGGTCGGTATCCCGGTCGGCGAGAGTCGTATCGACATCATCGGATGGCTCGGTGTCGACGGCAGCCAGGCTGCGGCCGGCCTGGCCGGAGTTCTAGCCGGGGAACTTAACCGGATCAACGCGAAAAAATCTAACGCGTTCCTCGTTCCCGCGGTTATCGTGGCCAAGCCCATCGCCCTGGAATACTGCCGCAACTGGGACGGACTGCTGTACAGGCTGGAAGAACAGGGCATTGACCGGGCCAGGGCTCTCGAGCACCTCGCTCGCGTGACGACGATGGGCCAGCCGCCATCCGACGGCCGAGCGCGCGTCGCAGCGCTCTTCCGGGTCGCCGCGGACACAGGAACGACCGCCGCGGGCCAGGATGGCCGTTTCGCGGTCGTCCGGTTGACCCAGCACGACGTCGGGCTCATTTCCCGTATCCACGCGCCAGGAGGCGATCAGGCGACTCGGGTCCAGGCACAGGAAGAGTTCTTCGAGGCGGTGGTGCCCTGGGTGCAGGTGTACGACGGCCGCCCCGGGGCGATCCGGAGCAGGGCAGCCGAACGGCCGACGGCGAAACTGGCGGGCGCCAAGATCTTGCTGCTGGGCTGTGGCGGCCTGGGTGCACCGATCGCGGAACACTGCGCACGGTCAGGAGCGGCTCGTGTGCATATCGTCGACTCGGGTACCGTCAACCCGGGTATCCTGTCGCGGCAGCCGTACGAAGACGCGGACATCGGCAAGCCCAAGGCGGAGATGCTGGCCGCCCGGCTCAGCCGGATCTACCCGGAAAACGATTTCGTCGGGGCCGCCGACGAGATCACTGATTCCGGCATCTTCAGCACGTCCTTCCTGAACCGGTACGACCTGATCATCGACGCGGCCGCGAGCCGTTCGGTCGCGGCGAAAATAGAACGATCCTGGCGGGACGAACATGGCCCGTGGCCGCCGCTGATCACGGTCGCAATCAACGAGCAGGCGACGCACGGCGTCGCCGCCGTGACGCCGCGGGGCGCCGTCGGGGCCGGCGTCGACCTCCTGCGCCGGATGGGGCTGATCGCTTGCATGAGCACCGACCTGGGTGACGTCTATGCGGCGTTCTTTCCATCGCGAGCCGGAAGGCTGAACTTCCGCCCGGATACCAGCTGCTCCGACACCACCTTCATCGGGTCGACCACGGACATGGGGGCCCTCGCGGCGCAACTCCTGGACAGTGCTCTCGCCCGCCTGGATACGCCGCTCGGCGCGGCCGGCACCGAACCGCCGCACAGGTCATTGACCGTCGTCCGGCTCGGAAGGGACGACGAGCTGAAGGCGGCCCGGGTCGTGCTCGACCTACCGCCCGACCGCGTGGTCATGGACCACAGGCAGGTATATGAGGTACGGATTGATGAGACCGCGATGGAGACGATCCGCGGGTATGCCAGGGCGTCAGCGAACGGCGGGATCCCGGGTGCCGGTCACACCGGAGGTCTGCTCCTCGGCCAGTTCGACAGCGCGTGCCGGATCGCGTGGGCCTCGCAGGCGACCGGTCTGCCGCCGGGCAGTACCGTGAGCTCGCTGAAGATAAAGCTAGGTATGGACGAGGTGCGGGACGTCCTAGAGGAGCGTGGCCGCCGGAGCGGGAGCATGCTCACCCTCGTCGGTTTCTGGCACACCCATCCAGGCGGCTCGGTCGCACCCAGCGAAGAGGACCGGGCCACCATGCTAAAACTCGTCGCCAGCCCGGAATGGCCCTCGGGGCCGGCGCTGCTTCTCGTTCTGGGCGTGCCCCGAGACGGGTCCGCCGGCGAGCCCTCGTCATCGTGGGCACCGGAGATCCATGCGGAGACCTTCGTGGGCTGATCCTGGCCCGCCGGTCCGCCCGGCCCTGAGGTATGACGTCAGAAGGTTCCGAGCAGGGCGGCGACGACGTCGCCGACGATGTCGGTCCGGACCTGGACGTCGTATTCGCCTTTCACGCGGAAGCCGCAGACGTGTTCCCCGTTCCTGCGCACGCCGACGGCCAGCCGGGCAGGGCGTCCGTCCGGGTAAGCGCTTGCCCACTGCTCCGCCGCGACCGGATCGATGGGCGCATCCGGCTCGGCCGGCAGATCCGTGAGTTCGGCGACCAGGACGCAGCCGGCGACGTCCTCGGGCCAGTGGATGACCGCGAGAGCTGCGGCCAGGTCACCGTCAGGCAGCTCGTGCGGTACCGGGATCAGCGCGCCCGGCGTCCCGGCCGGGTGCTCGTGATCAGCTGATGCGGGCGGAGGCTTCTCCGCTAGGGCGTAGAGGCGTGGCGGAATTCCCCACCCCTCACCGTCCACGTGAGACTCCGCCTCGAGGGTGGCCAGCACGAGCTGGTCCGTTTCCTGGGCGACCCCGGTCGGCTTTCCCTGGTTTTTGGCGTAGCCATAGATCGCGGCCAGCTGGGCGCCTTGCCGGGCGAGTGATTCGCCGAGCTGCGCGACTCGGTGATCCGTCCGCAACAGGTCTTCGCCGAGCTGATCCTGTCGCGTGTCCATCCTGTCGGCCACCCGGCTTGCCAGCTCCCTGTCCTGTTGCAGCTCGCCGGTGATCGTCCGGATCTCCCGCCGCAGCCCGTCCGTCATCGTCCAGACCTGCTGCCTTAGTTCTCCGTTCGTCACCAGGTCCTTGCTTGCCACCGCTTCCAGCGGACCGGTAGTGGTGGCCTCGATCTGCTGCCTCAGTTCCTTGCTCGCCGCCTCGATCTGGTTCCGGGCATCCTGGGCGATGCGCTCCATCAGCGGTGCGACATGCTTCTCGATGTGATTTTTGAAGTTGTACGCCACATACAGGCCCGAGGCTCCGGTCACTATTACGGCTATCAGTATCAAGATCTCCATAACCGTCTCCCTGGGCTAATGGTATGCCTTTTCAGCCGTCGGATCCCGCGCACGGTTGCTATCACGGCCAATGCCGAGACGGCGATCGCGATCGCAAATGCCAGGATCGCCAGCCAGCTGACGTTATCCGGCCCGCCCGGCTGGCCGGCGGCTCTGACCCATATCCGGATGACGTCGCCGTAGGCGGTGGCGAGCCGCTTGCCGTCGGGGCTGAACGCCAGGGCGTTCACGCCTTCCGGGCCGGTCTGGAGGGGTGAGCCTACGGGCAGGCCGGCGGCGGGCTCCCAGAGCCGGACCGTGCCGTTGCCGTAAGCGGTGGCGAGCAGCTTGCCATCCGGGCTGAACGCCAGGGCGTTCACGCCGCTGGGGCCGGTCTGGAGGGGTGAGCCTACGGGCAGGCCGGCGGCGGGGTCCCAGAGCCGGATCGTGCCGTTGCCGTAGGCGGTGGCGAGCAGCTTGCCATCCGGGCTGAACGCGACCGCGTTCGCGCTGGCCTGGGAGCCGGCGCTCCGCAGGACCGGGCGGTGGAGCTGGCTGGTGCCCGGGTCCCAGAGCCGGATCGTGCCGTCGGCGTAGGCAGTGGCGAGCAGGCTGCCGCCGGGGCTGAACGCGACCGCGTTCACGCTGCCCTGAGAGCCGATGCCGGCCTGGAGGGGTGAGCCTACGGGCCGGCCGGTGGCGGGGTCCCAGAGCCGGATCGTGCCGTTGCCGTTGGCGCTGGCGAGCAGCTTGCCGTCCGGGCTGAACTCCAGGCTGTTCACGCCAGGCCGAGCGGCGAGCAGGGCGGCCGTCACCCGAACGGCGGAATCGACGGCGAGGTTGTCCGGGCCGGGAACGAGGGAGGCCAGGAATAGGGCGGCAAGGCTAACCGCTATCGCGTGCCGCCAGTTCACGCCACCACCTGTATGGCGAACACCCCAGGACCACGAGCCACGGCCACCACCGGTACATAAGCTTGCGCGATCAGGATAATGCTTTCTGAAATCTGCTTATTTTTACTCTTGTCCTGCCTTTTATCAAGGTTCCCGGCGACGTTCTCGTCAGCAGCCGGCGAGGCCCGCATGTTGCGGGGGTGCCGGGCATCGCTTACCGTAACCCACGCGATCGGACCCTACCGGCGGGAAGTGGCACCCAGTGAACGAGCGCTCGCAGCAGCAGATCGCGCCTTACATGGCGGTAGGGCTCTCCACCATCGTGCACGGCATCGGCAGCCGCAAGGACATCGAGCGCAACCTGCGGATCGTGGAGGACGGGATCCACGCGACCGTGTCGATCATCGGCATCAACATGCCCGTGCGGCTGATCGCGCTCGCCGAGGGAGCCCTGACCGGGCTCACCGACGAGATCTTCGATATCCCGCGCGTCACTGCGGCGCGCGACCTGTTCATCGACATCCCCGGGCCGGAGACCGAACGTCTCGCCGCGCTCGCCCGGCAGTACGGCACGTACATCGTGGCCCAGTGCAAGGCGCGCTGGCCCGAGGTCATCGACGATCGCATCTGCGGCGCTGGGTGCGGGTGTTGGCGACAGGCTGGTTGTACCGGCCGAGATCGACGGGCAGGTCCCCGCTGACCTGGAGAACGGGGCCGGGTTTGGGTAGCCGTAGCCCCTTCAGGTGGTCTTGCGCGGGATGCATGTAGATGTGCTCGTAAGCACCGGCCGCGATGGAGCGGTTCACTGTCACAGCGGTCCTGGCAGCCGGGCGCAGGCGTTGCTCTGGCAGCTGGTCGCCGGGGCTGCCCAGGATGAGCAGCCGGCGCGGGTCGAGGGGAAACCAGATCTCGTCGGCGTAGGCGATGCCCCGGTCATGACCTGGGGGGCTCCGGTCCCGGAAATGGAGGGCGACCGGCTCGTCGCTGGTCAGCAGTGCCGGCGAGTCGTACTCGGCGATCCACCAGGGCCGCGGCAGGAGCAGCTCGGATATCCGCAGCACTACGCCGCCCATCACGCTCAGGTGCGCGTTCGGGTCGGGTACGAACTCGAAGTCCTCCATGCTGGCGCTGAGTTCCCGCAGTGCCGCCTCCATCAGCGGCGCGGCGGCCTTGACCCGGTCGTTGTATCCGGACTGGCCGAGCAGCCGGGGGAACAGGTGCCGACCTGCTTGCGTGCGGCGCGCAGCCAGCGCCGCTCATCGTCAAAGCGCAGCAGCACCTGTGCCACGGCCAGGCACACCAGTTCCGCGTCGGTGACGTCCGGCGGCTTGCCGGGCCCGCGGCGGCTGAACCCGCCAGAAGGGATGATCCGGTCGGTCAGTTCCACGTACAGTGCGGTCAGGAGAGTGTCCAGGTCGGCGATCACGGCTGGGCTCCAGGTCCGGACGTGTGTAGACACCCCGATTCTGGACACTCTTCACTTACCGTTCACGGATCACTCGCGGCGCGTTGCCGACCAAGGCCCTCACCAGCAACTAATAACCGGTCACCGATCTAGGCGACGGGCGGCCGACGTCCGCTTCTGCGTGTGCGGAGGACTTGCTGATCTGGCCGCTTACCGGTGCGGCGGATCTTCGGACCGGCCGCCCCGGACTTTTGGAGATCGTGGTGCTGGAGCGGCTCAGCCTTGTCCGGGCGCGGTGGTGAGCTGCCATAGCCGCTGCCTCACGTCGTAGCGGGCGATGCGGTCGACCCGTTCCGGAAGCCGCTGGCCAAGCCGCCACGGAACGGCCGTGGCGGAGAGGCTGACGGTTACCATGTTCTCCGATACGGCACCGAGCACACCGACCCAGTGCGCGCCGTCCTCGATCAGGCTTGTCACGGTCGCGCTGGCCGGATCGGGTACCTCCACGGGGGAGGCACCAGCCAGTGCCGAGCCGGCCAGCAGGGCGAGCAGGCGGCTCAGCAGCGCCACCGGAACCGCCCGGTCCGCCGACTCGACGGCGAGGTAGCAGTCGTCATGTCCGGAGTACCGCAGACGAGAGCCGGCAAGACCGGGCAGAACCGGCCTGCCATGGGCGGCTGTACCGATGGCCAGGGCGATCTCGTCTAGTCGTCCGGGGGTCGGCCTGCCCGGCATGTCGACCAGTGTCAGCTCGTAAGCTGACCAGCCCGCCAGGAACCGGGGCAGATCGTCCCGGCGCATCGCCAGGGCCTCCTCGCTGAGGCCGGCGACACCGGACGCCAGCGCACCGAGGAGGTGAGCCTGACAGCTGACGCCCTGCTCCGCCGCGATTCGCGACGGCCGCCACTGGACGTAATCCTCGTCCATGAAGCTGCTGGTCGCCAGGTCCACTACCACGATCGTGTCGCCAGCGGCGCGCATGAGCACATCAGCCAGTTCCGTGGCCTGGGCCGCAGCCGCATCGACCATCCAGGAGCCGCTGGCCTCGCAGGCGCTGAAGCTCAACGGGAACGGTGCCCCGCCGAGCCCGGTGCGGTTCACGGCGAACGCGCCATGACGCCCGACCTCGACCACCACCACCGCCTCCTCAGCGCGACCCGCCTGGCCCGGTCACCGTCGCCACCAACTCCGTCACACCGGCAATCATGCCGGGGACGGCGTTTCAGGAGGGACGGCAGTTGGTTCGAGTTAGATGCTGAGCCGGCCCGGAACTTCGCCGGCGCGGCCAGAGGCCAGCACTCTGGCTAGTCCCCGGCCGAGCAGGTCAACTTGCTGTGGCGTCAGTAGTTCCAGGGCGAAGCTCGTCTCGGCTGGCATGCCCGCAGTGCCGGCGGCTTCCGCGGTGAGCGTCAGGTGAAGCCGCCTGCCGCCTATTTCACACTCCCGGACGCGGCCGTAGCAGGTGGCTTGCCCTGGGCCTGCCACCAGGCAGCAGGTGTCCATGCCGAGCTGGATCTCCTGCGGGTCTTCGGCGTCGTAAGGTTCCATGAACAGCAACGACCAGGAGTCCGGGGCGTCAGTCTCGCGGATCCCGGTCATGTAAACGTCGCTGTCGTCTTCGCTCACGTCGCCTATGACTGCCGGTGCCCGCAATCGCTGCCCGTGCTCCTGCATTCCGCTCCTCGTCCGGGACTCGCCGTGCTGCGCCGCCTGCCGCAGGTTCCTTGTTTCCTGCGCCCCGGCGGCCGACCGTCACGGTCATAGGATCGCAGCAGGACTGCACCGGCGGCAACGTGCGCAATACGCCGGGCCGGCCGAAGAGGCGCCCGCAATCGCTGCCGCCGAGTCTTCCCGCGGCCGCGCAAAGAGCCGCCGATCTGTACGCCGGCGGCTCTTCGGCACCCGGGCTGGTGGTGGCGTCAGAACGGCGGTGCGCTCCCACCGACGTGGCCGGCCGGCTGGACCGACGGCCGGCCGTGTCGATGAGTGAGTGGGTTTGCCGCTGCCAGCACGGCTGCGGCCCGCGTTCTGCCAGCCCTGGATGAGACGGGTAAGGCGCTCCTACTGGTCTGCCAGTCGCTGCCTGGCGGCGGCCCAGTCCAGCGGCAGGTCGCTGCTGGCCGTTACTGACTCGGCGAATATCGAGCCGCCGACTCGCCCGGCCATATCGCGCAGCATGGCGGCGTGCTCGCCGCTTCGGACGAACTGCATCACGGCGTCCTGGTCCTTCCATGCCGACAGGGTCCAGAACGTTTTGCCGGCAAGCCGGGCGTCGAGGGTGAAGCCGCCGCAGGAGGGGTCGCTGAGCAGCTGGCGGCGGATCTTGAGGCTCCAGCGCAGGAACCGTGGTACGTCGCGGTAACGGCTCAGCGGCAGCTTGGAGGTCAGCACATGCAGTTCGGTGTCTTCGCGGAATGGGCCTGGGGTCCAGGGCATTTTCGGCACGGATTGCTCCTTGGGGCGGGGCGCCGCCGTCGCGGCGCCAGCGAAGTGTGGCGGGCGGGATCAGGGGTCAGGCGTTGGCTGCGGCGGCGTCGGCGAGGTTGCGCTCTTGCGTCCCGAGCAGTTTCACCAGTACGTGCGCGGTGACCGGATCGCCGGTAACCGCGTCGAGCGCGGCCCGGTAGGCGGCGACGGTGCCGGTCACTGCGGCCACTGCCTGGTCGAGGATCTGCCTGGCTGAGCTGCAGTCTTCCGGCAGCGCGAAGTCCCCGCCGGCGCTTCGGGCGACGATCAGCCGCGGGTCGGCGGTGGGCGCGGATCCGAGGTCGGTGATGCGCTCGGCGAGGATGACGGCGGTCGCGCGGTGGGACTGGGCGATCTGCTTCAGGTCGTCTTGCAGGATCATCAGTGGCAGGCCCTCAAGACGGTAGCCGACTGCTTCGGCCCACATGCTGTTGAGGATGTGCTGGCAGTAGAGCCGGTCCAGGTGCTCGACCATGGGCTGGCGGGCTTGAGTAGTCATGACGTTTCCTTCCGGTCTTCGAGGTGGCGGCTGGGTGCGGCCTCTTGCAGGCGATGAATGCTCGTCACAGCCTGTGGTTACGCTCTGCGGGTTCCGCCGGGCGGCAAGGGAAGACATCGGCCAGCTGGCCGATGCTGACGCTCGCCAGCCCGGCGGCGGCTGGACGGGGATCCGGATACTCACGGCGCCGAGCCAGGCGAAGTAGCCCGGCCCGCCGGACCGCCGCCTCGTATCCGGGAGCGGCCGCCCCAGCGAGCACTCCGGCGCGTGGCAGGCCACCGCATGCACCGGCTCCACCTGGTGCCGCATCCGCCGCGCCAGCCGGTAATCCTGCGTGGTCATCAACGCTGCCTCCCTCCACCCAGGCATCAGCCCCACGGGCTCACTGCCAGTCCGCGGCCATCCGACGGGCCGGGCCCTCGTAGGTGCGTGCCGCGGCGCCTCGCCCCACGGCAGCGGGCCGGGATGCAGCCAGTGTGGCGTAATGGTCTTATGCAGTTCAACACTTACACTGCTGCTGGCGCGCACATCGCCGCCTGGCTGGTCAACAACCCCTCACCAGCTGCCCCGGCCCTCGCCGCCGTGCTGGACAGCTACGACGTCCACGAGCCAGCGACGACCACGGACCAGACGCGGGCGCTGCGGCCATGGGCGGAAGACCTTCGCGGAGTCTTCGAAGCCAGCACCGCAGCCGGGCAGGCCGACCGGGCCGACGCGCTGCTCATCGCCTCCGACTGCCGCCCCAGGCTGGTCAGCCACGGCGACGGCCTGCCGTTCCACCTCCACCACGCGCCAGTCCTCACCGGCCTGAGCGCCCGGGTGAAGGCCCTGACAGCCGCCGGGCTGGCTCACGTGATCGAAGGCGGCGGCGGCTCCCGGCTGCCAGCCTGCGGGCGGACCGGATGCCGCACCGCCTTCATCGACACCTCGCCTAACGGGCGCCGGCGGTTCTGCAGCGTCCGCTGCGCCAACCAGGTGAACGTGGCCAAACACCGGCTCCGCCAGCGCCAGGCGCTCACCCGCTAACGTCACCGCATGCCGCAACCCACCTTCCGGCCCGCAGGGGTTCACCCAGCGTGCCTTCGGGCGTCATGCCCTGCGCACGCTCCCACGGCGGGGACCTGGTCGCCCGCACAACGATCCGGGCAGCCCCCTGACTGACGCCCCCTGCGGCCTCGGGGCTGCCCCCGCGGCGAGGGGCCGCACCGGCCCCTGTTCTGAGAACGCGCACACACTGGTGAGCGCCACGCGAAACGCGGGCAGGACGTCGGCGAGCTGCTGGCAAACCGGTGGCTAGCACACATCAGGGCGTTCTGCGTAAGGAGACAGGTATCGCTGGCCTACTCCGTAGCCGCTCCGAATCGGCGGTATGGAGTGTTCCTCGGTGGTTCTGCCGTGCCCCGATACGTCCTCGTTAGTGGCATAGCGTGTCTGTGCCGGGCGGCCTAGGTCGGGGTTCCGTTTAACCGCTGGGACCGGAAGTGGCCCAGCCTTCCGGTCCCAGCCTGGGCGGGAGGTGCCCGATGACCACTGCCGCCCCATCGACCGCGCTCGCCACGATCCAGCCCGCCTTCACCGACGCCGAACGAATCGCACTCGCCGGGTTCCTGGCCGGATACCGCGGCCTAACCCGGGAGGCATACGCGCTCGACCTGCGCCAGTTCACCGCCTGGTGCCGGGCCCGTTCCCTATCCCTGTTCACTGTCCGCCGCGCCGACATCGAGTCCTTTGCCCGCGACCTCGAAGCCCTGGGCCGGGCCCGCGCGACCATTACCCGGCGGCTGTCAACCATTGCCGGGTTCTACAAGTACGCCGTCGAAAAGGAACTCCTGGAGCGCTCCCCGGCCGCGCACGTCCGCCGGCCGCGGGTCGACTATGAGTCCCATGCCGTCGCGCTGGACCGCAACGAGCTCGGCGCCCTGCTTATCGCCGCCGGGCTACCACTTCGCCGTCGTGACACACCGCAACTCTCAGAGTGAACGGGAACCGCCGATCTGCGCGGCCCACTTGCAGTGATGGTCGCGCCAGTGATGCGCTCGAGATCTGGATGATCTGCGCGCTGTAGCAGATAAGGGCTACGCTGTCGCCGGGTGATGGGCTCGGGATTAATGTCCCGCCGGGTTGGCTGTACTCGGTGCCCTGACCCATCACCCTCAGCTGCAGCGGTGGGCCCAGCTTTACCTTGCCAGGGCTGAGCTGTTGAGACGCCTCGGGGGCAACGGCGAGGCCATCGACGCCTACTGATCGGCGCTCGAGCTCGAACCGGCCCCGACCTCCCGGTTCATAACCAGGCGAATCCGGGAACTCGTCGGCTGAGGCGCCCAAATGGCGCAGGGGTCCGTCCTGACAATCCGCCCGATCAGGTCGTTCGCATCGCCAGCAACCTCACGCATTAGACACGTTGAGTCTCTCGCGGTACCGGGGTTGGTGAGCCATAACTGGACGTTCGGGGCCGGTCACATCGACCTTGCCATCGGTCCGTCCAATGTGACTCAGCCTGCAGGCTGCGCTTGGAGGTACGGCACGCACGCTGACATTCATCTGCGCCCCGCCGCAGCGCCCGGCTGGGACCAACTCGGCTGAGATCAGCGGCCACAGCGCTGCCAACGCAACTGCTGCCGCCAGGTTAGCCGGTATGGCAGGTCTTGAACCGGCTCCGATTAGGGCCAGGTTACGGAGAGCATCTGACCAACCGGGATGGCGTGCGCGAAGAACCGCCTATGGCGCGGCTCACGGGCCGCCTAGTATGGCTGGCTGCGATGCATAGATCCGGGTGTTCTGCGTGCTTGTGCCTGTATGGTCGCAAGACTGGACCGGCGCTCGTCATGAGCGGCCCATGGCCGAGACCCTCCTGTAGCCGCACCGGCTGACTAACCCTGGATCATTCACGCCGGGAACAGCTGGCGGATGGCGGGGTTCCCCGGCGCGGCGGTGACGAGGTAGCCAAGGAGGTCATCGACAAGGTCGCCTGGGCTGGCGTGGCCCTTGCCGCCGGGTGACAGGTGGCCGGCGAGCGTGAGGGCGACGGCACCGTGCGCCAGCGCCTGCAGGAGGGCCGCCAGTCGTTCGGGATCTCCGTCCGGGAGCCGGCCGGCGCGCTGCTGCTCAACGACGAGGGCAATAAGCGCGGCTCTTGCCGTCTCCGCGGCGGCCGCAAGTTCCTCCGAGCCGGTGGACCACGCGCCGAAGACGAGCCGGAACCGCGCGGGGCGGGCCAGTGCCCAGTCGACGTACCCGTGCAGCACCGACCGCAGCGTCGTCGCCGTGGCCACGGCCGCGCCCTGCCGCGTGAGCTCACGGGCGGCCACCGCGGCGAGCAGCGCTTCCTTGCCGGTGAAGTGCTTGTACGGGGCATTGTGCGAAACCCCGGCCCGATGGCCGACCTCCCGCAGCGTGACTGCTTCCGGCCCCCCTTCGTCGAGGAGCTGGACGGCAGCGTCCACGAGCGCGTCGCGTGTGCTTGATGCCATCACGCCATGGTAGCCAGGAACAAGGTTGACGCTGTCAACCCGATGGGCTAGGTTGACACTGTCAACCCTAAATCAGCGGGCGGGGAATCCACTGCGGAACAGTGCTGGCTGGTACCGGTCACGCGGACGGGCGGTTCACCGGCACGCAACCTGCCTCCGGCGCCTGGCCGCGCAACAGTAAGGAACGCCCGTGGAAGAGGTTCAGCTGCTGCCTGCCGACAAGCTGGCATGGCATGAGGAGCAAACTGCCATACCGCTCCCTCCGGAGGAGGTGTACGCGCGGCTGAACGGCGCCCCGCTGGAGGGTCTCGTGCCGGGCACCGGCCGCATTCCCGCCGTGGTGGGCACCGCGGCGCTCAACGATATCCCGTTCCCTCATCCGGGAGCTCGCCGGCGGGTAATGCTCGCCGACGGCAACACCGCCACCGAAGAAGTGATCGAGAACACGCCGGACGCCTACTTCTCGTACAAGGTCTGGGCGTACACCCTCAGCACGGCTCGCCCTATCCGGTACGGGAAGGGAGAATTCTGGTACCTGCCCGCGGATCACGGCCAGGCAACCACCCTGCGCTGGCGTTATTCCTTCAAGCTGCGCAGCGACCGCTTCCCGGGCATGCTAGGGCCATTCGGGCGCTTCCTGTTCACGAAGGCCTTCCTGGACCGCGCCTACGCGACTTTCATGAAATCGGCCATGAACGCGATAGAACGGTACGCGCTTCAGCCCGCCGGGCGCCAGCCTGGCCCAGGCGATTTACGTTACCCCGATGCCGCGACATCGATGCCTTGCCTTCGCCGTACGCCGTCGACCGCTCTGTATGACTCCTAGCAAGCGCTCCGGAACAGTCGATATGGGCGCCGGTTCCCTATTGCGGCCCTGGCGATCGTTCCGCGCAGAGTCGGCGCACCGGTCCGCGGGACGGATCACACTGGGTGATCGGCGCCCGTCTGTGCCCAGCGCGCAAGTATCGGATCTGTGCGGCCGGCTGTTGCGGGCCGGCTGCCCCGTGTGTGACGCAGATCCGGGCCATCTGCACACCTGAGCCGGGATGGCCGAGGCCCGCTAATGCATTCGATGCGCTACGTCGGGACGACATGGTGAGTGTGAGCCGGGCTCGGCAGGGATGGCGATCTGCTCCCCTCCTGGCGGCTGGGTCGGTCATTGCAGGCGCTGGGGTTCGCTTTCAGCTCGCCCGGTAGCCGTGGCTTGCCGCAGGCGGTGGCGGCCAGTTATCTCCAGGCATTCCCTATACGCTGGTCTGGGTCGCTGTTGCTGGTAGCGGCAGGCGGGGTGCTGTGCGGGCCGGGCCAGGGCACGAGGGAGGCGCTGATGGGCCAGTTCGGTGCCCAGGCAGGCGGTGATGTGCTGCACCGGGGAGGCTGGGTCGAGCGACCGGTCCGGCTTTACCGCGATGAGTGGGGGATCCCGCATGTTCGCGCGCGGTCGGTGCATGACGT
>WNGL01002602.1_pt1 | contig 21816 bp, 24 predicted proteins | sample 5400591 | NCBI WGS metagenome assembly WNGL01 (sample SAMN13153377, study PRJNA577476) | soil metagenome | isolation source: 80 cm soil or saprolite under Garry oak tree replicate 1 | place: USA:California | collected 2016-06-15 | reverse complement strand
CTCGCGTACAAAACTTTTGATCTGACGAATGCCGGAGAGATTGTCGTGTAGAAGTGAATTCATGGCCGAAGCGGCGCAGCGATGCAGCCGGTATCGCCGGTGCGCCGTGAGCGTATACCAAAGCGCGCCACCGGCGAGGAACGGCACCGGCGCGAGCGCGACCAGCGTCATTTTTGTGCTGAGGTAAAACATTCCCACCACCACCACCACGATCTGCAATACCGCCACCGTGCCTTTCTCGATGCCGTCGATGAGGACGCGCTCGACCGAGCTCACGTCCTCCAGAATCCGCGTCATCAGATCGCCGGTGGCGCGATTATCGAACCAGCGCAGTGGCAGAGTTTGAATGTGCGAATACAGATCGCGGCGCAGATCGAAAATGACTTTTTGCTCGAAGGTGTTGTTGAGCAAGAGGCGAAGATAGTCCAAGCTTTTCTGAAGCAACATGGCGAAAGCCACGAGAATAAGCAGCGGGAGCAAACGTTCGGGGTGGTGACCGTTGATGACGTCATTGAGAATATATTTCGTCGCCGCAGGGGGAACGATCACCATGAGCGTGCCCACGATCGCGCAAGCCAGCGTCGCGATCGCGAGCGTCGGATACCGTTTTAGATAAACAAAGACGCGCCAGACCGTTTTCACTTTCCTTAAAAATCCGTGACGTGGGCACCCAGCATTTATTCAGCAAATTCGCGCTCCGAACCCTTTGCGGTTACTCCCTGCCGCCGTACGGTTGCCCAGGCAACATTGGTTGGCCCGCGTAGTTGAGCTGGACGGCGGGGGCGGGAAGAACCTCGTGCACAGTAATGATTTCTTTGTCACCAATTGCCAGTGTGATTTTAGCTGCGCGGGAATAATTAGCAACACGAGCCGTCCCAAAAATGAGACGGCCCGTTCCCAATCACGGAACAACTTCGTTGTGTCTTTCGTGCGAATTGCAGTCGCAATAATTTCGTGATGAGTAACTTACAGCGCCGGCGCATCTCATGGCACGCGGGGTGCATAAAGCGTTGTTATGAACAATCAATTCGAATCCACTTACGCTCTTTTAGTACGCTCGGAAGAGAAAGGCCGTGGCGTTCTCGAGACTCTAATTTACGCGATCTTCATTCTCTGTGTCGTCTTGTCGATCTGGCAGTTCGCGCAGAGCCCGATAAAAATCCCGGCAGCCGGTATCGAGCGCTGTGTCGTCTGCGAACCGACGGTGCCGCGAGCGGCATCACAAAGTTAATCGCATCGGCACTTATTAGTTCGATTCCGCTCTAGCTCTAACTAGATGCACGAACTGCGCGCGAACTCGGGATTCGACTCGCCCTTGGTGCGAATCGCGCGGATGTTTTTCGGGATTGGCCTAAGCTGTGGATTAAATCGCGGACGCGGTCTCGCCACCATTCTCCTCTATGGCGTGAGTGCCTAGGATTCGCCGGCTTTTTTCCGTGCTACGATTACGTTCGCCGTGGTCGCGTGCGCGGCCTGCTGGTTGCCCGCCCTGTGCGCGACGCAAGTCGATCCGATCGTTGCCTTGCGGTGTCAGTAGCGGTCGATTTCGCGTCATGCGGTTGAGAAATATTTCACCCGATCGACATGCGAAAGGATTTAGACTTCGCGGGCACTTTTTGAATCCAAAATCACCGCTGACCGCATCTCAATGAAAACTTAGGTTTTCATGATCCAGGATTTCAAGTTTGCGTTGCGGCAGCTTCTCAAGGCGCCGGGATTCACGGCAGTAGCGGTATTGACGCTCGGGTTGGCGATCGGAGTTAACTCCGCGATTTTTGCGCTAATTAACAGCGTGGTTCTCCATCCGATGGTCCCGCTGCGACCGCAGGAAGTCGTGAACGTTTTCAACTGCCGGCAAAATGCCAACCACGATTATCGGCAGTTCTCCTACAATGAATATCGCGAGCTACGTGAGAATAGCGCCGACGTGTTTGTCGATCTTGCCGCGCTTGAGTTCGCAGTGGCCGGTATCGGGCGCGATCAGGAGATGCGGCGCAGCTTCGCGTTCCTCACGTCGCAAAACTATTTCTCGCTGATGGGTGCCCAGGCATTTCGCGGACGATTCTATAACGCCGAAGAATGCAAACCGAACGCGAACATTGCAGTCGTAGTAGCGAGCTACGGATTTTGGAAGCGCCAAAGCGGTCGCGACGATTTTGTCAGCAGTACGCTCCAAATCAATGGCCAGCCCTACACCGTGATCGGTATTACGCCGGACGGATTCAGCGGCGCGAGCGCCGTCATGGCGCAAATCGCGCTCTCGCTCATGTTGCTGTTCGCCGCGGGATTATTTTTTCGTGGCGCGCTGAAAGCCGCGGGCTTGAATCCCGGGTTCGTCGCCGCCGGCGACCTGATCACGGAAATGGACTTCACCCTGGTGAAGAAAGAACCGGCGGATGCGCGACGTGAAATCTTCAACATTGCGCAACGCGCGCGCGAACTCCCCGGCGTTACCGCAGTCGGCGTCGCAACAATGTTGCCTTACAACAATTTCACCAACACGCGCCGGATCATGTCAACGCGGACAATATTGTCGAACGATCCGAAAGCGCCCGATCCCGGTGCAACCGCGCTCTATACCGCGAGCACGCCGGGATATTTCGACGCGATCGGCGTGAAGTTGTTGCGCGGCCGCGATTTCACGCAGGCCGAATGCCAGGACAAAGACGGACGGCGCGTCGCCATCATCGACGAAGAGATGGTGAAGAAGCTTTTTCCAAATGAGGATGTGATCGGCCAGCATGTTCGCTACACCATTCCACCGAAGGATGGCTCGCCTAACGACATGGAAGTCATCGGAGTTGTCGGTAAACATCGCCACGATGTGCAAAACGACACGCCGCTTACGCGATTGTTTGTTCCATTCGCGCAAGGCTACAGCGGCAATGTGGTCCTACACGTTCGATTCAACACTCTGGATCGACAAGCGGTAGTCGGAATGATCCCGACCATCCGCTCGACCTTGCGCGAAATCGATCCGGACCTGCCGCTTCTGACCATCGCACCATGGGTTGATCTGATGGAAAGAAGCGTCGGCCTTTGGATCGTTAAATTGGGTGCAACCCTCTTCGGCGCCTTCGGCGCAATCGCGCTTCTTCTTGCGGTCGTCGGCGTCTACGGTGTGAAAGCGTACGCCGTCGCATGTCGCACCCGTGAGATCGGCATTCGCATGGCGCTCGGCGCGCATCGTAAGGATGTTTTCGCGCTCATTATGCGTCAAGGCGCGATGCAGACGGCGCTTGCCGTCAGCGTCGGACTTCTGCTTTCGTTGGGTGCGGGACGTGTGCTCTCGCAAATTTTGTATGAAGTAAGTCCAAGCGATCCGTTCGCGTTGATCAGTTCGAGTTTGTTGCTCGCGGTGGCCGCGCTCCTCGCCTGTTTTCTTCCGGCGCGTCGCGCCATGCACGTGAATCCAATCACGGCGCTGCGCACCGAATAAGAGACAGAGAGACTGAACACACATCGTTCATCAACTACGACTCGACAATCCTGACAGTCTCGTCGGCAGCCGGCGCCTCCGTGTACTAGAACTTGTGCGAGAATGGCCGGATTCTACCTGCTGATCGCGAACCCAAAGATTTTGGCCGAAATCGCCGCTTTTCTCTCGTAAAACACATCAGCTTTGAAAGGAAGAGTAATGTCGTGAAATTGATGGTGTTGAAATCCTAAGTCTGGCGCGTCGGCAACACAGCAGAATCGTTGCAAACTCGACTCAGGCGAGCCGGATAATCTGATTCACCAATGGTCGCATTGTGGTTGCGAAGTTTTAGCGGCTCCGCGCCTCGCCCGGAATCTGTCCAGAACGATTCGATAATCTGTGCTGCAATGCGTTTTGCAGCCGCGATCTCTTTTGTTCCTGTGCTGCGAAATACGACTCGCCGCACGTCGTTGATCGCAGGCGGTGTGAACCGGACGTGCCAATCATTCCGGCCGGCTGGGGGCGATGAAGATAGAATTTCCGCATTTGTGCAGCGAGTTGGTATGAGTAATTTTCGTTCCTTCACGTGCAAAATGCCAACACAACGCGTAATTTCATGCTACCGAATCTGCTACCGATTTTGCAAGCACGAAAGCACACGTTCATGCAGCATTTGCCTGGAAAATAGCTATTTGCACCGTTAGCTCAATTGGCAGAGCAAGTGACTCTTAATCACTGGGTTGCAGGTTCGATTCCTGCACGGTGCACTTTTCTGCTAGTGGGGCGAGACTCAGCTTGCCCTGAGTTTGTCGAATGGGAGCCGACGAAGTTTCCTCAATCGACATATTTTTGGGCAATCGGCATGCGACGACCGATACCAAATGCGCGGCTGGTTACCTTCAATCCGGGCGCGGCCTGCTCGCGTTTATACTCGTTAAGATCGACACGTCGCTGCACCCAGCGCACTGTGTTTTCATCGAATCCGTGGTTGATGATGTCGCGCGCACTCAAGTTGTCCTCGATATAAAGCCGCAGGATCTCATCGAGAATCTCATAGGGCGGAAGGACATCCTGATCCTTTTGATCTGGCTTCAACTCCGCGCTGGGTGGCTTTTCGATGATCGATTTTGGAATGATTTCGCGCGCGCCACGGGGCGAGTCCGTCCGAATGGCGGACGTGCCGCCTCCTCGCGAGGAGTAATCGGAGTTGATCCAGCGCGCCAGTTCGTAAACCATTGTTTTCGGCACATCGCTGATCACGGCCAGCCCGCCCGCCATGTCGCCGTAAAGAGTACAATAGCCGACGGCGAGTTCACTCTTGTTTCCTGTTGTCAGTAAAAGATGTCCGAATTTATTTGAAAGCGCCATCAACGTCATCGCGCGCAAGCGCGGTTGCATATTTTCCTCGGTCTCGTTTTCGGGCAGTCCCTTGAAAACTTCCTTGAACTGCCTTTTGAAAACTTTGAACGAATCGGTGATTGGAATCTCGAGGCATTTGATCCCGAGATTGCGGGCAAGCGCCAGCGAGTCATCAATGCTCCCACGCGATGAATACGGACTCGGCATGGAAACTCCGATCACATTCTCTGCTCCAAGCGCATCGACAGCGATAAAGGCAGTGACCGCGGAATCGACGCCGCCGCTCAGACCGAGCACCGCCGATTTGAAATTGCACTTGCGCAAATAATCGCGCAGGCCTAGCGACAGTGCCGAAAAAAGTTCCTCAGGTATTTTGCCTTCGCGAAATTCGATTCCCGACTTTGATTCTGTATCGATGACTGCTTCCTCTTCCCGAAAGCTCGCCAACTGTGCGATCAAATCGCCGGAAGCATTCACAGCGATCGAATTTCCATCGAAGATCAATTGATCGTTCCCGCCCACGGCGTTGCAATAGCAAATCGGTCGCCGATAGGCGCGTGCCAGCGCTCCCACCATCTCATGGCGAATCGCCGGTTTGTGCAAGCTAAACGGCGATGCGCTCAAATTGACGATGATTTGTGCGCCCTGCTCAATCAAACCGCGCACCGGTTCGACATCGTAAAGTGGCCGCGGCAGATAATGTTCCGTCCAGATATCCTCGCAAAGTGTCACGCCGATTTTTCTGCCGCACAGATCAAATGCCTCGACCCGGCTGGCCGGTTCGAAGTAGCGATCTTCATCGAAGACATCGTAGGTCGGCAGAAGCGACTTATGGGCTTTGCGGATGGGTTTGCCGCGCTCGAGCAGAGCGGCGGCATTATGAAACGGCTTTCCGCGTCCTTCATTGCGATCAACAAAACCGACAAGCAAAGGCACGTTCCCCATCCGAGAATGAAGTTGATCGAGGACCTGGAGATTCTCCGGGACGAAACGCGATTTGAAGACGAGGTCTTGCGGCGGATACCCGGGAATCGCCAGTTCCGGTGTGAGAACCAGCTCGGCACCGGCCGCAGCGAGACGCTCGTAAGCGCGGATGATCTTCTCGAAATTGCCGCTCAAATCCCCGACAATCGGGTTAATTTGAGCAAAACCAATCTTCATGCTGCGCTACGGCAGGTTATGCGCAACGCCGCCTACAGCAATCCCTTTTGCTTGCCTTGATGGTCTGTTCTCGCCGCTGTCTTCCTCGAACATCAACAAAAGCGGCTGCCTTCCGCCTTGTTTCTTCTATTCCATCCTTCGTTTGCGGTAGGCTGAATGCAGGGGCACCAGAATTACCATCGAGAAATAAACCCAGCCGCTCCATTCGATCTGCTCTCTCGGCAGAGTGAGAGCCAGGACAAGGGAAACGATTCCGACGCCGACTGGGACGCACCAGCCCGTTACCTCATGGAGCGTGATCAACCTCTCCTTCGCGTCCAGCCGTAGTGGCTCCCGCAATTGCCAGGCACGCAGATTCAACAGCACCACTTCCAGTGCGATGGCAGTAAAGCCGAGCGCAAACACCGCAAAAATTGCGCGCGCTTGCGATTCGGAATGAGGCCCGAGTGTGTGGCCTACTCGACCGCTGCTCAGCAGAAACCACATAGAGCTAAAAATCGCTTTCAACGGATACATATAGATCAGAATTGTGACAATCATCGCCCAGCTAATGAAGATCGAGACGCCATCTTCGAGGCCATAACGCCGGCTCCATAACCAATGCCCTCGCCAAAAGATTCCGAGCACGATGACGCTCGCGACAAAGGCGGGCACATTCTTGAAAGCGGCCAGGAGGGTTTCGATATCGTCTGGAATTTGCTGCGCGGCGATCACCAGCATCGTAATTGCGAATGCAAAGGCTGCGTCGATGAAGGTTTCCAGCCGCGTCATCTCCAAGCCACGCAGACGAAATCCGCGGAGCCGCGGCAGCGAATCCAATTCCACCGGCATCGTGGACGCGATCTCTTGATGCCGCTCGTTCATGGCCGGCCGATACTATCGCAAAGGTGGGTTCTTATCGGTGGAATTTTTGAATAATCTTTCTCGCCCCGTGCCGAAGAAAACCACAGCCTCTGCCGCAGTCGAGCAGATCGACACGATGATCCGCACGATCCGAGGCACGCGTGTGATGCTGGATCGCGACCTTGCGCAGACTACGGTGTTCCGACCAAAGTGCTCAACCAAGCTGTGAAACGCAATGCCGCTCGCTTTCCGGAAGACTTTATGTTTCGACTGACCAAAGAAGAAGCCGAAGCAGTTCGGGTTTCAAGGTCACAAATTGTGACCTTGAAGCGAGGTCAGAACGTTAAATATCTCCGCTACGCGTTCACATCCTCAATCCGCCGCCACCACGGTCCGAGCCGCCCCGGCGCAGAATCGGTTTTCACTAGTCCTAAATCACGCAGTCTTGTTTGCCATGCCGTAGTCTGACGAAGGCAGTCACGCCAAAAGTCACGGCGAAGGCGGAATCCTTATTCTTAATTCTTAATTTTGAATCACACCATTAAGAACCTCGCGTTTGGAATCGGCGGCACGCTGCCGTTTCTTGCGCTCACCATTTGGGGTTGGGGCGATTGGACAACTTTCTTTTCCAATCCGGCGCGCGTCGGCCTCATCATTCTCACGTTGGTCGGCGCAATCGCTTACGCCTTTTCCGGAAGCAGCAGCCTTGGAATCGGCCGGCGCGAAGATCCCTCCAGCCGGTGGATTTTCGTTCCGTTGATTATCATCGCCATCGGGTTCGCGTGGCTGCCACCGCATCTCGATCGTCTCGACCGTTGGTCGATCGACGGCGACACTGTCCGCTACCTCGGGCTGATCATCACCGCTTTCGGCGGATTCGTCCGCGTCGCCACCGTCTTTGAGCTCGGCCACCGCTTTAGCATGTTCGTCGCGCTACAATCTGATCACCGCCTGAAAACCGACGGCTTTTACCGTTTCGTCCGGCACCCGAGCTATCTCGGAGCGTTACTGGCGATGGCGGGTTGGGCGCTCGTCTTTCGGAGCGTCATCGGTCTGCTCTTAACCGCGGCGATGTGCGTGCCCATCATCGCGCGGATCCGTGCCGAAGAGGAATTTCTCGTCCGCGAATTCGGCGACCAATATCGCGCCTACCAACAGAGCACTCGCTGGCGCCTATTGCCCTTCATTTACTGACGACCCTCCAATCTCTCGCCCTTCGCCGATAAAATTTCCCGCTCCATATCAATGTTTCGTCTGCGACCGCCCTGCCGTGCGCGCCAGGCTTCACGACTAACGATTTCCGCTTCACTGCTTCAACAGCTCACCGGTGTCTTACATCCAGTCCGTTCGTCGCGCCCCGAATCGGTTGTATGTACAATCGTTTCATGACTACTTGTTCCTCTTCTCATGACATCACTCGCAACCGCGGCGCAATTGCAGGAAGTCGCCAGTTTTCCGAACCAGCAGATCACCGGCGTCGGTGTCTCGGTGAAATCCGGCCGGATCTTCGTGAACTTCCCGTATTGGTCTGATGACCATTCATTTTCCGTCGCTGAAATCGTCAACGGCCAACCGAAAGCATTCCCCAATGAGGAATGGAACGAGCCCGGGCCAGCCGGTTCGCGTTTCATCTGTGTCCAGAGCGTGGTCGTCGACGACCAGGACAATCTTTGGATTCTCGATCCAGCCGCGCCCAAGCAGCAGGAGACCGTCAAAGGCGGCCCGAAACTGGTCAAAGTTGACCTAACGACTAACAACGTCGTACAGACGATTCCGTTCGGTGAAGATGTCGCGCCAGCCAAGAGTTATTTGAACGACGTTCGCATCGATACCGCCACTAGCACCGCGTTCATCACTGAGTCTGGCAAAGGCGCCATCATTGTTGTCGATCTCAAGAGTGGTAAAGCGCGCCGGCTGCTCGACGGCCACAAATCCACGCAGCCGGAGAAAGACGTGAAGCTCGTCGTGGACGGCAAACAGTTGATCGAGCAGCGGACACAAAAACCGCCACAGGTCGGCTCCGACGGTATCGCGCTCGACGCGAAGAACGGCTACCTCTATTATCACGCCCTTACCGGTCACACCCTGTATCGGATAAAGACAAGCTACCTGACCGACAGGAACCTCTCGAAGAGCGACCTCGAATCGAAAGTCGAAACCATTGCGCAAACACCCGCGCCCGATGGCATGCTTGAAGCGCCGGACGGGAGTATTTATCTCACCGACCTCGGAGACAGCGCCATCGTGCGCTGGAACGTCGCGACTAACAAGATCGACAAGATCATCGCGGACAAACGCCTGCTCTGGCCCGACACATTGAGTTGGGGACCCGGCGGCGAGCTGTACGTCACCGCCTCACAAATCGAAAACATGCCGCGCTTCAATAACGGCAAAAGCACCCGCACCGAGCCTTACAAACTTTTCAAAGTCACCGGCCTCTGACCCCTATGATCAACGATCTTTGGTACAAGAACGCGGTGATCTACTGCCTGTCGGTCGGTACTTACATGGACGCTAACGGCGATGGGACCGGCGATTTCCAGGGACTAATGCGCCGCCTCGATTATCTGCATGGACTGGGCGTGACCGCGATTTGGCTGATGCCGTTTCAGACTTCGCCTTGCCGAGACGATGGTTACGACGTCGCCGACTATTACAATGTCGATTCGCGGTACGGTACGCTCGGCGATTTCATCGAGTTTACCCACGGCGCAAAACAACGCGGCATTCGTGTTTTGATCGATCTGGTCGTGAACCACACCTCCGACCAGCATCCATGGTTCAAGCAGGCGCGCTCCGATCCAGATTCTAAATATCGGGACTGGTACGTTTGGTCGAAGAAGAAGCCGCGCACTCAAATAAAGGGATGGTGTTTCCGGGCGTACAAAAAACAACGTGGAGCTACGATCGCGAAGCCAAAGCGTGGTACTTCCACCGATTTTATGATTTCCAGCCTGATCTCAATACCTCAAATCCGGAAGTGCAGGCAGAGATACTCAAGATCATGGGATTTTGGATCCAATCGGGCGTGTCCGGATTTCGGATGGACGCGGTGCCTTTCATCATTGGGACCAAGGGACCAAACGTGCGAAAACCAAAGGAGCAGTTCGATATGCTGCGCGTGTTTCGCGAATTCCTACAGTGGCGGCAGGGCGACTGCATTGTGCTGGCGGAAGCCAATGTCCTGCCTGAAACCGACATGGATTACTTCGGCGAAGATGGCGAGCGCATGCACATGATGTTCAACTTCCAGGTCAACCAAAATCTCTTCTATGCATTGGCCGCCGCCGATACGCGTCCGCTGGTCAAAGCGTTGAAAGCGACTAAACCGCGGCCGGCGACGGCACAGTGGGGGATCTTTCTGCGAAATCACGACGAACTTGACCTGGGCCGTCTGCAAGAGAAGCAGCGGCAAACCGTGTTTGAGGCGTTTGGGCCGGACGAACACATGCAGCTTTACGACCGTGGGATCAGACGCCGCCTTGCCCCAATGCTCGGGGGCGATCAGCGCCGGCTCGAGCTGGCCTACAGTTTGATGTTCACGCTACCGGGAACGCCGGTGATTCGCTACGGCGATGAGCTCGGCATGGGCGACGATCTCACGCTACCGGAACGCGCTTGCGCGCGGACTGCGATGCAATGGTCGAACGAACCGCACGGGGGATTTACGAAAAACGCAAAACCGCACACTCCTGTGATAGATAAAGGACCATACGGTTATCAACACATTAACGCCGCGATCCAGCGGCGCGATCCGGAGTCAATGCTGAACTGGACCGAACGCATCATTCGAATGCGCAAAGAAGTTCCCGAGATTGGATGGGGAGATTTTACCGTGTTGAATGTCCGCGATCCCGCGGTCCTCGCTCTTCGGTATGACTGGCGCAATAATTCGGTGCTGTTTTTACACAATCTTCACGAACAACCGCGTGAAATTCTCCTGGATCCGGGCGTTAGTAGCGCACAGGGAAAGCTGCTGGTTAATCTTCTTGCTGAGGACCACAGTCGGGCTAACGAATCCGGCAAACACCGCATTATGCTGGAAGGCTATGGTTACAGATGGTACCGGGTCGGGGGACTCGACTATTTGCTGCGTCGAACCGAAATCGATCAGAGTGATACCGACGCAGGTTGAAAAGCGAACGCAGCGAAACCAAAATGGAGCTGAGACCGGCTTGCCGCGATACCGCTTCTCATCGAGAAAATCTCGGCTAGATTGCCAGCGTGAGCACGGTTAAAGAAATCCAGGCTGCGATTCCAAAGTTGTCGCGCGAGGAAATCAAACAAATCCGCGAGTGGATCGATGATTACCTCGAGGACCAGTTTGAATTGACCGATGAGGTCAAAGTCAAGCTAGACCAGTCGCGTCGCGAGATCGCGGCCGGGCAATACACGACGCGGCAGGCAGAATAGATCGTGGCCGCAGCGCTTCAGATCTGGTCACCCACATTTTCCAAAGCCTTTGATTCCCTACCGGAGTCTGTGCGTGAGGCTGTCCAACGCAGGGTTTCCGACATCCGCAATCGGGACGCCGCCGGGTAGACTGCATTGGTCGCGATGGTGGCGATCGAGCGCGCCAACACACGCGCGTCGACTCCTGGCGCCTCAAACAGAAAAGCCGCCGAGGCATTCGTGCGCCCCGGCGGCTTGTCGTCGATTAGCTTACCTTATCCCATCCCGAGGGAATCGAGTGTCGGCTCGTCGATCACCGCCGTCGTGGTGAGCCCCTGATCGACCTGGTAGGCGGTGAGCGCCTCCCGGGTCAACGGCCCGAGCAAACCATCCACCTCACCTTTGTAGTAGCCCATCTGTTGCAGCACGGCCTGCACGTCGGCGATCACCTTATCCGGCGGCTCAGCGCGGTGACCCACATAGATCGGTGCGTCGTAGGCATAATATTCGGCCGAAGGATTGTAACCCCATGCCGGATACCAGTAACCGTTGTTCCAGTAGTAGTAACCGCCACCGATCAGCTCCACGCGGTTGTAACGCGATCGATACCAACCCTGATCGTGCCGTTCCGGACGATACGAGCGGAATACTTCGTATTGCGAACCCTGCCACTGATCGCTTCCTTGAATCCGATAATTCTGGTTGAAGGTAACCGGCGGAACCTGCTGCGGCTTTGGCTGCGCACGGAAGTTCGCGTGCTGCGATTTGATCTGCTGCACCTGCTGCGGGTCCGGCTTCTTCGCCGCGCCCATCCCTTTAGCTCGCGCGTTTTGCTGGCCGACTGCCGAAACTGACGGAGCTGCACTTGCCGATGCCGCCGCCGTTGCCGGAGTCGCACTCGTCTTAGCCGCCGTTGCCGGGCTAGCACTCGGCGCTGCCTTCGTGTTTGCGGTAGGCGTTTTCGTTCCTTTTCTGTGCTGTCCCGTCTGCTGTTTCGCGCCGGGCGTCGCACTGGCGGCCGGTTGACCGGAAACGTTCCGCTCTGTAGCGGTGGAAACCGCAGGTTTCGGCGGCGCCTCGCCCTTCTGCCCCTTTGGCGTGGCCCGCTCGTTCCTCGCTCCGTGCTGCTTCGCGGCCGTGGCCTCAGGCTTCGCCGCGTTCGCCCCGGGCGGCGCTTGGGTCGTATGCGTTTTTCCCGCGCCCTGCTTGTTCTTTGGTGTCGGTTGTTCGTTTGGCTGTTGCGCCAATGCAGCTCCAGCCAGCACCAGCGAACAGGCTATCAGTAAACTCGTGAACGTTTTCATATTAATATGTTTTTAGTCGTTGGACGTATGCGATCTATTCAAGCGCCGGAGCGGTTCCCGCCCTCGGTTCGCGCATCGATCGCCCAACGGTACTTCGTGCAACCGCACCCATTCGGTTCCCCCGGGGACAAGATTACCGCTCGATACGCCCGAGCTTTGGCGAAGGAAAGGCAGAGGGATGAAGGAAGAATTAAGAAGTTTCCTTCGATCGCTTCAGAATTGTAACGAAAATGGCGATCAGCTCGTCACATTCCTGCCGGAGAGCTGAGAGCCCTTCTGGCGCGACGATCTTTCCATCGACGAGCAACTCAAGCCAGTAGGCGGTTTGATTCGCTGCTCTCCGTGCAGCTCACCCGCTACCTGCGCGGGTTTCACCATCTATGTCGCGGCCGCCCAGCACGCTCCATTCTTCAAGCTCGCGCAGCGAATCGCCGCACTTCGCGATAAACTCCGCCTTGCTACGCCCGCGATATGCCTCGCGATAATTTGCACCAACCGACGTGCCCGAACGCAGGACCTGTTTTCCGAGAACCTGTGCTTGTGTGCTTTTCGGTATCACCGAAAACATTTCAAGGATGCGCAGCGCAAATTGCTTCGTCCGATCTCGTAAATCCCTTTCTTCACTCTGCATTCTTCGTTCTTACTTCAGTCTGTTTGGTCTTCCCACTTCATAATTTTGTTTCCTAATTCTTCCTTCCGTTCCCGCTCCTTCATAATTCTTAATTCTTCCTTCATCCTTTCCCCCCAAGGGAAATGCGTTGACTACAATCCTGTCGCTTCTAGGCTCGCAATTATGACTACCAAATTTCTTGCGCTCATTTCTGTAATCGGCCTTGCCAGCATCTCTCTTGTGCAAGCTCAATTGCTCGTCCCGGGCGGATCGCCCGAGGCATCGCCTTCACCGACAAAACACCGCGCACACAAAACAGCCGAGACGACCGCCTCCCCGGCTGAGGAGGCTGCATCGCCTTCACCCGCCGAGTCGCCCGAGGCATCGCCGTCACCGGCAAAACATCGCACGCACAAAACAGCTGAAGCGGCAGCCTCGCCGGCTGAGGAGGCTGCGTCGCCTTCAACCGCCACGTCGCCGGCAGCATCGCCGTCTCCGGGGAAACGTCGTGCACACAAAAAAGCTGAAGCCACCACAGCTGCCTCGCCGGCGGCGGCGGAGAGCACAGCAGCTGCCTCGGCTTCGCCAGCGGAAAAGGGCAGTCACAAAAAAGCGAAGACTGAGGCAGCAGCAAGTCCCGCCCCGAAGACTGAGGTAGCAGCAAGTCCCGCCCCATCGGCGTCGCCCAGCAAATTCTCGCTCGGTAATTTATTCAAACCGAAAACTTCCGCGTCAGCCAGTCCAGCGGCCGCGAGCCCAGCGCCTGCAGCGCGGACGACCGAGGAAGCGGCCAACCCACCCGCGCCGGGCGGGGGCCACGGTCTCGTGTGGGTTAACACGGAGACGCATGTTTACCACAGGGAAGGCTCGCGTTTTTACGGCACGACGAAGCAGGGCAAATACATGACCGAACAGGACGCAATCCAAGCGGGAAACAAAGCCGCGCCGAAGGGACCATAGGAAGACAACGGCTAAGTAAGAATCGCTATCGTTCGGTGTGCAGTTCCCGCACCGTCGTTACCCGGCGTATAAGGTAACGCCGGCTTGTACGCATAAGTTCCCGCACGAATGTAAGTCTCCACCGGGTTAACGCCGATCGCGTGCACTCGAACAAGCACTTGACCGGGACCCGGCTGCGGCGTCGGCACTTCTTCGAGCCGCAGAACTTCCGGACCGCCAAATTCATGCACGCGAATTGCCTTCATGGTTTTTGTTTACTTCAGTCTTTAGAATCCGTGATCCGAAATCCTCGATCGAAATCGTAGTTCACCTTTCATAAATCTTCCTTCTTTCGCTCTCGAAGACAATGATTGCACGCCGCCACCGGAACCGCTTTGATTAGTGCTGGCACACGTGCGCACGCGACGCGATTTTCTTTCCCTTGCGGGCAAAAGCCTCGGTCTGGCCGCGCTTTCTTCGGCAACGGTCGCGTCGTTATTGAGAAATGTCGAAGCAGCGTCGAAGAACGTCGCGCATCTCACGCCGGAAGAAGCGGCCATGGACGAAGACTACTGGGCGACCATCCAAAACTCGTTCAGTGTTACACGCGGCATCATCAACCTGAACAACGGCGGCGTTTCGCCCAGCCCGCGGATCGTGACCGAGGCGCTCGTCCGTTACATCTGGGAGCAGGAAGACGCCACCGCTTACACGATGTGGCAAATCCTCGAGCCGCAATCGGAAACTATTCGTACCGGCCTGGCCGAGCTGTTCGGCTGCGATCGCGAAGAAATCGCGATCACGCGCAATACTTCGGAATCGCTCGAGATTGTGCTCATGGGTATGGACCTCAAACCTGGCGACGAAATTCTCACTACCACCCAGGACTACCCGCGCATGCTCACCACAATGCGCCAGCGAGAAAAACGGGAAAACCTCAAGCTCAAGCTCATTCAGATTCCGATTCCGCCGAAGAACCTCAATGAGATCACCGCCGCGTTTGAAAAAGGAATCACCGACCGTACTCGCATCATTCTGATCTCCCACATGATCAACATCACCGGCCAGATCACTCCCGTTAAAGCAGTCTGCGACATGGCGCGGACCAAAGGCATTGAGACCATCGTCGACGGCGCCCATTCTTTCGCCCAGTTCTATTTCAAACAGAAAGACGTCGGTTGCGATTATTTCGGTACTAGTCTGCACAAGTGGTTGTACGCGCCGAAAGGCACCGGCATGCTTTACGTCAAGCGCGATAAGATCGAAGAACTCTGGCCGCTCATGGCCGCCGAAGCGAAGCAGGCATCGGACATTCGCAAATTTGAAGAGATCGGCACCCACTCGGCCGCGCCGAAGCTCGCCATCGGCGAAGCGCTCCTCTTTCACAACGGCATCGGCGGCAAACGCAAGGAAGCGCGGTTGCGCTACTTGTCGCGTTACTGGATGAACCGCCTCAAAGACGTGCCCAAAATTCGCTTCAACACTTCATTCGATCCAAGTCAGTCGTGCGCGATAGGAAATGTTCACATCGACGGCACCAATCCTGAGGCCGTGGGGAAATATCTATTCGACAAACACCACATCTTCACCAGGCCGATCGTACACGAAGAATTCCAAGGTATTCGCATCACGCCCAACGTTTACACCACGCTTAACGAGTTGAACCGCTTCTGCAATGAAATGGAGGTTATTGCCCACAAAGGCCTTCCCTCTTAGGCAGCACTCCAGTTTTTGCTGTTTCTGTTTTTGCGATCAGATGGAATCGCGCGAATGGGATGAGCGAGATGGCCGGTTACGCCACGAGGGTATGTGGTCGAGCGCAGCGGGAGTTGCCGAGATACAACTGATCGCGCGGAAAGGGCTGCCCTCGTAACACAGCGTTTGAAACTCGTTCGCTACCCACGCTCAACTCGCTCCTACCCTCGCCGCTTTACCTTCTATGTCGCTCATCCCGCTCGCTCCATTCAGCTCTCAGCTTTCGTCCCCACTCCCGGCATTGTGAATCCGATCGCTTTGAGTTCCGCGGCGAGCGGCTTTGCCTGCTCGGGTGTGAGTTCGACCAGCGGCGGCCGCACCGTCCGCCATGCCGGATCGTCCGCGTAGATCGCGATGGCTTGTTTCAACGCCGCGATCATTGACGGAAACTTTCTGCTGCTGAATACCTGACGCACGACGTTTAACCTTGCCTGCAGCTGCTCCAATTTCGATTCTCGATTCTCGAATTTCGATTGTTTGGTGCAAGCGACGTACAGTTCATAAATGGCGGCCGGATTGACGTTGACGGTCGCGGAAATGGTACCGACGCCCCCGTTCCGCATGTTGGCGAGGAGGAAGGATTCGCTGCCGACGAATACATCGAAAGTGCGAGCCGCACGGGCAGTTGGAGCCGGACCGGCGGATCGGGCGGCAAACGCGTCGAGAAATGTCTTGGTATTGTTCCAATCGCCCGAGCTGTCTTTCATCCCGGCGATTGCATTCGGATAAGCCGCAAGGAGGCGCTCGACCAATCCCGTGGTGATGCCAACTACCGCGACCGGCGGAATGTGATAGAGATAAATTTTCAGTCGCCCATCACCGACGCGCTGCACAACTTCGCTGAAATACCGGTACAGACCTTCCTCGGTGACATCCTTGTAATAAAAAGGCGGCAGCATCAGCACGCCCGCGCAACCGTTTCCGACGGCCTGCTTGGTGAGCTTGACCGTTTCCATGATCGAGCAGCAACCGGTTCCCGGCATGATGCGCGACGGATCGACCCCGGCCGCGACCAGCTCGTCGAGCAGCATCGCGCGCTCTTCCATCGACAGCGAGTTCGCCTCGCTGGTCGTGCCGAAGACGGCAAGTCCGCAGTTCTGTGACAGCAGCCACTTACAATGCGCGATGAAGCGTTGGCTATCAGGCGAAAGATCGGCCTTGAACGGGGTAACGACCGGCGCCAGTACGCCGCGTATACGTTGTTTCATGATTGCTCCATCAAACATCAAAAATCTGACACCAAACATCCCAATTCATAATTTTGCCTTCGTACTTCTTCCTTTTTTTCGCCTTCTTTTCCCCCTCCTCACATAGCTAATTTCTGCTATTTTCCGCGCTTCATCCTTCTTAATTTTTACTTCATCCTTTCTTCTCCCTTCTCATCGGAAAAACTCTCGGCTAGGTTAAGTCTGTGCATTGCGTTGCCATTCAGACCAGAATTGCGAGCAATGTCACGAAACTCCTGGAAGCATGAGCGCCAGGCGGAAATCGGCGCCATCGCCAATTGTGCACCAGCCTGCTGCACAATTTTATGACCGTTTCGTTGAAGGCATCAAAACCCGCATCCGCACGGCGCAGATCAAGTCCGCCCTCGCAGCCAATGGCGAACTCGTCCAGCACTACTGGGAGATCGGGCGCGAGATCCTCGCCGCGTGAAGAAAACCTTAAGTAAAAAGACGATTTCAAAACCACCATCAGAAGAATATGGCGGTTTGATCGGTGGCATTGCCGAGTTGCTCGAGGCAGCCCGGCGCACCGCGGCGCGCACCGTCAATGCGCTGATGACGGCGACCTATTGGGAGATCGGCCGCCGCATCGTGGAATTCGAGCAGGGAGGCGAGAAACGGGCGGAGTATGGTGAGGCGTTATTGCAGCGGCTGGCGCAGGACTTGAATGCTAAATTTGGCCGCGGCTTCTCGTATCCAAACGTTAACAAGTTTCGCCAATTCTATCTTGCGTTTCCCTCCGCGAATATTCTCTCGACGCCGTCAATAGAATCTACTGAGTCAATTCTCTCGACACCGTCAATAGAATTGCGGCGGCAAAAAAGCCAGACACCGTCTGGCCAATTGGCAGTGCGCAATCTCTCTGCGCGTTTTCCTTTGCCATGGTCGCATTACGTTCGGCTGCTCTCCGTGAAAGGCGCACTCGCACGCGAGTTCTATCACGCCGAGGCGCTGCGCGGTGGCTGGAGCGTGCGCCAGCTCGATCGTCAGATTGCTTCGCGGTTCTACGAACGTACCGCTCTTTCGCGAAACAAAAACGCCATGTTGCGCAAAGGTACGGTTGCCTCCGCGGAGGATTCAATTTCCGCCGACGAAGAAGTGCGCGACCCGCTCGTTCTCGAATTCCTCGGGCTGAAAGACGAATATTCCGAGACTGACCTTGAAGAGGCGCTCTTGCGGCACCTTGAGAACTTCCTGCTCGAGCTCGGCGGCGACTTTGCCTTCATCGGTCGTCAACGCCGATTGCGCATCGGCGGCGAATGGTATCGCGTCGATCTCCTTTTCTTTCACCGAAAACTGCGGTGCCTTGTGGTCATTGATCTGAAAGTAGGGAAGTTCACGCACGCCGATGCGGGCCAGATGCATCTTTATCTAAATTACGCGCGCGAACACTGGACGCAGCAGGCCGAGAATCCGCCCGTCGGTCTGATCCTGTGCGCGGAGAAAGACGATGCAATTGCTAAGTACGCGCTGGAAGGATTGCCAAACAAGGTTTTGGCGCGCGAATACAAGCTCGCCCTGCCGGATGAGAAACGCCTCGCGGCAGAAATCGAAAAAACCCGCGAGCTTCTGGAACGAAGAACCCGCAAATGACTTCAATCCGCCCTCTTAATTGAAACTCGCTCACTCCCGCTATCGCTCGCTGTTACCCTCACAGTCCGGCGGCTGCCGGATCGCTCCTCCCAGTCGCTCCATTCTTCCTTCATACTTCTTAATTTTTAATTCTTAATTCTGACTTCCTTCCCTTTCCCATCAGCACGATCACAAGTACGGCGATGGCGATCGGGAAGATCAGACAGAGTCGCAGCGTACCAGTGAACGCGGTCACGAACGACTCGTGAAACGCCTGGCGGACTTGTTCCACCTGATTCGCTATTAGGCCGCTGTCGATCTGTCCGATGCGTTCCGATGCACCAGGCTGCTCCAAGAGTTTTTGCTGAGCGATCGACAACCGGGCTGTGGATAATCTGGAGACGAGATGACTGTGAAAGAGCGCGCTGTGAAGCGCACTGGCAGCAGCGACTCCTATCGCGCCTCCGCCGAACCGAAACATGTAGATCATCCCAGTGGCCTGGCCCGAGCGCTCCGGAGGAACCGCGTCGAGGCCGGCTGTATTTAGCAGAGTAAACCCTGGCCCGGCGCTGGCGGCGATAAACAGAAACGGAAACACCATCCCGGCGTAGCCATAAGACGCTGGCACAAACGAAAGGACCGCCAGCCCCACCGCCATGAAAGCACAACTCACAATCAGGAGAGTTGCCAGCTGAAATCGTTTCGTCAGGCGTCCGGACATGACTCCGGTTACGGCGAGAACAAGACTGAATGGGACCAGAGCGATTCCCGCAGCTAACGCGTTGTAACCGAGTTCCTCCTGCAAATAGACCGCGGCGATAAACAGGAAAAGAAAAAATACGAATCCGAGGAGCCAGCTCGCAACGCAGGAACAGAGAAAGGCCGGTCGCTGAAAAAGTTTGCGGTCGATAATTGCGTTCTCCGTGCGGCGCTCAACGACCGTGAAGATCACAAACAAGATCAATGAAAGGGCCACCAGGCCGAGCGCCGTTCGCTGGTCCGTATCTCTGTCCTGAGCCGCATCGAGACCAAGCAGTAAAGTCGTTAGGGCGGCGACCAATGTGACGACGCCGGCAATGTCAATCCGATGCGAAGCGCTCTCTTCGTGCGACTCCTGAATTGCGCGCGCCGCGACGATCATTGCCAGCGCCACCAACGGCAGATTCACCAGAAACACCAGTCTCCAGCTCACCTCGGCCGTGAGAAACCCGCCCACCAGCGGGCCGATCGACTGCGCCACACCCGCTACGCCTACCAATGTCCCGAGCGCAACCGCACGCTCCTCCGCGTTGTAAACGACCGAGATAATCGCCATGCCGGCGGGGAGCATGAGCGCTCCACCGGCACCCTGTAGTACCCGTCCGATTACCAGCACCGAAATTGTCGGCGCGATGCCGCAAAGAAGTGAAGCCACCGAAAACACGGTCGCGCCTGCGAGCAGACAACGGCGCCGTCCGAAGACATCAGAGAGGCGCCCGGCGGTGACAATCAGCGCGGCGAACGCCAGCATATAGCTGTTGAGTCCCCACTGAAGATCGCTCAAGTCGGCGTGTAAATCCTTGCCCAGCGAAACCAACGCCACATTCACCGTTGTGATGTCGGCATTCATGATCGCGAACACCACAGCGATCACAAACAACGCTAAACGCGGATTGGTTGGGCGCGAAGAAGAGGAAAGCGTCATAAGAGTCGCGCCATTTTATCGATCCGATCGCGTTTGCCCAGCGTCTACTGTCCGAGTCAAGACAGCTCTATTTCCCCGCTCCGCGGTAGGCGGATCGCCTACCTAATTCTTACTTCTTCATTCGTCCTTTCTTTCTCTTCTCATCGGAAAAAGTTTGGGATAGGCTCTCGCCTGACAAATTTGCGGACCGACGTTATAATTTCGCTGTGAGCGCATCTGAGATAATCAAGGAGCTGCCGAAGCTCAGCGAGGCGGAACGCCGAGCGGTGCTCAACAAACTGCGCGAGTTGGCCGTGCGCGACGAAGATGTACGTCTGTGCGAGCAAACGGCAGACGAGCAGGCTGCGGAACTTGACCGCTTGGAGGAAGCGGCCGCCGATTACCGCGCCATTGATTTACGCTCGCGTGACATCAGTGAGGTGCAGGCCGGCGATCTTCGCGCTCGACTGAAAACATTCGCTGAAGATTGGGATCGACCCGAAGCCGCGATCTACGATGAAGACCCGGCGCGGTGACGTTGTCCTGGTTCTGTTTCCCAATTCCGATTTTGCGCACAGCCAAGCGTCGTCCGGTGCTTGTTCTCCAACGTGACAACCTCGCCAGCGGTCTAGGCCAAACCATTGTTGCCATGATCTCGAGTAACCTCGCGCGTCGGGGCCATCCCAGTCGCATATTTGTCGCGGCAAACTCTCCCGAAGGCAGGGTCACAGGAATCCGGCTCGACTCGGTTGTGATGACGGATAATCTCGCGACTGTGCTGGAGAGCGAGATTGATTCGGCCCTTGGTCGGTTGTCTGACCTGGTCGACATCGATGCTGCGCTTAGATACACACTCGGCCTCGAGTGAATTTGCCTCCATATCCGATCACTAATCACGGATCACTCGCGCTGGCCGCGCACTCTCCCCTACGCGTTTACTGAGCACGGCGCACTTCAGGTTGCAAATTCTTCGCATCTCTGTGCGTCGGAAACGCGTTGACTACAGTCCCAGCGCTTCGCTATACTCATCATTATGACTACCAAATTTGTTGCCCTCATTTCTTTAATCGCCTTTGGCAGCCTTTGCGTTGTGCAAGGTCAATCACCCACCACGAGCGAGTCGCCCGCTGCATCGCCCTCACCGGCTGAGAAAGCCGCATCGCCTTCACCCGCCGAGTCACCAGCGGCTTCGCCCAAGGAGAAGCCCACTCCAAAGAAGGCCAAGCCTAAGCCAACAGCGCGTCCGGCCGTAAGCCCATCGCCTGCAGGGCGCGCGACCGAGGAAGCGACCAACCCACCCGCACCCGGCGGAGGCCATGGCCAGGTGTGGGTCAACACCGAGACAGGGGTTTACCACAGGGAAGGCTCGCGTTTTTACGGCACGACGAGGAAGGGCAAATACATGACCGAGCAGGACGCAATCCAAGCTGGATATAAGCCCGCGCCCAAGGGACCATAGGAAGACAAGGGCTAGGTAAGAATCGCTATCGTTTGGTGTGAGGTTGCCGCACCGTCAGCGTCGGCCGGCCAGCAATGTTGACATACGTTGCCTCAGCGTGGTGATCGCTCCGCTC
>WNGL01002600.1_pt1 | contig 21825 bp, 20 predicted proteins | sample 5400591 | NCBI WGS metagenome assembly WNGL01 (sample SAMN13153377, study PRJNA577476) | soil metagenome | isolation source: 80 cm soil or saprolite under Garry oak tree replicate 1 | place: USA:California | collected 2016-06-15 | reverse complement strand
CGCGGCGGGCGCCGTCCATGTCGCCCTGCCGGCACAGCCGCGGCACCTCGCCGGCCAGGCAGGCGGTGAGGCCGATGAGGCCCTTCGCGTGGTCCTTCAGGAGCTGCTTGTCGATGCGAGGGTCGTAGTAGAAGCCCTCCGTGAAAGCCATCGACGAGAGGTAGCGCAGGTTCGCCCAGCCCTCCTGGTTCTTGGCGAGGAGGATGAGGTGCCGGCCGACGCGCTCCGAGCGATCCTGGCGCCCCTTCTCGCCCGCCACGTAGGCCTCGAACCCCAGGATGGGCTTCACCCCGGCGGCCTTGGCCTGCTTGTAGAAGTCGACCGCGCCGTAGAGGTTGCCGTGGTCGGTGACGGCGACGCTGCTCATCCCCTTCGCCTTGACGGTGGCGAGCAGATCCTTGATGCGGATCGCCCCATCGAGGAGCGAGTAGAGGGTGTGCAGATGGAGGTGCGTGAAGTCGGCCAAGCGGGCGTGCTCCTTCGGGAGTCGACCCTATAGCAGGCGGGGCTGACGAGGCGGAAGGCGGTAGGAGGGGCGAGGATTCGTCGCGCCGCCCTTGCTTTTCCTCAGGCGGACCGAAGTAGCCGCTCCAACGCGGCGAGCGAGGCCTCGCGCTCCGAGGGGCCCGAAAATCCGAAGGGAAGACCAGCCAGGATGAGGCGGGCTCGCCTCGATCCCACCGGGAGGTCTGCCCCGGAGAGAGGCGACGGAGCCGAGCTACTCGCGACAGGGTAAGCGAGAACGGTATCGACGCGCGGCGCCGGCGAGAGGGCGGCGTAGGCGAGTGCCTGGTGCACGTCGGCGCGGTGCGCGTCGCGAACGTCTTGCGAGACGCCGTCCCACCCAAGCCTGCGCACGTCGATGAGGTGTGGCTTGTACTTCGCGTCGACGAAGACGTGGTGTTCCGGCGTCACGAGCACGAAATCAGGGACGAGGTGCGAGAGCGTTCTCGGCCGTCCGTGCCACTCGAGCGCGCGGCGCGTTTCGCCACGTCTTCCGGACAGCAGCTCCGCACCGAGCCGGCGGGCCACGTCCTCGAGCCAGCTCTCGACCCACGCCTCCCACAGCGTGTCAGCGCGCAGCGACCACGGCAGGCCGTCGAGCGTCTGCTCACCACCGAGCCCGCGCTCGTCGGCGACCCATCCCATCGCCTCCCAGGCCGCCGCGAGCCAGCCAGATCGCAGCGCCTGTCCGCCCGCAGCGAAGGCGCCCGTCGCTGGGCGGGTCTCAGCGCCGGGACCGAGCCGATGCAGCAGGTGCAGTGCTTCATCCAGCAGCGCGCGTCCGACCGGCGCATCGGCCGCGCGCTCCAGCTCTCGGCGGACGCGCCCGATGGTCCAACGCATGGACGCGAATAGCATGGCGTCATCCGACAGGTCGGGGAACGTGCAGCGGAAGCGCTGCCACGCGCCAGAGGGGAGCGAGACGCGCGCGTAATCGCCCCAATCCACCGTGCCCCGCGGCCGCTGGCGGACCTCGCGGGCGAGCTCGAACCGCCGCGCCGCATGGCGTAGCACGTCCGCCATCCGGGCCAGCACGGGGCCGGCCAGGATCCAGGGCGGCACCTCGCGCGCGGAGCCCGGTACCATCGCCGCCCCTCCGACGTCGGGCTCGACGCGGAACGAAACCCCGCCGAGCACGCGCCCGAGCCCTTCCCATTCAAACCGCGATCGCACGACGATCCCCAGCGACACCCGGCGTGTCACCGCGGAGCGAAGGGGCATCGCGCCGAGGCGCGCCCCGGGAATGAGCCTCAGCCCGGCCCCCGCGCGCGTCGTCGAGACCTGGGGGTGCAGGTCCAGCCGGGCGAGCACATCGGCGTTCGCCCCAAGGAATGGCTCGATCCAGCCGTCGTGCGAGATCTCGGGTGCCACGAGGGCGTGAGGGACCTCGACGGCCGCGCCGTGATCGACTGTGCGGAGAGGCTCGGGCGCGCCACGGGTTCGTTCCCAGATGCGCGCCAGATCGGCGCGAGCGCGCCCGCGCGCGGTGCGGCCACGCGGTCGGGTGGAGCTCATTCGCTCACGGTCTCGAGGCTGGCCTCGATACGGTCGGCGAGGCCGGCCACCTCGCTCGTGGCCGGCCCGAGCAGCCGCTCGTCGACGTAGGTGCGAAGCAGCGGCAGCAGTTCATGGCGCAGGCGGCTGCGGATGCGTGCCCCACGCTCGTCCGGGCTCGCGTCCGGCCTCGGGTCGAGGAAGTAGGCATGTCCGGGGACGAGTGCGAGGCCCGCGTCGTCTGCGTGCTCGCTGAACGTGTCGAGGGCGTCCTCGAATGCGGCCGTCGCCAGCGGGTCGCCCTGCTGGCGTACGACGTCGAGATCCGGCCACAGGTCCAGGAAGGCGAAGCGCCGGCGTATCGCGAGGTCGATGTGGGCGATGGAACGATCGGCGGTGTTGAGCGTACCGAGCGCCATGAGCCCCGGCTCCAGCTGCAAGCGGCGCTCGCCGCCCGGCCCGAAGGCGTGCGGGAGATCGACGCTGCGGTCGGGTTCGCTCGGCTCGAAGAGCGTGATCGCCTCGCCGAGCACCCGGGCGAGATCGCCGCGGTTGAGCTCGTCGATGACGAGCACATGCTTCTTCCCGCGCGCGGCCTCGTTGGCACGCACGAGGTCGCCCACGCGCACCTCGAAGGCGAGACCTCCCGCCGCCGGGCGTGGCGCGAGACCGATCACGAAATCCTCGTAGGTGCGGGCGGGGTGGAACTGGATGAAGGTGGGGTCTCCGAACCGGCGCGCGACCCGCAATGCGAGCCGCGTCTTGCCCGTGCCGGGTGGCCCCTGCAGAACGACGAAACGGCGGTCAGCGAGCAGCGCGGCCACCTCGTCCTCGGTGTGCCGCGGGAAGAGCCTCGAGAGCATCTGCCCGCGAAGGCTGTCCCACTCCGCCTTGGCTTCACCCTTGAACCGTACGGCATGCTCATGGGCGAAGAGGTCGAGCAGATCGCGGACCGCCGCGCGCGACGAGTCGCCCTGGACGGCCACTGCGGCGTAGATGACTCTTCCGTATGTCTGGAGGGCCTTGTCGATCGCTGGCCACTCTCGGGTGGCGGCCGTGGGAACGGCCGACCCGAGGTCGAGCAGATCCGGCTTCACCCACAGCGTGCGATGGATCCGCTGCAGCGCGCGCAGGCGCCGGCGATGGCCCTGTCGAGCGAGGATGTGAGCGTCGGGCCCGAACCCGCCGGTCCCGATGACGAGCACCGCCACCGAGCCGCGCTCGCCGGGGAACCAGGCGAACGACGTACCTTGGTACGCGCCCGAGTCGTCGTTTTCCGCGATGATGATCCCGGAGTAAGCGGCGTCCTTGAGATCCTTCGAGACGAACGCGCGCGTCCGGAACTTGTCCCAGTCGCCCGTGTGATAGCGCTCCTTGAAGACCGCGGCGAGGCGGGCCTTGACCTCCTCCTTCTCGGCGGTAGCCATTCGGCCCTGCGCGATGAGGTCGTACAGCTGGTCGAACTCGGTGTGGGGCGGCATGCGGGGAGCGTCGCACGTGGGAGGACACAAGTCACGAACCGTGCGTGCCGCCCTCCGTTGGCGCGGCACGGCTGCCGAACGCTTCTTCACCGCGCTTGAGGGGCGGCTGCGGTGAGCGCGATCGCCTCCAACCTGGCCAGCAGACGTAAGGACGAGCGGATCTCCTTGCGCATCGCTGGATCGTTGCTCGCTGGAGGGAGGACATAGCCGTCGTTCCGGTATTGCTGATCCGAGAGCTGCCAGTAGATGTGCGAATCGAGCGCGCTCGCGAGCAGCCGGATCTGATCGACCGTGAGTCGCACCGGGACTAGACGCGCCATGGACAACCTCCGGCGCAACGCTACCTCGAGCCGGGAGAGGGCGCGACGGACCACTCGAGTGCACCCGTGGACAAGGGGAAAGTGAGTCGAAGCCGGTGTTATGCGGAACACGCAGGGTGCCCTGGTTGCTAGGTGAATTCCGTCGCTCCCTCGAAGGTCGGCCCTGTCGCCTCCGCCTCGCCCCCGCCCATCCCCGCCAGGGTGGAACCGTTCCCTTCCGGCCTCTCCGACAGCCCGGCCCGCGAAACGAAACGGGCCATGTGCTCCCGCCCGTAGGTCTGCTCAGCGTGAATGAAATTGTGCCGTCGGCAGAGCAGGCGGAGTCCGCCGACGGTGGAAGAGCCGCCGCGTGCAAGTGGTACGATGTGATCGAACTCGACGCGAGTCGTGGAGCCGCAGATGCCGCCCGAGGCGACCGGCCACTGGCAGCGGCCGCCGTCGCGGAGCCACATTGTGCGCTTGACCTCGGCTGGAATGTGCCGTGTGCTGGCGGAAAGACGCGCTGGTGTTGCGGCGGGGGATGAACCCCCGCCCTACTTCGAGCCAACGTAGGGCGGGGGCTTGTCCCCCGCCGCAGCCTCCGGTGCCGCCGCCCGAGTGGCTGTGCGAGAGCGCGTCACGCGCCGCCGCGAGCTTGTCGAGGAAGCGGCGCGAGACGGTGACGTGGAACCGGCGCAGTTCGGCCACCTGGCGCTCCAGAAGGCCGCCGTGACGCGATGCTAACCGCGCCGTCTCGTTCTCGCGGGAATGCGGTCAAGCGCGATCTGCGGCCGGACCCAAATGCGACCGCGAACCACCGCGAACCCCTCTCCCCGGCCCTCTCCCCGCTGGCGCGGGGCGAGGGAGGTGAGCCGGACTAACCCCGCCAATCACCTCTGTGAAGAGCACGCGGAGTGTTGGGCCCATCCGCGGCCGCGCGATACCGACGTGGGAGCGGTCTCGGCGTGACCGCCCGGGAATCGACGGCTGGCAGCCGTAGTCCGGAGGGCGCGGACCAGCGGCAGGCGGTCACCGTCCAAACGACGTGGGCGCCGTCACTCCGCCCCGGTTACGAACGGAGTGGCTGAAGGAACGCGATGACGTCCTCGAGCCGGTAGTTGGGCTCGGTCAGCGTCCACGTGAACCGCTGCGTCAAGTCGTAGAAGGTGACTCTCGGTTTGAGCGCAGCGATCCTTTGTCTCTCCTGTCGTTCGAACTCTCGTCCGCTGCGCGCCCACTCCTCCTTGCTGACGCGGCCCCTTCGAGCCCTTCTCACGTCATCGGCCAGGAGCGCGACGACGTAGACCGCCTCGGCTCGGATCAACTCGGAGGGATCGTGCTCGAGCGAGCCAGCCAGCTCGAGAGCCGTCGCGAACGGTTGTTCGTTACGAGCTTCGCTCATCACCTGGAGCGAAGCCCAGCGCGAGAGTTCTTGGGGAGAAGCGATCAGTTCACGAACGCGGCCCCAGTGGGCATCCGACCGTCCCTCGAGCCAGCGGCTCTCCAGCAACAGCCCGGGCAGCAAGAACGGGTCGATGTCGCGTCGTGCCTCGAGGGCGCGAACGAGGCGGCTGGCATTCTCGAGAAAGCCCAGCTTGCCGAAAGTGTAGACGGCACCCGATCTAACGCCGAACGCCGAGGCGTGCAGGCAGCGCTCGAGTGCGTCGAAAAGACCGGAGCTTGGCAGCTCTTGTCTAACTGCATCCGAGACCTCCCCTCGCGCCGACGATCCGTGAACGGCTGCGTCGCGAATGAAGAGCCACGCTCCACGCGTCAATTCGGGATCGAGGCTTTCGGTTGCGCGAACCACCGCTGCGACAAGATCGGAGATCCCATGCTGCGCGACTGCTTCGTCGATGTACGTCCCGGCACGGGCTTCGGAGTGCGTCTTGGTTGGCAGGTGGCTGATGTACTCGGCGAGGACCGTCTCGGGTGTTTCCATTGGAGGACTCCTCGACCGTCCCGTCGCGTCTGAACCGCCAGTCCTTGGACCCCTTACAAGGGCGGCCTGGCATGATTCTACCGCCCCTGTTCCGGGCCGCGTCGGCGACCCGAACGGGTGAAAGTACTTCTCCCGGAGGAAGTGGAAGTGGCGGCGCTTCACCGAAAGGCGTCGCCGCAGGCTCGGGACAGCTACCGCCGGCTCGGTGACCCAGAACTGATCCCGCGGCAACAGGTTCAGTGAACTCCGGACTTCCATGCCATGAGCGCCTCGGTGAGCTTGACGGAGCGTTCGTGGAACACGCCGCCGGTGATCATCGCGGCGTGCGCGTCCTGCCGGCGGCCCTGGCCGATCAGCGCCAGGACGCTCGCGGCCTCCTGGTGGAACCCGGCGTGGTGCTTCTGGATCTTCTCGAAGTGCGACGATCCACGGTTCGACGGGGTGCCATAGAGCCAACGCCCGAAGGCGCAGGCATCGTCCTTGCCAACGGTCTGGACGTCCAGGCTGGTGTCGCTCGCGACGATGGCGGACAGGAGCTTGGTCTTCCACTTGGCGTGGGCCGCGAGCGCCGCCTCGATCGCGACGATGCGTGCGGCACGGTCTCCATCGCTGGCCGCGAGCTTGGCGCCGTCGCGCCCGGCAGCGAGGTCCTGCGCGGGTCTGGTCGCAGCGGCCGCCCGCTGCCTCGTCGCCGGCGCTGCGCCGCCCGTGTCGTCGACGTGGAAGGAGGCGGCCATCGCGTCCAGCTCGGCCGACTGGCTGGTCAGCTCCTCGGCGGCCGAGGCTGACTCCTCGGCGCTGGCGGCATTCTGGTGGATCACCTTGCCGGTCTGCGCCATCGCCGCGTTCACCTGCGCAATCCCGGCGGCCTGCTCCTGCGCGGACGTCATGATGTCCGACGAGGAGGAGGCCAGGTTGGACACGAGCTGCGCTATCTCGCCGAGCTTCTGCGTCACTCTCGCAGCGTTCGCCTCACCCTCGGATGACAGCCGCACCGAGTCCTGGATGAGCTGCTCGGTCCGGCTCGCCGCCTCCTTGCTACGCATGGCGAGCGACCGCACCTCGTCGGCGACGACCGCGAAGCCGCGGCCCACCTCGCCGGCCCGGGCCGCCTCGACCGCTGCGTTCAGCGCGAGCAAGTTCGTCTGGAATGCGATCTCGTTGATGTCTTTGATGATCCGGGCCGTGCCTTCAGCCGAGGCCCTGATCTTCAGCATCGACCCCGTCATGTCCTCGGTGGCGAAGATCCCTTCCACCGCTGCGGTCATGGCCTGCTGCGCGAGGTCGCTCCCGCGCATCGCGCTGTCGGCCGAGCTCCTCGCAATGCTCGCGATCGACTCGAGCGAGGAGTTCGATTCCTCGACGAAGCTCGCCTGCTCGCTCGCACCCGCAGCCACGCACTGGCTGCTCGCCGCGATCTGGTTCGCCGCGCACCCCACCTGCGCGACCGCGCTCGCGACCTGCGTCAGCGCCGCATGAAGGGCCGAGGCCGTGTCGTTGATCGCGCCCTTGAGCTCTGCGAACTCGCCGCTGTACTCGCCCGACATCCGCGCCGTGAGATCGCGCGCCGCGAGCCGCTCCATCACCTGGGTCGTCTCCGCCAGCGGCTCGCCGACGGCGGCGAGCAGGGCGTTCATCCCCTCGATGAGCTTCGCGTCGTCGCCCTCGTATCGGGTGGAGTCAGCTCGGACCGAGAGCGTGCCTGCGCTGGCTCCTGCGATGAGCGCGTCCAGGTCACGCTTCCGCGCGCCCATGATCTCGATGAGGTGGTTCCAGTTGCGCTTCATGGCCGCGAACTCGCCGGCATAGGCGTCGGCGATCGGCAGCGGTTGTCGGCCGGAAGCCACCTGTGCGAGGTACTCGGTCGAGAGCTTGATCGGGCGCAGGAAGGCTTCCATCGTGCTGTTCATCCCCTCGACGACGACGCGGAACTCGGAGCCGACGCTCGCGAGATCGGCGCGGTGCGAGAGGTCGCCATCGCGGACGGCCGCCTCGAGCTGGATGGCCTCGCTACGGAGGCCTCCGATGGATCGATGGAGGTTCCTCGCGATGAGCGCCGCAGCCGCCGCGAGCAGGAGGGCGACCGCGCCTGCCGCGCCGAACAGGCGCAGCGCCTCGAGTCGTGCGGTGGCCTCGATGTCATCGAGGTAGACGCCGCTGCCGATGATCCAACCCCACGGCTGATAGAGGCGGACGAACGAGACCTTGCCGACGGCCTGTGTCGCGCTCGGCCTGCGCCACAGGTAATGCTCGAACCCGGAGGCGCTCGCGTCGCGCTGGACGGTACGCACGGCCTCGACGAAGAGGTGCTTGCCGTTCGCATCGGCCCATTGCGACAGGTCCTTGCCTTCCAGATCGGGCTGGAAGGGATGGACCACCATTCTCGGCTGCAGATCGTTGATCCAGAAGTAGCCGTCGCCCTCGTAGCGGAGGCTGCGGATCGCCTCGCCAGCCGCGGCTTGCGCCTCCCCCTTCGTCATCTTCCCGGCCTCGGCGATAGCCCCGTATCGCGCGATGACGCCATGCGCCGTCTCGACCGCCGCCCGGACCTTGGCCCCGCGCTCGTCGTGCAGCCGCCCTTGCAGAACGTGATACGAGATGAGGGCCAAGGCCCCGAGGCCCACGGTCGCGAGTGCGACCACCTGATACAGGCGGCCAGCGATGGTCGATTCCCCGATGCGCATCGCGAGCACAGCATGGAATCCCCGTGCCAGCGCGTCAGGAGAGGCCGCTTTCAAAGATTCCCCCCGGATATGGCCCCTATTCCCGTGGCACCCGCCGGATGGCACGATGGGTCGGCCGGACGTTGGGTGCGCGCAATCCCGCCCGTCTGACCCCTCAGGCCCCTGATGACCCACCGGGGTTTGGGACCCGTCCCGAGGCGTCGACTTCGGCACGGCTCCGTCCTAACAATCCTCCCCCGAAGAACGGCCTGCCGCGCTGCGCCACGGCCGCTCCATCCACGATGAGAGACCTGGCCTCTACCTGGACCGAGAAGTTGCTCGAGGTCACCTCCGCCTTCTCACGGGCGCGCACCCCGCGCGAGGTGGGCGAGGTGGCGGTCGGGTTCGGCGTCGGCGCCCTGGGCGCGAGGTCAGCCGTACTGTCGCTCCTCTCCCGTGATGCGCAGCACCTCGATCTCGTGGCGTCCGCCGGCCTCCCTCCCGCCGATCGCGAGAAGCTCGCCCGCCTCCCGCTCGACGCGCGCCACCCCGGCGCGGACGCGGTCCGGGAGGGCCGCCCTGTCTTCATCGAGACCGAGCAGGAGGTCCTTTCGAGGTATGAGCGGGACCTCCCGGGCAGGTGCCGCGAGGGCTCGTGCCTCGGCATCCCCGTGCTGGCCGGGGACCGCGCGGTCGGGTTCCTCGGGTTCAGCTTCGAGGGCTTCGTCCCCATCCTGCCCGGCCTCCGGGCCTTCGTGCAGGCGCTCGCGGTGCTGGGCACGCAGGCGCTGGAGCGGGCGCGGCTCCTCGACGCCGAGCAGCAGGCGCGGCAGCGGCTCAAGGTGCTCGTCGACGCGGCCGAGGCCTTCAGCGCGCCGACCCTCTCCATGGCGGCGGTGCTCGACGCCATCGTACGCAAGGTGACGGCCGCCACGGGTGACGTGTGCGTGCTCCGGCTCCTCTCGCCGGACGGCGCCTGGCTCGAGCCGCGGGCGTGGTTCGCCGTGGATCCGAGCCTGCGCAGGGAGCTCTCGCGGGGCCTCGACGACGATCGCCAGGCGGTCGGCGACGGGCAGGCGACGCGCTTCATCCGCGGCGGTCACACGCTGCTCGTGCCTTCCCTGGCGGCCGGGGAGCCGCTCGACGGCATGCGATCGGCCCAGCGCGAGCTCTTCGGACGGCACGGGGTCCACACGCTCATCGTGGCGCCGCTCCAGATCAAGGGGCGCTGCATCGGCACGCTGGAGGTAGGACGCGCCCAGCCCCACGAGCCGTACGGCGACGAGGACCGGTTGCTCGTCGAGGGCCTCGCGGCGCGCGCCGCGTCCGCCATCGAGAAGACGCGGCTCTACGACGAGGTGGTGCGTAGCCAGCGCCTCTTCGAGGGCATCGCCGACGCGAGCCCCGACGTCCTCTACCTCTTCGACGTGCGGCGCGGCCGGAACGTGTTCGTGAGCCGCAGCGTGGAACAGGTGGTGGGCCGCACCCCGCGCGAGATCGCCGGGCTGGGCGAGGCGTTCATGGTGACGCTCGTCCACGCCGACGATCTGCACCGCCTGCGCGAGGGCCACCAGCGCTTCGCCAGCCTGGCGGACGGCGAGATGGTGGAGCACGAGTACCGGCTGCGGCACGCCGACGGGACCTGGCGCTGGGTGCGCAGCCGCGATCGCATCTTCTCCCGCACGCCCTCGGGCGAGCCGGAGCTCGTGCTGGGGGTCGCGCGAGACGTGACCGATCAGGTTCGGCTGGCGCGCGAACGCGAGGACCTCCTCGCGCGCGAGCGGCAAGCGCGCCGGGAGGCGGAGACGGCCAGCCGCGCCAAGGACGAGTTCCTGGCCATGCTGGGCCACGAGCTCAGAAATCCGCTCTCTCCCATGATCACCGCCCTCGAGCTCATGCGCATGCGCGGCGGCGACGCCTTCGAGCGCGAGCGCACCATCGTCGAGCGCCAGGTGCAGCACCTCGTGCGGCTGGTCGACGATCTGCTCGACATCTCGCGCATCACCCGCGGCAAGGTGGAGCTGAAGCGCCGCCCGCTCGAGCTGGGCGAGGTGGTGGCGGCCGCCATCGAGATGGCGAGCCCACTCCTCGAGTCGCGCCGGCACCGGCTGGAGGCCGACGTGCCGCGGCGCGGCCTGGTGGTGGAAGGCGATCCCGATCGGCTGGGGCAGGTGGTGGCGAACCTCCTCACCAACGCCGCCAAGTACACCGAGCCGGGCGGGATCGTCTCCGTGCGCGCCGCCCGCGAGGGCAGGGAGGCGGTGGTGCGCGTGCGCGACTCGGGCATCGGGATAGCGCCCGAGCTCCTGCCGCGCGTCTTCGACCTGTTCGTGCAGGGCCAGCGGGCGCTGGACCGCTCGCAGGGCGGGCTCGGGCTCGGCCTCTCCATCGTGCGTAGCATGGTCGAGATGCACGGGGGCACGGTGAGCGCCGACAGCCGCGGGGTTGGGCTGGGGAGCGAGTTCACGGTGCGGCTGCCGGCGTTCGAGACGGCGCTCACGCCGGCGCCCCTGGCGCGGACGAGCGCGGTGCCGCTCGCACAGGGGCGGGGCCGGCGGGTGCTGGTGGTGGATGACAACCAGGACGCCGCCGATGCGCTGGTGGAGGCGCTGCTCGGACACGGGCACGCGGCCTCGGCGGCGTACGACGGACCGACCGGCGTCGAGGCGGCGCGGAGGCACCGACCGGAGGTGGCCTTCCTCGACATCGGGCTGCCGGTGATGGACGGCTACGAGCTGGCTCGGCGCCTGCGCGAGCTGCTCGGACCCGGCGTCAAGCTGGTGGCGCTGACCGGCTACGGGCAGGACCGCGACCGTGTACTCTCGCGCTCGGCCGGCTTCGACGAGCACCTCGTGAAGCCCGTCGAGCTGGAGCAGATCATGGGCCTCCTGAACCCGGAATCCCAAGTGGCGCAGGCGATCGGCCCGTGAATCCGGCCGCCATGGAGGGGCGCGTGAACCGGGCAGCGCGCGACGTGCCGCTCCTCTTCGCCTCGCGCGCGGTCCGGCTCTTCGCCTACGGCTTCCTGTCGGTCGTACTGGTGCTGTACCTCGCCGAGGCCGGGCTCTCCGAGGCGCGCATCGGCCTCCTCCTCTCGCTCACCCTGGCCGGCGACACGCTCGTCTCGCTCGCGCTCACCACCCGGGCGGACCGGGTCGGCCGGCGCGCCATGCTGCTCGCCGGCGCGGCGCTGATGGTGCTCGCCGGCGTGGTCTTCGCTGCCACGAAGAGCTTCGTCCTGCTCCTCCTGGCCGCCACCGTCGGCGTCATCAGCCCGGCTGGCAACGAGGTCGGTCCGTTCCTTGCCATCGAGCAGGCGGCGCTCTCCGAGGCCGTCCCCGACGCCCACCGCACGCAGGCCTTCGCCTGGTACACGCTGGCCGGGTCGTTCGCCACCGCGCTCGGCTCGCTCGCCGGAGGCGGGCTCGCGTCGGCGCTCCAGCGCGGCGGGGCGTCGCCGCTCGCGAGTTACCGGGCGGTCGTGCTCGGGTACGCGGCGCTGGGCGCAGTCCTGGCGCTCCTCTTCACGCGCCTCTCGCCGCGGGTCGAGGCGCCGGCAGCGCGGCGCGCGACCGGTGGTCACCCGTCACCCCTCCTGCACGGCCTCGGCCTCTCGCGCTCCCGGCGGACCGTGCTGAAGCTGTCGGCGCTCTTCTCGCTCGATGCCTTCGGAGGCGGCTTCGTGGTCCAGGCGTTCGTCGCCTACTGGTTTCACCGCCGCTTCGGGGCAGCCCCGGCGCTGCTCGGGGCCATCTTCTTCGGCGCGAACGTCCTCGCCGGCATCTCGGCGCTCTCCGCCACCTGGGTGGCGCGCCGGATCGGGCTCGTGCGCACCATGGTCTTCACCCACCTTCCGTCGAACGTGCTGCTCTTCCTCGTCCCGCTCGCGCCCACGCTCCCGCTGGCGATGGCGCTCCTCTTCCTGCGCTTCTCCATCTCGCAGATGGACGTTCCGACCCGGCAGTCGTTCACGATGGCGGTCGTCGATCCCGGCGAGCGCTCGGCCGCGGCGGGGGTGACGGGCATCGCCCGCACCGTCGGGGCGGCGCTCTCGCCGCTCGTGGCGGGGCCGCTCTATGCGGTGCCGGCGCTGGCGAGCATCCCCTTCTTCATCGCCGGGGCGCTCAAGATCGCGTACGACCTGGCGCTCTTCTCCGCGTTCCGCCGCGTGGTGCCGCCGGAGGAGCAGGGCGTCAGCCGCTCCACCGCTCACCCGGGGTGATGTGGGCGCCGCCACGGCGCCGCGCGGCAGCGAGGCTCAGTGCTTCAGCCCGGCGGCGTGCTCGCCGTCGTCCTCGAAGGCGTGCGCCATGACCACGTGGTAGACGGCGTACGGCTCCTCCTTCGAGCCGCCCACCAGCTCGAACAGGAACTGCCCCGCCTCGCCCTCCTCGTCGGGGGTCGCCTCGACGTACAGCACGTCTCGCACGTCGAGGACGAGCTCGCCCACGAGCAGCTTCGCCCAGATGAGCTGGATGACGGGGTTGCGGTCCTCGTCCTCGTCGAGGCGCCAGTGGAAGGCCTCCTGATCATAGAGGAAGGTGTCCACGGTGCCGGCCCGGACGATGCAGTTGGCGTGCTGCTTCAGGAACTTCCAGAAGCGGTCGAAGGCGAGGGTGGTGCCGGTCTCCACGGTGACGCTCATGCGGCGCATGATAGCCGCACTTCCCTGGCGAAGGGCCACGTGCTCTCATCGGGGGATGGACCTCTCCGAACAGGCGGCTCGGGCGCTCGAGGCGCTGCGGCGTGGCGGCCGCGAGCTGCGCTTCGTGGTGGACGAGATCTGCCACTCCGAGCGGTACCGGCTCTCGGTGCGGTACCTCGACGGGAGCGGCGACGAGGTTCGGCTGGGGCTCCTGTACTCGACCGACCGCGACGCGCTCGCCGCGCTGGCGGAGCAGCTCGGAACGCCCTGAGATGCCCTCGCGAGGGTCCCGGCGATCGCGCCGCGTGATCCGGTTGCACGGGTGGCGGGGGCCCGGCTAGCACTCTGGCGTGATCGCGCCGACCGTCGGGGAGCTCGTGGCGGACCCACGCCACGCAGGCGCGCTCGACGGAGCGTTCTGCGTGGGCGAGGCCGCCGGCGGGACGCGCCTCCTCGTCCAGATCGGGGTGTGGCGAGACGAAGCGGGGCGGGTGGTGCGCGCGCGCTACCGGGCCACGACCTGCGCCGCGCTCATCGCCTACGCCGAGGCGGCCTGCGCCCTGGCCGAGGGCGGGGGCGCGCCCGCGGTCTCCGACCGGTCGCTGCGCGCCGCGGTGCGCGGCGTCCATCCCATCCACCACGACCGCGCCGACCTGGTCGTGCTCGCGCTGGCGCGCGCGCTCGCGGCAGGTCCTTCACGCCGGACGGAGATCGCATGAACGTCGCCTACGTCTTCTCGACACCGAATGCCTCTTTCATCCTGGAGAAGATGATCGTCCCGCAGCTGGAGGAGGGGCGGCACGGCGCGAACGTCGCCGGAATGTTCTTCTTCATGGACAACAACTACCTGCTTGTGCGCGGGAACCCCACCGGCGAGCGCCTGGCGCAGCTCGCCCGCAAGAACGGCACGCTGCTCATGGGCTGTGACCAGTGCTGCTACCAGCGCAGCATCGCCGACAAGCTCATCGAAGGCGTCCCGATCGGCTGCTTCCCGGACCTGTACAAGGCGCTCTCGGGGGTGAAGGTCGACCAGGTGATCACGTTGTAGCGGCCCTGCGCCCGAGGTCCGCCCGCCTCCCTCACCCCGACCCTCTCCCTCTGAGAGGGAGAGGGAGAATGACGAGGAGGAGAGGGCCAATCTCCTTCTCCAGGGAGGATGGCCTTTCTCCCTCTCCAAGAGGAATGACCTTCCCCCTCTCCAAGGGGAGGAATGACCTTCGAGCTTCCCGAGCGTCCCCCTCTCCAAGGGGAATGACCTCTCCCCTCTCCAAGAGGAATGCCTTCAAGGGGAAATGACTTCCCCCTCTCCAAGAGGAATGACCTTCCCCCTCTCCAGGGGGAATTGACCTCCCCCTCTCCAAGGGGAGGAATCACCTCTCCCTCTCCCCCGCCGGGGGAGAGGGTTGGGGTGAGGGGGTTAGCGCTTCGCGAGAACTGCCGCGATCGCCTCCTGCACTCGGGTGGGCTCGAGCAGAATGTCGCGGTCAGTGAATCGGATGACGCGTACACCGCGAACGCGAAGGTACTCATCGCGCTCGCAGTCGTGCGCCAGGCCTTCAGTCGTGAAATGCTGCCCCCCATCCGCCTCGACGGCCAGGCGGTGAGAGGGGCAGTAGAAGTCGAGGACATAGGGCCCGAGCGCGTATTGCCGGCGGAACTTGACGATGATGCGACGGGCCCTGAGTAGTGCCCAGAGGCGTTGCTCGGCGTCCGTGCTGTGGAGTCGCAGGGCGCGCGAGAAGGCGATGACACGGGGAGGTGCCATCGAAGCACCGTGAACGCGGGGTCTGACAGTGATCGTGGCCCTGCGACGCGGGGCACCTTCCCTCCCTCACCCCGGCCCTCTCCCTCTGCGAGGGAGAGGGGGCGGATCTCATGCAGCTCCCCCTCTGCGAGGGAGAGGGGGCGGATCTCATGCAGCTCCCCCTCTGCGAGGGAGAGGGGGCGGATCTCATGCAGCGCCCCCTCTGCGAGGAGAGGGGGCGGATCTCATGCAGCTCCCCCTCTGCGAGGAGAGGGGGCGGATCTCATGCAGCGCCCTCTGCTCTACGAGGGAGAGGGGGCGGATCTCGCAGATCTCCCTCTCCCCCGCCGGGGGAGAGGGCTGGGGTGAGGGGGTCACCGCTCCAGACGCGAGCCGATGAACGCAAGCGATCGCGCGTACCGATAGTCGATGCCGCGGTGTCCGTCGTCGAACTCCTCGTGAACCACCTCCACCCCGCCCTGGCGGAGGGCCTCCACCACCATGCGCGCGCCCCAGCGCAGGTTGAACTCGTCCCTCGTGCCGCAGTCGAGGAACAGCGAGCGGAGGCGGCGGAACGCGTCGAGGTGGCGCGGGACGAAGCGCACCGGATCGTGGGCGAGCCAGCGCGCCCAGACGTCCTCCCGCAGGCGCGCGGTCGCGAGGTCGAACGGGAGCTCGAGTCCGAGCGGCGCGCCTGGGCGCGGCGCGTAAGCGGCGGCCATGGCGATCACGTTCAGCACCGCGTGGTCGTCCCCGCGCGGCTTGGCCTCGCGCGCCCGCTGAAGGAAGCCTTCGAACCAGGCGGCGGGGTCGGTGCCCTGCAGCGCGGCGGCGGCGCGAGGGAAGTCGGGCAAGTAGCAGTACTCGAAACCGGCGTCGCCGGCGTGCGACGCGACGTGCCCGAACACGTCCGGATGCTGCGCGCCCATGACGAGCGCCCCGTACCCGCCGGAGCTCTTGCCCACCACCGCGCGCGCGGCGGCGCGCGGCACCGTGCGGCAGCGCGCGTCGACGAAGCCCACCACGTCGCGCGCGAGGTAGTCCCGGTAGCAGCCGATCGCCTCGCTGTTCAGCCACTGGCTGCCGCCGAGCGCGCTCCAGCCGTCGACGAACACGCCCACGACCGGCGGGAGGGCCCCGGACGCGACGAGCGCGTCGAGCCGCTCCGGGACGGAGGGCTGGAAGGCCGAGACGTTGGTCCAGCCGCGCGCGCTGCCGCTGAACCCGTGCAGGAAGTAGACGGAGGGGAAGCGCGCGGAGGCGGTGTCGTGGCCGGGCGGCAGGTAGAGCAGCAACGGTCGCGCTGCCGGATCGCCGAGCGGGTTCCCCCGCAGCGCGTCCGACGCCACCTCCGCCCATTCGAGCCGCCCGTGCATGCGCCGCCTCCTGTTACGATCGCAAGCCGTGCCCGAATCCGTCGTCACGCGCCTGCAGCGGCTCGCGTTCAACCTCATCCCCGCCTACTTCGGCACCGGCGCGCGGATCGTCTACATCGCGCGCGACTGGCGCGAGGTGCGGGTCGAGCTGCCGCTCTCGCTTCGGACGCGGAACTACGTCGGCACGATCTTCGGCGGCAGCATGTACGGGGCGGTCGACCCCGTCTACATGATCATGCTGATGAAGCACCTGGGGCGCGGCTACGTCGTATGGGACAAAGCGGCTGCCATCCGCTTCCGCCGCCCGGGACGCAGCACGCTGACCGCGCGCTTCACGATCGACGACGCGGAGCTTCACGCCATCCGCGAGGCGCTCCGCCACGCGCGATCGGTAGAGCGCGTCTACGCGGTCGAGTTGATCGATTCCGACGGGAACGTGTGCGCGACCGTGGAGAAGACGCTGTATGTGCGGCGCGCGACACCTCTCGCCGCTCCTCCCCCCGGTCGCGGGGGGAGGGCGGGAGGAGAGCTCAACGCGTCATCGGCGTCTGGTGCCGCCGGCGCGAGCTCATCGCCCACCAGATGATGGCGAGCACGACCAGCGCGGCGATGATCCAGAGCAGGCCGGACCCGCCACCCCGGGCGGCGTTGTCGGGGGTCATGGGCGCGGGTGCGGGCGCCGAGCCGGGTTGAGTCGCCTGCGCGAGCGCGAGGGCCGGCATCACCCACAGCGAGAGCGCTGCCGCATAGAGCCGCGCCAGGACTACCTTCGTTCGAGTCACGCTCCACCTCCTCTTCGTGTCCGACTCTGACGGTCGGCATCGAGGAGGCGGCGCACAACCCCGCCTTCGCGAGCGGGCGGCGCTGGAGGGGTGCGGTCAGTGACCGAGGAAGGGGGCGATCCGGTAGACCTGCGCCAGCACGTCGGCCGGCACGGTGGTCTCCCAGAAGCCGGTGAGGCGAGCGATCCCGTAGAAGCCGAGCATGGTGGCGAGCGCCGTCGCGGGCACGAGCCAGGGCGACAAGCCCTTCTTTCCACGCCGGGTGGAGGTGAGGCAGTCGGGCACCGTGCACGCGGCCACGCACGACATGCAGCCGGTGCACTCGGCGGTCCAGACGGATGCGCGCTGGTGGACCGGGATCTGCGCCGGGCAGGCGCGGGTGCAGGCCTGGCAGTCGTTGCAGGTGGCGGCGTCGCGCACCACCCGCTGCGGCGAGAAGAGGCTTGCGAACCCGAGGAGCGCGCCGTACGGGCAGAGGTAGCGGCACCAGAAGTGCTTCACGACCACCGACAGCACGACCAGCAGGCCGATCATCGCGCCCGCGAAGGCGGTGAGCCCCTGGAAGAAGAGCAGCATCTTCGCGTCGGCGGCGAGGTTGAAGGGCGCTCGCATGAAGCCGTCGATCGCCTCGAGCGGCATCTGAACGAGCACGATCCAGGCGAAGAACGCGAGCAGGAGGTACTTGATCGAGAGGAGCGGCAGGTCGAGCCAGCGAGGGATCGTGAGCTGCCGGCCGCGCCGCCAGAGCGTCTTCTTCCCGACCCACTCCAGGGCGCGGGAGAACGTTCCGACGGGGCAAACCCAGGAGCAGAACGCCTTGCGGGCCACCAGGGCGGTGGCGATCGCGGCGAGGAGGAGGGTGAGGCCGGCCGGGTGGATGTCGTCCCAGTAACCCGTCAAGACGAAGCGCTTCAGCCCGACGAGCGCGCTGATCGGGAGGAACGCCTCCACCGCCGGGGGGCGGCTGGCGGTGAGGTCCCCGCCGTGACGGGCCTGCTCGTAGAAGCGCCAGAACTCGAAGCCGACCAGCGCCATGAAGAGCGCGTAGGCGGACTGCACCGCGGCGCGCGCGAACGGCAGGCGCCGGTAGGGGTTCTTCCACCTAGGGTGGAGAGGCGCGCCTCCCAGCGGCACGAGTTGATCTGGCACAAGCGAGTTTTACCGAACGAGGGCGTGTGGGGGGAAGAGGCGGGGCTCGAATGCTGGGCCCCCTCACCCTGGCCCTCTCCCCCCGCGGGGGAGAGGGGAAAGGCTCGCCCCCGACCCTGGCCCCGACCAGGCCTCCGCGTGCTAGAAGCGCGCGTGCTCGGTGCGTTCAGGCAGCTGGTGCGGGGCTTCGCGGGCGGCTTGCCGCGCGCCTTCTGGTGGCTCTGGGCCGGCATGCTGGTGAATCGCCTGGGCGGCCTCGTCGTGCCGTACCTCGCCATCTACCTGACCGAGCGACGCGGCGCGTCGGTGGCGCAGGCCGGGCTCATCGCGTCGATGTGGGGTCTCGGCTCCATCGCCTCCGGCCCGATCGGCGGCTTGCTGGCCGACCGGGTGGGCAGGCGCTCCACCCTGGTCGCGGCGCTGGTAGCATCCGGCCTCGCGATGATCTCGCTCGGCTTCGTCGAGCGGCTCGAGGTGCTCGCGCCGGCGGCGGTCTTCCTCGGTTTCGCGTCCGACGTCTTCCGGCCCGCGATGCAGGCGGCGGTGGCCGATCTCGTCACGGAGCCGGTGGCGCGCGTCCGCGCCTACGGGCTCGTCTACTGGGCGGTGAACCTGGGGTTCGCGGGGGGCGTGGCGGTGGCGGGGCTCCTCGCCAGCGTCTCCTTCACGCTCCTCTTCCTGCTCGACGGCGCGACGACGCTCCTCTTCGCCGCCATCGTGCTGGCCAAGGTGCCCGAGACGCGCCCGGCCGGCGGCCGCCACGAGCCGGCGCTGCGCGGTCTCGCCTCCGCCTTCCGCGACCCGTCGCTCGCGCCGCTCCTCGTGCTGAACGTCCTCTTCGCGGGCATCCTGTGGCAGAGCCACGCCGCCTTGCCGGTCGACATGCGCCGGAACGGCCTCTCCGCGGCCGGTTACGGCGCGCTCCTCTCCATGAACGGGCTGGCGGTGGTGGTCCTGCAGCCACTCAGCACCCGCTTCATCGCCGGTCGCGATCCCGCGCGCGTCATCGCGCTCGGGGCGCTGCTGGTGGGGCTCGGCTGGGGGTGCAACGCCGTGGCCGCCAGCGCGGCCGCTTACGCGGCGGCCATTCTGGTGTGGACGCTCGGCGAGGTGCTCGTCACGCCGGTCGCCGCGGCGGTGGTGTCGAACCTCGCGCCGGAGCATCTCCGCGGCCGCTACCAGGGCGCCTGGAGCATGAGCTGGGCCTTCGCCGCCTGCGCTGGGCCGGGCACCGGCGCGTGGGTGCTGGGGCGGTTCGGCGCGGTGGCGCTATGGCTCGGCTGCGGGGCGGTGGGGCTCGTCATGGCCGCCGGGCACCTCGCCGCGGGGAGGGCGCGGGGTAGCTCATCCGGGAGAGGCGCGCCCGTTCGGCAAGTGTAAAGCCCCGGTGGGAGGTTCGTATGGACCTCGTCGGGAAGGCGAAGCGGGTCCGCATCTACATCGGAGAGGCCGAGATGATCGGCCACCGGCCAGCTGACGCCGTGATCGTCGAGTGGTTGCGGCGGGAGAATGCTCAAGGCGCGACCGTCGTACGGGGGGTGAGCGGCTTCGGGGCCACCGGAGAGATCCACGTCTCCTACCTCGTGGACGTGGCGCAGAACCTGCCCGTCGTCGTCGAGTGGGTCGACGCGGTCGAGGTCGTGGCGAGGCTCCTGCCGAAGCTGAAGCAGATGGTGCCGCGCGGTTTGATCACCATGGACGACACGGAGATCGTGCTGCATCGGCCTCATCCCGTGCGCGACCTGCCGCGGACGCTCACCGTCGCGGACGTGATGTCGCGCGAGGTGAGCGCGGTCGCGAAGGATACGCCGCTGCGGCAGGTCGTCGATCTCATGCTGGGAAAGACGTACCGGGCGGTCCCCGTCGTGGAGGAGGGTTTGCCGGTCGGCATCATCACGAACGGAGACCTGGTGCGGAAGGGTGGCCTCGATGTCCGCGTCGACCTCCTCGAGAGCCTCGACAAGCCCGAGGTCCATGCGGTCCTCGAGCGCCTCGCGGCCGGCAACAAGGTGGCGGCGGACGTGATGACGGGGCCGGTCACGATCGACGCCGCCGCCAAGCTGCCGAGGGCGGCGGAGGTGATGATGCACCGGCGCCTGAAGCGGCTCCCCGTCGTCGACGAGCACGGTGCGCTCGTGGGCATGCTGAGCCGCGTGGACCTGCTCCGAACGGCCGCCGGGGGCTTCGAGCGCAAGGACCCGACGCCGCGCGAGATGGGGCTCGCGGGAGACACCCCGCTCGCGCGTGTGATGCGGAGGGACATCCCGACCGTCCATCCGGACACGGCCCTCCCCGAGGTGTTCCAGGCCATCGTCTCGACCCGGCTCAATCGCGCCCTCGTGGTCGACTCAGACCATCGGGTGGTCGGACTCGTGACGGACGCGGAGCTGCTCGAGCGGCTGACACCATCGCTGCGGCCAGGCGCCCTTCGCTCGCTCATGCACCGGCTCCCGTTCGGCCACCCGAAGGGCGAGGAGGCGACCGCGGAACGGCACGCGCGGGCTCGGCGCGCGGCCGATCTGATGTCGCGTGACGTCGCGACCGCCAGCGAGGACACGCTCCTCAGCGAGGCCATCACCTCCATGCTGAAGGGCAGCCACAAGGTGCTCGCCGTGACGGACGGCGACGGAAGGCTCGTCGGAATGGTGGATCGCGCCGACCTGCTCCACGGCCTCGTGCCGCCGCCATCGGGGGCATGATGCGGGTCCTCGCTTCGCTCGATCAGCTCTGCCGGGCCGTCTCGGGGAGCTCCGCTGCCCCGACGTCGACGTGATCGATGGGCACCGCGAGCCCGCCCGCCTTGACGTACTCGACGTGATGCGAGCTCGCGGGGAGGTCTCCCTCGACGACCTGTGGCACGACGTGCACGCCCTCGAGCATCACCAGCGTGGCGTCCGCGAGGAGCTTCAGGTGGTCGCGGACGAACTGCTCGAGGAGCGGCTTGGGGCCGACCAGCTCGACGCAGACCGGCAGCGCGGACATCGGGATCTCCGTCACGTCCATGGCGACGACCTTCGAACCCTTCGCGAACCCCATGCTGCCGAGGCTGAGCGAGGCGTGCGTCACCCCCGCCTTGAGCGCGGCCTGAAGGAGCTGCGTCGCGAGCGGGCGGCGGAAGAGCCGCTTCCAGAGGCTCGCCTGCGGGGCGTTGTCCCCGCGCTTGAGGTAGACCCGCAGGGCGCACATCGTCTGGAACGTCATCGCATTCTCCTCTTCAGGCCGCGTGGTGGTGAACGTGCTCCCCGAGCGTCCGGTAGATGTCGGAGTCGGAGATGATCCCGACCAGGCGATAGGTCGTCGCGTCGACGACGGGCACGTAGTCGTAGGGCCCCTGGCGCAGCGCGTGCTCCGCGTCCGAGACCGTGTGGTGCGAGCAGATGGTGCGCGGCCGTGGGTCCATCACGTGCGCGACGAGGACCTTGCGCCACTCCGCCATCGGCACGCTCCGGAGGTGCGCGAGACCGACCATGCCCTCGAGGTGGCCGTTCCCATCGATCACCGGCAGTGCCTTGTAGTGATGCTTGAGCAGCACGGAGTGCGAGAAGCTCTCTAGCGTCTGCTCCGGCGCGGCCGTCACGATTCGCGTCGTCATGACCTGGGTGATCGGCACGGAGCGCAGCTGGTCGCGCCAGCCCGGCCGCCGCGTCTTCTGCGATCGGGAGTTCGAGACGCCGGCCGAGATGGTGAAGGCCACACTCGTCGAGACGAGCGCCGGGACGACCAAGAACACGTTACCCGTTGCCTCC
>WNGL01002597.1_pt1 | contig 21833 bp, 13 predicted proteins | sample 5400591 | NCBI WGS metagenome assembly WNGL01 (sample SAMN13153377, study PRJNA577476) | soil metagenome | isolation source: 80 cm soil or saprolite under Garry oak tree replicate 1 | place: USA:California | collected 2016-06-15 | reverse complement strand
GGCGGCGGCGGACGGGTTGAGAGGCGGCCACTTGGGCGGAATCAGCCACCGTTTTCTCCCTGGTTTCAATTAACTTCTTAGGCTTTGTTCTCTGCATACTCTTCCACCGCACACCGACTCTGTTCGCCCCAAAACCAGCATCCTGCGCGCGCCCGCAAACTCAAGCACTAATCAATTCCAACGATCAGAAAGGCGCTGGCCTTGAGCATACAGGTTTATCGCCGTACTCAAAGTAATAAGAAATTACCCTTTAGCCCGCAACCGCGCTATAGTGGCCGTCATGTCGAATATCGGCGCGTCACCTGATTCCGTGGTCACGCCCCCGTTGGCGTCGGCGCACGATCCTTACGCCGTGTTGCGGAATCGCGATTTGCTCCTCTACCTCATTGGCCGATTCATCGCGTCCCTGGGCCAGGCAATGCTTACTGTCGCGGTCGGCTGGGAGCTTTATGAGCGCACACATTCTGCCCTCAACTTGGGACTGGTCGGCCTCACCCAGATGGCGCCGATGCTCCTGTTCACCCTGCCGGCGGGACACGTCGCTGATAACCATGACCGCAAGCGCATCATGGTCCTGATGACCTTTGTCATCGCTTGCGCGAGCCTGGGTCTGACTCTGATCTCGGCGTGGCAGGCCGACGTGTCATGGATTTATTTCTGTCTCTTTGCGTCGGGCACGGCGCGCACGTTCCTCTGGCCCGCCAGCTCCGCCTTTCTGCCGCACCTGGTTTCGCGCCAGGACTTTTCCAAAGCGGTCACCTGGAGCAGCGGCAGTTTCCATTTGTCGTCGGTGGCCGGGCCCGCCGCGGGCGGAGCATTGATCGCCTTTACCCATCACGCCGCCACCGTCTATGCCCTCAACGCCGCCGCTTCCCTGATCTGCCTGGCGCTGATTGGCTTGGTGCGCCGCCGCCACGCCGTCGCGGCGAAGGAAGAGATGACGCTCTCGAATTTGATTGCCGGTTTTAGATTCGTTTTCGCCAGCCGCATCATCCTGGGGACCATCACGCTGGATTTGTTCGCCGTCTTACTTGGTGGCGCCACCGCCCTGCTGCCGGTTTATGCCAAGGACATCTTGCGCGCGGGTCCCACCGGTCTGGGTTTCCTCCAGGCCGCCCTGCCCGCGGGCTCCTTTCTTTGCGCTCTGGTGATGGCCCATCGGCGGCCACTGCAGAAGGCAGGACGATCTTTGCTCTGGGCCGTCACCGGCTTTGGGTTGGCAACCATCGCCTTCGGGCTGTCGCGATGGTTCTGGCTTTCCTTCCTGATGCTCTTCGTGTGCGGCGCGGTGGACAATATCAGCGTCGTGGTCAGACATACCCTGGTGCAATTGCTCACGCCCGACCAGAAACGCGGCCGCGTTTCCGCCGTCAACAGCCTGTTCATCGGCACCTCCAACGAACTGGGCGGATTCGAATCGGGCCTGGTGGCGCACCTGGCCACACCCCTTTTCTCGGTGGTTTCAGGCGGAATCGGAACAATCCTGGTGGTGCTCTGCGTAGCCGTGATTTGGCCGGAAATCCGAAAGTATGGCCGTTTGGATGCCGGTTAACCCGGATATTTCCCAGCCAGAACGCCGCGTGAGGGCACGCGACCTACAGGGACGACGGTTTCGTGATTGTAGGCCGCGTGCCCTCACGCGGCGGGCTGTCGTGCTTTCAATCGGAGTGTGAGTAATGCAGGTTAAGATGAATCGGCAAGCGGCCCTATCGGTATTCCTCCCACTCCGGCTCGTTGGCGAAAATCCAGCGGTAGTAATCTTTCTCCGCTAATTGGCTGGCGGCCTCTTCGTCCACGACCACCGTGCAGCGCGGGTGCAGTTGCAATGTCGTGGCGGAGATCATGCTGGTAATCGGCCCTTCGACTGCCTTGGCGATTACCTCCGCCTTGCTCTCGCCGGTAGCCAGCAGCACGCAGCGGCGGCCTTCGAGAATCGTGCCTACCCCCATCGTGATGGCGCGGCGGGGCACTTTGTCCTCCTGGCCAAAAAACGGCGCGTTCTGCTTGATGGTGGCCGGGGTCAAGGCCTTCACCCGCGTGCGCGAGCGGAGTGCTGACAACGGCTCGTTGAAGCCGATATGGCCGGCCTTGCCGATCCCCAGCAGTTGCAGATCGATCCCGCCGAACCGCGCGATCAGCGATTCGTAGCGGCGGCACTCGGCATCAAGATCGCTGGCCAGCCCGTCAGGCAGATGCGTGTTCCGCCGGTCCACGTTCACCTGGCCGAAAAGGTGCCTGTCCATGTAGTGGCGATAGGAGTTCAGGTCCGACGCAAGCAGGTCGACGTATTCGTCAAGATTGAATGTTCGGCAAAGTGAGAAATCGAGTTCCTCTTCCTTGTGCATCTGCACAAGGTAACGATAAACGCGTTCCATCGTTTTTCCGGTGGCTAAGCCGAGCACCAAATGGGGATTGGCGCGCAACTCGTGCCTGATGATGCGGGCGACCAGCAGCGCAGCCGCGTCTTTGTCAGGTTGTATAATAACTTCCACGGCGAGGACTTTACCATACAGACAAAGTTTTTCCATCTCAACCATTGCCAGCATCGCAAAGGGGCCTATCTTAAAACAGAAGGAGAAACGTCATGAAAAAGAGAACCATAGCAACCATTGAGCAGCCTATGCCATTTACGCCCGGCTTCACGCGGGCCATCGTGCGCCAACATGCTTACCAAATGTTCCGCGACAAGCTGCCGGAACACCCGTTGACGCTCGAAGATTGGTTGCTGGCCGAAAAAGATCTGGTCAATTAAATGGAGGCCGACAACGTGCCTAAGTAACGACGCGGCCGCCAAATTCAACTGCGCTGGTGCGGACAAAACGCCCGTAAGACGCTGAGCCCGCGTCGGCGCAGTTTGCCGCTTGCGCCTTAACCGCATTGAGGCGTTAAAACCGTTCACAATAAACGGTTGCACACTTCCACTCTTTCACGCTCATCCGCCCTTCAGGATCGCAGCGGCGTAGTCCCGATTCATTTTAGCGATGAAGCTCAGGCTGATTTCCTTGGGGCAGACGGCTTCGCAGGAGCCGGTCACAGAGCAGTTGCCAAAACCTTCGGCGTCCATTTGGCTGACCATGCTAAGCGCGCGGCGGTCTTTCTCAGCTTTGCCCTGCGGCAGCAGATTCAGATGTGAAACTTTGGCGGCCACGAAGAGCATGGCCGAGGCATTCTTGCAGACGGCCGCACACGCGCCGCAACCGATGCACGCCGCCGCGTCCATCGAGAGCTCTGCTGCCGGTTTGGGCACCGGTATAGCGTTGGCATCGGGCGCCCCGCCGGTGTTGACCGAGATGAAGCCGCCGGCCTGGATGATGCGGTCGAGGGCGCTCCGGTCCGTCACGAGGTCCCTTATCACAGGAAAGGCTTTCGCCCGCCAGGGCTCGATGATGATGGTCGCGCCGTCCTTGAAATGGCGCAGGTGAAGCTGGCAAGTTGCAGTGCCGCGCTGTCCCCCGTGCGGGATGCCGTTGATGACCAGCGAACACATGCCGCAGATGCCCTCGCGGCAATCGGAGTCAAAGGCCACCGGCTCCTGGCCGCAGGCGATGAGGCCCTCGTTCACCACGTCGAGCATCTCCAGAAACGACATGTCCGGCAGCACATCCTTCGCCTCATAGGTTTCGAAGCACCCGGATGCAGTCGCGTTTTTCTGGCGCCAAATTTTAAGAGTGAGATTCATCTTAGAGCGCGTTTGAATAATCAAATCCATTGTAGGAGCCGACGTGAGGAGGCTCAAATTTCAGACGATTTGGCCCAGAATCAGAGCCTCCTCACGTCGGCTCCTACAATTTTAAGACACGTTCTTAAAACTCATTTGTAGCTTCTGGTGCTCATGTGGACTTCCTCATAGACGAGCGGTTCCTTATGTACTACCGGCGCCTGGCCCGGCCCCCGGTATTCCCACGCCGCCACATAAGCGAAGTTCTGGTCATCGCGTTGCGCCTCGCCGTCAGGCGTCTGAAATTCTTCACGGAAGTGGCCGCCGCACGATTCACGCCGAGCAAGGGCGTCCAGGCAGAGCAACTCCGCAAATTCCATGAAATCCGCCACCCGTCCGGCGTGCTCCAGCGCCTGGTTCAATTCGCCGTTCTCCCCGGTGACAGTGGCCGTTTTCCAGAATTCTTCGCGGAGTTCGGGAATTCGCGCCAGCGCTTCTTTCAACCCGCGTTCGTTCCGCGCCATGCCGCACTTTTCCCAAAGCAACTTGCCCAGCTCACGGTGCAACGAAGTCACCGTCCGCTTGCCTTTGATCGAAAGCAGCTTGTTGGTCAGCGTCCGCACCTCCGCTTCGACCTTCTTGAATTCGGGATGACCGACGGACGGCTTGGGTTGTTTACAGGAAGCCAAGTAATTGCCAATGGTGTAAGGCAGGACAAAATAGCCGTCGGCCAGGCCTTGCATCAATGCACTGGCGCCGAGCCGGTTGGCCCCGTGGTCGGAAAAGTTGGCTTCGCCTATGATAAAAAGCCCGGGCACCGTGCTCATCAAGTCGTAGTCCACCCACGTGCCGCCCATGGTGTAGTGCACTGCCGGGTAGATGCGCATCGGGACCTGGTAGGCGTTTTCGCCGGTGATCTTTTCGTACATGTCGAATAGGTTTCCATAACGCTCGCGAATCACGTCCTGGCCCAGCCGCTCGATGACTTCGCCAAAATCAAGATATACCCCCAATCCGCCCGGCCCGACGCCGCGGCCGTGGTCACAAACCTCTTTGGCGGCGCGCGAAGAGATGTCGCGCGGCGCCAGGTTGCCGAAGCTCGGATATTTGCGTTCGAGGAAATAATCCCGGTCTGCTGCGGGGATGGAAATGGGCGGTTTGCGGCAATCCTCCTGGCGTTTGGGAACCCAGACGCGGCCATCGTTGCGCAACGACTCGGACATGAGCGTCAGTTTGGATTGGTGCTCGCCGCTGACGGGGATGCAGGTGGGATGTATCTGGGTATAACAGGGATTGGCGAAGAAGGCGCCTCTCTTGCACGCGCGCCAGGTGGCCGTGACATTGCAGCCCTTGGCGTTGGTGGAGAGGAAAAAGACGTTTCCATATCCGCCGGTTGCCAGCGCAACGGCGTCACCCGAATGCGCAGAAATCACGCCCGTGACCAAATCGCGCACCACGATTCCTTTGGCGTGTCCATTGATGACGGCCAGGTCGAGCATCTCGGTGCGAGGGAACATTTGCACTGTGCCCAAGCCGATTTGCCGGCAGAGCGCCTGGTAAGCCCCCAGCAACAGTTGCTGGCCCGTCTGGCCGCGGGCATAAAACGTGCGCGATACTTGCGCGCCGCCGAACGAGCGGTTGGCCAACAACCCGCCGTATTCGCGGGCGAAAGGCACGCCCTGGGCCGCGCATTGGTCAATGATGTTCAGGCTGACCTGCGCCAGCCGATAAACATTGGCCTCGCGCGCCCGGAAATCACCCCCTTTGATGGTGTCATAGAAAAGCCGGTAGATGCTGTCGCCGTCATTCTGATAATTCTTCGCCGCGTTGATGCCGCCTTGAGCGGCGATGCTATGGGCGCGGCGCGGGCTGTCCTGGAAGCAAAAGCACTTGACTTTGTAGCCCAATTCCGCAAGCGAGGCCGCGGCCGACGCCCCCGCCAACCCGCTGCCCACCACCAGAATGTCGAACTTCCGCTTGTTGGCCGGGTTCACCAGCTTCAGGTCGAATTTATGCTTTTCCCACTTCTGGGCCAGCGGACCACTGGGTACTTTGGAGTCGAGCCTCATCTTAGAGTCTCCCTTCCGTAACCGAGCAAGATTGCGACGGGAATCGAAGTGTAGCCCAGGAAAATCAGCAGGGCCGCGACGCGCGCGGATTGGTCCAGGAATGGCCCGCAGGTCTTGGTTTTCCAGCCTATGGATTGGAACATACTGCTGGCGCCATGACTCAGATGGAGGCACAACAGCGCCATACCCAGCACGTAGAAGGCCGATACCCAACCGTTGCTGAAGCCCACCACCATCATCTTGAAAATGTCGTGCCGCCTTTCCGGGTCCACAAAATCCTCGAAATTCTGCCCGGTCAAATTAATATATTGCACCTGCGCGGTGAAGTGCAGGAGGTGATACACCACGAAAACCAGAATGATGGTCCCGCTCATCAGCATCGTACGGGAAGCGTAGCTGGAGCCGACCGGCTGATACTGCGCGTAAGGCACTGGCCGCGCCGCCTTGTTCTCCAGCGAAAGTTTCACCGCCGCCCAGAGGTGCAACCCAACCATTAACAGCAGAAAGACCCGCGCCGGCCAGATCAACTCCGGGTTCGACTGGAGAAAATGCCCGTAGCGATTGATGGCTTCTGGTCCGAGAAATATCTGCAAGTTGCCCGCCAGGTGACCCAGCACAAACAGGAACAGCATAAAACCGCTGACGGCCATGATATACTTTTTGCCCAATGACGACTTGAGCATGTGCGCGGTAAAGTTCATCAGGAATCGGACCCAGCGAGAGATTGCACGCGGCCCCGAAAGCGCAAAAATCTAATAAGAAGCTGGTGCAGGTCAACCACACTTAAGCATTTTTAAGTGGAAGCTACGATGTGATTTAGCTGTGCTTATCAATGGCCGTTGTCGTTGAGGTTTCCTGTGTTCCTGAGGTTACCCTGGAACTTAGGCCACGGCGTGCGCGCCAGCCGCACATTGGCCCGCAACGCCGAAAAACCGGTCGAATCTCCGGGGGCGTAAATCATGCCGGCGGCGCCAACCGTCAGCCCGCCGAAACCGCGCGAGTCCAGACGGAAGGCCCATTTAGTGTTTCGCTCCGGGTCCAACCCCGTCAACACACCCCAACGGTCAACGTAACTGATCGAGCCGTCCGCCAACGCCAATGGAGCCGATTCAATGACCCCTTCATTCCAGCGGTCCCATAACTTCTTTCCATCCGGAGTGATCGCCCATAAATCCTGGTTGACTCCGACATAGATCCTGCCCTCCAGCCCGATGACAGGCGACGACTCGGTGATGCCGCCCGTCGGCAATCGCCACCGCAAACTGCCGTCGTAGTTGAGCGAGTACAGACAGCCATCCACCGAAGTAAAGTACAGGCATTCGTCCCGGTTCAGGGCGGCTGAGGAGATGATCGGGCCGTCAGTGGCGAAGGCCCATTTCTTTTTTCCATCGGCTCCTAGAGCGTAAAACTTCCGATCATGCGACCCGAAATAAATCGTCCCGTCGCCGCCGATGGCCGGCGAGGAGACGATCTCACCACCGGTTAGGTATTGCCACTTGAGCGTCCCGTCCGGGTTCAGCGCATAAAAGTTTTTGTCCCACGAGCCGAAATAAATCGTCCCGTCCTGCCCCAGCGCAGGCGTCGAATCCAGCCAGCCCCGGGTCTTGAACTGCCACTTTTTTTTGCCGCTTGCGTTGAGTGCGTAGAATTGGCGGTCGCGGCAGCCGAAATAGACTGTGCCATCGGCGCCAACAGCCGGGGAAGACTTGATCTCAAGTCCGGCGCGGAAGGCCCACTTGCGCGAGCCATCCGGGTTCAGCGCCCATAGCCTGCCCTCCCAGGTGGCGAAATAAATCGTCCCATCTGCGCCCAGCGCCGGCGAACTGTCGCTGGTAGCGCCGATGACGGTCTTCCATTCATTGGTCAAGGTGTACGGCGTCGCGCAAACCGCGGGTGTCGCCGGCAGCGCCAAAACCAACAAACAAAACCGCAGCGCCGAACTGCAGTTGAGCGTGGTGAACATGCACAGGCAACGAAGATTCGCGCCGAACTGGAGTTCCGCCCTCCGGCGGCCGCGAGTGGCATTTGCCAGGAGGACCGTCGTCAGTCGGCGGTCCCAAAGCGTGTTCAGAGAACGAAGGCTGCTGCGCGCGATAGATCTCGACACGCGGCGCAAATTACTGTGAACCACTCCGCCCAGCAACGCCAAAGCCCAAGCCCCGACGCGCGATCCGGCGCGTTGTTCACGAAGAGGCCAGGACGATTCCCAGTCCGTTCCCTCCAGCCGTGGCGGCCGCAGCAGCGTTTTGCTTACCGCCTCGGGAGCAGTGTTCCTTGGTCATCAACCGAAATCTCCCGGGCGCCCGGTGGGTGGTCAGTCGTAGTGACCTTTCCGGCGGGCCAACGGACCCAAAGCCGGGAGAGCGTTTCGGGAATAGCCAACACGGAGACCGCGCTGTCTTGCGACCAATAGCCGCTCCCGGCATGAATTTCGCGCACCGGGCCTCCTCGCTCTCCAAACAGCAGCCGGAGCTGCGCCCCGGTCCCAGTCGGATTCCCCAGCGGCCCTTTGCATCTGGCGAGCTTTCAAGCCAGCCGACCAAACTTGCCCGCCAACCGGCGCTGGGCTACTTTCATGATCATGATTGCGACTCAGCCAATCACACATATCCGCGTGGACTCGAAGGGCGTCGCATGGATTGACGATACCAACGTCAAGGTCGTCGAGGTGGCGGTGGACAAGCTTTCCCGCAATTCCACTCCCGAAGAGATGCAGAAAGAGTACCCGCACTTGTCTTTGGCCCAGATCTACGCCGCATTGGCTTATTATCACGATCACAAAAAGCTGTTCGACGCGCAGATCGAGAGAGACCTGCACGACGTCAGCGCCTTGCGGGAAGCGGTCGTGTCGCCCCCGAAGGCGGATCAACTGCGAGCACGTAAGAGGCGCAGTTGAGCCTCAATCTTTATATGGACATGCAGGTGCGCGGCACGGTGACGCGGGCATTGCGCGAGCGTGGAGTCGGCGTGCTTACAGCACAGGAGGACGGAACAAATCGGCTCCCGGACCCGGAGTTGCTCGACAGGTCCATGGCTACACAGCGTGTGCTGTTTAGCCAGGATGCTGATCTCCTGCGCGAGGCGGCGCGGCGGTAGCGTGCCGGGCTGGATTTCTTCGGAGTCATTTATGCGCATCAACTGAACGTCACTGATCGCCAATGCATCGAAGACTTGGAGATCCTGGCCAAGGTTTACGATCCCAGCGACATGCTCAATCGCGTTGTGTATCTGCCGCTCATATGAATCGAACTTGCCTGCTCTGCTCAATCGCCACCTTCGGCAATCGACCTGCTTGAAGCCGGACCGGCCCCGACTCAGATTACTGCGTTAGTTGGTAAAACATCCGCGTGCAGGAGATAGGACTTGAAACTGTGTTTTGGCGTTGACGACGACTGGGGCCGGAGAAACGGAGGCCCAGATCGCCGGGGAAGCAAGGTTGGTGGTGGATTGTAAATTGCACCCTGTGGCGTCACGGAAACGTCGAAACGAGCGTGAAGCCAACGCCCGATGCGGAGACTTGGCTGTAGGTCTTCATGTCTAGCCTCGCTCAATCGGATATCAGGCTTCAGGCGTCATGTATCAAGCTTTCGCGACGCGCGATCACTCGCTAATTCTTTTCAAAGCCTGTGCTGCCTCCCTCCGCTGCGGCTCGGGCCCGCTGCGGGACGCCGCCTCCAGCGCGGACCTGACGGCCGTGGTTGGACCCGCGATCCTGGCCAGTGCCGTGGCGGCGAAGGGGCGGTGTTCTCGCACGGCAATGATCAGCGCGGGGACCGCTTCCTGAGCGTCGCGACCCATGAGACCGAGGCTAACGGCAGCATTGCCGTCAACTACGTCGTCCTTTAACAAATTGATTAGCTGAGGGACTGCGGGCTTGGCGGCCGAGCCTAGATACCCGACAACAACCGCGGCATTGAGCCGAATGGTATCAGCGCGCGTGAGCTTCGGCGGGTCCTCGCGCAAGAACCACAGGAAGTACGGCCTGACCGCGTCGCAGGCGCGTACGAAGGCAGAATCTTTTTCGGACAGCGCATTGATGACCAGGGCTACAGCATCCGGTCCTCTTTCGCGGACCGCCTCAAGATCCGGGGCTTTTCCTGCGGTTAATACCTGCACGATAAGGCGTTCCTCGCGGGACTGTCGATATGCGATCCTGGCCTCTAGCACTGCGCCGCCGGCTAGTAATAAAGTGAGGAGGCCAAGCGCAAGCGGTTTCCGCGCTTCCCACAATGCTGGCAGGGCAGTGCGGCCATGTGGCGCGTCTGCCCGCAGACCCCTGCTGTGCTTTGGCGCTGTAACAGTTGGGCTCGTTGTAGATTTCATAACTAATTAATTAGGTTCATTGTAAGTTTAACTGTGGTGGGTTCGGCGCTCAGCGCCAGGTGTCGGGGCTACATCTTTCGCACTAGCCAATGGCTGCCATCGCTGGCGTACCCCCAGCCGCCGACGAAGACGTTGCCCAAGCTGTCGGCGGCGATAGCGCTAGCCCTGGCGCCCGAGACGTAGGAAAAATTGTCCACCGTGGTCCAGGCACCGGTGCCGCCTGGGTTCTCGCGGACCACCCAATAATAAGCTCCTCCAGAGCGCCTGACCAGGTGCTGTCACCGCGGGCGCTCGAAACCACCAGTCCATGAGATGTGCCTGAGGCGTCGAAGCCGAACCCGGCCGCGAACACGGTTCCGGACGGGGCAACCGTCAGGCCAAGGTTTTGAGCGGGTTGGCCGGCGACGTACTTCAGGTCATCCACCGTCCGCCAGCTCTGGGCGAAGGTCGCGGGGGTGAGAACGAAGGCGCACAGGAGCGAAGCCCAAAATCCTAGGCCCGAAAGCCAAAAGAAATTCGAGACGCGAAAGTCAAAGGCCCAGCGGACGCCGGACCTTGGGCTGCTGGATTCGGCAGCGCCGGACGAGAGACCGAGCCGTGCGGGAGGGAGAAGCGTCAAGTTCGTTTGCATTAATTTCATAAATTTCGTTTGGGGTGATGTTCTTTTTTGTTGTTCAGTTGTTGTCGTTCTATGCTTATGTGCGCTGCCTTGGAGTAATTGCCGACGCCAGACAACACTCCACGGGCAAGGGATGATGCCCTTTTTCAAGGTGAATGTGCTGAGTGAGCGAGTCCGGGGTGGCGGCTCAGCCGTCCAGTCGGCCCGGCGTCACGGAAAGGTTCGCCGTCGCCACCGAGTGAAACCAGAGGAACGCAGATCTCTCTTGCCGCGGCGGGACTGTGTCGCTGAGTCGTGCTTGGCGGAGCGCACGGGTTTTTCGATCTGTCTGAATTTTCGGCCACCTCGAAGGGTGCCGCCTCTCTGCGATACCGCAGAACCGAACTCAGAGATACGCCCAAGGCTGAACGATTCGCCAGGCACTGTGGCCAAGAAATGCCCGCACATTATCGCATCCCGTTTCATTTGGACTTGGGTTCCTTATTAGCCGCTGGCTGAGCTGCACTGGTTGCTTCTTTTTGAGATTTGAGTTCAGCCTTTGAAGTTAAAGGATCGGGTTCACGACCAATCAGGGCTTTGGCCTCGCTTATGAACGCCTGGGCCATGACCCAGTTCCAGGCGCCGGCACCCAGGTCACCGCTCTCGAGCTTCGGCAGCTTCGCTTCTGCCACGTCAATCTCCTTGGCTAGGACCGCCTGAGCTGCCTCAGTTCGTTTTAACTGGTACCGTGCCATGGCTAATACCATCTCCACCTGCACGTTAAGGTCCCAGGAGAGACCCAGATTCGCTTCTGCGTTCGTCCAGGCCTGTGTTGCCCAATCCTTCGCACGGGCAAAGTTGCCACACCGGTACTCGAATAATGCTTTAACCAACTGGAACCAAGCCAAGTCCCGCTGATTCGCTTTTGCGCTGACGGCGACGTCTGTCATCTTACCCAACAGCCCGAGATCGGCCCCCGAGGAAGCCAAGATCAGGCAGGCTTTGCTGATGCGCTCGGCCGTGTACGGCTCGGTCGTGTTGCCGAATCGCTCCAGGCTCTTTCGGCAGAGTTGGCGGTACTCATCAAGGCGGCGGTCCTGAACCAGGAGCGGGGCCAATGAGTGCCAAAATATGTGGTCGTCAGGGCGCATCTGGAGCAAGCGGTTCAAGTCATCCGCAGCCTTCCGCCACTCGCCAAGACGCCCGAAGACGCCGCTACGGGCCGACAGGAAGTCGGCGCTTTGCGACTCGACTTTTTCCATAAGCTCAGCAGTTCTGCGCGCATGAGCCGCAGCTTCACGCTTTAGAGCCGCGGCCTCTTGCAATTTGCCCTGCATTTGAAGAACAACCCATAATCCATCGAAGGCCAACATCACATCGTTGCGCGCGCCGAGGGCCGGGCCAGGCGTATCGGCCTCCAACTTCTTAAGGGTTGTCAGACGTGCCACAAGGGCCTGCTCGGCCTCGGCTATCTTGCCTTCCTCCTGGAGGGCATACGCCAAGATGCCAAACGATCCGGCGACAGCCGGGCTGTTGCTGCCGAAAGATTTGGCATTCATCTCCAAGGCCCGGCGGTGCAACGCCTCGGCCTCCTTGAGCCTTCCCTGTCGCTGAAGGTTCGCTCCCAGGTTGTCGAGGTTGATGGCCACCTTAGGATGATCTTTCCCCAAGAGCATCTCGTTCATCTCAACCGCCTGGCGGTACATCGACTCAGCTTCGGGCAGTTTGCCCTCCTCGTTGAGGATGGCCGCCAGATTGTTGAGATCAGTGGCCACGTTCGGGCTTTGGTTGCCCGAAAATTTTCTATTCATCTCCAGGGCCTCGCGCTGAAGCATCTCCGCTTCTGGTTGCCTGTGCGTATGGCGCGAGACAAGGATGGCGAGGTTGTTGAGAATGGTGGCCAACTCAGGGGCTTCCTTTCCCACCACGCTCTTCATCGTCTCAAGCGCCTCACGATGCAGCGACTCAGCTTCGACTAGCTTGTCCTGCCCGCCAAGTGCGGAACCCAACTCGTCGAGGCACCAGGCGATGTCCTTGGTATGATTGCCGGGCAGCTTCCGGTACAAGAACAGTGCCTCACGGAAGATGCTCTCGGCTTCGGCATCATTTCCGCGGCCTCGCATGGCCGCCCCGAGTTCGGCGAGCGCATCGGCCAAGAGCGCGTTCTGCTGGCCCAACTGGGCTCGAGCGAGTTGGACATTCTCACGGGCCATCTTCTCCATCTTGTCGTAGAGACCCAGTTCCTGGCAAACCTCGGCGAGCGTGTTTCGCAGCTCCACTTCCGTCTCTGGCTCATTGGCTAGTTCTTTGCCGACGCGTTCGGTCGTCTTGTCCAGAATTTCCCTCAGCATTGTCGTGTCCCGGCCCAGAGCCACTGACGGCCCGACGCCACGGAGCATGTCTTTGAGGAACTGAGAGACTTCGCGGCTCTTCCCGGCCTCAGTCCTCGCCGCCTTCGCGTCGGCCTTGGCCTGGCTGCGGGCGGAATCGGCTTCCTGGCGCAAACGCATTTGCTCCCGTTTGGCCTCACCTTCACGGACAAACATCCACGTGGACACACCAAAGCCGATGAGCAGCGCGGCGGCTATGGCGCTGGTCGCGGCGAACGTGAGCTTATTGCGCCGCACCATTTTCTGGAAACGGTACAGTTTGCTCGGCGGACAGGCCACCACCGGTTCGCTGTTCAGGTGCCGTCGGATGTCGGACGCCAAGCCATTAGCCGTTTCGTATCGGCGAGCGCGATCTTTCTCCAGGCATTTCATCACGATCCAGTCCAGATCACCGCGCAGAGCATTGACAAGTTTGAGCGGTTCCAGCCCGCGGCGCTTGGCGGTCGTCGTCAGTTCCTCGCCGTCCAACGTGCTGACACGAGTGGAAGGCCGCTCTGGTTCCTTCTCACGAATCGTCCGGCGCATTTCATCCAGGCCGGCCTGGAGCAGTTCCTTGGCGTCAAAAGGTGTTTTGCCGGTGAGCAATTCATAGAGCAGCACCCCAAGTGAGTAGATGTCGCTGCGCGTATCGACGTCCACGCTGGTGATCTCCGCTTGCTCAGGGCTCATGTAAGCAGGCGTGCCGATGAATTGCTCGAAGGCGGTGAAGACGGTTTTGTCGGTGAGCCGCTGGTCGGTGGTGGCTTTGGCAATGCCGAAATCAATGACCTTGGGCACCGCCACGCCGTCGTTGACAGTCACAAGGATGTTCGACGGTTTGATGTCGCGATGGATGATACCCTTTTGGTGGGCGTGTTGGATGGCATGACAAACCTGGATGAACAGATCCAGCCGCTGTTGAGTCGAGAAACTCTTCTCATCGCAGTAATCGGTGATTTTGACGCCGCGCACCAACTCCATGACGAAATAGGGGCGGCCGGCTGGAAGATAGCCCTCACCCCCAGCCCCTCTCCCATCGGATGGGAGAGGGTGGCCGGAGGCCGGGTGAGGGCTCTGAGTCGCCCCGGCATCGAACACTTTCGCAATATTCGGATGATCCATCAGCGCCAGTGCCTGCTGCTCGGCTTCGAAGCGGGCGATGACGCTCTTGGTATCCATTCCGAGCTTGATGACCTTCAACGCCACGCGCCGCCGTACTGGCTGCTCCTGTTCGGCCATATAGACGATCCCGCAGCCGCCTTCCCCGATTTTTTGCAACAATTTGTAACGGCCAATGACAGTCCCCGGTCCTTCCGAGGAAATGGCCTCAACCCTGATGGTTCTTCCGCCGTCCAAGGCCGGAGATTCCAGAAAGTTGTCGGCGGTGTGGTGCTGAAGCAGCCGTTCCACCTCGGCGCGTAGTGCTGCGTCATCGCCGCAGGCCCCATCGAGATAGGCGGCGCGCTCGGCGGGCGCAGACTTTTCCAGCGCCTTGAGGAAAATCTCGCGCTGGCGCTCGATGATTGGATCAACGTTTGCCATGAAATCGTTTCATGAGAAGAAGCGAAATCGGCGAGCGAATCCCGCCAAGTTCTTTTCAGGACAGCTCGTTCCCAATCTCTTTGCGCAGCCAGGTTTTCGCGAATGTCCACAGCCGCTCGGCATTGCGCAACGGAATGCCCAGGGCCTGCGCCGCCTCGGCCATGCTCAACCCGCCGAAATAGCGCAGCTTGACCAAATCGGCCGAGACAGGATCGCGCTGGGCCAGGCGCTCCAATGCCTCATGCACGGCCAGGAGTATGTCGTCGGGTGCGGCGGCGAGCGCCTTGGAATCGGTCAACTCGGTTTGCTGGAGTGCGCCGCCGCGGCGTTGGGCGCGGCGTTGTCGCGCGCGATCCACAAGAATGCGCTGCATGGCCTGGGCAGCGGCTCGAAAGAAGTGCTGGCGGTTGTTCCAGTGGCCTCCTCCGGCCAGCCGCAGCCACGCCTCATGCACCAGCGCGGTAGCTTGTAGTGTCTGCCCTGGCTGCTCTTGCGCCATTTTTGCAGCAGCCAGGCGCCTGAGTTCCTCATAGACCAGGGGCAGCAATTCCTCGGCAGCTTTTCCATCGCCCTGCTGGACGCGCTCAAGGATCTGCGTGACATCGCTCACGCGAACGAGCTTAGCCGGAATGAGCGGCTCCTGGAAGCCTAAACAAAGGCAACAAGTCAACCACCTTGGCGCCCCGTGATCCTCGCCTGGCTAGAGCCTGTCGCAAAACTAGAACGGAGCGCGGACATTCTTGTCCGCAGCAATAAGCGGTTACCGAAAATCCCAGAAATGACTGGAGCGCTTGGAATAAGCGGATGATGTTGCGGACAGGAATGTCCGCGCTCCGGGACTCTTGCAACAGCCTTTAGCTAAGCTGAAACCACGAATGAACCCGAATGAAGACCAATTAACCCAGGGCCGCGCCGATGTTCCGACGAGAACACCATTTTATACAAAGTCCATGGGACGGCTGCCCCCATTGGCCAGCCCGTTGAAAAGCCTCCGTTTTCTGGTTTCCTTCTGTTCGTCGCTGAATAGTCACTTAGCATCAGCTTTCCGCCGGTTTATCATTAGACACGTGCTCTTTGACTCGTCCTTACTTCCGCGGCAGCAGTGTTCCGTGGTCATCAACCGAAATCTCCCTGGCGTCCAGTGGAAGCTCTGTCGTGGTTACCTTTCCGCCGGGCCAACGGACCCAAATCCGGGAGGGCGTTTCGGGTGTAGCCAACACTGAGACCGCGCTGTCTTGCGACCAATAGCCGCTCCCGGCATGGATTTCACGGACCGGGCCTCCTCGCTCTCCAAACAGCAGCCGGAGCTGCGCCCCGATCCCGCTCGGATTTCCCGGCGGTCCTGCCAAACGCACGCGCAAACCTGGTTTCGCGGTCACATTGTGAAAAAGCCGCGTAGCCGCGCCGTTTTGGGTCACGACCAGGTCCACCCGGCCATCGTTGTCAAAATCCGCCACGGCTGCGCCGCGTTGTTCGCCATAGACCTTGATACCCGACTCCTGACCGGGCACCGGCACGAACTTTCCTGCACCATCGCCCCGCAATAACAATCCGCGGCCCGCGTCGTAGCGAGGGACCTCCGGCTGATTTGCGAAGAAATTCTGGCTTAAAAAAATGTCCTCGCACCCGTCGCCATCGAAATCCGCGACGTTCACGCTGAAGGCGGGGGCATATTGAGCTTCGGCCGGGAGAGGTTCCGGTTCAAAGCGGTCGCCTTGATTCCAGAAGACCATTGAGGCCAGCGTGCTGGCCTGCAGGTGATGAGCTAACGATTGCTGATTTCCCAATACCTGAGCCAAGGTGGCCTCGCTAAAGGCTTTCTGGGTCGGAAAACGAGATGGCAAGTCAGGCAGCGCCACCGCAACCTGATCGCGCATTCGGCGTGCGGTAACGGATTTAAGAGCCGGATCGTATTCGGCCTCGATCAGATCGACCGCTCCGCGGCCAGCCAAATCTCCGTAATACAAGAAGGCTGGATGTTCGGAGGTAGGCTGGTATGGCGTATTCAAGCCCCAGTTGCTTGCAATAATGGCCAAGCGACCATTTCCTTGCAGATCCCCGGTCGTGACGCCATTCCACCAGCCCGGATACTTGTCCAGGCCCAGCGCCGCGGTCATTTCGCGCAGCTTACCGGCACGATTCTTGAATACCCGAATCGGGCCCCATTCGCAGGCGAGGATTAGTTCCGGAAAACCATCCCCGTCCAAGTCACTCCAAAGAGCGCCACTGACCAATCCGACTTTTTCCAGGGCGCGGTTGTTTTCTTCATCCAGGCGCCATTGCCGGCCCTGCCGGCGGTAAATGCGCGAAGAGGCAGCTTCGGGATAGCGGCCCGGGATGACGCGGCCTCCAACAAACAATTCCAAAGTCCCGTCACCGTTCATATCACCCAAGGCAAGCGGGCCGATGCTCGATTCGTGCATGGTCAAGTCCTCGTCCATGACCTTGGCTCCCACTTCATACTGCTGTACGCGGCTTGGGACCGAAAGCCCTTCTTCATAATTAGCAGAGCCGGCCAAAATGAGCGCCCGCCCGCTGCTCTCGGGGCAAACCACAATTCCGGCTTGATCCCGTGCCACTGCCTGGTCGAAAGGCGCGCCGATCATTTGGCGAAAACCGCCTTGGCCGTCGTTGCGATAGACTGCCAGGCGCCCGCCCTTGCCGCTCCCGACGATCAGGTCCTCCCAGCCGTCGCCATCCAGGTCGGCCCAGGCTATCCCGGGACCGAGTTGGCTGAGTTTCCGCGGCAACAGCGGCTGGCGATGAAAATCATCAAACTCGTTCTCCTGGTGACTATGGGCAATCAAACTGCTCATATCTTCAAACATCGGCCTCAGAGGCAGCTTGGGCGGTTGGGCGAAGTCTTGGGCCGACGTCTCGTCAATTTCATACAGCCGATTGGCCTTTACCCCGCCGACGACACTCCGTCTGCCGTTCCGCCATCTGACTTCGATGGTCATGGCCTCGGCGATTTGCCCCGTGGCGAACACGGCCAACGTATCCGACCCGGCCATGTAGCGGCCACCGGAAATGACCTCCTGACTTTGCATCGGCACCGTTGCGCCCAGCAGCTTAATTTTGGCGCCGATGCCCTGGGTGTTGGGCGGAAGCCCGTTGAGGCGGACAGCGACACGCGGGGCCGAAGTTTCGTTTCGGTAAATCCCCGCGGCGCTGCCGAGATTGTTGACGATCAAATCCAGATCGCCGTCCCCGTCAAGGTCCGCCAGGGCCAACGCGTGATGAACACCGGGTTGAGCGGTCCCCCAGCTTGCGGTGGTCTCTTCAAAGCGATAGTGGCCCAAATTGTGGAAAGCCACGATGGGCATATCCAGTGGCGGATAGAAATGCGAGTTCTCAATCTTTCCCTGAATGAACGACTCCAGGCGCGCCTTCGGATCAAGGCTGCGATTGAGCGGGCCGCGGGAGTATTCATGGGACCGGATTTGCGCCTCGGCATCGAGGTCTTGCACATCCCTGGTGTGACCGGCTGGAATCAAGACGTCCTCAAAACCGTCGAGGTCAACATCGAGGAAAACGGGCGACCATGACCAGTCGGAGGCTGACACCCCCGCGTAATCGGCTATCTCGGCAAAGGTACCGTCGCCTCGGTTATGGAACAGGCTATTGCGCATAATTTGCGGACGGTTGGCGATTGCGCCCACGGGCGAAGCGGCAGGCGTCTGGGCAAACATCTGCCGCTTTCGGAGTGACAAATCGCGGCTGAGCATGTCCACGACCAGAAAATCCAGGTTGCCGGAACGTGTCAGGTCGGCGAAATCCACGCCCATTGAACTGGCACTGGTATGGCGAATGGCCAGGTTGTCCGCTGCCCGGAAATGTGCGTGGCCATCATTTAACCAGATCCGGTCCGGGGTCCAATAATCGTTGCACACGTAGAGGTCGGGGTAACCGTCACCATTGATGTCCCTGAAGGTCGCGGTCAATCCCCAATCGAGCGGCGGATTGCTCAGCCTTTTGCCGCTCTCATCCAGGAAGGCCCCCTCCGTCCAGGAAACGGGCGTAAAATGTCCCTGGCCGTCGTTCAAGTACAGAAGATCAGGTTCACCGTATTCAAACAGCTTGCCGTTGATTAGGACCAGCCGGTTGGTCAACGAGGGTGGAATGGTCAGCTTTCCATTGATCATTTGAAGATCCACCTGCCCGTGGTCTCGAATGTCGTCGGTGCGATTGTTGGCCACGTAAAGGTCCAGCGTGCCGTTGCCATCAATATCCGCGAGGGTCAGGGTCACGCTACCATAGCCGCTGGCGGTGCCTGCAGAGGCTGTGACATCGGAAAACTTTCCGTGGCCATCGTTCAGAAAGCAGAGCACCCCGCTTCCGGTAGTGGCCACCAGCAGGTCCACAAAACCATCTCCGTTAATGTCTGCGAATACCGCTCCACGGCAAAACCGGTTGGAACAGACGATACCGGACAGCTGGGTGACATCCTTGAACTTCATGCCGCCGAGGTTCCTGTAGAGAGCGTTGCTGCCATTGAGGCTGCAGAAGTAAAGGTCGGGAAGTCCGTCGTTGTCATAGTCTCCGACCGCCACGCCGGAGCCATTAAACAGAACGCGATTGGCCTCACCGGTATAGGTATCCAGGGTGTTGGTAAAAGTGATGCCCGTCTGCTCCGGCGAGAGCAGGCTGAATCCGGTTTTGCCTTCTCGAGGGACGCTCAACTCAGCCCATCTGAACCCGCTTTCCTGGTGCCAGGTTTGCTGGCCCGCGCAACGAAGACATCCCAAGCTTCCGGCCAGAATGAAACAAAGCATCAATAATCCTCGGTCCATTCTTTCAGCCACACGGGTTGGTTGTGTTGCGTTGGTCGGTCGTCAACGCCCCAGTTCAGATGGCGCGCGCGGCGGTTGGCAACTCCGACGAGTTTGCAGTTGCAAGGCATCATTGGCCAGATTATTTTATTGATCATGCAACCCTCCTTTGCGGTTTCCGGACGAGCTTCCATTGCGCACACGCTGGGCCGTGCCATTTTTCCGGCCTGTTGGCTGTTCACGCTTATCTCGGTTTCAGGCCAGGTCAATGTGCTCACCTATCACAATGACTTGGCCCGCACCGGCCAGAACACCAACGAAACCGCCCTGAGCCCGGCCACTGTCGGTGTCAACTCTTTCGGCCAATTGTTTTCCTATTCGGTTGATGGTTACGTGTGGGCCCAACCGCTTTACGTGCACGGGTTGACAATTGCTGGACAAGGCACCCATAACGTCGTGTTTGTCGCCACGGCGCACAACAGCGTTTATGCCTTCGACGCGGACAGCAACCTCGGTCCCAACAACGGTTTGCTTTGGCAAGTCAACCTCGGGCCCTCGGCGGCAACTCCCAACAATGACTTCGGGAATCGCTATGGACCCTATCACGACATCAACCCCGAGGTCGGCATCATCGGCACGCCTTTGGTTGACCTCGGTTCGGGGACGATTTATCTGGATACCTTTACACACGAAGGCGCCTCGTATCTTCACCGGGTCCACGCCTTAAACCTCACCGACGGAACCGAACAGCCGTCCAGCCCGGTGGCGGTCAACGCGTCGGTGCCTGGAACCGGCGTGGGCAGTGCCAATGGGGTGCTGTCGTTCAGCGCGACGTTCAATATGCAACGGCCTGCGCTGGCGCTGGTCAACGGCGTTCTCTACGTTTGTTATACCGGCTTTGCAGATACCAACCCATACCACGGCTGGGTCCTTGGATTCAACCCGACCAATCTTCAGTTGCTGACCAACTTCGTTTTTAACACCACCCCCAACAGCACCACCGCAAGTTACGGCGCGAATGCAGGGGAAGGCGGTATCTGGATGAGTGGCAACGGCCCGGCGGCCGATTCGAACAACAACCTGTATTTTATGACCGGTAACGGGATTTTTAACGCAGCGGATTTTGGCGGCACCGAATACGGGGATAGTTTCGTGAAGCTCTCCACCTCGGGCCAGTTGGCGGTGGCGGATTACTTCAGCCCGTTTAACCAGGATAGTTTGGCGGCTGGCGACACCGATCTCGGCTCGGGCGGCCTGTTGCTGCTGCCGGATTCGGTGGGAAGTGGAGCTCACCGGCACCTGCTGGTGGGTTGTGGCAAGGAGGGCAAAATTTTCCTGTTGGACCGCGATGACCTGGGCCATTTCATGGCCTCGGGCGACACCCAGATCGTTCAGGAGATCCCTAATGCGGTCGGAGGCACCTGGAGTTCTCCGGCGTACTTCAACTCTCGAGTTTTTTATCAAGGATCGGGCGATGTGCTGAAGGCGTACAACATTTCTAACGCGGCGCTCTCGACCAGCCCGGTCTCGCAGTCCTCGACCCCTTTCGGTTACCCTGGCGCCACCCCGTCCATCTCGGCCAACGGCACGAACAGTGCCATCGCCTGGGTGATTCAAACCGACGGCTACCCCGGCAGTTCGGCGGTGTTGCATGCCTATAACGCTTATAACCTGTCCCAGGAACTTTACAACAGCGCGCAGGCGGGCGCGCGGGATGCGTTGGCCAAAGCGGTCAAGTACACTGTCCCAACCATCGCCGACGGCAAAGTATTCGTCGGCGCGCAGAAATCGCTGGCCGTGTTCGCCAATGGATCATTCGTTGCCGTCCCCACAATTAGCCCGCCCGGCGGCGTCTTCACCAACTCGGTTACGGTGACTTTGGCCGATGCCACGCCGGGGGTAACCATCCATTACACGCTCGACAACTCCAATCCCACGACCAACTCGGCCCTTTATAGCAGCTCATTTGTTTTGACCAACACCACCACCGTTAAAGCCGTGGCCTTCAAGCCGGGGTCAGCCCCCAGCCAGGTCGCAGCCGCCACCTTCATCAACAGCGCTTCGCTGGTGTTTGCCCCCGGGTTCGCCAAACAGGAGTTCTACTCGGGCGCCACCCGGGCGAACCTGGAAGATCCCGCTTTCAGCACCGCGCCGACTTTTATCAATTACCTGGCTGCGTTTGAAGTTCCGATTGAACAAGGGGACAATTTCGCCGAGCGCGTTAGCGGCTATTTTATCCCATCGCAGACCGCTGATTACGTGTTCTTTGTATGTTCGGATGACGATTCGGATTTATTCTTGAGCACCGACAGCACGCCGGCCAACAAGCACCTGATCGCCAGCGAGTCCAATTGGTCCGACAGCCGCAAGTGGGTCAGTGGACACAGCCCAGTTTCAGACAAGCGCTCGGATCAATTTTCGGGCACAACCTGGCCGGGCGGCAACACCATCCATCTGCTGAGCGGGACGACGTATTACATCGAGGGAGTCCACCACGAGGGT
>WNGL01004426.1_pt2 | contig 21842 bp, 46 predicted proteins | sample 5400591 | NCBI WGS metagenome assembly WNGL01 (sample SAMN13153377, study PRJNA577476) | soil metagenome | isolation source: 80 cm soil or saprolite under Garry oak tree replicate 1 | place: USA:California | collected 2016-06-15 | reverse complement strand
TCGCCAGCATCGCCGAGCTCGGCCGGTTCTCCCGGCACAGCCGCTCCACCGTGCAGCGGGCGCTGCGCTGGGCCCGCGGCACCGGGCTGCTGGTCCGGCTGCGCCGCGGCCACCGGCTCGGCAACGGCAAGGTGATGGCCTCCGAATGGCTGCTGCAGCTGCCCCCGCCGCCGCCCCCGGCCGCTCCCGGCGACGGCGGGGGCCCCGGTGACGGGGGAGGACCTGGGAACGCCGGTCCGGGAGAAATGCGCGGCGCTGGGCCTGCTGCGCTTCCACGTCCGGGACAGCCGCGGCATGAACAAGGGCCTGCCCGACGACCTGATCATCGGCCCCCGCGGCCTGCTATGGCGCGAGCGCAAGGGCCCGCACGAAGACGTCACCCGGGAGCAGAAGCTGACCGGCTACAAGCTGCGCGCCCTCGGCCAGGACTGGGCCATCTGGCGCCCGGCAGACCTGGCCAGCGGCCGCATCGACCGCGAACTGGAGGACATCGCCTAAATGCCGGAAGAGAGAGGCAAGATGACCACGAACCGGGACACGGCGCGCGCCGCGCTGCGCGAGGCCAACCAGCAGGCGGGCAATGCCGAGGCGGGTGATTATCCCTCGGTGATGGCGCTGACCGGCATCGGCTGCGCGATGCTCGACGTCGCCGACGCCATCAGGGACATCGCCGCCCTGCTGATCAAAGAATGAGAAACTAAAGAGGAGATCGCCTAATGCCTAGGGTGGAATTGTTTGACGCCATGAATACGCCTTACCGATGTGACACCCTCAATCCGGACATACTGACCGCGTGGCTCGGCGAGTGGGCGCCCCGGCTGGCAGCGCCGGATATCGCGCTGAGGATGATAGTTTTCCCGCTGCCGAAGGGACCGGCGCATACTGATGGTTACGACTGGCCAACTAATAGCCGATTTTTGGGCACGCCTTTCATAGTGCCCGATGAACCCGGCCGGATCCTTACAGCGATGCAGAACGAACGGGAGCGCATCGAGCGGGAAATAGCAAAGCTCGGTCCTGGCCGTCAGCCCGCCCGTGGCTGACAACCTGAGCGAAGCATGCAGGGCGGCAATCCCCGCGCTGTTGCATTATGTCGGCCGGATGCTCGGGGACAGCCCCATAATCGGCACCGCATCAGTTGCCTGGGCAGAATGCGGGCAGCCAGCTACCGCAGTGCACATTTACCGGTGCGAGCACGGCCACGAGAAGACCGGCGCGACGTGCGATGAACATGCCCCGCGGCCGGGCCGTGTGGGCTGCCGGGCATGCTTTGACGATGGTCACGAATGCGAGATGCAGGTGACGGAGTTCACTGGGCGGCAGTCCTCAGTCACGGTCGCGGAGCCGGAGAACGAACATTCCCTTGATCTCGGCGAGTGATTCCTTCACGGCGGCAAGCTCTGCGTTGATCCTTCCCCATTTGATCCCGATGCCGACAAGAGACGTGCCGATCGCGAGGACCAGGGTAACAAGGTCACTGACAATAATGAGCAGTGCGGTGTTCATGATGGGCATCGTGCCTTCCCGGTCAGTTGGTCGGGTACATGCCGGACCAGCCCATCGACACGCCACTGGTCGCGGCGCCCTGGGCGATATTGAGGCCGCCGGACGCCGGGATGACCAGCCGCGAGTTCACGGCGCCGGTGTTACCCAGCGGCAGCGTGAGCGTCGTATTCGGGTAATAGCTGGCATCGGGCAGGTTCCCGCACCCGTAGGCGGTGGCGGCCGCGGTGGTGGCTACCTGGCAGTCGATCCAGATGGCATTCCAGGGCAGTTTCTTGACCCGCAGCCGGCCGGTCAGGTTCGCGTTCAATGACACGCTATGGAATGACTCGCCGGAGATAAACGGGCCGCCGCCCGGCGGCAGGATAAAGTTCTGCACGCCATCGAGCCATGCGCATGCCCCCGAAAAGCCGAGGGCTGTCTGGTTACCGGCCAGCAGGAACAGGTTGGATCCGCCCACGATACTGGACTGGATGGCCGCGCCGGCAGTCCACGGGCCACCCGCGCCGGGGGCGCTGTACCAGGTGATAGTGGCGCTGCTGATATTGGTGGCAAGGAAAGTGGCGCCGCTCTGGTAGCAGGTGGAATCGATCAGGTAGGCATTCCCGAAACTGTCGGTTCCCGCTGCGGGCGCATGAGATTCAATCAGGTTCCCGAATGCGGGGGCGCCCGAATAGATGAACAGGCCGGAGCTGTTGAGAATAAAGTTGTTGCCATTGAAAGTGCCGCGTATCATGAGGTTGTTGAACTCGGCGCTATCGTCCGCGTTGACGGTCCAGCCCTTCACCCCGGCCTGGTAGCCCGGCGACTGGATCGCGGGCCTGCGCAAGATGGTCGAGCCGACGACCGGGTCGCCGGGCATCATGGCGTTTCCTCCGCGGCCCGCGCGAGGATCTCGCGCGCCTCGGTGAGCACCTCGGCGACCGCGTAGACCGCCAGGTCCGACCGGATCACGGCGACCTCGGCCCGCCGCGCGTTCTCCGCGAGCTCCAGGACCACGCAGGCGAGCAGGTATGCCGCCGCGCACAGCCCGGCGATCAGCAGCAGGCCCCGGAACTCCGCAGCGCCCGGCTTCACCCCCATCGGTTACTCCTTCAGTAGCTGTTGTGGGCCTGATGGTAGGCCTTGGCCGCGCACGGGGTGCCGTACCGGGCCTTGACGTAGTTGCACATCCATTTGGCCTGCGGGCCGGCATCGCCGTTGTTCGCGGCGATCGCCTCGATGGTGGTCAGGCCGTAGTTGGCGCCGTAATTGTTGCCGTATCTGCCGGCGGTGCCCGCGGTGCCGTGGCCGAGCGCCTGGGCCAGCCCGAACGCGCCGGAGGAGGAGTTCTGCGCCCGGCTGTTATAGCCCGCCTCGGCCATCTCGACCCAGTCCAGGCAGTCCCACTGGGCGCCGGCCCACCCGTGTGCCGCGGCGTACATCTGCAGGATCTGCCGGTTGGTCTTGCCCTGGGTATCCAGCGTCCCGCCGCCGGAGCTGCCTCCGGAGCCGCTGCCGCCGGAGCCGCTGCCGCCGGAGCCGCTGGTGCCCGCGTCGGGCTGCAGGGCCTGCACGTCGGCGGCGAGCTGGGCATGCGGGGAGACATCAGACCGGGCCGGGGCGGGCAGCGGCTTGCCCGTCAGCGCGGCCTTGACCGGGTCGCTCGGCCACCTCACGTCGCTGCGCCAGTAATGCACGCCGAACCAGGCCAGGTACATGCCCATGCCGAGCAGCACCAGGGGGATGACCGGGGCATCGCCCGCCGGCGTGCTGATCTCCGGGCCGGTGCCGGCGATCTCGGTCATGTGGCCAGCCGCCGTCCTGCCCCGGCCGCGATCCCGGCCGGGCTGCGCCGGGCCGCTGACGGGCCGATCCACCACAGCACGCCGGCGAGCATCAGCGCGATGCCCAGCACGATCCAGCCCAGCGACCGCCACATCTTCCCGTCGGTCAGCCCGGTGAAGAAGTCACCGAAGATCTTGGCGAGCCCCTCCAGCCCGGCCAGCGGGTTGGGTACGCTCGGCTGCTGGGGTCCGGCCGGGGGGCTGGTGACCGTGCTGCCGCTTCCCGAGCCGCCCGCCGCCTTGATCGCGGCGAGGGCAGCGGCTTCAGTCGCGTAAGGCCCGGTGACGGTCCCGTCCACGACCTTGGCGGCCCTGGCATCAGCCTGGGCCTTCGTGCCGGCGAACGTGGTCGCGGTGACACCGACTCCGGCGACCGGCTGGTTGTTCGCCCAGATGACCCACCACTGCGTCTGGCCGGCCATGTCAGGGTTTCCAGCCCAGCCGGCTCAGCTGCACGGCGAGCAGCACGGCGCCGGTGACCGATGCGGCGAACATCAGCCACAGCCCCCACCGCGGGATCGTCAGCATCACGCCCTCCGGGTGTACTTGGTGCCGGTGACCACCGCGGCGGCGGTCACGCCGGCCAGGGCGGCGATCTGCGCGGCGGTGGAGCCCGCTGGCGGGCTGAACGCGACGGTGAGGTAATCACACGGGCCGACCCGGACCAGGCCGCTGAACGTGTCCTGGTTGCCGCTCCAGGACGATCCGCGGTGGTTGCCGGGGGACAGGGTGCCGATGTCGGCGGTGTTGACCGCCAGGGTGGCCACCGGGACGACGGCGGCGGCCGCGGCCTGGCCGGTGCGGACGATGACCGAGGTGACCTCCCACCGCTGCCGGGCGTTGTCCGGGTCGAAGGTGATCACGCCGGCGCCGGCCGCGTTCAGCGTCACCTGCCCGGATTTCTTCAGCTCGGCCTGCACCTCGGTGGCCGCCGGGCTGGTCATGCCGTGCATCCCTGCACCAGGGTGACCGGGGCGTGGCCGTGGAAGTCCTCCAGGTGCCGGCGCAGGTACCGGGCGTGCAGGAACCGCCGCGGGCACCGCGGGCAGCCCCACCGCTCCAGGAGGCTCATCCGGCGCCGGCGATCTCGGTCTCGATGATCACCGAGATGACCGGCGTGCCGGAATCCATGCTAACCGCGTACAGCGGGCCCTCGGTCTCGACCGGCAGGTAGCCGGCCATCGCGTTCGGCAGGATGGCGCCGCCGACGATCAGGCTGTTCTGCGCGTCGACGGCCAGGTCATTCAGCTGCCCGATCCGGACCCCGGCCGCGGAGGCCTGCAGCAGCACCCGGATGGCAGAGATCTGGTCCCCGGCGTTCTGGATGGGGATCTGCAGCTGGTATCCGGCGGGCAGCACCGGGAATGACGGCAGCGGCGCCCAGCTGTTGTTGACGGCATTGATCTGCTGCGTGCCGCCGACGGCGAGCCAGGCGACGTCGGCGGTGCTCGGCGCGATCCCGGCCCCGACCCAGCTGATTGCGGCGACGATATTGCCGCTGGCATCCAGGTAATTGAAGACCGGGAACCTGTTGCCCGCCGCCGCGCCGGCGGTGTACGTAGCGGTGAAAGCGAGGACTTGCGCCGAGTAGGGCAGCCTGTAAATCAGTGATGCGCCCAGCGCGGGCGAGGAGATGCCGACCGACTGGACGGTAGCAGCGCTGGGAAGGCCCTCGTTCAGCAGCCGCACCGTGGACCGGCTGGTGTCCTGCCCGCAGATCTGCACGGGCTCGCTGCCGATCGGCGGGGCCTGGAAGTGCTTCATCGCGGTGTGCTTCAGCCCCCGGCCGGACCGCTGCACCAGGTAGACCGGCACCGGCGACGGCGGCTCGCGCAGCTGCTCGAAATGCGGCTGGTAGGCCTTGCCGTGGTGCTCGCGGTCGTGCAGCCCGTATTCCGCCGGCGGGACGCCGTGGGCCATCATCCCGCGGAACTGCCCGAGCGGCTCGGCGGCGGTCAGCTGCTGCTCCAGGACCTGCTTGTTCCCGAGGTGGGGCTTGCCGCCGGGGATGTCCCGGTCATCGATGCCGTACTCGCGCTTGCGTTCCGGGCTCAGCTCGGGCGGGCGCGGCGAGTGCTTCCCGTGCGCCCTGCTCACTGCGCCTCCCGGTACAGGCGCTCGCGCAGGAGATAGCCCTCCAGCTGCCAGATCTTCTCCCGCGCGTCGGCGCGTGCGATCTTCCGCCCGATCTCCTCATCGAAGTTCTCCGGGCTGGCCGCCGCCGACTGGCCGGTCACCGTGAAGCCGTTCTCCAGCACCAGGCAGCAGACGGTCAAGGTGGTTCCCGGGAAGACGTGATATAGCTCGTCCTTGATCTTGGCGTCCAGGCTGCCCGGTGTCAGCCGCGGCGCGGTCAGGCCCCTTGCCTGGATCTCCTGCTCGATTTCCTGCTCGCCGTAAGTGCTCACTTTTCCCGTCCGCCTCCTCCTAGTAGGTCTCGGTCCCCGGCTGGGCCGACTTCAGCCCGGCGGCCCTCGCGTGCGCGTACTGCGCCCACAGCAGGCCGCCGGCCAGGCCGCCGCCGATGATCGCCGGCCAGTGCTTCTTATCGAGGAACGCGGCGACGGCGACGAAGAAGGCTGCCTGGACCAGGCCGAGCTTGACCCACTTCATCAGCGTGGGAGCACGCCTGGCCGCGTTGATCTCGGCCGTCTGAGGGGATGAGCAGACGGCCGCGACGATCTCATACACCAGCCCCGCGGAGACCATGAAGGCGAGCGCGTTGCCCTGGTCGATCCCGGTCTCAGCTGCCACCGGCGCGGCCCTTCGCCCGGTAGTACGCGGCCTGGACCAGGCCGAGGAGCAGGAACGCGCCGAGCAGGCCCAGGCCCACCCAGAACCCGGTCTTCAGGTCCGGCTTATCGACGAAGCTCATACCATGGTCACTCCCTTCGGCGGGGCGGGCTTGCTCGCCGCCTTCCCGGCATTGCCGGACGCCGTGGCGATCACCGGGATCGTGACGTACGCGGCGCCGAGCAGGAACAGCCACGCGAACCCCCGCGCGACGGGCTCGGTGCGGCCCTGGTCGAGCATGGCGATGACCAGGATCGCGAACGCGGCCTCGATGACCGTCTTGGCGTCGACCGCTTTCTGGTTGGTGGCCCACCGGTGCACCACGTACAGCAGCGCCGCGATGAGCATGATCGTCGACGCTCTCATCGGACGTTCTCCCTGACCAGCCAGGCCAGCATCTTCTGGCCGATCGGGTGATGCTTGGCCAGCCGCATCAGCAGCTCGAGCAGGCGGTCGTACTCATCCAGCCGCTTTTCCAGCTTGTCCATCCGCTGCTCGGTCGTCGGCATGCCCGGCCTCATTTCGTCGTGGCGGCGACGGTGGCGTGCGGCGGCGCGGTCTTCCCGCCGTTGGCCCACACCTCGATCTTGTAGGACCACTTGGTGTGCAGGCCGGGGATCGTGTACGCGCCCTTGCCGGCGGCGGCGTCCGGGACGCTCACCGTGCTGTAGCCGACCCGCTTGCCGTTCTGCTGGTAGGTCGCCACGGTGAACGAACTGGCCGGCGGGGTGGTGTTGTTCCAGGCCACGCTGATCGTGGCCGGGGTGGTCCCGGTGACGTGCAGCCCGCCCGGCGCCGGGTAGCGGCTCACCTGGGCCGCCGGCGACCCGGCGGGTCCCGGCGGGCCCGCGGGCCCGGCCGGGCCCGCGGGCCCGGTGCCGGTAGTGGTCCCGCCGGTGCCGCTGGCGTCCGCGGCCTGCTGGGCGTAGGTGTTCGCCGCGACCAGGCCCTGCTGCTGCAGGCTGGCGATGTCCTCGGCCGAGCCGTAGACGTAGCCCGACTCCGGGTCGATGTAGCCGGTGTTGCCGGCCGGGTCGGTGCCGTAGCCGGTCGCCGACTGCCCCGCGGCCGGGTTCGTGTTCTTGGGCCGCAGGGTGAGATACCAGATGGCCACGCCGGCGGCCAGCCACACCCACAGCGGGAACGGGCCCGCCTTCTGGGTCAGGAACCCCAGGCCCTTGGGGGAAGCCGGCTTGGACGAAGCCGGGGCGTCAGCCACGCCATCCTGCCCGTAGGATCAGCAGGATCACGAGCACGTCCAGCACGATGAGATCGGTGAACTGCCAGGTGGTCATCCGGTCCTCCCGGTCGAATTCAGCGCTGCCCGGCTCGCCTGCGGCGACACGTACACCATGTCCGGGGCCTGGTCGGCGGCCCCCGGGCTGTCCGTGGTGCCCACGCTGGCGGTCGTGTCGTAGAAGTTCGTCGACCACGGGGCCGGCTCGGCGAACATGGTCGGCCGGTGCCGCGGCCCGGCCAGCCGGGCCTGGCCGTACTGGCCCTGCCCGGCGTTCAGGAAGTTGTCATACCCGCCGGCGGCGTAGTACCGGGTGCCGTCCAGGTCCGCGCCGCGGGCCCCGTCGCCGCGGCCACCGTAGGGCATCTCCCGCTCGAGGCTCCAGGTCTGGTTGCCGCCGCCGGGGAACACGAACCGGTTCGGCACCTGCACCTCGGCGCCGGCGGCGGCGGTCGAGGGGGTCGAGCCGGGCTGGTCGGCCCGGGGCGCGGCCCGGTAACCGTGCAGCTGCCCGGCCGGGTTCTTGTACCGCTGGGCGACCTGGTTGCGGACGTTGGCCGCGCCCGGGGTGCCCGCGCCGATGACCGGCTGGGCGTCCCGCCACGGCGTGGTGGTCTCCCGCTGACTGTGGCCCCCTGCCCGGGCCGCACCGGACAGCGGATTCTGCCCGGCCAGGTCATACCCGGGGCGGGTCCGCAGCGGCTGCCCGCCGTAGAACTCGGCCGCGGAGTTGCCCTGCATCAGCTCCGTGGCCACCGGCTGCGGCGTAGCCACCGCCGGCGTCGCCCGCGGGCTGGCGGTGCTGCCGCCCGGCACGTCGCCCCGGTAGCTGGCCTGCCGCACCTGGGCGGTGGCGGACAGCGCCTGCTCGAACCCTGTATCGGTGTCGGCCCGGATCTTGACCGCGCGGGGGCTGGCGCCCCGCAGCGTGCGGGTCGAGCTCGTCGACCCGGGGAACCCGGTGCCGCCGTACGGGCCCGGCGGCAGGTCATAGCCGCCCTGTCCCGGCAGCGGGTCCGGATCCGGCTTGGGCCGGCCGCCGAATACCCGCGCGATCAGCCCGGCCATCGGTTCCTCCCTTACGCTGCCTCGGCCCAGTCCAGGGCCAGCAGGAGCATCACGAGTGCGCTACCGAAATCCATCAGGTGCTTGCCTTCTCGGTCTTCGCCTTCTCGGTCTTCGCCTTCTCGGCCTTGGCGACCTCGTCCGGGGCGACCTCGTCCGGGGCGACCTCATCCGGGCCGTATTCGTCCAGGCCGAATTCCTTGCGGACGGCCCGGGCGTGCACCTCGCGGTCCTCCAGGGTCGGGTAGCCGGCGGAATGGGCCACCAGGTGGCTGACCACGTCGCCCAGGCTGGTCTGCTCGGCCCGCTGGCTGATGTCGGCCTCGCGGTCCTCGGTCTCCAGCGCGCGGAGTTCGGCCTCGAGCCGGGCCCGGCGCTCGTCCTTGGTCTCTGCCATGGGCTATCCTGCCTCCGCTTGCTTCAGCGCCGCGGTGAACGTCCCCCCGGCGGCCTGGACGTCCTTGGCGGTGTTGCTCTTGGTCAGCACCACCGCGACTATCGCCACGGTGAGCAGCCCGCCGAAGATGTCGAAAATGTCGTTGACGTGCATCGTCAGCCCCCGGATACCTTGCTCCGCAGGCCGCCGAGCCAGCCCTTGAGCATCGCGAAGGTCAGGCCGCCGAGGATGTAGGCGATGATGACCTGCAACCACTCGATCTGCATGGTTCCCTCCCTCCTACCTCGCGCCCGCCTCGACGCGGATGACGCCGAACAGGTGCCTGGTGAGCACCAGGTACGCCAGCGCGAGCAGGACCACGATCGCGAAGGTCCGCGTGATCGGGTAGCTGCCCGTGCTGTCGGGGGCCTGCTGGCCGTTTGCCATGGGTCCCGGCCCTCCTTCCTAGCCGAAGATGTTGCCCTGCGGGAGGACCTCGTTGACCAGGCAGAACATCTTGGCCGCGTTCGCGCCCCAGACGCCGCGCAGCAGGTAGTCCTCCGACTCGATCGTCGGCAGGTACAGGTTGGCGTTCTCCGGCTCGTCCCGGGTGTCGTGGAAGTACTGCACCGGGAAGACGCCGGTGTCACGGCCGGAGGCGCCGGAGGTGAAGGCGTCGATCGTCGACCCGGCCCCGCCGAAGTTCCAGATCTCCCAGATCTGCCGCTTCCAGTCGGCCAGCGACCGGTTGTCCTTGACGTCCTCGTCCAGGATGATCTGGGCCGGGTCGGCCCAGTCGGTGCCCTCGATGCGGACGTTGGAGGAGTTCAGCAGGCCGAAGAGCAGCATCCGGATGTAGTTGCCCAGCTTGCGGACCCGGGCGTCGAACTGGCCGGTGCTCATGCTGATCTGCTGCTCGGTCCACCGCTGCAGCGTGTTCATGTTCGGCGGGGTGGTCTGCACCGGGCTGCCGCTCAGCAGGGTCGGCGGCTGGTCGTAGGCCTCCAGCCAGGCCTCGATCGTCCACGTCGGGCTGCTGGCGATCGCCCCGAACACGTTGGCCAGCGTGTTGAGGGTCAGCTCCAGGGTGAACGGCGCGGCCGCGTCCTTGTTCGGCAGCGCGCCGAGCGCGTCGCGCAGGTCGAGCTCGAACGGGATCCGGACGGCGAAAGTGCAGGTGGTGGCGCCGTAGGCGAAGTTCGGGTCGGCGCGCGGATCCGAGTAGGCCCGGTAGAAGCCGTATTTCTGGATCATCGCGGCCCGGTGGCCGGAGCTGACCTGGTACATGGTCTGGCCGTTGGGCTGCTTGACGGCCATGTTGGTGAACATGTTGAACGGGCCGTCGGCCTGCACCACGCCGCTCGCGCCGCCGGCGGCGGTGGCGGTGGCGGTCACCAGGATCGACCGCATGTAGTCATAGGCCTTGACGTCGATCGGGCCCAGGTCCTGGGTGTTCGCCGTCAGGATCACGCCGGCCTTGCTGAAGAACTTGTACTTGCCCCTGCCCGAGCCGCGCAGGAACGGCACGACCGCGGGCGCCGCCGGCGTCTGCTGCGCGGCGGCGGCCGGGGCCTGCGGGCCGCTGGGGGCGGCCTGGGTGGTGCCGGGCGCTCCGGCCATCACCATCCCCCTTTCATGCCAGCAGCCCGGTCACGCCAGCGCACGTGCTCCACTGGTTGCGCCGGGCCTCGATGTTGACGAAGTGCATGATCATCTTGAAGATCACGTAGAACGCGACCCAGGTCAGGAACTCGATCACCACGCTGAACCGGAACATGCGGTTACCTCCTGACCCACCGGCGGCCGCCGCCGCCCGGTTCCCTGTCCGGCGCCGCGTGCCGGGGCTTGCCCTCCGGGGCCTCGGCGGCCTTGCGGGAGGCCTTGATCTCCCCGGCCAGCGTCTCGATCGCCTGGGTCTGCGCCTTCAGCGCGTCCATGACCATGTCGGCGGACACGGCCGCGGCCGCGGCCGAGCCGTCGGCCCGGGCGGTGGCCTCGGTGACCGTCTCGGCGGTCTCCGCGTTGGCCTGCGCTGCCTGCAGCGCTACCTCAGCTGCCGCCCTGGCCTCGGCCGCCGATTCGGCGGCCTGCCCGGCCTGGACCGCGGTGGCGCCCTCGGCGACCGCCGCCTCGTGCGCGGAGCCCTCGGCGGTGGTGACGGTCTCCTCATCGCCCTCGACGATCACGTCAGGCATCGGCGACCAGGTCTCGTGGCGACAGGATGCCCTTGCGCAGCAGCGCGGCGCCGATGGCCAGCACGGCCACCGCGGTGAGGACCAGCACGACGCCCTGGAAGTCGAGCCTGCGCTCGACGTCGCTGAATCGCTTGCCCTGGCTCACATCACGCCTGCCATTTGCTTTCGGCACGAACATATTTACGCCGAGTATGCGCCCGGCCCGGACGCCGGCGCAAGCTCCGCCGCGCCCCGGTACCGCAGAATGAACACCTGTTCTTACACCGCGGTGCTCGAGCACCGTGGTGTAAGAACAGGATTTTGATAGGTGGCCCTCACGCCGGGGCGGACAGGGCCCGGCCCGCCCACCAGGCCCGGCTGACCACGACGGACAGGTCCGCGTTCCCGCCGGTCATCGCCGCGGGGAACGCCTGCACCGCGACCAGCGTCACGTTCGGCGGCAGGCTGGCCAGCTCGGCGATCACCGCCGGGTCCGCGTGGCCGTCCAGGGTGGCCAGCCACAGCGACCAGGGCCGGCGGCCGGCGGCGCTGACCATCGCGGGCAGCGTGGCCCGGTTGCAGTACCCGCCGCCCCAGCCCGCCCCGGCCGCGTGCCTGCGGTCCAGCCAGCCCGCGAAGTGATCCGGGGTGATGTCGCCTGTCTCGACGTCGGCCCAGAACGCCAGCTGCGGCGCGTTCCCCAGCACGTCGATGTAGACGCGGCCGCGGCCGAAGGCCGGCCTGACCGCTCCCCGGCCGGTGACGTACAGGGCGCGCAGCAGCGCGTAAGACGGGATCACCTCGGGGGTGGTCGAGTCCCACATCAGGCCGCAGATGCTGCTCATGCTCATGGTGAACCTCCGGTGACGAGCTCGGGCGCCCGGCTGCGGTACATCCAGCCCGAGCGCGTGTTGACGTACAGGAACTGGAACTGCTCCAGGTGCGCGACGTAGGCGCGGATCAGCGCGGAGTCCAGCCAGCCCACCCCGCCGATCCTCTTGAGGTTGGCCTCGTCGTTGTCGCGGAAGAACAGCAGGTGCTCGGCCTGGTCGAAGATCTCCACCAGCCGGTTGCCGGCCGGGCGCTGCGCGCCGAGCACGAACGGGATGTCGTTGGACCGGGCGTTCATCAGGAACTTCTTGCCGGTCCGCTCCAGGCCCAGGATGTGGGTCAGGTACCAGTAGTCATCCCAGACCGTGCACCAGCCGCCCTGCACGTAGATGTCGGCCAGGGCCTTGTCGAAGACAACCTTCTGCCGGTGCTCGGCGTCCAACGTAGAGGCGTCGGGCCAGACCAGCCGCCGCGGCATCTCCTGCGGCCGCGCGGGCCGCTTGAAGATCAGGCCCTTGACCGGCGGCCAGTCCTGGAGCCGCTCGTACCCGCCGGCGGTGATGTAGGCGTCCAGGGTGGGGTCCCTGATCTTGGTGGCCAGGTAGGCGACGTACCTGCGGTTGGCGTCGAGCAGCCCGTGGATCGCCACCGACTTGCCCTGCCCGGTCGGCCCGATCGCGGCCAGGTGCTGGTCCTGCCGCCAGTCCAGCACGTAGGTCAGGAAGTCATCCCACTCCACCGCCGGCGCCGACTCATCCGGCGGCTGCTGCCGGATGATCTCCGACCTGGACCCGTAAGCCACCGGATACCTCGGCCCTCCGCCGCGCCCGCCGGGCGCGGTCCTGCTCTTTGAGCCTGGCGCGGTATTCGGGATCGGCCATCCGCCGCGCCCGCGAGGCGCGGGCCTGCTCGTTGAGCCTGGCGCGGTTTTCGGGATCGGCTTTCCGCCGCGCCCACCGGACGCGGTCCCGGGTACGGATTCTTTTCTGCCAGTTCAGCACCTCGCCTACCTCGGCCCGCAGGTGCAGCATGAACTCAAGAGCTTCAGATTCCCCGAACCGCTGACCGCAGAAGCACACGATCCCGCTGGTGACCTCCCGCAGGACAGGAGCGGCGCGGCGCGGTTTCGGCTTCGGCGCGATCTGCGGGCGCAGCGATGCCAGGTCACGCTGATCCAGCGTCCGCCCGGCACTGGAAGTGCCCCGCAGCTCCCCGGTGCTCATCGCTGCCTCAGCTTCCGCTTGCGGCGGGCTCGCCGGCGGTGGCGGCCGGGCCGGGCCCCGGGGCCCGCAGGGTCGCCCCCGGCGCCCGGGGGCTCACCGCCTGCTCGGCCATCTGCCGGGCCATCGCCATCATCGTGTCCATGTCCGGCATCGTCAGGCCCTCGAAAGGGGTGCCGTCGGCCGGAGCGGAGCCATCACCGCCCTCCTCGGTGTCCTGCTCGAGGAAGGCCTCGATGAGCTTCCTGAACGGGATCCGGCGGCGGATCGCGTCCTTCATCATGACCGCCAGCAGCACCGGCGCGTGCGCCATGAACAGCTGGCCCCACGCGCCGCCGGCGATGACCCGCATCAGGAACACGCGGATCCGCGGGTTGGCCCGGGCCAGCTCCTCCCACGCCTCGCCGACGGTGATGTCCTCCGGGTCGGTGGTGCCGTCCTCGAGCAGGTCTTTCCTGGTGATGTCGATCAGGGCCTGGCCGATATCGCGGTCCATGACCCGCACGAGCTTGCCGCCGCGGCGGTAGAGCTTGTTGATGCCCTTGGCGATGACGCCCTCGCGGAACTGCACGACCGGCGTCTTTTCCCCGGGCCCGGCCTTCGGGGAGCGGCGGCGGCGCCGGCGGGCATCCGGGGCCCGGTCCTCCGCCCGGGTTTCCGGGGCCTCGCCGGCTTCCCGCTGCGCCTTCAGCTCCTCGACCGGCGGGGACTTGCGCGGCCGCCCGGCGGTCTTCTTCGGCCGGACGGTGCCGTCCTTCTCGGTGATGTAGCCGTACGGGGCCTCCTCGGCCGGGCCGGCGGCCTGCTCGGCCGCCCGGGCCATCATCGCCGCGAAGCCGGCTTCCTCCGTGTCCTTTTCATCAACCGCGGTTTCGCTCATATGCCGAACGATAGGCGCTGTCTATGCTTTTTTCCATGAGCGGAATGCACCCGGCGAGGCTGCGGGAACCCGATGACCGGGCCGACCCGGTGGTCGACAAGGCCGTCCAGCTCGGCTACGTGGACAGCGAGCGGGTCTACGTGGTCCCGGGCCTGCCCGGCCACGAGGCGGCGAACCTGGGCCGCAGGTCCGTCAACGCCTCGGCCCGGGCACGGAACCTGTCCCCGGCCGCCTGGGTGGCCGATTCCGGCGGCCAGCCGTGCTATCGGGACTGCCCGGCCCCGGATACGCCGCACATGGTGTGCTTCCGGCTCTGGAGCAAGAGCCGGGGCCGGACGCACGTGCTCCGGCAGGCGGGCGGGGATCCGGCCAACCTGAAGTACAACCCGTGGAATAAGCGCCGCCGGACCCGCTATAACGATGCCGGCGAGCCCGGATAAGGCCCGGGAAACATAGTTTTATTATACGTTTCCGGTCTGGTCATCCAGTACGATAAATGGCCTGTGAGCAGGTAAAGGCCCCGGAAAACTCGCCGTGGCGCATGTCCGCCCGAATATCCGGTCGGCGGCTTTCCGCAAAAACCCCCCGCGCGCCCGCGCGCGGGCATGAAAAACCCCCGGTGCCCAGGCTGCGGTGACTGGGCACCGGGGGTCCCCGGCCTTATTCTGTCCGCCGTCGCGGTTTACCCGGCCGGGTAGGGCCGCCCCTGGCCGGGGGGCGCAGAATCCACGATCAGGTTCATGCCGGGCCATAGCTTTTCCGAGGTCAGCGACACCAGCGTTATGTGCATCAGCGCGATGATCTGATCCGGATTGGAGGTATTGGCGTACATCTTCTTTTCGTGCTTATCCAGGTCGATCACGATCAGGATGTAAGCGCACCGGTCCGGATCCAGGTCAGGATCCAGCTCGCCGATCACCCCGAGGATCTTCGCATCCGCGTCGTCCCCGACAATTCCCTTTGTCACTGTCATCGGTTATGCTTCCTTTCCGGGCACTGGCTGGTGCTCAGGATCCCCGCAGTCTTCGCGGGCGCGTATCTCGGTGATCATGTTGCGGTAGATCACCTGGATTGCAGGCTGCGCGGCCTGGCCGAGATGCTCGATCTCGAAGTCGACGCGGGCCCGGAGCGTGGCCAGGTACGCGATCGTGTGCTCGGCGAAGGTCCCCCCGCACGCCCCGGGTTCTCCCGGCAGGCATTGCGGCACGTCATGATGCAGGACGATAAGCGCCTGGCGCGCGTCTTCAGCTATTGTTTTCCAGCTGGGGTAATCCTCTTCCGTGAAAATCATCAGTATCCCTACATTCCGTTTCGATCTGCAGGTCAGAAAAGCAATCCATAGCAGGATCACGCTTACCTGGTAAAATGCCAGCGTCAGCCTCATGGCAGGGGCGCCGGCAGGGACGCCGGCCAGGTTCAGGCCCAGCCCGGCGACCGGCGGCAAAACAGCGGCGATCCGCCGCAGGTATCTCCATGGCGCGGCCTTCATGACTCGCCGCCGAGGAGCTTGCCCGGGTCGGGAAACGCCGCCTCGAGCTCGGCGAACTCCGGGTGGCCCTGCGCCGCGAGCTCGCTGATCCGCCGGTACACCCGCTGCCGCTCGGCGGCCATCACCATGTGGCACACGGCCGGAAAGAGGCACAGCCGCTCGCCCAGGTCCGCTATGAAGCACAGCGCGCCGAACTCGCGGCCGTCCGGGCCGTAGGCGTCACAATCCCAGTCGCCCGTTTCGCTCATGGCGTGGCCTGGCTGGCGGCGTGCAGGAGCAGCCAGCCGGTCGCGCAGCAGATCACCGCCAGCGCGGCCAGGGCGATCACCCCTGCCGCGATCGCGTCAGCGCCTGGCGGCCGCCGGCCGTGATGACCAGCGTCCCGGCGGTGTCGGCGGCCAGCTGGTGCCGGATCAGCCGGGCCGCGGCGTGCCGGACCGCGGCCGCGACCCGCCGCGGCCGCATCGCCAGGCCCAGCTCCGCCGCCGTCACCCCGCCGGGTGCCTGCCCGATCAGGCGCAGCAGCTGCAGCTCCGCGGGATTCAGCGTCACCGGCTGCCCCCGGTAGCGGTACGGCGGGCCGGCCGGCAGCCCGTTGCGGGACGGGCTCCCCGGCAGCTCGCCGCGCCATCCGGTCACCGGCCATCCCGGCCCCCGGCGAAGAACCCGGTCGCGAATCCCGTCAGCAGCGCGATCGTGGCGACCGCGATCATGATCATCTTCCGCTCCTTTCGCATCTGGTGAAACCGGAAGATCCTCCCCGCGGCGGCTCGGTTGCCGCAGGGAGGATCCGGGCGCCCCCTTCCCGGCAACCGGGGGGCAGGGGGACCGGGGACCCGGGATTCAGCTCCGGGCCCGCGTTTTATGCCAGCCGCCGCGGTGGCGGGAAGCAGCCGCGTTCAGCGTGCCGATGATCAGGTCCGCGGCGCCGGCCAGGTCCTGGGTGATCGGCCAGCCGTTGGCCCAGCGGAACCACCCGCCGGACCAGTACACCCGCGTGCCCCTGCACCAGCGGGGATCGTATGCGGTCCGGATCACGTCCAGGGCTAGCAGCCCGTCCGATTGCGGGCCCAGCATGGTCGTCAGGCCCCGCCGGCTCAGCTCGTTGCCCAGCTGCTCCAGCTCGCTCCCCGCAGGCGTCATCAGCCTGCCCCTCTCTCCCGGGCTACAGGGTGAGGGTAGATCACCTAGAGCACATATGGCAACCTATACGGACAGAGACATCTCAGATGGCCGGACGGTCGCGGTCATCTTGGATACAGTGCGTAGGCCGCGCTGATCCGCCGCCGGATCGCCTCCGGCGAGCTGGCCCCCGGCCAGCCCATCCCGTCGCAGAAGACGCTGATGCAGCGCTACGACGTCGCCAGGATGACCGCCCACCGGGCGCTGCAGGTCCTGGTCCGCGAGGGCCTGGTGGTGATCGTCCCGGGCATCGGGGCGCTGGTCGCCCGCCAGCCCGGCCCGCCGCGGGAGCCGGCCGGATCCTGACATCAGCGCGAAGGCCCCCGCCGGCGGAGCGGTGCCGGGCGGGGGCCTTCGCATATCGCGGTGGGGAAGCCTCAAGGTAGCACGGGCCCCGGCGCCCGGGATCCGGGGCCGGTGACGCCGTCCTCAAAGGCGCTCCGGTTCCGAGCGCCTTGCCTGCGCTCAATCCATTCACTGAACGGCCGTCCTGCGAGACACGGCAAGCCAGGCTCGCAGTACGTGTGATCGGTCGGGCTGATGGTCAACGTGTCGCTGACGCCTTGAGCCGGACGCGACAGCAGCCTGTCCGCCCGGGCGGCGGTGGCGTCGTCGCTGGCGCGGATCTCGCCGGTGAGCCGGGAGCGGATCGCGTACAGCTCCCGCGTCATCTGGTCGATGGCGTCCATGGCCGTGTTCGCGGCCCGGCGGACCTCCGGCTGCGGCCGGGTGTCGTCCCGGGTCTCCCACTGGGCAAGCGCGATGGCCAGCACGCCCATGGGGTCCTCGAGCTTGGCGTGCACGTCGTACGGCTGGCGGGGGTTTGGCCCCATGCCGGCTCCCTCGGTCGGGAGCCTCAGTCGTGAATACCCGGTGCGCTGCGTTCCCTGGTGACCTGCGTTTATGCAGGCCACGCGCGTAGCTCACTTCACGGTACTGCGCGAGTACCTCGACTGAGACCCGGGATTATATAATGGCCCTGACCTGCGGAAACAGGTCTTCGTGCCGCTGATTCTTGCACGCCCGTAGCTTCTCTGTCAAGATACCGGCATGGAACCTTTGCCGCCGGAGCGCACAATAATGGGCTGGTGCGAGGCTGATGAGCACGACCTCGACGAGGACAAGCAGGAAGTGGACCTGTACATGTTCCGGGGAGCCACCCCGGCCGAGGATCACTTCATCTGGCTCTGCCCGGAGCACCGGCCTTGATACCTGAGCAGGCGCGCGAGCTCGCCGAGTCGTGGGTCACCCACCTGGAGGCCGAGCGGAAATCCCGGCACACCATCCTGACCTACACCAGCGGGCTGAACGCCTACATCGCCTGGTGCGAGCGCCACGGCGCGGCCGTCAGGCTCGAGCCCAAGCCGGTGGAGAAGTTCATGGCCGCGCTGTTCGAGGGCGGCGCCCAGCCGGCCACCGTGCTGTCCCGGCAGCGGGGCGTCCGCCGGTTCTCCGCGTGGCTCGCCGACGACGCCGGCAAGCCCGACCGCCTGGACCGGATGAAGCCCCCCAAGCTCGATGACAAGATCCCGCCGTTCGTCGACGCCGGCCAGCTCGCCGCGCTGCTGGCCACCTGCAGCACCCGCACGTTCAACGACCTGCGGGACCGGGCCATCATCAACCTGATGGCCGAGTCCATGGTGCGCGCCGACGAGCTGCTCATGATGACCGCGGACGGCGTCAGCGTCCGGCAGCGGACGGCCCGCGTCGAGCGCGGCAAGGGCGGCAAGGGCCGGGTCACCGCGTTCTCCGCGCAGACCGCCCGGGACCTGGACCGCTACCTGCGGGCCCGGGCCTCCCACCGCCTCGCCGCCGAGCCATGGCTGTGGCTGCCGGTCAAGCGCTCCCACGAGCCGCGGCTGACCTACGGCGGCCTGTACACCGCGCTGCGGCGCCGGGCGCTGCGCGCCAGCCCCCCGTTCCGGCTGCACCCGCACATGCTCCGCTCCACCGGCGCGATCGGGTTCCGCCGCAAGGGCGGCCAGGTCACCTCGCTGATGGCCCTCGGCGGGTGGTCCGACATCTCGATGGTGCAGCGCTACATCCGCGCCGCGGAGAACGACCTCGCGCTGGAGGAGGCCCGCCGCCTGTTCGACGGCGATCCCGGCACCCCGGCAGCCGGCCGCTGACGCCTTGACATCACCGCCGCCGGGGCGCCCCGCCCCGGACCCGGCGCCGCCCTACGGACCCGTCACGTTGGCGGGGGACCGGTGCCTGGTATCAGATGCTTCGCGCCCGGGCAACCCGCGGGTCTCGAGGCGTGGCGGGGCGGAGCGAAGCGGAGTCCCGTCACGCAGCGGCGCGCAGCGGCGGACAGGGGTGTGGTTGAGGAGGGGTATGAGAGGAAGCCGCGCCCTGACGCCTTGAACTGAACCGATTGACGCCTTGAGAATGCCCGCCGGCCCCTCATCCGGCCTTTTCCTGACGCCTTGAGAACCGCCTCTTCAGCTAAGTCATTGACGCCTTGAGAACCGGGCCGCATCGCGTTTGCATAACAACAGGAGCGAACCGTTTGACCTGCCCGGACGGGGACAACTCACGGCCGGGAAGAATGTCGCCGGGAAAAGGCGCCGGGGGGTTGCGCGGCGGCGCGGCCATTGGGTAGACCATGATCAGCTACGGGCCGGGAAATGCCACCGCCGTAGTTACGCTGACGTAAGAAACGCGAAAGCGGCCGGGGCTACGCCTGCCACAGCCCGCCCCGGCCGCACCTGTCCCTATCTGCTAGGAACGGTGATCACCATAGCCGGAATGACGGCCGGGCGGGGCACGCCCGGCGCAATCGCCACCTTGTCGCGGCACGACTGGAAGCAGCTGACCGCCGCGGCGAACGCCAGCCCGCGGCACGTCAACAGCCTGGACCGCTGGATCGCCATCGCCCGGGAGCAGAACCCGGCGCTGACCGACGAGCAGGCCGGGCGGCTGGCGCAGCTGATGCGCACCGAGCACTTCCGCCGGATGGCCCGGCTGTCCGCCCGGACCCGCAGCGCCCGGGCCAAGGCCAGGGCCGAGGCCGGGCCCGCGTGAGTGGCCGGGTTCCGCCTGGCCGAGTGGCTGCACTGCCTGTACCGCCACCCGGACCGGCCCCCGGCCATCCAGCGCGACGTGCTGACCGCGCTGGCGGTGCAGTTCACCGACTGGGGCGGCGGCGACGGGTTCGCCAGCATCGCCGAGCTCGGCCGGTTCTCGCCAGCATCGCCGAGCTCGGCCGGTTCTCCCGGCACAGCCGCTCCACCGTGCAGCGGGCGCTGCGCTGGGCCCGCGGCACCGGGCTGCTGGTCCGGCTGCGCCGCGGCCACCGGCTCGGCAACGGCAAGGTGATGGCGTCGGAGTGGCTGCTGCAGCTGCCCCCGCCGCCGCCCGCTCCCGGTCCCGGCGGCGGCGGCGGGGGCGCCGGTGACGGGGGAGGACCTGCAGGCCCCGGTCCGGGAGAAATGCAGGGCCCTGGGCCTGATCCACTTCCACGTCCGGGATTCCAGGGGCATGAACAAGGGCCTGCCCGACGACATCATCATCGGCCCCCGCGGCCTGCTGTGGCGCGAGCGCAAGGGCCCCCGCGAAGACGTCACCCGGGAGCAGAAGCTGACCGGGTACACGCTGCGCGCCCTCGGCCAGGACTGGGCCGTCTGGCGCCCGGCGGACCTGGCCAGCGGCCGCATCGACCGCGAGCTCGAGGAGATCGCCTGAATGGACGACACCGAATTCGCGGAGCTCCTGCGCCGGGCGCTGCATGCTGCCGCGGATCAGGTCGAGCCGCAGCCTGGCGGGCTCAAGCGGATCCGCGCCCGGGTGCGGGAGGAGATCGCCTGAATGCTCGGGAAGCGCCGGGATACCCAGCGGCACGCCAGCGCCCTGGCCGCGATAGCCCGCATGGAAATGGAACTCGGCACCGGCGACTGGCGCGCCACCGTCGGCCAGCTCCACGAGCTGATCGACCAGATGGCCGCGCAAACCCGGACAGCGCAGTCCGAAACCGGGCAGCTCATCGACGAAATGCGCAGGCGGATCAACCGCCTGGAGGCCATCATCCACCGCCGGGAGCAGGAATACGACGCGCTCCAGGAACAGGTCTGCGCAAAGGTGGAAGCCGCGCACCTGGCCGGATTTGATAAGGCAAGACAGTATTTCGCCAAGAAGGGGATGATATGACCGCCGCCCAGTGGGGCACTCTCGTACCCGTGCTCGCCGCCGTGGGCCTGTCCGCCGCCGCGTGGCTCCGGGCCCAGGCTGCCCACAAGAAGATCGATAACCACGCCCGCACACCCCCCCCGGCCGGCTCCGCCGCCCAGGCCGCCCGTTCAGTGAAAGCATGCCGGGCGGCAATCCCCGTGCCGGTGCACAATTACACCGGCCGGATGCTCGGGGACAGCCCCGTCATCGTCACCGGCACCGAATCAGTTCACCTGGCGTGGGCAGAATGCGGGCAGCCGGCTGCCGCCGTGCACCTTTACCGGTGCGGGTGCGGCCACGAGAAGACCGCCGCGACCTGCGGGGAGGATGCCCCGCGGCCGGGCCAGGTGGGCTGCCGGGCGTGCCTGGACCAGGGCCATGACTGCGAGATGCGCCATTCAGTCGCGGTCGCGGAGCCGCAGGACGAACATTCCCTTGATCTCCGCGAGTGATTCCTTCACGGCGGCCAGCTCCGCGTTGATCTTTCCCCATTTGACCCCGATGCCGATCAGGGACGTGCCGATCGCCAGGACCAGGGTCACCAGGTCACTGACGATGATGAGCAGCGCGGTATTCATGATGTCAGGGGCCTACCGGGTTATTGAGCGGGTACCGGCCGTAGATGCTCGCGATATTCCCCAGCATCCCCGACGTCGGGCAGCTGTGGAACTGCAGGTTCCCGGCCGAGTCGATGGCCACGAAAGGGGTGCCGACCAGGGTCACGTTGGTCGTGAAGGCGACGGGCCAGCGGTGCGCGAGGCCCGGCCGGTACTGCGCGGGCAGCGTGGCGAACGTGACCGAATTGAAATTCGGGCCGCCCGCCGCCGGGAACTGCACGTGCCCGATGACCTCCACGAACCCGGCCGGGGTCAGCCGGTACTGCGGCGGCCACGTGCCCGCGATCGTCCCCGCGAACGAGTTGGACAATGGCCGCATGTCCTGCCACAGCGCGCGGCCGGATCCGGCGACCGGGTCCAGCGCGAACCACAGCGTGTCCGCCACCATGTGCGACCCGCCGACCGCCGCGAAGTGGCTGTCCCCGTCATTCTGGATCGCGCCGACCTTGGTCAGCTGGGTCCACGGGCCGGCGGCCCCG
>WNGL01003494.1_pt1 | contig 21844 bp, 18 predicted proteins | sample 5400591 | NCBI WGS metagenome assembly WNGL01 (sample SAMN13153377, study PRJNA577476) | soil metagenome | isolation source: 80 cm soil or saprolite under Garry oak tree replicate 1 | place: USA:California | collected 2016-06-15 | reverse complement strand
ACAAGATCGAGCACCATTGCGTTTCTCGTCAGGATGGCGGTACCGCCCGAGCGGCGCTTTTGAACGGCTGGTGCGGCCGGCCGCCCTCGATCTCGACCATTTCAGCTTCAAGTTCGGGCGGCTGCGGACCGCGGCGGACGAGACCGGCCATAAACGCGATGCCGGTCGGGAACATGATCAGATATACGGCAATGTAAAAGCCGAGCGACCATGCCACATTGGCGCCAGTGAGCGACGGCGACACCGAATCCGCGGTGCGCAACAGGCCATAGACCGTCCAGGGCTGACGCCCGACCTCGGTGGTGGTCCAGCCGGCAATCACGGCAACGAAGCCGAGCGGCGCCACCCATTGGCATAAGCGCAGAAACCATGCCGAGTCCCATAGGCGTCCGCGCAGTTGCAATATTTGACCGATCACAACAACGACCAGCATTATGACGCCAATCCCGACCATGACTCGGAAGGCAAAAAACGGCAGCCCGACCGGCGGCCGCTGGTCCGGCGGCCATTCCTTTAGCCCCTTGATCGCGCCGTTCCAGGAATGGGTCAGAATAAGGCTGCCGAGGCGAGGTATCTCGATGGCGTCGCGCATCGTCGCCGTCGCGTCGTCCGGAATGCCAAACAAAGTCAGCGGCGCCGGTTGTGCGCTGTCATAGCGGCCTTCGATCGCCGCAAGCTTGGCCGGCTGATATTCGAGCGTGTTCAGCCCGTGCTGATCGCCGAGAAAAATCTGTAGCGGGACCAGCAAAATCAAGAGGTCGAGCGCCATCCGGATCATCATCCGCGCGTCATCGGCGGCGCGGTTGCGCCGCAAAAGCCAAGCGCCGATGCCCATCACCACGAAAGCGGTGGTGATGTAGAAGGCGGTGACGTTGTGCAGCAGTCGATAGGGGAACGATGGATTGAAAATGATAGCTGCCCAATCGACGGGTTCGAAGCGGCCATCGACGATCTTGTAGCCCTGCGGCGTCTGCATCCATGAATTCGTCGACAGAATCCAGAACGAGGACAGCAGCGTTCCAAACGCGACCATCAGCGCCGCAAAAAAATACGCCCAGGTCGGCACTAGCCGCCGTCCAAATAAGAGCACACCGAGGAACGACGACTCGAGGAAAAACGCCATCAATCCTTCATAGGCGAGCAATGGCGAGAGCACGTCGGCGGTGGCGTCGGTGAAGCGGCTCCAATTGGTGCCGAACTGGAACGGCATGATGACGCCGGAGACAACGCCCATGCCGAATGAAACAGCGAAAATCCTGGTCCAGAATCCGGAGATGCGAACCCAGATGTCGCGGCCGGTGAAAAAATACAGCCCTTCCAGCACGGCGATGTAGGAAGCAAGACCGACAGTGAAGGCCGGCAGCATGATGTGCCAGGCGATCACCCAAGTCCATTGCAAGCGCGACAGCAGAACGGGATCGAGCGTCATGGAATGTAGATTGTAGCATCTGGGTGGAAAATGTCCTGTAATATGTGAACGCGGGCGAGGGAAGGATGGGCGAGATCAGAGGCGGCAATCAAAAGATTTTGCAAAAGAGCTTAGCTGCGCGCTCGACCGCCTCTTTGGGCTCGCCGAAGCTGGCAGAAATCTGCGCACCGAATTTCTCGCCGGCCTCACCACGTTCCTGACGATGGTTTACATCGTCTGGGCACCACTTTTCGGGATCATGCTTTAGGAGCCGGCAGCCAGCGCCTTCTTGAGCGCCAGAAAGTCCCGCCAAGCGAAACGTTTCTGCAGTGGGCTGCGCAGCAAAAACGCGGGATGGAAGGTTGCCAACGCGCGGATTTCACGGCGGCCGGTCTGATAGGGAAACCACCGTCCCCGCGAACGCGTGATGCCGTCCTTGATGCCGAGCAGGGTTTGCATCGCCGGGCCGCCGAGGCATACCAAAATGTCGGGATCGGCGAGTTCGATCTGGCGGCGGATGAACGGCAGACAGATTGCGGTTTCCTGCGGCGTCGGCGTGCGATTGCCAGGTGGCCGCCACGGCACGACATTGGCGATGTAGGCGGATGTGCGATCGAGACCGATCGCCGCCATCATGCGGTCGAGCAATTTGCCGGAACGACCGACAAACGGTCGGCCGACAATATCTTCGTCGTAGCCCGGCGCCTCGCCGACGAACATGACGCGGCTTTGTGGATCGCCATCGGCAAACACAAGCTGCGTCGCGGTTGCCCGCAGCGCGCAGCCTTCGAAAGTCGCAAGCAGGGCCTGCAATTCGTCCAGCGTTTTTGCATTCCTTGCCGCTTCGCGGGCAGCCATGACGGCGGCTTCGGGCGCCGCCGGCGGAGAACCAGCCGGTGTCGGTTTTTGCCGGAGTGGTGACTGCGCCAGCGCCAGCGGCGATTCGCTTGCCGGGCGCCGCGTTCTTGGTTCGAGCGCCGCGGCGATCGCATTGAGAGGCCGCGACAGATCATCCGCCATCCGGTTGATCGGCTCCTCGCCAAGAAACGCGTCAATGCCGGCGTCGAGATAAAACGCGATCAGTTCGCGTGCGGCTTTGCGTTCGGGGATCATGCGGCGATTTTAATCAAGCAAGGTGTTGCGGCTGGCGGCACGGCGAGAGGGGTGGCGGCGAGAGGGGTGGCGATTGTCAGCGCGTCAGATTCGTGAACAATCGGACATGGACGTCCCGGATTAAAGAGCAGCCCATGAATACATCGGAGCTTCCGCCCCGTGAAGCGATGGAATTCGACACCGTTATCGTCGGCGCGGGGCCGGCGGGGCTTGCCGCCGCAATCCGGCTCAAACAGCTCGCGCCGGAACGGTCCGTCGTCATCGTGGAGAAGGGCTCCGAGGTCGGCGCCCATATACTCTCCGGCGCGGTGATCGATCCGATCGGACTCGACCGCCTCATCCCCGAATGGCGCAATGAGGACACGCCGATCAAGACCGCGGTCACGGCCGATCAGTTCTACGTTCTCGGCGCCTCCGGCGCATTGCGGCTGCCGACCGTTTTGATGCCGCCACTCATGAGCAATCATGGCAACTTCATCGTCTCGCTCGGCGAAGTCTGTCGTTATCTCGCGCACAAAGCGGAAGCGCTCGGTGTCGAGATCTATCCCGGCTTTGCCGCAACTGAGACGTTGTTGGAAAACGGCGCAGTCGCCGGGATCGCCACCGGCGATATGGGTGTCGGCAAGGACGGCCATCACAAATCGGGATTCGCTCGCGGCATGGAGCTGCGCGGCAAATATACATTGTTTGCCGAAGGTGCGCGCGGCAGCCTGTCGAAAGCGCTGATCGAGCGCTTCGGGCTGCGGCAAGATCGCGAACCGCAAAAATTCGGCATCGGCCTCAAAGAGCTTTGGCAGGTCGCCCCGGACAAACATCACCCGGGACTTGTGCAGCATACGCTCGGCTGGCCGCTCGACAACCGCACGGGCGGCGGCTCATTCATCTACCACTTCGGCGACAACCTCGTTGCAGTCGGGTTTGTCGTGCATCTCAACTACCGCAATCCGTATCTTGCGCCATTCGAAGAATTTCAACGGTTCAAGACCCATCCACTAGTCAGAGATACGTTTAGTGGCGGCAAGCGGATTTGTTATGGCGCCCGCGCCATTACCGAGGGCGGCTGGCAATCGGTGCCGAAACTCGTTTTTGCTGGCGGCGCGCTAATCGGCTGCGCGGCCGGCTTCGTCAACGTGCCGCGCATCAAGGGTACGCATAATGCCATGCTGTCCGGAATGCTGGCGGCCGAGAACGTTGCTGCGGCTCTGGCGGAAGGCCGCGCCAATGACGAGCTTCCTGGCTATGAACAATCCTGGCGATCCTCGCCGATTGGCCGCGATCTCTGGCGGGTGCGCAACGCCAAGCCATTATGGTCCAAGCTCGGCACCTTGGCCGGCGTCGTGCTCGGCGGGCTGGACATGTGGACCAATATGCTCGGCATATCGGTGTTCGGTACTTTAAAGCACGGTAAGCCCGATTTCGCGACGCTCGAGCCGGCGGCCAAATGTCGTCCGGTCGCTTATCCGAAGCCCGATGGCCGACTCACCTTTGATCGGCTGTCGTCGGTCTATCTGTCAAACACAAACCATGAGGAAGACCAGCCGGTACATCTATTGGTGCGCGACAATGCTTTGCAAAAATCGTCCGAGCACGACATCTATGCCGGACCTTCGGCACGTTACTGCCCGGCGGCCGTTTATGAATGGGTTGAGGAATCCGGCCAGCCCCGCTTCGTGATTAATGCGCAGAACTGTGTTCACTGTAAAACCTGTGACATCAAAGACCCGAACCAGAACATAACTTGGGTTCCGCCCGAAGGCGGGGGCGGGCCGAATTATCCGAATATGTGACATGCCGCCGCTCGGCCGCCGCTCGGCATTACCGTGGGGGCCGGCCGGTAACGTGAAGCAGGGGTAAAGCCTTCTCTATGCCCGGCTCGTCCGCAGCCAGGCGTATTGCACTCGCGCCCGCCCCGATTTTGCCGTCGTTCGGGCCTAGGCAGCCATTCGGCCCGAGAATACCGCGGCGCTGCCGAGTTTGTGTGCTTGCGAGAGCTTTGGGCAAAAAGTACATTCTCGCGACGACCGAGCACGACAGGCGCGCCCGACTCCCGTTTCGCCGGTCCTTAAGTTCGCCAATGGAGAAATCGTGATTCACTCGCTGCTGTCGCGGCATGCCGTCATCCTCGGCATTGCCTTAGCTTTGAGCTTCCCCTCCTTTGCCGCGCCGGTGCCGGCACAACAGCTGGCGCCTGAAAATGCCGCCGGCAGCTATTTGGCGGCGCGCCATGCCGGCGCGGAACGAGATTCCGCTCGAGCGGCGGCCTATTACCGCGACGTGCTTAAGCTCGATCCGCGCAATCCGGATCTGCTCAGCCGCACCTTTCTCTCAGTGCTGACGGAGGGCAATGTCGAAGAGGCAAGCAAGCTTGGCGAACGCCTGCTCGCTATGGACCGCAACGATCGTATTTCACGTCTCGTGGTCGGCGTGCGCGATCTCAAGCAGAAGCGCTACGCCTCGGCGCGGCAAAACTTGGCGCAGTCGGTCCGCGGTCCGGTCACCGATCTGACGGCGGCGCTGTTGTCGGCGTGGGCGCAAGCCGGTGCCGGCGATAGCCGTGGCGCGGCCGAGACGCTGGACAAACTGTCCGGGCCGGATTGGTACGGCATCTTCAAGGATCTGCATGCCGGACTCATTCTCGATCTCGCCAACGACAAAAAAGGCGCCGGCAAGCGCTTCGCCAGCGCTTACAAGTCCGATCCGCAGGCGCTGCGCACAGTGCAGGCCTATGGGCGTTATCTGTCGCGGACCGGCAATAAGGACGAAGCGCTGAAGATCTACAGCGATTTCGCCAAGGTGCTGCCGGATCATCCGGTGGTCAATCAGGAAGTCCGCGAGATATCCGCAGGTTCGAAGCTGCCGCCGCTGGTCGATTCGCCACACGCTGGCGCCGCCGAAGCGCTTTATGGACTCGGCGCCTCAATCGGCCGTCGTGGCGGTGAGGATCTCGCACTGATCTACCTGCAGCTTGCGCTCTATCTCGAGCCGGCGCATCCGTTGGCACTTCTTTCGCTCGGCGATCTCTATGAGCAGATCAAAAAGCCGGACCTCGCGATCAAGGCCTATGAGCGAATTCCGGCGAGTTCGGTGCTCGCGCGCAACGCGCAGATCCAGATGGCGGTGGACCTCGACGCGCTCGAGCGCACCGAGGAGGCCAAGAAGCTTCTCGAACGCGTGATTGCCGAGCGTCCCAGGGACACCGAAGCGATCGTCGAGCTCGGCAACATCCAACGCGCCCGGAAGAATTTCGCCGACTGCGCGGACACCTACGGTAAGGCAATCGATACCGTGCCCAACCCGGAGAAGGCCAATTGGGTGATGTTCTACTTCCGCGGCATCTGCTACGAGCGCTCGCACCAGTGGCCGGCCGCTGAAGCCGACATGAAGAAGGCGCTCAGCCTGTATTCGGATCAGCCGCTTGTACTCAATTATCTCGGCTATTCATGGGTCGACCAGGGCGTCCATATGGACGAGGGGATGGACATGATCCGCCGCGCCGTCGAGCAGCGGCCCGACGATGGCTATATCGTCGACTCGCTCGGTTGGGCCTATTACCGCATCGGCAATTATGACGAGTCAGTAAAAAATCTCGAGCGCGCCGTGGAGCTCAAGCCGGAGGATCCGACCATCAATGATCATCTCGGCGATGCCTATTGGCGGATCGGGCGCACCCTGGAAGCGCATTTCCAATGGTCGCATGCCAAGGATCTCAATCCGGATCCTGAAGAACTGCCGAAGATCGAGGCCAAGCTGAAAGAGGGACTGCGCGCCGAGACGTCCTCGGCAGCCTCTGCCGCAGCCGCCGACAGGCCGAGTTCTGCGGCCGACGCCGAGAAGGCAAAAAAATCGGGCGATGGTGGCTGAGCCGCGTCCTTGCCGCTCGACCTCGTCGCCAGCGCGCCGGCCAAAGTCAATCTCACGCTGCGCGTGATCGGCCGCCGCGCCGACGGTTATCACGACATTGAAAGCGTGGTGGCATTCGCCGGCCTGTGCGATCGGCTATCATTGACGCCGACCGATGAGCTTGCGTTGGCGGTCGTTGGGCCGGGCGCGGGACAGACCGGAGCAGACGCCGAAAATCTTGTGCTGAAAGCCGGCCGCGCGCTCGCCAGGCGCGTAGCGGGCATCAAATTGGGCGTGTTTCGTCTGGAAAAGAACATACCGGTTGCGGCTGGACTGGGTGGCGGTTCGGCAGACGCTGCTGCGGCGCTTCGGCTGTTGGCTCAGGCCAACAATCTTGCGACCGACGACCCGCGGCTTCTAGAGGCGGCCGGTGCGACCGGCGCTGACGTGCCGGTCTGCCTCGATCCGCGCCCGCGGCTGATGCGTGGCATTGGCGATGTCCTGTCGGCGCCGCTGCCGCTTCCGCGCCTCTCTGCAGTTCTGGCCAATCCCGGCGTCGCGCTGTCGACCAAGTTAGTATTTTCCGGTTGGACGCGCTCAGCACATCCGGCCCAGCCATTAGACTCTGCCGTTCTGGCGAAGAGGCAGAGCGAGAAGCAGCTCCTTGATTGGCTGGCAAGCCAGCCCAACGATCTGGAGGCGCCTGCTACCGCGCTGGCGCCGGCCATCGCGCATGTACTTGCGGCACTGCGTTCCCTCCCTGGTTGCCGCCTTGCCCGCATGTCGGGTTCGGGTGCGACGTGCTTCGCATTGTTTTCTTCAGCCGCGGAAAGCGCAGCGGCGGCGAAAATCTTGCGCGCCAAGTTTCCTCAATGGTGGATCGTCGAGACAACGCTGGGCGGTAGAGATTCCGATTGATTCGCGCTGAGCGAAAGGTCAGATCGCAGCTGCATATTTGCTAATGCGTGCGCGCGATGCAGAAGTCGACCGTCTCGGCCAGCGCTGCCTTCATTCTTGAATCGGGAAACAGCGCCAGCGCGTCGCGCGCGATTGCGCCATAGTGATGAGCGCGTCCGATCGTGTCTTCAAGTGCCCGATGCTTAATCATCAGTCCAATGGCGTGATCGAGATCGGCATCGGTAGCTTCGCCGTGCTCGAGCGTGCGCCGCCAGAACTCGCGTTCGGCGTCGCTGCCGCGGCGAAAGGCAAGCACGACCGGCAGAGTAATCTTACCCTCGCGAAAATCATCGCCAATATTTTTGCCGAGGCGCGATGACACGCCGCCATAGTCGAGCGCGTCGTCGACCAGCTGGAAAGTAATGCCTAAATTCATTCCGAACGAGCGGCTCGCCGTCTGCTCCGCCTTCTGCCCTCCGGATAGGGCAGGGCCGACTTCGCACGCTGCAGCGAACAGCTCGGCCGTCTTGGCGCGGATCACGGCGATGTATTCGTCCTCGGTGGTCGCGGTATTCTTGGCGACCGCGAGCTGCATGACCTCGCCTTCGGCGATCACCGCGGCCGCGGCGGAGAGAATTTCCAGCGCTTTGAGGCTGCCGACCTCGACCATCATCTTGAAAGCCTGGCCAAGCAGAAAGTCGCCGACCAGCACGCTCGCCTCGTTGCCCCACAGCATGCGCGCGGCGAGACGGCCGCGCCGTAGCTCGCTTTCATCGACCACGTCGTCGTGAAGGAGCGTCGCGGTGTGCATGAATTCGACCGCGGCCGCGAGCTTGATGTGGCCGTCGCCGGCATAACCGGCGAGCCGCGATAAAGCCAGCGTAAGCATCGGCCGCAGCCTTTTGCCGCCGGAATTGATCAAGTGATTGGCGACCTCCGGAATCATCGTCACCTCGGACCCAGTACGCGCGATAATAGTGGCGTTGACCCGGTCCATGTCGGTGGCGACGAGATCGACCAAGGGATCAATGGATGGCTCACGCGCGCTTTCAAATGGTACGATGACGGCCACGACATCATTCTCCGGATAGGACGAGAACGGGCGGAAACGCTATGATCGCACAATAAGAACGAAGGTAATATCGGGCATATATAGATTTACCCGCGCCGGTCCGCCAGCGGCGATTAGATCACCTCGCTTTAGCTCGACGGAAAGGAGAATTGCCCGTGCTCTGCTTCGCCTTCTGCTTGCACCAAAATCGAGCACCCCGACCGGCGGCGAGGGGAAACTGAACGTGCGCGAACTTGTCCGCACGACCGATCCAGTGCTTATCTCGGCAATCGAGGCGCTGCTCAACGGCGCACGGATCAGGCACGTCGTGGCCGATAACAATATGAGCGTGTTGGAAGGGTCGATCGGCATTTTCCCGCGCCGGATCCTGGTTCGCGCCGACGAAATCCAGATGGCGCGCCGCCTGCTCGAGGACGCGGGCTTCGGCCACGAGCTTCGTCCCGATGGCCGCTGAGGCCGGCCGGATCAGCGAAGACGCGCTCCTGGGCGGCAAAGTCATTTTGCGGCAGCCAGTACGCGGCCATCGCTTCGGCCACGACGCGGTGCTGCTCGCTGCAGCAACGCCAGCCCAGGCCGACCAACATGCAGTCGAGTTTGGCTCCGGCGTCGGTGCAGCCGGACTGGCACTGGCTCGCCGCGTCGAAGGGCTCACCGTCACGCTTGTCGAACTTGATGCAGCGCTGGCGGCGCTCGCGAATGAAAACATTTTGCGCAACGCTTTGGCCGAGCGCGTACGCGCGGTTTGTCTCGACGTCACCGCGGGCATTGCAGAATTTTCTGCTGCGGGCGTCACTTCCGACTCGGCCGATCATGTTTTGATGAATCCGCCGTTCAACGCGCCCCAGAATGCGTCGCCCGACCGCGCACGCCAACTGGCGCGGAGCGCATCGCCCGGTATGCTCGTGCAGTGGGTGGACGCGGCGGCGCGGATTCTAAGACCGCAAGGAATTTTAACCCTGATCTGGCGTGCCGACGGTCTCGCCGGCGTCCTCGCCACGCTGACCGACAAGTTCGGTGCGATCGCGATCCTGCCGGTTCATCCCACGCCAAGCGCCGCTGCGATTCGTGTACTGGTGAGTGCAGCAAAAGGGAGCAAAGGGCCGCTAGTCTTGCTGCCCGGGTTCATACTTGCCGAAACCGACAACAAACCTAGCGCTCAAGCCGAAGCCGTGTTGCGCGCTGGCGCAGCGCTCGATTTGATAAGACGCTAAGCGGTGTCCGCGAAGCCTTGGCCGATCAAGGATTCAGCGCACTGCTGCTCAAGGCTTAGGCATTACGCCGGTACTGAATCGGCTGGCGCCGCCGCCTTTTGCTTCGATTCAATACGAATGGGAATGTACGAAACAGCAACAAACACGCTGACAATCATCAGAAGGAAGTAGATCTTCATTAGCCCGTCGCCTCCGCCGCAGATGAGTGGCGTCCCCACTTCAAGCAAGAAGCGTTCCACCGCGTTAACAAACGGTTACTTGAGGGCTCCCTCAAGCCATCATATTTGGGCACCATGACCGATCGCTCCACGAACGATGGCTCCACCACCGATGGCTCGACCGCGGCGAGCATTCGCGAGATTTGCAGCCGCGCGCTTGGCGGCTTGCAGACGCTCGTTCCGCAACGTTTCCGCCGCGATCGTCCCATCGTGCCGGTGGTGCGGCTCACCGGAATCGTTGGCTTTTCCACCCCACTACGCCCCGGGCTGACGCTTGCCACCGTTGCGCGCACCCTCGATCGCGCATTCGCCATTGGTCACGGCGCCGCGGTCGCGCTCGTCATCAATTCGCCCGGCGGATCGGCCGTCCAATCGCACCTGATCTTCCGCCGCATCCGCCAACTGGCCGAGCAGCATAACCGCCGCGTGATTGGCTTCATCGAAGATGCTGGCGCGTCAGGCGGCTACATGATCGCCTGCGCGGCGGACGAAATTGTGGCCGATCAGCATTCGATCGTCGGGTCGGTCGGTGTTGTCGGCGGCTCGTTCGGCTTCGATAAGCTGATCGCCAAGCTTGGCGTCGAACGGCGGCTGTATACGTCGGGCGAACACAAGGCGATGCTCGATCCGTTCTTACCGGAAAATCCGGATGACGTGGATCGGTTGAAAAAACTGCAGCGCGAAATCCACGACGACTTCATAGCGCTGGTGAAATCGCGGCGGGCTGGCAAGCTTGCCGGGCCGGACGACGATCTTTTTTCGGGCGCATATTGGACCGGACGGCGGGCGTTGGAACTCGGCCTGGTGGATGCGATCGGCGATCTCCGCAGCGTTTTGCGCGAACGATTCGGCGACAAAGTCGTTATGCCTCTGGTGTCGGCCGAACGCGGCTGGTTGGGCCGGCGTCTCCTTGGCGCAGGCCCGCGCGAAGCGGTGCCGGTCGGGCAGTTCGGTCTTGCCGAGGACTTTATTTCGGCGCTTGAAGCGCGCGCCATCTGGGCGCGTTATGGCCTCTAGCTCCTTTTGAAACCACTGGCCGTTTTGCAAAAGATCGTGCAAAATCGGGTCAGGAGAGCAAGGCAATGCCGCCACTTGTGGTTTTCGCGCTGGGAGTGATGGGAGCCGCAGTGCTCGCGCGCTGGTGCGTCAAAGAAGTGCAGCGCGTCAATGCCGAGCTTGACGAGATGCGCGCCAAAGCCTCGGTCGAGCCACACGACCGCACTGCGATGCCGAAGTTAAAGCCCGATCCAAAGACCGGCGAATACCGGCCGGGCTGATCACTGCTATTGCGTTTCCCTGATCCCGTGGTCGCGGACCACGCGGCCCCATTTGTCGTATTCGGCGCGGAGAAATTTGCCGAGCGCGTCGGGCGTGCCGCCGACCGGCACCGCGCCTGATTTGACGATTTTGCCTCGCACGTCCGGGTCGGCGAGCGCGGCATTGACTGCATCATTGAGCTTCTTGATCAGCGCCGGCGGAGTCTTAGCCGGTGCAAGCAATGCATACCAGTTCGACGCATCGGTATTTGGATAGCCCTGTTCGGCGAGCGTGGCGACCGCGGGAATAATTTCATTGCGTTTATCGGCCGCCGCGCCGATCGGCACGATGCTGCCGGCTTCGATCTGCGCGATGAGCACGGGAAGATCAGCCGCCAGCACCTGCACTTGCCCGCCCAGAAGATCGGTGAGCGCCGGCGCCGCGCCGCGATAAGGCACATGCAGAAATTTCACGCTCGCCGCATCGGCAAGGAGTTCCTGCGCCAGATGTGTCGTCGAGCCAATGCCGGTCGAGCCGAACGGAATGGCCTCGGGCTTTTGCTTGGCAAGCGCCACAAGTTCTGTCGCGGTCTTGACGCCCATTTTGGGGCTGACAACCAAGACTGTGGTGTTAGTCACCACCTCGGCAATCGGTGCGAAATCGCGCAATGAATCGTAGGAAATATTCGCCATGATATGCGGCGAAATAGTCACCGCGCCTGCGGTGGTGAGAAACAACGAATAGCCGTCCGGATCGGACTTGGCGATGATATCGGCGCCCACTGTGCCGTTGGCGCCCGGCTTATTCTCGATATAGACACGCTGTCCGAGCAACGCCGCCATTTTATCGGCCACGAGGCGGCCGACGAAATCGGTTGGTCCGCCGGGCGGAAAGGCGATCACCACACGGATCGGCCGCGTCGGAAAATCCTGCGCATGCGCAAGCCCGGCCATGCCGGCACATTGAGCCGCGACGAGCGCCAGCAGCGCGGCGCCGAGCATGTTGTGAACTGGGCCCACCTAACCCTCCATTTCGGTCGGCAAAATCTGAAATCAGGTATCAGGAATCGGATATCAAGTCTCGATTCCGACGCCTGATATGGCCTTGTGGCGACTTGACCTTGCCGCGGCCTTCCACCAACAACGGAGCCTAATGACGCAGCCGTCGAACGAAGATCTGCCGTTCCATATGCGGCCCGAACGGTCGTTCCAGGGCCTTATCCTTGCTCTGCAGCGTTATTGGGCCGACTGGGGCTGCGTCATCCTGCAGCCTTACGACATGGAAGTAGGCGCCGGCACCTTCCACCCGGCGACCACGTTGCGGGCGCTCGGGCCAAAGCCATGGAATGCGGCCTATGTCCAGCCGTCGCGCCGGCCCAAAGACGGCCGCTACGGCGAGAACCCCAATCGCCTGCAGCACTATTATCAGCTGCAAGTGATCCTCAAGCCGTCGCCCGACGATTTGCAGGAGCTTTATCTCAAGTCGCTTTACGCGATCGGAATCGATCCCAAGCTGCACGACATCCGCTTCGTTGAAGACGACTGGGAAAGCCCGACGCTTGGCGCTTGGGGTCTCGGCTGGGAATGCTGGTGTGACGGCATGGAGGTTTCCCAGTTCACCTATTTTCAGCAAGTGGCGGGCTTCGAATGCGCGCCGGTCTCGGGCGAGCTGACCTATGGTCTCGAACGGCTGGCGATGTATGTGCAGGGGGTCGAGAACGTTTTCGAGCTCAACTTCAACGGCCGTGACGGCGCAAAGAAGGTAACCTACGGCGATGTCTTCCTGCAGGCGGAACAGGAATATTCGCGGCACAATTTCGAATATGCCGACACCGATATGCTGTTCCAGCAATTCCGCATGGCCGAGGCGGCATGCCAAAAGTATCTCGAAGCGGGCTGGGCCGGCGATCGTAGCGGAGCGAGCAATCGCAGCCGACATCTGATGGCGCTGCCGGCCTACGATCAATGCATCAAAGCGAGCCACATTTTTAATCTGCTCGACGCGCGCGGCGTGATTTCGGTGACCGAGCGGCAAAGTTACATTCTGCGGGTGCGCGAACTCGCCAAGGCTTGTGGCGAAGCGTGGCTCGCAACCGAAGGCGGAGGGACAAGTGCATGAGCGAAACGAGTGCAATGCCCGAGATCGGCGGCCGGCGGCCCATTCCCATCGCGGTGGAAGCCGGCAAAAGCTATTGGTGGTGTGCCTGCGGGCGCTCCAAATCGCAGCCGTTTTGTGACGGCTCGCACAAAGGCACAGGTTTCACGCCGGTCGAATACAAGCCCGCGGCGGCCGAAGAAGCCTGGTTCTGCGCCTGCAAGCGGTCGGGCAAAAAACCGATGTGCGACGGCAGCCATAAGCGGCTTTGATGAATTTGTCCGATGCCTGATCTGTTGCTCGAACTTTTCTCGGAGGAAATTCCCGCGCGCATGCAGGCGCGGGCGGCAGAGGATTTGCGCAAAGCGGTTACCGACCGGCTGGTCGATGCCGGCCTGGTCTATGACGGCGCCAAGACGTTCGTGACGCCGCGACGGCTTGTGCTCGCCGTGCAGGGCGTGCCGGTGCGTCAGCCCGATCGGCGTGAGGAGAAAAAAGGCCCGCGCGTCGGCGCGCCGGAGCAGGCCGTCGCCGGATTTCTCAAAGCCGCCGGACTTAAATCGCTCGCCGAGGCGAAAGTGCAACCCGACAAAAGGGGCGATTTCTATGTCGCCGTGGTCGAGAAACCCGGCCGCGCAGCGCTCGAAGTGATCAGCGAAATCTTGCCGGAGGTCATCAAGTCCTTTCCCTGGCCGAAGTCGATGCGTTGGGGCCCGCAGTCCAAAGATGCCGGTGCGCTGAGCTGGGTGCGGCCGCTGCACTCAATTCTCGCCACCTTCGGGCCGGAGACCGAGGAACCGGATATCGTGCCGTTCACGGTCGATGGCATGACGGCCGGCAACCTAACCCGCGGCCATCGCTTCCTTGCTCCGGAAGCTTTCACCGTGCGCCGCCTCGCCGATTACACCGCAAAACTCGATAAGGCCAAAGTGGTGCTCGACCCGGAGCGGCGGCGCAGCATCATCCTCACCGAAGCGAAGCAGCTCGCCTTCGCGCAAGGGCTCGAACTGGTCGAGGACGAGGGCCTGCTCGCGGAAACGGCGGGGCTGGTCGAATGGCCGGTGGTGCTGATGGGTGCGTTCGATCAAACCTTCTTGCAGATCCCGGAAGAAGTCATTCGCGCCACCATCCGCAACAACCAGAAATGCTTTGTGCTGCGCGACGGTGCGCATGCCAAGCTGGTCAACCAGTTCCTGCTGGTGGCTAATCTCGAGGCCGAGGACGGCGGCAAGGCGATTGTCGCCGGCAACGAGCGGGTGATCCGCGCCCGACTCTCGGATGCGCGGTTTTTCTACCAAACCGATTTAAAGACCAAGCTTGAAGATCGGCTACCAAGATTCAAAAATATCATCTTTCACGAGAAGTTGGGGAGTCAGGCCGAGCGCATTGAGCGCATTGAACGATTGGCCGGCGAACTCGCCCCGCTCGTCGGCGCCGACGTGAAAAAAGCAAAACGCGCGGCGCGGCTGTGTAAAGCGGACCTGCTGACGGAAATCATCGGCGAATTTCCTGAACTGCAAGGCACGATGGGGAAGTATTACGCCGAGGCGCAAGGCGAGGACGAGGCCGTGGCGCACGCCATCGAGGATCACTATCGGCCGAAAGGGCCAGACGATCTGGTGCCGAGCGATCGGGTGACGGTTGCGGTCGCGCTCGCCGACAAGCTCGATACGCTGGTCGGGTTCTGGTCGATCGATGAGAAGCCGACCGGGAGCAAGGACCCATTCGCTCTGCGTAGAGCGGCGCTAGGGGTTATTCGAATTGTTCTCGACAACAAGATTCGGCTTTCGTTGATCAACGCGACGAAATCAGCAACGGCCGGGCTGTTCGCCGCTGGCGCGCGCGATCCTGTAAACTGGAGCCAGTTGCCGGTCGATCTACTCGCTTTTTTTGCCGACCGGCTGAAGGTACAGCTGCGCGAGCAGGGTGCGCGGCACGATCTCGTTGACGCCGTCTTTGCGCTTGAGGCTCAGGACGATCTTTTGCTGATCGTGCGCCGGGTCGAGGCCTTGGCACAGTTCCTAGACAGCGAAGACGGCAAGAACCTGCTCGCCGGCTACAAACGCGCGACCAATATTATCCGCATCGAAGAGAAGAAGGACGGCCGGCAATATACCGGCGCGCCGCAAGCGAAGCTTTATCGGCAGACAGAAGAGAAAGCGCTGGCGAAAACAATCGATGCCGCCAAGATCGAGGCCGCCCAAGCAGTACAGAAAGAGGATTTCGCTGCCGCCATGCGCGCCATGGCAAAGCTGCGGCCGAGCGTTGACGCGTTCTTCGACAAGGTAACCGTGAACGTCGAAGACAAGGCGTTGCGCGAAAATCGGCTGAAGCTGCTCAATCAAATCCGCGAAGCCACGCGCGCGGTGGCGGATTTCTCCAAGATCGAGGGCTGATTATTCCCTCCCCCCGCGAAGCGGTGGGGAGGGTCGGCGAATATCGCGCCAGCGATATGAGCAGGGGTGGGGGGACGAACTGAAAGTGCCCGCCACCCCTAACCCCTCCCCACCACGCGCTGCGCGCGCGGGCGGGAGGGGAATGTAGTGCGATTGTCGCACGGCACAGAGAGACTGGTATCCTTTGTGGTTGTCGCCTAGAACCGAATGGCCGCTTGGGCGTTGAGTGTTTGTTGATTTCCACCAGCACCGTTTACGCCCGCATTTAATTCCACCCTTCGAGGCAAATCATGGTCATCACCGCCGCCGAACTCTCACCCATTGTGGCGCTCATTGCCGGCATTCTCATTCTGATCATTCCGCGGCTGTTGAATATCATCGTCGCGGTGTACTTGATCGTTGAGGGGTTGGTCGGGCTCAATGCAGTCCATCATTTCCTTCACTGACGGAGCGCAAGATGCGCAGTTGCGCCATTTGCCAGGAACTGCAAACTACCTTGGAATATCCGCATGCATGATGTCATGGCCAAATCGCGCGCAAAAATCTCGCGGCAGCCGATAAAAAAAACGCTGGCGCGGAGCGCGACCAAAGTCCCGCGGAAGTCTGCCGCTCCAAAAGCCGCCAAGGGAAAATGGGTCTACGCCTTTGGCGGCGGCAAGGCGGAAGGCCGCGCTTCGATGCGTAACCTTCTCGGCGGCAAAGGCGCCGGTCTCGCCGAGATGGCGCAACTCGGCCTGCCGGTGCCGCCGGGCTTCACCATAACGACTGAGGTCTGCACTTATTTCTATCAGCACGGCAAAACTTATCCGAAAGATTTGAAGCGGCAGGTCGATGCGGCGCTCGTGGAGGTCGGCCGCGTCACCGGAAAGAAGTTCGGCGACCGCGAAAATCCGCTGCTGGTCTCGGTGCGCTCCGGCGCCCGTGCATCGATGCCCGGCATGATGGACACCGTGCTCAATCTTGGGCTCAACGACGTGACGGTCAACGCACTCGCGGCCAAGTCCGGCGATCGCCGCTTCGCTTTGGATAGCTATCGGCGCTTCATCACCATGTATTCCGACGTCGTGCTGGGTATCGATCATCATCATTTCGAGGAGATTCTCGACGATCACAAAGATCGCAACGGCTATACGCTCGACACCGATCTTAATGCCGACGATCTGCACGAGCTTGTCGCCCGCTACAAAAAGCGGGTGCAAGAGGAGCGCAGCGAGCCCTTTCCGCAGGATCCGAACGCGCAATTATGGGGCGCAATCGGCGCTGTGTTCGGATCATGGATGAATCAGCGCGCCATTACCTATCGGCGTTTGCACAATATTCCGGAAAGCTGGGGCACCGCGGTCAATGTGCAGGCGATGGTTTTCGGCAATATGGGCGAGAGCTCGGCGACTGGCGTCGCTTTCACCCGCAATCCGTCGACCGGCGAGAAAAAGCTTTACGGCGAATATCTGATCAACGCCCAAGGCGAGGACGTTGTCGCCGGCATCCGCACACCGCAGGAAATCACCGAGGCCGCGCGCAAAACGGCCGGCTCCGACAAGCCGTCGATGGAAAAGGCGCTGCCTGAGGCTTTTGCCGCGCTTAAGCGCATCCAAGGCGCTCTCGAGCGCCACTATCGCGATATGCAGGACCTCGAATTCACGGTCGAGCAAGGCAAGCTGTGGATGCTGCAGACCAGGAGCGGCAAGCGTACTGCGCAGGCGGCGCTGCGCATTGCGGTCGATTTGGCTCGGGAAAAGCTGATCGACAAAAAACAGGCGGTCAAACGCATCGATGCCGCCGCGCTCGATCAGCTCTTGCATCCGACGATCGATCCAAAAGCCGAACGCAAGATCATCGCCACCGGCTTACCGGCTTCGCCTGGGGCAGCATGCGGCGAGATCGTATTTTCGTCCGACGAAGCCGAGGCGCTTAAAAGTGCGGGCCGCAAAGTGATCCTGGTGCGGGTCGAAACTTCGCCGGAGGACATCCACGGGATGCATGCCGCCGAAGGGATTTTGACGACGCGCGGCGGCATGACCTCGCATGCAGCGGTGGTCGCGCGAGGTATGGGCAAGCCATGCGTCTCAGGCGCCGGTTCGCTGCGGGTCGATTATCGCACGCAGACATTGAGCGTCGGCGGCATAGTGCTGAAAAAAGGCGAAACGCTCACCATCGACGGGTCGACCGGGCAGGTCTTGGCCGGCGCGGTGCCAATGCTCGAACCGGTATTGGCCGGCGAATTCGCCACGATCATGAAATGGGCCGACGAATTGCGCAAATTGAAGGTGCGCGCCAATGCCGACACGCCGGCGGATGCCCGTGCCGCGATTAAGTTCGGCGCCGAAGGCATCGGGCTGTGCCGCACGGAGCATATGTTCTTCGATGAGGATCGCATCCGCGCCATGCGCGAAATGATCCTTGCCGAAGACGAGGCGCCGCGCCGCGCCGCGCTGGCCAAGCTCCTGCCGATGCAGCGCAGCGATTTCCTCGCGCTGTTCAAGATCATGGGCGGCTTGCCGGTAACGATCCGGCTCCTCGATCCGCCGCTGCACGAATTTCTGCCGCACAGCGAAAAGGAGATCGCCGAAGTGGCGCAGGCCATGGGCGCCGATCCGCAACGATTAGCCGACCGCGCCCGCGAGCTGCATGAGTTCAATCCGATGCTCGGCTTCCGTGGCTGTCGGCTGGCGATAGCGTACCCGGAAATCGCGGAAATGCAGGCGCGCGCCATTTTCGAAGCGGCGGCGCAAGCCGGCCGCGAAACCGGCAAGCCGGTGGCGCCGGAAATCATGGTGCCGCTGATCGCCAGCAAGCGCGAGCTCGATTTGATCAAGGAACGCATCGATGCGACCGCGGAAAAAGTCGCCGCCGAGACCGGAGCCAAGCTCAAATATCAGGTCGGCACCATGATTGAATTGCCGCGCGCCGCGCTGAAAGCCGACGAGATTGCCGAGGCCGCGGAATTCTTCTCGTTTGGCACCAACGATCTCACGCAAACCGCATTCGGCATCAGCCGCGACGATGCGGCAAGCTTCCTTGGCATTTACACGGCCAAAGGCATTTTGCCGAGCGATCCGTTCGTGTCGCTCGATCGCGACGGCGTCGGCGAACTGATCCGCATTGCCGCCGAGCGCGGCCGCAAAGTGCGGCACAAGCTCAAGCTCGGCATTTGCGGCGAGCACGGCGGCGATCCGGCCTCGGTGGCGTTCTGTCACGAAGTCGGCCTCGATTACGTTTCGTGTTCGCCATTCCGGGTGCCGATTGCGCGGCTCGCAGCAGCGCAAGCCGCGTTCGTCGCTTCGCCTCCTTAGTTAACAAATTCTGAATCCGCGACCGTCACGCGCGGCAACAGCTTGGTTGGCTCGCCGGCGAGGCAACCATTATTGCGGGCGCGGCGTGCCTGAAGGCCCGCGAATCCTGCGGTTAACACCTTCGCAAGGTTAAGCCGACAATAAATAAACCTGTCGCATTCGCGCCACTGCTGTGGCGCTTCCATAACCAAATGCGCGGGGCAAGGCGCGTGTTGGGCGCGTGTTGGCGTGAGGGGTAATGACTGCGTCGCGTAGCGGAGTAACGGGCGCGTGTGGTTCTGCCCGCTTCTGGTTCAGTGCGGTTTGCGCCGCGTTAATGCCGACGTCGATCGGATACCAGGATCTCGCGGCCTTAATCGCACACGAGCGCACCGCGGTAACACGTTGGCATTTGATCGCGTCGCCAGTCCAAGCCGCGACATTTAGCTATACGCGCCCGATAGGCACTGCGCTTCCTGAGCCGCTCGGCTTTCAACCCGTCAACCTCGACCCACGTTCGCTCGACGCTTTTTCCTGGAAAATCGACGAGCCGCTCTACGCACGTCCGGCGCGGCAGATCGAATATCCCACCGTCGAGCGAAGTCATAAAACCGATCGTCTGCCGGCGAATGTCATTACCCACGCGCCGGCGGGTCCGCTTTCGCCCGACGAGCCGGCGTCGGCTGACGCCGATGCACAAGCCAAGCAGGTCGCGCCTGCAAATAATGATGCCGCGTCCGCGACACCAGCGCCTGCCGTTTCGCAAATGAATGTGCATCAAGAAGCGGCGCCTGCTACTGGATCGGCCGAACCCGTTAGTGCTGCGCCGCAAGCGGCGTCGCGGCTAACGCAGGACAATTTTTCCGGCAGCAGCAATGAGGACGATGTCGTCTTGGCCGACAAGCCGCCGGATATTCCCGCGCCAGGCGAGACCGATGACGGACCGCCGTCGCTCGGCAATATGTCGTTCCTTGACGCCGATGCGGCCGACCGCAGCGGCGCGATTTACTTCGGCGGCAGCGTCATGGGCTCGCCTAGCAGACTGCAAAGCTGGGCGCCGGGAGCGGAGCCCATCCTAGTCTCACCGTCTACAAAACTTGCCGCGCAGTCGGTCGACTCGAATATCAAACTATCGGCGCTCGAGGGCAGTGACAGCGACACCGGTGCCGGCGAGTCGGTCGCCGGCAAGGATGACTCGAGCCGCTTGCAAACTCCGGCGCAACGGCTCGGCCTCGAAGGCAAGGCGCGCGTCAAGGCCGAGAAATGCCTGGCCGACGCAATTTATTTCGAAGCGCGCGGTGAGGTTCGCAAAGGCCAGGAAGCAGTCGCCCAAGTCGTGATGAACCGCGCGTTCTCAGGCTATTATCCGCATGATGTCTGCGGGGTCGTTTATCAGAACGCGCATCGGCATCTGGCCTGCCAGTTTACCTTTGCTTGCGAGGGCAAGGACCTCAACCGCATCGACGAGCCCGATATGTGGGAGCAGGCCAAAAGCATTGCCAAAGATACGCTCGACGGCAAAATCTGGCTCGCCGAGGTCGGGCACGCCACGCATTACCATGCCTACTGGGTACACCCGAGCTGGGTGCATGAAATGACACGTTTGTACAAGCTCGGCGTCCACACATTTTATCGGCCGCGCAACTGGGGCGACGGCGATGCCGAGCCGGTCTGGGGCAAGACGTCGCCGCCGACGGCGCCGAGCGCGAGCAATACCGATACGCCACCCGCTAGGCCCGAGGCGTCGAAGTCGGATTCCGTCAAAGGCCCGCAAGCCGCTGTCTCGCCTGCGCCAGCGAGCGCGAGGCTTTAGGGCGCCATGAAGTCGAATGCATCGTCATGCCCGCGCTCGTCGCGGGCATCCATGTCTTAGATACCGCGCCAAACGGAACAAGTCCGGACGTTAAAGCAGACCTATCTCGGACATCGAACTTCGTCGGGTTTTGACCCTGAGCCGACATTCACACCGCGTGGCTACAGAGCAACACAGGCCGGATAGCGGTCGCGCGGCCACAATTTTGTCAAAGGATGAGCCGGGAACGGTTGTCGAGGTCCGGCCTACATTTTTCTATTGGCCTTTAGGTCATATCCGGCCTTTGGTGACGGCGAAAGTGCATTCCCTTTAAGGGCTGGATTAGTGGTGGTCAGCGGCGATGGGCAGGCGCCACTCGTGCAAGTGTTCCATCCGGGTGTGATTTGGCGGGGCTGATTTGTGGGTGGCTGCGTCTCCCCCTTGAACTTACCCTGCTTGGTAGCCTCTGTTTTCACATAAGCCTGATAACTTTGCGCGGACGCAACGGTGCAAGGCGCAACCACCACGAACGCGATTGCGATAGCCAAAATAGGATTGCGCATGGTCGTCTCCGACCTCTGGCCCCTCGCGTGCAGGGCTGAACTATCAAAGCTACTGACGTTGTCCACCAGTGGTCGGCAGCGTCGGCTTAGTTGGTCCGGTGCTGCCACCGACCGTGCCTTTTTGAAGAACATTCCCTTGAAGCGCTGGATTGACTGTAGTGGTGAGCGGCTTGTTCTGTGTCGTCAAAGCAGGTGATGCCGAGCCGACTGACGTTGTGACTGCGAGGGGCTTGTGCATGCGTTTGCCGGTGGGAAGGCCCGATTGGGGATCGCGCACGGCCCCGTCCGATTTCTGCTCCTTGTATTCGTGCTCTATTTTCTGAAAGTTAAGTGAAGTGCTTTGTGCAAGCGTGGTGCATGGGGCGACTAGCACGAACGCGATTGCAACAGGTAGAATAGGATTGCGCATAGTCGTCTCCCACCGTGGCCCCTCGCGTACAGAATAGCACAACGGGGGTCGGGCTGAACTATCAATTCCACTGATCTGATTACGGCGACTTCCGCTTCTGGCCCTGAACCGACTTGCCGGAATGTCTGCTGTTTGGTCGCTAATGGGGGCAAAGCAGACGTGCCACGGACATCGTTGAAGGACCGACTTTGATGGTGGGTTCAATCGATCGACGCAACACCTTCTAATCTTGCCAGATGAGGAGGTATGCGTATGGAGGGGAATGCACGGACATGGTTCACGCCGAAGCAGAAGGCTGAGCT